>WBZO01004874.1_pt1 | contig 14134 bp, 13 predicted proteins | sample 5204261 | NCBI WGS metagenome assembly WBZO01 (sample SAMN12412400, study PRJNA552823) | activated sludge metagenome | isolation source: activated sludge from anammox sidestream of wastewater treatment plant... | place: USA: North Carolina | collected 2017-09
CAGTACCCCCCCGCTCGCTGCGCTCACGACCCCCCTGCTAGGGGGGTGAACGAGGGGGGGGCGGCGCTCACGACCTTCGACTCGGGGGGTGAACGACGGGGGGACGCCCGCCCCTCCTCGTTTTCCCCCCTAGCAGGGGGGATGCCCGCAGGGCAGGGGGGTCCGGCTCCCTCTGCTCGCTGCCTGCCCCCTCCTCAAATCCCCCCTAGCAGGGGGGATGCCCGCAGGGCAGGGGGGTCCGGCCGCCGCAGACGGGTCCGGCTACGGCTCGACGATGGCGGCGTGGGCGAGGTTGCTGATCTGGTCCAGGCGGACGGAGTGCCAGGGCTCATCGGCGCGGGCGTTGGACAGATAGGTGAACGACACGCCGGAGTCTGGATCGGCCCAGGAGTACGAGCTGCCGGCGCCGCCGTGACCGAAGGTGTTGGGCGCGGCCAGCGTGCCCAGCCCGCGGATCGTCGGGGTGAGCCCGCGCAGATGGGGGCCGATACCACGGTGCATCGGCATACCCATGTTCTCGTCCACGCGGTCCCCGGTGTGGTTGCGTATCGCGTACTGGCACACCCGCGGCGATAGCACCCGCCGGCCGCCAAGCGTGCCGCCGTTGAGCAACATCTGATAGAAGGCCTGCATCCCGGCCGCCGTGGCATAGCCGCCGCCGCCGGGCACCCCGGCCGTCCGCCACGCCTCGGCACGCATATCCAGGTTGGGGGCCATGGTCCCTTCCTGGGCCGTGTGCATGTCGGCGCAGCGCGCGAGCTGCCCCTCCGGCACCCCCACCAGCACATCTTCTATCCCCAGCGGACCAAGCAGGTCCTCGCGGATCACCTGCCGGAAATCCCGCCCGGTGACGGCCTCAATCAGCACCGCCGCCACCCAGTGGGCGGACAGGCCGTGATAGGCCACCTTGGAGCCCGGCGTCCAATCCAAGGTAAAGTCGCACACCACCTGGCGCAGCCGCTCGTGATCGGCCCAGGCCTCCGGCCCGACGGTGGCCGAGGGAAAGCCGCCCTGGTGCGTCAGCACCTGCAGCACCGTTACCTCGCCCTTGCCGTTCTTTTCGAAGCCGGAAACGTGATCGGCGATGCGGTCAGCGAAGCGGACGGCGCCCTGATCAACCAGCTGCCACACCGCCGCCGCCACGATCACCTTGGTCTGCGAGAACAGCAGCCACAGCGTGTCATCGGTGGCGGCCTGCGCCGGGTCGGTGGAGGAGCGGCCGAAGGTGTGCAGCGCCACCAGCCGGCCGTTGCGCGCCATGGCGAACTGCGCGCCGGGGTAACGCTCCTCGGCGATATGCCGCTCAATCAGCGCAGACATCTGCGCCAGGCGGGCCGGGTCGATACCGAGCGTGGCGGGGTCCGCGACGGGCAGGAGCGGGCGCGGCGGTGCAGCGGTCATCGGTCATCCTCTCAACAACGTCCCGCGGCGCAACACCGGGGCGTTCGTATGGTAGGCGAGCGGTCCGCTATCAGCTATCCGCTACGGCCGGGGCGGTTCCCGGTTTGCCGCTCTTGCCTCGTGCCACGATATGGACGGCCGCTGACGGTTGGCACGACAGTCACCGGCAGAAATGCAAGACTACCGCTATCTTTGCTATAGTTCGCGTACGATGATGAGGGAGACCCCGGCATGAGCCACCGAGCCCGGCGGCTATGGAGCAGCGCAGTCGTGGTGGGCGTGTTGCTGGCGGCGCTGACGGTGGCCGGGCTGTCCGCCGCCGGCGGCGCCCCCCCGGAAGAACCGGCCGCCACCCCCGCGCTCCCCACCGCCCCGGCCGGCTTTGCCCCGTACATCCACCGCGCCAGCAGCGCCGCCGCCGACCCGGTGAACCTCATCTTCATCGGCGCGGACCCAGACACCGTCAGCCTGCTGGTGCAGGAACTGCTCGGCTGGCGCCTGATCCCCGGCAGCCCGATGTCGTTCTTCATCGCCGGCCGGGCGCGTACCACCCGCTGGCAACTAGGGGCCGACCTGCCCAACGGCTCCCGCTACCATATCCGCATCCAGGATGTGCAGGCCGAAGACGGCCAGAGCTACGTGCTGGCCGCCGTCCACCGCGACGACACCGTTGCCTGCGGCCATGTCGGCCGGGGCTTCGATGAGACGCGCGACCTGCTGGGCGCCCGCTTTGCCGAGGCCGGCTACCCCGTCCACCGCGTCCGCCTGGGCAACGCCCACCCCGGCCGCCACTGTGACGGCTCGCTCACCGGCGGCGACGGCAGCGCCCTGCTGGTTGATCTCACGCCGGAGTAGCAGCCGGCCCTCCGGACACGCACGGTCCGCGGCCCGGCTGCTCCACAGGACAAGCGGCGGCGGGCGGGGCGGCCGTGTTGCTGCTGGGCTCCATCCCCGCCCGCCGCCGCGCCATGCCCCTCGCTGTACCCCCGCTCCTGCCAAGCAGCAGCGCAGCGGGGGCCAGAAGGTGCGGTTGATCTGTGCGGGCCGGTGACACCACCGGCACACGGTTCCCCCTCCCCCGCTTGGCGGGAGAGGGGGCGAGGGCGGGCCCCCGTTACCGGTCTTCGTTGAACCACAAGGTGTGGCACGTCCGGTCGCGGTTGCGGCCAAACTCGATGTAGCGCGCATTCACGTGCGACGCCGAGGTGTTGCCGCCGGATAGGGCATAGTTGGTGGCCGTCCAGAACAGGCCGCATGGATTGTTGCGGCGGCTGGTGAAGTAATCACCAAAGCGCCCATCCGAGCGGTTGTGTGTGCCGGAGGCCGTCAGGAACACCGTGCCAAAGAAGCCGAAGCCGGAGGTGTAGTCGTCATCGACGCCCACATACCCCTGCGCCGCTGTGCCGCCGCCGCCGGCCCGGCCGCCGCCGGCAATGGACAGGCCGAGGTCGCCGCGGTCATTGACGCCGACCACCGGGAAGCCAAAGCACATGCCGGAGTTGTGGATATGCGGCTGGGCGATCAGCGCTTTGTCGGACTCACGCACCACCGCCGAGTGCACGTGCCCCTGCGGATGGCTGCTGTCGTTGCCGACATTCCAGTAGAACGAGATGCGGTTAGCTCCCACCGCTCCGCGCAGGCGGAAGCCGGCGATACTCCAAGCCGTGGAGCGCTCGATGAAGTCGAAGTTGCCGGTGCCACCGCGGCAGTCCGGGTTGACGAACGCCGAGGAGTGCGACAGCGTCTTCAGCACGCTGGAGACCGAGGTGCTGCTCTCCGGCCAGGAGAAGATGCGCAGCGTGGTTGCGGATTCGATCCACGCCCAGTACATCGTCTCGCGCGCGCCGTCCACCGGCACCACCACCCGCTGCGCGCCGCCTGGGCCGCTGCTGGAGTAGGTGTTGGTGCTGGCCGTCACGCAGTCCGCCATCTGATCGATGTTGAACCGGCGCACCTGGTGCACCGCCCCACCGCTGGTGGGGACGTTGTTGGTGGCCAGATACAGGAAGTCGTTGCTCAGGCCCAGATGCGGGTAATCGGGCAGAATGTTGTTGGCCGTGCCCGCCGGGTCGATGGTATACGAGCAGTTGTTGCCCAGGTTCATCTGGCGGCGGACATAGATGCGCACCACACCATTGGTGGCCGAGCTGTTGATGAACAGGATCAGGTAGAAGGTGACGCCCCGGCCCTGATCGTAGATCACGTCCGGGTCGCAGCAGACAATCGATGCGTCCGACGGCCCGGTGCCGAAGCTGACGCTGGTGTAGGTGGCGCCGTTGTTGGTCGAGTATCCGGCGTAGGTGTTGCCCATGTAAAACGCATGGCGGCCTTCACCCACCGCGGCCGGTTCGGCCAGCGTGTTGCTCACGCTCTGCGCCAGTGTGTTGCGGTTATTGACCGGGATGACGACGGTCGAAGGTGTGCCGTGGAACTCGCCGGCCACACCTGCCGCTGCCGTCTCGTCAGACCGGTCACCGGCATCGGTCTCCGGACGGCCGCTCCCGGCCGCGGCGTTGGCCGCGGCAGCCATCTGCTCGCGCCGCTCAAACAGCCGCTCGCGCGCCGCCTCCGCTACCGAGGCCTCGATATCCGGCCCCTCGGCCAAGTCGGCCTCGCTGTCCGGCGAGATTTGCCCGGTCTGGCTGGTGGTGCCCGGGTCACCCCGCTGAGCGGTGATACTGGCCGTGTTGTAGGACAGCACTGCCAGCACCGCGACCAGCAGCCCCGCCCACATGATGCGCTTGTTCAGATACCGCATACCCGTGCGGCTCCTTTCCCCTGGTTCGCACTCCGCCTTCGCCCCGGGCGTTCCGGCCCGGCGCGTCCCCAACAGGCCTCGCGCGCAGGCTCACCCCCTTTCGCTCTTCCATCCCCAATTACCGGCGCCAGCGAGCATACGTCCGCCTGTGCGATACGTCAAGCTACGGATTACACGATATCGTATAATCACTATGCAGCCCATCTGTCACCAACGCTCCACACCGGCTCAACGCCTCTTCCGTCACGTCTGCGCCTCGGGCATCCTGGGCACAGCTTGTCCCATGCCCGAGGAGGCGCCGATGCCGGCCGAGACGATCTTTGCAGGCGGGAGCATCGTCACCGTCAGCGACAGCGGACCGGCGCGGGTGGAGGCGCTGGCCGTGACTGGCGGCCGCATCTCCGCCGCCGGCGACTGTGCGGCGGTGCTGGCGCAGCGCGGGCCGCACACCCGCATGGTGGACCTGGCAGGTGGAGCGCTGCTGCCCGGGTTCGTCGAGCCGCACGGCCATCCCTTCGGCATGGCGCGCACCGGCGCGGGCATGGTGGATATCAGCCCCTTCACCACGCCGGAGGCCGCCGGGGTGCAGGCGGCGCTGCGCGCGGCGGTGGCCGCGGCCCCGCCGGGACAGTTCATCCTGGCGCGCGGCCTAGACCCGCTGCTGCATCGCGGGCTGCGCCTGCCGGCCATGGCCGAGCTGGACCGGCTCGCGCCCGCCAACCCGCTGATGATCATCACCAACAACGGCCACGCCGCCTACGCCAACCGCCGCGCCTTTGACCTGGCCGGCGTCTCCGCCGCCACGCCCGACCCCCACGGCGCCCGCTACCTGCGCGACGCCGCCGGCGAGCTGACCGGCGCGATGGAGGAGAGCGGCGCTATCCGTGCCATCTCGGCCGCTGCGTTCGTCGCGGAGGATGACACCCGGCTGACGGCGGCGCTGCGCCGGAGCTTCGCCACCCTGGCTGCCGCCGGCATCACCACCACCAGCGACCAGGGCTGCGCCGGCAAGATGTTTGACCTCTATCAGCAGGTGGCCGCCGAGCCGGGCACACCGGTGCGGGTGCGCGCTTACGAGCTCCAGCGCCCGGAGACGGCTGCGACCCTGCCCCCCGGCGCGGGCACGCCCATGTTCCGCCAGATCGGCGTCAAGTTCATCGCCGATGGCTCCCCCTGGGTGGGCAATATCGCCTGCTCCCGCCCCTACCGCGACACCCCCACCACCCGCCAGGCGATGGGCCTGCCGCCGGGGCACTGCGGCCCGCTCAACTACCGCGATGACTGGCTGACGGCGGCCGTCACCGCCTACCACGCTCGGGGCTATCAGGTCTCCATCCACAGCCACGGTGACCGCGCCCAGGACCAGGCGCTCGATGCCTTCGCCGCCGCGCTGGCCGCGCACCCGCGCGCCGATCACCGCCTGCGCCTGGAGCACTGCGGCATCATCACCGATGCCCAACTGGCGCGGGCCGCGGAGCTGGGCGTCACCATCTCCTTCTTCCCCTCCCACGTGCATTACTGGGGCGATGTGCTGCCAGAGATGTTCGAGGCGGAGGTAGCGGAGCGGTGGTGCCCGGCCGGCTCGGCGGCGCGGGCGGGCCTGCGCTTCTCCTTGCACAACGACTGCCCGGTGACGCCGCCATTGCCGCTGCTGAACATCCAGGCTGCCGTTACCCGCCGCTCCCGCTCGGGCCGCCTGCTGGGCGCAGAGCAGCGGATCGACGCCGCCCGCGCGCTCCGCGCCTGCACGCTGGACGCCGCCTACCAGCTGTTCATGGATGACGAGACCGGCAGCCTCGACCCCGGCAAGCGCGCCGACCTGGTGTGGCTGGGCGCCGACCCTACCGCCGTCGAGCCGGACACCATCGCCGCCATCCCCATCCGCGCCACCTATCTGGACGGGCGGCAGGTATCCGGGCTGTGACGGTCCCCTGCTCCCCCTCCCGGCTGGTACGATCCGCCCAGGCGGCGCACACCGCGCGGCCGGACCACCGATGGAGCCACGATGACTGCGCTTGCCGGCACGGCCACGGCGCTACCCGTTGCCGATCACCACGACCTGATCCGCGTGCGGGGCGCGCGCGTGCACAACCTCAAGGACATCAGCGTCGATATCCCCAAGCGGCGGCTGACGGTATTCACCGGCGTCTCCGGCTCCGGTAAGAGCTCGCTGGTGTTTAGCACGATTGCCGCCGAATCGCAGCGGCTGATCAACGAAACCTACAGCGCCTTCCTGCAGGGCTTCATGCCCGCCCTGTCGCGGCCGGAGGTGGACCTGCTGGACGGCCTGACGGCCGCGATCATCGTTGACCAGGAGCGGCTGGGCGCCAACGCCCGCTCCACCACCGGCACCGCCACCGATGCCAGCGCGCTGCTCCGGGTGTTGTTCAGCCGGCTGGGGCAGCCGCACATCGGCTCCTCCCAGGCCTTCTCCTTCAACGTCCCCTCGGTGCGGGCCTCCGGCGCGATCACCGTCGAGCGGGGCGCCGGCCAGACCGTGGCCAAGACCTTCTCCCTCACCGGCGGCATGTGCCCGCGCTGCGAGGGCATGGGCTCCGTCACCGATTTCGACCGCACCGCGCTGTACGACGACCGCAAATCGCTCAACGAGGGCGCGCTCACCATCCCCGGCTACAGCATGGACGGCTGGTACGGCCGCATCCTGCGCGGTTGCGGCTTCTTCGACCCGGACAAACCGATCAGCGACTTCACCAAGCGCGAGCTGCACGACCTGCTGTACAAGGAGCCGGTCAAGATCAAGGTCGATGGCATCAACCTGACCTACGCCGGGCTGATCCCGACCATCCAGAAGTCGATGCTCTCCAAGGATGTCGAGGCGCTGCAGCCGCACATCCGCGCCTTCGTCGAGCGGGCCGTCACCTTCACCGCCTGCCCGGACTGCGGCGGCACCCGGCTGAGCGCGGCCGCCCGGTCATCGAAGATCCGGGGCCTCAACATCGCCGATGTCTGCGCGATGCAGATCAGCGACCTGGCAGCATGGGTGCGCGGCCTGGACGAGCCGTCGGTAGCGCCGCTGCTCGCCACCCTGCGGCGCACCCTCGACGCCTTCGTCGAGATCGGCCTCGGCTACCTGTCGCTAGACCGGCCGGCAGGGACGCTTTCCGGCGGTGAAGCGCAGCGCACCAAGATGATCCGCCACCTCGGCTCGTCGCTGACCGATATCACCTACGTCTTTGACGAGCCCACCGCCGGTCTGCATCCGCATGATGTCCAGCGGATGAACCGCCTGCTGCTGCGGCTACGCGATAAGGGCAACACGGTGCTCGTCATCGAGCACGAGCCGGAGACGATCGCCATCGCCGACCACGTGATTGACCTCGGCCCCGGCGCGGGTACGGCGGGCGGCGCCGTCTGCTACGCGGGCAGCGTTGCGGGGCTGCGCGCCGGCGACACCCTCACCGGCCGCCACCTGGATGACCGCGCCACGCTCAAGCCGGTGGTGCGCACGCCGTCCGGTACACTGGCCATCCGCGGCGCGACGGCCAATAACCTGCGTCACGTCGATGTCGATATCCCGCTGGGCGTGCTGGTGGCGGTCACCGGCGTGGCCGGCTCCGGCAAGAGCTCGCTGATCCACGGCTCCATCCCCGCGGGCGCGGGCGTGATCAGCGTGGACCAGGCGCCGATCCGCGGCTCGCGCCGCAGCAACCCGGCGACATACACCGGGCTGCTCGACCCGATCCGCAGCGCCTTCGCCAAGGCGAACGGGGTCAAGCCGGCGCTGTTCAGCGCCAACTCCGAGGGCGCCTGCCCCACCTGCAACGGCGCCGGCGTGATCGATACCGACCTGGGGATGATGGCCGGTGTGGAAACCACCTGCGAGGAATGCGCGGGCAAGCGATTCCAGGCCTCGGTACTCGGCTACAAGCTGGGCGGCAAGGATATCAGCGAGGTGCTGGCGATGCCGGTGACCGAGGCGGCGGCGTTCTTCCGCACCGGCCCGGCGAAGACCCCGGCGGCCGGCGCCATCCTCTCCCGGCTGGCCGCCGTCGGGCTCGGCTACCTCGCCCTGGGCCAGCCGCTCACCACGCTGTCCGGCGGCGAGCGCCAGCGGCTCAAGCTGGCCACGCACATGGCCGCCAAGGGCGCCATCTACGTCCTGGACGAGCCGACCACCGGCCTGCACCCGGCCGATGTCGCCCAGCTCCTCGCCCTCCTGGACGAGCTGGTAGACGCCGGCCGGTCGGTGATCGTGATCGAGCACCACCTCGCGGTGATGGCGCGGGCGGACTGGATCATCGACCTCGGCCCCGGCGCGGGCCACGATGGCGGGCGGGTCGTCTTCGAGGGCACGCCCGCCGCGCTGGTGGCGGCCCGCTCCACCCTCACCGGCGAGCACCTGGCGGCCTATGCTGGCGGCTGATGGGGGTGGGGGTGGCAGCCCGCTCGTGGGCGCTGCCAAGACCCCCCCTGGCAGCGGCTCGCGACCTGCAGCCGGGGGTGCGCCCCTGCGCCGCCGCTGGCGCCGGCCAATCAGCTCAGCAGGGCGGCGGCCCAGCGGGCACGGGCGGCGGCTGTCCAGATGAAGCTGTCCAGCAGGCCGGGCCAGTGGATGCGGGCGGGCAGGAAGGTGCGGAACTCCAGCTCCGGCAGGTCCTCGGTCTCGCACCAGGAGCCGAGCAGGTTGAAGCCCGTCCACGCTTCCGCCTCGGCGGCGCGCAGGCGGGCGGCAGCAGCCCGGGCGCGCATCCCGGCCGGCAGCGGCAACGCCAGGTGCAGCGCCGCCCCCGGTCCGAGCGTCGCATGGCGGGCGTTGCCGCGCAGCGTCAGCCGTCCGCCGTCGGGCAGGGTAGCATCGAGCCCGGCGCTGGAGGGGGCCGCCGTGACGCGCAGCCAGGGGGCGGGCGCCATCGCCACCAGCCCGGCGAACAACGCCGCATCGAACGGTGTGGGGCCGGTGGTGGCGGCGTACAGGTCGTGCATCACGTTGAGCATGTCCGAGGCCTCGGCACGGGGGCCGCTGGCCGGGTGCTGCGAAGCGGCAGCTTCTGCCCCCAGCGCGCCGGGTAACCAGGTCGCCTTGGCGTGGGCATCGGCTGCCTGGATGGCCGCGGCCTGCACCAGCAGCAGCCCCAGCCAGGGGGCGTTGCCGGCGTGGACATAGACGCTGCTCGTCAGTACCAGCGTCGCCGCGGCCCGGTCGTGCACCCAGGCGGACAGGTGCGCCTGACGGTTGAGGTTTTCCACCGCCTCATCGGTGTCTGCCCCTTCCGGCAGGGCGCGCAGGACATCGGTGGTGATGCGTACCGCCACCACCTCGCGTCCGGCGGCCGTCTGCGGCGGCGCGGCGGTGAGGCGCTGGGCGAGGTGGTGCCCCCACCAGGTCAGGGCCCGGCCTTCTGCCAGCCGCCAGGCGGGGTCAAGGCGCAGCGCCTGTTCGGCGCGGGCGAGCAGCGCCGGGCCGGGGTCTGCGCTCGGCTGCGGGGCGTCCTCGCTCGGGCCGCGCGGCTCCACCCGGCTCAACCCTCCGGCAGCGCCCGGTCGAGCGCGAAATGGTGAACCGGCTCGTCGCTGCGCCCGCGGGTGAGCAGCTCCGCGATGGTGCGCCCGGCGATGGCGGAGTAGGGGCCGCCGTGGCCGGTGAACCCCGCCACCACCCAGATACCGGGCCGCCCCGGCAGCGGGCCGATGAACGGATAGCCATCACGCGAGAAGCCCATGATCCCGGCCCAGCGCGTGGCGATGGCGGTCCCGGCCAGGGAGGGGAAGGTCTCGAACAGGAACCGCGCTAACGCCGCCTGGATGGTGGGGTTGACCTCCTCGGCGTAGTAGCCTTCGTCCCGATCCGGCACGGCCCAGCGGGCGCCGCCGAGGATGATGCGGCCGTCATGGCGCTGGCTCCAGTACTCGTAGCCGTGGTTGGTGCTCATCCCCCGGCGGAAGGCCCGGGGCGCCGGCTCGGTGACCAGCATCTGCCCGCGCACCGGCCGGATGCGCCCCTGCAAGTAGCCGGCCAGGAGCGGTGTCCAGGCGTTGGTAGCCAGCACCACGCGCCGGGTGAGGATGGCGCCACGGCTGCTCTCCACGCGCAGGCGGCCATCCGGCTGCTCCACCAGCGCCGTCACCTCCGTGCCGGTGTGCACCCGTGCCCCCAACCGCACCGCCTCGCCGATGACCGCGCGGTTGATCTTGGCGGGGCTGACAAGCAGCGTCTCCGGGTTGAACAGCGCACCCCGGAAGACGGCCGGCACGGGCACGTGCAGGTGCGCGGCCAGATCGTCGCGCTCCAGCGTCTCCACGGGGATACCGGCCGCCCGCAGTGCTGCGCCGCTGTCCCGCAGCACCTGCCACTCGGCGTCGGAGGAGGCCAGCGTCAGCCCGCCACAGTCCTCCAGCTCGCAGTCGATGCCCAACTCGGTGATCACGGCCAGCGCCAGGTCACGGCCGCGGCGGGTGTACTGCAGCCGCTCCAGCGCGCCGGCCTGGCCCAGCTGCGCGACGGCGGCGCTGAAGGGGCGGTCCAGCCCGGGGGCAATGAAGCCGGCGTTGCGGCCGGAAGCGCCGGTAGAGATGCCGCGCCGCTCCAGCAGCACGGCGGCCATCCCCGCCCGTGCCAGCCACAGGGCGGTGGCCCCGCCCATGTAGCCGCCGCCCACAATCACCGCCTCGGCCGTGGCGGGTAGCGTCTGTTCGGCTACAACCAGCTCGTCATCACGCAGGTCGCGCAGCCAGTGGAGGGCGTCATAGGCGCGGGTCATGGGCGGCTCCCGCGGGCAGGATAGCAGGGGTGTTGTGCGGATGACAGCGGCGCCGTCCGCGGGCGCACAGCGGCGGCGGGCCGGCCAGGCGAAGCTAAGGGTACCGGAAGGACCGGCCAGACAAAGGAGGCGTACCCATGGCGATTGAGATGAACGAGCGGCACGAGGAGACGGCGGACGATGTGGCGGGACATCTGTGGCTAAACCCGTGGGCCCCCAGCTACCACCACCTCCTGCGGCACCACCTGCTGCAGGGCGGCACGATCTTCACCCCCACGCCGGTGCTGCCGGTGGGGCGGCTGCCGGAGCCGGGCGGCCCGATCTTCCGCACCAATTAATCACACTTCATCCGCCAACGTATTGACGGATGCCGCATAATGGAACATCGGCGACAGAACAGCCCGCCGGGCGCGCGTACGCTCGGTGGGCTGTCACACATGCAATTGGGAGGAGAACGGCCAATGACGTCTGAGAACATGGAGCAGGGTGGAGCGCAGCGCGCCGCCAGCGTCAGCCTGGAGGACTTCATCCAGGCCGTGGCTGCCGGGGTGATGCGCGCCATGGAGGCGCAGGGGGACACCTCCGGCTACGCCGGCCCGCAGGTGGGCCAGCAGGCAGCGCTCAACCTTGGCCGGCTGACGCCGCGCCCGCCCTGGATCATCGGCATCATCATTGACCCGACGGGCCCGGGTGGGTTCACCACCAACCTTGGCGGTATCGCCACCGGCGGGCTGCAGCGCTAGCGCGGAGCAAGGAGGGCCGTATGCCGCCACACGACGCCAATCCCCCGTCTGAGACGCGACTGTGCCCAAGTTCCCGGCCGGAGATGCCCGGTAGCCGCGTCTTTGCCGTGGTGGGCGGCACGGCCCGCGAGCCCCGAGCCGGCTACTTGCAGGAGCTGATCCCGACGGCGCAGGCGCTGCCGCTATTCCAGGGGCCGGTAACGGCCACGGAAGTACTGCGGTTCACCGCCGCCTGCGGCACCAACGACTGCCGGCACTACGACGGCGCCCGCTGCCGGCTGGCGGCGCGCGTCACCGCCGAGCTGCCCGCGGTGGTGGATGTGTTGCCCGCCTGCCGCATCCGCCACGAGTGCCGCTGGTTCAACCAGGAAGGCCGCGAGGCCTGCCTGCGCTGCCCGCAAGTCGTCACCGACTCCTACAACCCCAGCGACGCCGCCCGTCACGCCTCCGACCCCGCTGTGTACGGATGAACCCGCGGGCCGGGCATCGGTGGACGGCGCAGTAGCGGGGTAACCCGCACGGCCGGCCGGCTCGTGACGCGCAGGGCGCTCACCTGTCGCACCCCCTCACCCGTACGGCGGGCGAGGGGGTGCGTTTGCATGCACGGCCCCCCGCGGTCGGTCTTCACTCCTCGTTGCCCCCCAAGCAGGGGGTGATGGGCCATCCTCCCCGGTTCCCGATTCTCTCGGGGATTCCCCCTACTTCGTCTGGTTGCGCGGCAGTAGTGACCGGCAAAAGTTGCGGCCTGTCCCGCATGTGCGGGGTGGGGCGCGCTGGCATCCTCATCCTCGCGGCCGGCGGTGGAATGACGCGCGCAGCGGGAGTGCAGGGTGAACGTGACCATCGATGCGGATGCCGATGTGGCGGCCATAGCGCGGATACAGGGCGGAGAGGAGGAAGCGCTTGCCGAGCTGTATGACCGGCACGGGCGGGCGGCGTACGCGCTGGCCTACCGGGTGGTGGGCGACCCGGAGACGGCGGAGGAGGTGGTGCAGGAGGTGTGGCTCTCGGTGTGGCGGCGGGCCGCCGGCTACCAACCGGAGCGGGGCAGCGTGCGCTCCTGGCTGCTGGCCGGGGTGCGCCACCGCGCCATCGATGTGCTGCGCGCCCGCCAGGCCCGCCCCCGCACCTCCAGCATCGACAACCTGCCCCTGGCCGCGCCGGACGATCCAGCGGCCCGCGCGCTGAGCCTGCTGGAGAGCCGCGCGCTGCGCGCCGCCGTGGCCACGCTGCCGCAGGAGCAGCGCGCGGCGGTGGAGCTGGCTTACTTCGCCGAGCTGCCTTACCCGGAGATCGCGCGGCGGCTGGGTGTGCCGCTGGGCACCGTCAAGAGCCGGCTGCGGCTGGCGCTGGGGCGGCTGCGCGGCCGGCTGGCAGCGGCGGAGGCGGTGGCCTGAGTGACGGCCTAACCACTGCCACGGCCAATAAGCAGGATCGCATAACGCTCGCCCACGAACCCCCATCCCGGCCCGTACACTGGCCGGGCGTGGTGGGGCGGTTTGAGGAAGCGTTGATGTCCCGGAACGTCTGTCCAGAACTGTACCCCGATCCCCGCCCCAGCCGGCTGGTGGCCGGCCTGCTCCCCCACCTGCCACGCATGGCCCGCCTGCTGCCCTGGCTGGCGGCCGCCCCGGCCACGCTGGCCGTGGCCACCGTGCTGCTGGCGCTGTTGCCCGTGATGACCTGGCTCCTCCTATCGCTAGCGGTGCTGCTGCCGCTGGCCGCCGGCGCCTTCGTGCTCAACCTGGGCTGGGAGCGGGCCGAAGCCGAAACCCCCTGATCGATGGTGCAGCCCCACCGACACCGCACCGCTGCTGACAGGATGCTGGCAACAGCAGCGCGATACGGTCACCCCTGTTAGAACATGTATTCTAACATAACGCGCGGGCGGTGCAGGCACGGCCCCCGTGCGTCCAGGCCGGCGCGTGCCACACGCATCCAGGGGAGGAGCAACCGTGACGCAGCAGGAATTCCCGCCGATGCCCGCGATGACGCCCAGCCTGACCGTCACCGACCCGCAGGCAACGCTGGCGTGGTTCGGCAAGCTCGGCTTTGTGACGATGGTGGAGATGGCCATGCCAGACGGCAGCCTGATGCACGCCGAGGTAGGGCGCGGCCCGGCCGTGCGGATCATGCTCGGCCCGGCCGCGCCGGAGATGGGCCGCCTCGCCGGTGGCGGCGGGATGACCCTGTATATCACCCTGCAGGAAAGCGTCGATGCCCTGCACGATCAGGCCGTGGCCGGTGGCGTCGCGATCAGCCAGCCGCCAACCGACCAGTTCTGGGGTGACCGCACCTTCACGGCGCGCCACCCGGACGGCTACGAGATCATGTTTGCCCAGAACACCCGCGTGGTGACGCCGGAGGAGATGGCGGCGGCCATGAAGCAGTTCGCGCCGGCGTAGGCAGGGGGAGCGAGGGGGGCGGGTTCGCCCCCCTCCGCTTTATCGTTGCGTGGCCACCAGGTTATCGAAGCGGACATCGCTGGTCTGGCGCTTGCCGGTATAGACACC
>WBZO01003144.1_pt1 | contig 14130 bp, 12 predicted proteins | sample 5204261 | NCBI WGS metagenome assembly WBZO01 (sample SAMN12412400, study PRJNA552823) | activated sludge metagenome | isolation source: activated sludge from anammox sidestream of wastewater treatment plant... | place: USA: North Carolina | collected 2017-09
TAGCCGCCGCCGCCCGCTTCGCCGATCGCGGAGAGCACGTCCTCGCAGTGATCCTGGCCGTAACCGAGCGAGAAGAACGAGACGCTCGGGCGATGGCGCTTCACCACCTCGCGCAGCCCATCGGCCGTGTGGGCGCCGCGGTTGGGCGCGCCGTCCGAGAGGAGGACGACGCCGCGACGCATGCCGGCAGGCGCGCTCGCGACGAGCGACCCGGCGAGGTCGAGCCCCGCCTCGACATGCGTGTTCCCGCGCGCGACGAGCCGGCGCACGCGCGAGCGCACCAGCCGCTTGCCCTCGTCGGTGACCGGGGTCGGATCGACGACGACCGATGCGCCGTCAGAGAACGCGACCACGCCGACCTCGTCTCCCTCGCCGAACGCGTCGAGGAGGGCGTCGACCGAGCGGACGACGTGCTCGAGAGGCTCGCCGGCCATCGATCCCGAGACGTCGATCGCGAGGACGGTGCGCGACGGCGCACGAGGCTCGCGACGAGGCTCTCCCGCCGCCTCGAGGACGATCACCGCATGGGCGCGCGCCTCCTCGTCGGGCCTGATCGACGCGAGGTCGAGCCGGACCGTGACCGCCAGGGGCATGAGAAGAGCCTAGCGCAGCGCGCCGAGCACGTTGGCGAAGTCGTCGGACCACACCGGCTGTCCGGGTGCGGGCATGAGCGCGACCCACGCGCCCGGACTCTTCGCGCCGATGCGCGCGAGCTCCGCCGCCGACTCCGTGAGCACGACCCAGATCGAGTTGGCACGGCCGGCCTCGCTCTCCGCAGGGCTCACGTTGTCGACGCGCGCCATGGCGAACATCCCGGCGTCGTGCGCGAGCGCGGCGAGCACCGGCCTCAGGTTCAGGTGCTGGTTCGAGACGTGCGCGAGGAGGACGCCGTCCGGTCGGAGCGACCGACGGTAGACCGCGAGCGCCTCGCGCGTGACGAGGTGCATCGGGATCGCGTCCGAGCTGAACGCATCGAGGACGAGCGTGTCGAAGCGATTCGGCGGCCCGGCGCGGAGACGCAGCCGCGCATCGCCGATCTCGACGTCCACCGTCGCGCGCTTCCTCGCATCGGGCACGAAGGTGAAGTTCTTCTCCGCGATGGTCACCACGGTCGGGTTGAGCTCGAAGAACGTCCAGCGGTCTCCGCTGCGCGCGTATGCCGCGAGCGAGCCGACGCCGAGCCCGATGACGCCGACGCTGCGCCCGCCGGCGAGCCCCTCGCGCGCCGCCTCGTCGGGCAGCGGTCCGAGGACGTCGCCCGCCGGTCCCGCCGGGTGGTAGTACGCGAGCGGGACGGCGGCCTTCGCGGGATCCAGCGACTGGATCCCGTGCACGGTGCGTCCGTAGACGAGCGTGCGTACGCCGCGCGAGGTGTCGTTCTTGACCGCGAGCACGCCGAAGAAGCCGCGATCGGCGAAGATCTCCTCGCCGCCGGGCTGGTTGCGCATGCCTGCGAGCACGATCCCGACGAGCGCCACCGCGAAGCGCACCGGGCGCGGCTTGGACCACGCGAACGCGATGGCGAGGGCGACGAGCAACGCCCCTCGGAGCACCGCAGGAGAGGCATACATCTTCAGCCCGATGCGCACGGCGAGCAGCGCGAAGAGCGCCGCCGCGCCGCCGAGGAGCGCGTCGCGGCGCACGTTCGACGTCTTCGCGTCGCGCTCGGCGTCGAGCACCACGCGACCGAGGCAGACGAGGCCGATCGCCAGCGGGTACTCGACGAGATCGTCGAAGAGGACGGGCGCGAGGAGGCCGTTGAACATGCCGCCGAGCACGCCGCCGACCGAGAGGAGGAGGTAGAACTCGGTGAGCCGCTCGACCGGCGGTCGCAGCATCGCGAGCGCGCGATGACAGACGACCGACCCGAGGAAGAGCAGCCCCACGTGCGCGGCGGCGACCAGCCACGACGGCCGCTGCACGTCGGCGACGACGAGCGCAGCCACCAGCGTCGCTCCGAGGGCGAGGGCGCGCGACCAGAGCGCGGGCCCGATCGGCTGCTTCTTGCCGAACGCGACGATGAACGACGCGAGGTAGATCGCGAGCGGCACCACCCAGAGGAGCGGGACGCTCGCGATGTCGGTCGTGACGTACTCGGTCGCCGCGAGCAGGAGCGACGACGGCGCGAACGCGAGCGCGACCCACACGAAGCGCTGCGGCCAGCGCGCGCCGACAGGCGGCGCCGCGATGCCCGCCAGGATCGGGCGCTCCGAGTCCGAGGCGCGGACCTGCGGCGGCGCCGGCGTCGCGTCGACGCGCGCAGGGCTGCGGTACCTCACCGTCGTGATCGCACAGACCACGAGGAGCAGCGCGTAGCCCGCGTAGCCCACGTGCAGCGCGCGGCTCTGGGCCTTCACCGCGAGGAGCGGCTCGACGACGAACGGATACCCGAGCAGCGCGAGCATGCTGCCCGCATTGCTCGCCGCGTAGAGGTGGTAGGGGTCCTTCTCGCCGAGCTCGGCGAACCAGCGCTGGAGCAGCGGCGACGTCGTCGACAGGACGAAGAACGGCAGACCGATCGTGCGGAGCAAGAGGAGCAAGAGGCCGACCGTCGGATGCGACGCCGTCAGGCGCGCCGCGACCGCCTCGTCGACGGCCACGGGGAGGACCGCGAAGACCGTGGCCACCAGCGCGAGCTGGACCGCCACCTGCGTCTTCACCGACAAGCGCGTGCCCAGGAAGTGCGCGTAGCCGTAGCCCGCGAGGAGGAGCGCCTGGAAGCAGAGCGAGCAGACGATCCACACCGAGGGCGATCCGCCGAGCAGCGGGACGATCATGCGTGCCACGAGGGGCTGACACGTGAAGAGCAACATGGCGCTCACGAAGAGCGCCGTCGCGAAGCGGAGGCTCATTCCTCGGCTCTTCCTCACCCCTTCTCGATGCCGTACTTCCTCAGGTAGGCGCGCACGTGGTGGCGCTCCATCCCGCTCTGACGCGCCATCTCGCTCACGTTCCCCTTCGCGGCCCGGGCGAGCGACGTGAAGTACTCCTTCTCGAAGGCGGCGATCGACGCACGCTTCGCCTCGGCGAACGCGGTCTGCGGGCCGGCCTTGCCGCCGTCGGCCTCGGCGGCGTCCTTCGCGAGCGTGAGCACGTCGTCGATCGCGTCCGGCGTGTCGGCGAGCGTCGCCGCGACCTGCACCACGTTGACGAGCTCGCGCACGTTGCCTGGCCAGTCGTAGGAGCCGAGGCGCTTCTCGATCCAGTCGAGCACGACCGGCGTCGCGCCGGGCTTGCCGGCGCGCTTGCAGACCTCCTCGACGAGGAGCGGCACGTCGTCGAGCCGTTCGCGCAGCGCCGGGAGCTCCACCCGCACCTGCGCGATGCGGAAGAAGAGGTCGCTGCGGAAGCGACCGGCGTTCATCTCTGCGCCGAGATCGCGGCGCGTGGCCGCGAGGACGCGCACGTCGATCGGCTCGAACGACGAGCCGCCGACGCGCTTCACCTGCCGCTCGGCCAGCGCGCGGAGCAGCTTCGGCTGCAGATCGAGCGGCAGCTCGCCGAGCTCGTCGAGGAACAGCGTCCCGCCGTGCGCCTCGGCGAGCGCGCCCTTCTTGCGCTCCGTCGCGCCCGTGAACGCGCCCTTCTCGTGACCGAAGAGGAGGCTCTCGGCGAGAGTGGCGGGGATCGACCCGCAGTCGACGACGACGAAGGGGCCGTCCTTGCGATCGCTTGCATGATGCACGCTCTTCGCGACGACCTCCTTGCCGCAGCCGGTCTCGCCGAGGATGAGGATCGACAGCGGGGTCTTCGCCACCTTCTCGAGGACGCCGAAGACGCGCCGCATCTTCGGCGACGAACCGACGAGGTCGCCGAAGCGATCGGCATACCCCACGTCGACGCGCTGCTTGCCCGTCGGCTCGATCGCGATCTTCGTCGCGCCGACGGTCACGTCCGCCGGGGTCGTCACGATCGCCTCGCGGATGCGGAGCCCGCCCGCGAAGGTCCCGTTGGTGCTCCCGAGGTCGCGGACGAGGACGCCCTCGTTGACCGCCCGGAGCTCGCAGTGGATCGCGCTGACCTCCGGATCGTCGAGGCGGATCTGCGCGCCATCGTCGCGCCCGACGACCACCGGATCGACGTCGATGGGGACCGTCCTTCCGTCGGGGGTCTTCGCGACGCCCCCTCGGACGAACCAGTGCAGAACGCGCGCGCGGGTCGATCCCTGGGTCATCGGCAGGCCACCCTTTTCGCACGACTCGGGGGACTCCGGGAAGTCCGGGGTGGACGCGCCCACGTCCAGGCCCGAGGCTCGGTTTTTCCCGCATTTGGTGAGGGTTCCACGGGCGGAAGAGCGGCACGCCAGCTGCTACGATGGTCGCCATGCGAACGTCCCGCCTGGCGTGCCTCGTCGTCGTCGGCCTCGCGGTGGTCGCCTGCAAGCCCAAGAAGAACGACCCGGCGCCGCTCGGCGACGACGAGACCGGCCTCGCCGAGGACGGCACCGACGCCCATGCGGCCGAGAGCGACGCCGAGGCGCTGACGTCGACGCTGGTCGGCGGCGGCGGGCCGGGCGGCACGATCGGCCTCGCCTCCTCGTCCGACCTCTCGGGCGGCAACTTGGACGGCGAGGCGATCGGCGACGGCGCCAAGGCGCTCTACTTCCCGCGCGGCTGCCTGGAGGTCACGTCGACGGAGACCGCGCCGGGCGAGGGAACCGCGACGTACACGTTCTCCGGGTGCACCGGGCCGAACGGCCTGTTGAACGTCCAGGGCGCGGTGAAGGCGACGTACAAGGCCGCGCCCGATCGCCTCACGCTCGATCTCGTCGGCGACGACCTCGTCGTCAACAAGGCCACCGTCGACTGGTCCGCGCATGCCGAGATCGCCGCGGCGGGGACGAGCCGCACGATGACGTGGAGGGCTCAGCTCAGCGGGACGACCGCGCGCGGCCGCGATTTCGCGCGCACGAACGAGAAGACGATCACCTGGACGATCGGCGAGCCGTGCCTCGGCCTCGAGGGCACCTCGCAGGGCACGGTGCGCGGCCGGAGCCTCCGCACCGAGATCACCGCGTTCCGCCGCTGCCGCGGCAGCTGCCCCGACGCCGGCGGCAGGATCGCCATCACCGACGTCGACGCGAACAAGCGCATCGAGATCCGCTACGACGGCACGAACCGGGCGACGCTCGTCGGCCCGAACGGCAAGGAGACGACGTTCGGCCTGCTCTGCCGCTGACGGCCGCGGGCCGGCGGCGGCTCAGCCCTCGCCTTCGTCCTCGTCCGCGAGCTGCGTCGACGAGCTCCCCGGCGGGGGCGGCGGGACGGACTTGTGCGTGCCCGACATGCCGGTGAACTCGAGGCCGACGATCACGCCGTCCGGCTCCTCCTGGACCCAGACGATGCGGGCCGGGCGCATCAGCTGATCCTCGGTGCCGACGGTCACGTCGAACTTCTGTCCGAGGACCACCTTGTCTTCGAGGATCACGCGGAGCCCGCCGCGACTCACGTTCAGCGCCCACCCCTCGAGGAGCTTCCCGTCCTCCCCCTTGAGGTTGACGCGCTCGGTGACCTCACGGCGCGCGCCGCCGCGACGCATCGCGTGCACGCCGCTCGGCACGTTCAGGCCCTGTGCCGGAGTGAGGTTCGTGCGCTTGGTCATGCGGGTCAGGCCCTGGGACCGTCATGAGAACGGCCCTCCTGATTCAATCATCGTAGCAGAGGCGTCGGGACGAAGCGCAAGTCCACGGCTCTTCAGTGTTGACGCACAGGGCGCTTTGGCCAGAATGTAGGACAGTCCGTTTCCGTGACGCTCAGGCGACGCGTTTCATTCCGGGTTTCTGCCTCTTGCCCTCTTCGCCCCACACCACTCCGCAGCAACTGAAGAAGGCGCTCGTCGCGAGCGGATTCGAGGTCTTCCGCACGCTCGCCGAGGAGGTCGTCCTCGCCGAGCGCGTCCGCGAGAACCTGATCCTCGACTCTGGCGTACGGGTCGGCCCCCTCGCCGACGGCAAGGTCCGCGTCAGGCTGGTCCTCCGCGCCCAGCGGGCGGATTTCCCGAGCGACGACGAGACCGCGCTGTTCGAGCGCGTCCGCAAGCTCGCGGAGCCGGCCCTCCAGAACGGCTTCGCCGAGGAGTCGACCAACGTGAACGCGGTCAAGGATCCGGCCGATCCCTCGAAGGTGCTGGACACCTTCTACGAGCTCTTCCTCGCCCACGAGGTCGCCTCGGTCGAGGACGCGGTCCCGCTCCTGAAGTTCGCGCTCGGCCTCGAAAAAGCCGTCGGGCACGGCCGCTAGCCGACCGTCGACCAACCCTAGGAGCGTCGGGCACGTCGTGGTAGGACACGCCGTCGCCCATGCTGAATTTCTTCAGGAACAAGGGTCTCACGTCCGTGATCTACGGCGTGATGATCCTCGCGATGGTGCTCGTCTTCCTCGTCGGCTTCGGCCCGACGGCGGGCAAGAAGCTCGGATCGGTGAGCACGTCCTGCGCCGCGCGCGTCAAGGGCGGCTGTATCGAGCCGAAGGCCCACAAGGCGGCCTACCGTCTGATCTTCTCGCGCGGCACCGGCGGCCTCAAGCAGGCGACCGCCTCGCGCATCGTCCTCGAAGGCCTGATCGAGCGCGAGCTGCTCGCCGACGAGGCGAACCGCCTGGGCCTCTCGGTGAGCGAGGACGAGATCACCGACAGCATCTTCAAGGGCAACCTCCTCGTCAGCCTCCCCGCCGACAACCCGAACCTCCAGCGCCAGGTCGGCTTCTTCGACGGCCGCGCGCGCGTCGACGTGTTCAAGAACAAGGACACGAAGACGTTCGACATGAAGACCTACGAGCGGAACATCAAGGCGATGACCGGCCGCTCGCCCGCGGAGTTCCGCGAGTGGCAGGCGCGCGAGCTCCTCGCGGCCAAGATGCGCGATCTCGTCCGCGCGCCCGTGCGCGTGGCCGACGACGAGGCGTTCGATCGGTACGTCGGCGAGCGCACGACCTCGACCGTCAACTACGTCGTCGTCCGCAAGAGCTGGGTCGAGAAGTACGCCATCGCGTCCGATGCGAAGGACGTCGACGCCTGGGCGAAGGACAAGAAGAACCTCACCAGCGTCAAGACGAACGTCCGGCACATCCTCGTGAAGTACAAGGAGCGCGGCGAGGGCGATCCGTCACCGGAGAAGAAGGCCGAGACGAAGAAGAAGGCCGACGAGATCTACGCTCGCCTCAAGAAGGGCGAGGACTTCGGCAAGCTCGCCAAGGAGTTCTCCGACGACCCCGGCAGCAAGGACAAGGGCGGCATGTACGAGGCGAGCCTCGTCCCGCAGTTCGCCGAGGAGTTCCAGGCCGCCTACAACTCGCTCGCACCGGGCGAGACGACGAACGGCCCGATCGAGATCCCGGCCTTCGGCTGGCACATCATCAAGAAGGACGAGGCGACGAAGGACGACATCGCGAAGGCCTACAAGGCCACGAAGTCCGCCGACGTCTCGAAGAAGATCGCCGAGAAGATCGCGGGCGACCTCAAGGCCGGCAAGAGCGGCCAGGAGGCGGTCGACGCGGCGATCGCGGAGTTCGGGAAGTTCACGCCCCCGAAGCCGGAGGCGAAGAAGCCCGAGGCGGCGACGGCCGATGCGGGAGCGAGCGACGCGGGCGCGACCGAGGCGCCGGCGCCGACCTTCACGGCCTCGACCGACCCGGAGAAGCCGGCGTTCCTCACCTCGAGCGCGTTCAACCGCGGCGGCGATCCGATCCCTGCGATCTCGGGCGAGGCCGCGGAGAAGGTCGTGAAGTTCGCCTTCGACGCGAAGCCGAACGACGTGACGAACGAGCCGATCGCGACCGAGGACGGCATGCTCGTCGTGCAGCTCAAGGAGCGGAAGCCGGCGACGAAGGAAGACTTCGACAAGGAGCGCGACACGTACGTGCAGGGCCTCCTCATGGCCAAGCAGAACGAGGCGCTCACGTACTACGTCCGCCGGCTGCGCGAGCAGTCGAAGGACGACGTGAAGATCGACGAGAGCAACGTCTTCGGCGCGAAGTCGGACGCCGGCCCCTCGCACGACGAAGACGAGGAGTGACGGGCCGCCCCATGCGAACGCAGACGCTGGAGAGTGGCCTCCGCGTCGTCGTCGCGCCGCAGCCCCAGCTCCACCGCGCGCACGTCGCGCTCTACGTCCGCGTGGGCTCGCGCTTCGAGAGCGCGAAGACGAACGGCCTCTCGCACTTCCTCGAGCACATGCTCTACCGCGGGACGTCGCGCCTCTCGACCGCGCACGAGGTGAACCTCGCGGTCGAGCGGCTCGGCGGCTATCTCTACGCCGCGACCCAGGTCGACTTCGGCGTGTTCTCGATGACGCTGCCGCCGGAGTCGCTCGACGAGGCGACGCCGCTGTTCGGGCACATCCTCGGCGAGCCGACGTTCCAGGACATCGACATCGAGAAGGAGATCGTCTGCGAGGAGATCCTCGAGGACCTCGACGACGACGGCCGCCAGATCGACGCCGACAACCTCTCACGCAAGCTGATCTACCCGTCGCACCCGCTCGGCTTCACCATCACCGGGGACGAGAAGAACGTGCGCTCCTTCACGCGGGAGATGCTGCGCGCGCATCACGAACGCCACTACACGACGGACAACTGCGTGCTCGCCTTCTCCGGCGCGGTGGATGCCGACGCGGCGTTCGCGCTCGCGGAGCGTTCGTTCTCGCACATGCGCCCAGGCGGCCGGATCCCGGCGGAGCCCCCCGTCCACACCCAGACCCGCGCGCGCGCCTCGATCGTCGAGAACGTCTCGAGCCAGACCGAGCTGCGCCTCTGCTTCCGCGCGGTCTCGGAGAATTCCGAGCAGAGGCCGGCGATGGAGATGCTCATGCGCATCCTCGACGACGGCATGTCGACGCGGCTCTATCACCGGGTCTGTGACGACAAGGGCCTCTGCTACGACGTCACGGCCGCGTACGACGGCTACGAGGACGACGGGATCCTCGACTTCGCCGCGGGATGCCAACACCAGCGCACGAGCGTGGTGGCGAAGGAGATCCTCTCGATGCTGGTCGAGCTCGCCCACACGGGCCCGACCGACGAGGAGCTCGCGAAGGCGAGGCGCCGGCACGGGTGGGACCTCCGCGCGATGAACGACACGACCGAGGAGCTCGCGGCGTTCCACGCCGTGGGACACCTGTTCGATCGTCACGAGTCGCTCGAGGAGCGACGCGCGGCGAACGAGGCGGTGACCAAGGAGCAGCTCCGCGATCTCGCCGCACACGTCGCGCAGCCGAGGCACCTCACGGCGGTCGCGGTCGGTCTGCTCGACGACGGCGAGGACCAGCGCTTCCGCGAGGTCATCGAGGGCTGGCGCGGCGCATGAGGGCGCTCCTCGTCTGCGTCGCCTGCGCGGCGATCGGATGCGGAGGCGGCGCGGGCGCCGAGCCTGCTCCGTCGGTCCCTCGCGTCTCGCACGAGGCCCCGCCTACCCCGCGCGAGCCGGCGAGGCCGCGCATGATGGTCGAGTACGTCCTCGTCCACCAGCGCTGGGTGGAGAGGAACCTGCCTACCGCCCCAGCCGACGTCGCGGCCTGGTACGAGACGCCCGAGGGCCGCACGGCGGTGCCGGCGCGCAAGTGCATCGCGCCGTTCGAGTCGAAGAAGGCGGCCTCCGCGGCGCTCGCGCGGGCGAAGAACATGGAGCCGTGCGAAGCAATCGGCCGCGGCGGGCTCGATCTCACGGGTGCGCTGCGGAAGTCGGACGCGGCGCTCGACGCGCTCGCACCCGGCGATGCGGCGCTCGTCGAGGACGGGAAGCTGTTCGTAGTGGTGGCGAAGACGCGCCCGACCGACGAGGCGCTCGAGCGCGCGTACCGCAAGGCGAAGGCGCCCGAGGCCGCGCGGAGGCTCGCGGACGCCGTCCTCGAACGGGTGAAGAAGCCGGAGACCGACGCCCGCGCGGCGATCGCGGACGCGGTGACGGAGGTGCTCGGTGAGCGCGCGGTCGCCGATCCGAGCCGCCCGGCGCCCGTCGTCGTCGATGACGAGCGCCTGCGCGTCGCACGGCTCCCGCCGGAGGCGAAGAAGGCGCTCGAGAAGCTGCTGAAGGAGAGCCGCACGGGCGACGTCGTGCCCGCCCCGATCGTCGAAGGCGCCGATCTCGTCGTCGCCCGCGCCGTCGCGCCACGATCCTGACCGTCACGGAATCGAGGTCCGGCGCGACGAGCGATCGTGCCGATCGCCGTACGCTCTCTCGCGCTCGCCGCCCTCGTCCTCGTCCTCTCGCTCACCGGGTCCGCCCGCGCCGCGCCCGATCCGGCTCCGCCACGCACCGCCCCCGAGCTGCGCAACCCGAGGCTGCGCAGCCCGATGCCCGGGGGATTCCTCGGAGGATGGCAGGGCGACACCGGGCTCGACATCGCCGGCGATCACCTGCCGGTGTACGCGGTCGCGGCGGGCACCCTCGACTACTCCGAGCGCGGGCACACGCTCTGGACGCGCGGGCGCGATACGCCGTTCAGCGTGCGGATTGCGCTCGACGAGCCGATCCCCTGGGGCGGACGGAAGATCACGCATGTATATTACACTCACCTGTCGAAGCTCGCGACGGAGCAGCCCGAGGGCGCCGCGACGAAGAAGCACGTGGAGGCCGGCGAGCCGCTCGGCGTCTCCGGCATCGGCAACGGCGTGCCTCACCTCCACCTCGGGTTCCTCCTCGACGGACAGGTGGAGCAGGACTCGTGGACCTACATCCTCCGGGAGGACGCGGTCCGCAAGGTGATGGGCGGCTACAAGAACGGCGAGCTGCTCTTGCCGCGGCGCTGATTGGTGCGCGGCGGCTCGGTGCTCGGCGCCGACGACGCGAGCGGCGGCACGAGCGCGGGCGGAGGCGCGATCGATGCAGAAGGCGGCGGAACGGCCGCGGCGGGGGGAACGACGGCCGATCGCGCTCGGTCTCCGGGAGCGTCCTTCGCGACGCCCGCGAGGACGCCGAGGAAGAGGAGCGACATCGCGATCCCGACCCACGGCAGCAGCGGAACGAGGCGCGCGGTCCGCGTGCGCCGGACCTCCTCGGGCGAGGCGCCGTCGGCGGGCGGGCACGGCACGATCGACGCGGAGACAGGCGGCGGCGTGGTCAGAGCGACGAGCGCTCGCGCGCCTTCGGGCCTCACCACCAGCGTCTCGGCATCCGAAGGATCGATCGCGCGCGCGGCGACGATGCGCGAGCACGAGCGCGCGGCCGCTTCGCTCGCGGCGAGCGCGGCCCGGCGCACGGCGAGATGCTCGGCGCCCGCGGTCCTCACCCACGCGGCGAGCTCGGCCGCGGACGCCGGGCGGTACGCGGCGAGCAGCGCATCGAGCATGGAGGCGGCGGTGGCGTACCGCTCTGCCGGATCGCTCGCCAGCGCGCGTCGCACGATCGGCTCGAGTCGCGCGATCTGTTGACGCCTCGCGTCCGACACGAACCGGCGCGCATCCCGCAGCGCCTCCCTCATCGAAGGCGGCGGCGCATGGGTGACCGCTCGCACGAACGCGTACTCGTCCGGGCGGCTGTAGAAACGACGGTTGACGAGGAGCTGCCAGAGGATGACGCCGACCGCGTAGACGTCCGCGCGGCGCGTGACCTTCTCCGAGCGGAGGACCTCCGGGGCCATGTAGACGAGCTTGCCCTTGAACACGCCGACGCGCGTCTGGTGCGCGCTCGATCGTGCCTTGGCGATCCCGAAGTCGAGGAGGCGGACCGCGCCGTCGACGGTGATCATGACGTTCTGCGCAGAGACGTCGCGATGGATCACGTCGAGGGAGCGACCGCGCTCGTCGCGCGCCTCGTGGGTCGCGTGGAGCGCGGTCAGGAGCCCGGCGGTCGCCGCGATGCAGAGCGGAACCCCGATGGGCTCGTTCGCCGTGAGGGCGCGCATGAGGAGCACGCCGAGCGGTACGCCGTGCACGTACTCCTGCACGAGGATCACCTCGCGGTCGCGGACCACGACGTCGAGCACCGGGACCACACCGGGGTGATGGATCTGCGAGGCGATGCGCGCCTCGTCGTGGAACATGGCGACGACGTCCGCATCGGCGGCGAGCGCCGGGTGGAGGCGCTTGACCGCGACGAGCCGCGTGAATCCCCCTTCGCCGACGAGATGCGCCGGGTGCACCGTCGCCATGCCGCCGCGCGCGATCGGCGGGTGGACGAGATAGCGTCCGATCCGGACGGATGCTGCTTCGCGTGACCGAGGGTGCATGCTCCGCGGCGCTCCGTGGCCATCGAGAGCACGTTGCGCGCCAGGAGCTCGAGCTCGAGCTCGGCTCGCGGTGACGCACGCCTCCGCTGGATCGAGCGCGATCGTCACCGCGTCGATGCTGGACCGACCCCGCAGCGATGCCGGCGGCACCACGCAGCGATCACGAGGAGAGCCTCGCTCTCTCGGCCTCGAAGAGCGGCGCGCTCGCTTCGATCTCCGCGGCCGCCTCCGCCGGGTCCGCCGCCAGGACGACGCGCAGCCTCGGCGCGAGCGCTTCGTCGGCGATGCGCGCGCGGAGCTCGCCCTCGTGCTTGCCGTGCCGCAGGGCGAGGATGCGCGCCGACGCGAGACGAGCCGCATCGGGCGCCGACGCGTCCTCGAGGATCGCGAGGAGCTCCTCGGGCGCCGGCGCGTCGCCGCGGTAGCCGCCGTCGCCGCGTCCGAGCGCGTCGATGCGCTCGAGCCAGGCGCGCGGCGGCTCGCCCGCGGGCTCGAGCACCTGGACGCGCGCCGTGGCCGGTGCAGGCGACGGCTCGCCGGCGCGAACGGGGCTCGTCTCGTGGAGGCGCACGTGCGCGTCGACGACGCTGCCGGCGCGGAGCCTCTCGGTGCCCGCCCCGGGGCGCAGCGGTCGGCGGAGGATGGGATCGAGCATGTAGAGGACGCTCGCGATCCCACCGAAGATCAGCGCGGGGAAGCCGAAGACGCCCTTGAGGTGGCTCGCGGAGAAGCCGCCGACGAAGATGCTGTAGAGCATCGCGGAGATCACGCCGGCGATCGCGGAGAGGCGCTGACCGAAGCGAACGCCGCGATGCGGCGCCTCGAGCCAGGGCTGCCCGCGGGGCGGCCACGGCTTGCCGATCGCGCCGAGCAGACGTCGCGCCTCCGCCTCGCTCTCGACCTCGACGAACGCGCCCTTGCCGCGCCGCGAGAGAAGGATGCTGAAGCCGCGCGACGCGCGCGCGAGGCTCGCCGCCAGCTCATGGTCCGTCCGGAGCACGAGCGAGCCGGCGCGGAGCATGCCGCCGTGGACCCGCGCGTGCGCGACGTACGGGCGCTTGCGCCACGAGAGGAGCGTTCCGCCGATCCACGCCGAAAGGACGATGCCGACCATCCACCACTTGGAGATGCCGAAGGGCTCGTAGGGGCCCATCCGGAATCCCAGGAACGCGAGCGCCCACGCGCCTCCGGCGAGCCCCGCGAGCCAGCCGAGGCCGCGATGCTCGCCGACCGGTACGACGCGGACGCGGACGTCGCTCACGCGAGGAAGCCCTGGAGGATTCGCGCCACCTCCTCCGGCCGCGTCCAGTGCATCATGTGCCCGGCGTCCTCGATCTCCTCGCGCGCGAGGGTCGCGAACGCGGCGAGCCGCTCCTCCTCGTCCGGCGGGTGGAAGCCGGTCGGGCCGCCGGACACGAAGAGCACCGGGCAGGTCACCTTCCTCGCGAACTGGACGAAGAGCCGCGAGAAGAACGGCACGGGCGACGTGGTCTTGTGCAGCGGATCGAACCGCCACGCGACGCGATCGTCTCCCTCGTCGCGCACGAGATGGGGCAGCCGATGCGCGAGGACCTCCGGCGGCACGTTGGGATGGTTCGCGGCGAGGCGACGGCGCGCCTCCTCCCGGGTGAAGGTCGGCGTGCGCCCCTCGCCCTCCCGCTCGCGCACGCGGCGCACCTGGTCGATCCAGCTCCGCATCCGCATCGGCCCCATCTCGAAGGGGTTGTCCGGTGGGCCGAGGCCCTCGAGGATCGCGAGGCGCGAGACCCGCTCGGGATAGGTGCCCGAGAACAGCGTCGCGATCGTTCCTCCCATCGAGTGACCGACGAGCATCACGGGCTCGTCCGGAGCGACCGCGAGCGTGAGGTCGGCGAGATCGAAGACGTAGTCGGCGAAATGGTAGTAGCTCCCGCTCGGAGCGCGTGCGCCCTGGCCGAAGCCGCGCATGTCCGGCGCGATCACGCGGAAGC
>WBZO01002190.1_pt1 | contig 14129 bp, 12 predicted proteins | sample 5204261 | NCBI WGS metagenome assembly WBZO01 (sample SAMN12412400, study PRJNA552823) | activated sludge metagenome | isolation source: activated sludge from anammox sidestream of wastewater treatment plant... | place: USA: North Carolina | collected 2017-09
GCTCGGGGCCGAGATTGCAGCCTCGCGCCCGATCTGCGATGCGGGCTGGCTGCCCATGGAACGGCAGGTGGGCAGCTCTGGACAGACCGTCGCGCCGAAGCTCTACCTCGCCCTCGGCATCTCGGGCGCCATCCAGCACCTGGTCGGCATGAAGGGCGCCAGCACCATCGTCGCCATCAACAAGGATGCGGATGCCCCGATCTTCGAAGTGGCCGACTACGGCATCGTGGGCGACCTCTTCGAGGTCGTGCCCGCGATGATGGCCGCCCTGAAGCGCTGACCGCGCGCCGGCGTGCACGCAGCCCGGGCACGCGGGCTGCCGGTCCTTGCGCCATAATGAGCCCGTGGTGGAGACGCTGCTGCTCTGGCTGCTCGTCCTCGGGTTCACGGGCGCGTTCGCGGCCCAGGTGGCCACGCGTGTGCGCCTGATTGCCGCCGCCCCGAACACCTTCTCGTCCGGGAACCTCCCGTTCCGGGTCGGTCGCTTCGTCACCGACGTCATCGCCCAGCGCAAGACCATCGTCGAGCGGCCGTGGGCCGGCCTCGCGCACGCGTTCGTCTTCTGGGGGTTCGTCGCCTTCGCGGGCTACACCGCGCTCGAGTTCCTCGCCGGGCTGGGGATCGTGGATCTCACCGGTACGCGGGCGTTCGAGATCTACCGGCTGGTGCTCACGCCGTTTGCCGTGGCGGTGCTCGCCGGCATCGTCTTCCTGATCATCAGGCGCGCCTTCGTGCGTCCCGTGGCACTCGGTACGCATGTGTCGGTCGAGTCGATTGTGATCGGCCTCTTCATCACGACGCTGATGGTCACCTTCCTCCTGACCTGGCGGCTCGACGAGGCGTCGGTGGCGGGACGGCTCAACTGGTGGATCCACTCGGTCGTGATCCTGGCCTTCCTCGCGCTGATTCCCGCGTCGAAGCATTTCCACCTGGTGCTGTCGCCGCTGACCGTCTTCCTGAAGTCGCCCGAACTCGGGAACGTGCCGAACCTCGACTTCGAGAAGGAGCAGGTCGGGCTCGAGACGCTGAAGGATCTCGGCAGCAAGAGTGTGCTCGACGCCTTCACCTGCGTGGAGTGCGGACGCTGCCAGGTGAACTGCCCGGCGTGGGGGGCGGGGCAGGAGCTGAACCCCAAGGCCATCATCCTGCAGACGCAGGAAGGACTGCTCAACCGGCCCGGCGAGACGAAGCTCGTGGAGCTCTACACCGAGAAGGTGCTCTGGCAGTGCACCACCTGTGGGGCGTGCGAGAACCAGTGCCCGGTGGGCATCGAGCACCTGCCGATCGTGATCGGGGCACGCCGCGGGCTCGTGTCGAATGGCGAGGCGCCCGAGTACCTCGGCGCGATGTACAACAACCTCGAGCGGCGTTCGAACATCTGGGGGCTGTCCTACGACCAGCGGCAGAAGTTCGTCGAGGGCGCCCAGCTCGAGACCTTCGATCCACGCCGGCACGACGTGCTGGTCTGGCTCGGGTGCGCGGGCGCGTTCGAGGCCGATTTCCAGAAGTCGCTCCGCTCGCTGTTCGAGATCCTCCTGGCGAAGGGCGTGCGCTTCGGCGTCCTGTCGAAGGAACGCTGCACGGGCGACGCGGCCAAGCGGACCGGCAACGAGTACATGTACCAGGAGCTTGCCCAGGCGAACATCGAGGACCTGAAGGCGGCCTCGCCGAAGACCATCGTGGCGTCATGCCCCCACTGCGTGAAGACCATCGGTGAGGACTACCGGAAGTTCGGCTACATCGTGCACATCGTGCACTCGGCGCAGTTCGTCGAGGAGCTCACGCAGGGTGACCGGGCCGTGCTGCCAGGCGGCCTCGAGACGGTCACCTATCACGACCCCTGCTACCTGGGTCGCTATGCAGGAAAGGTGGACGAGCCGCGCGCCCTCCTGCGGCGCTTCGGCGCCGACATCCAGGAGCCGGTCCGCAACCGGGAGAACCCGTACTGCTGCGGCGCGGGTGGCGGCCTGCTCTTCGAGGACACGGACGCCGAGCCTGGCACCCGCATCCCGGACGTGCGGTTCCGCCAACTGCGTGAGACCGGCGCGCAGACGGTCGTCACCGCGTGCCCATTCTGTTCGATCATGCTGAAGGGCGCACAGTCGAGCGCGCCCGACACCAACGTGCAGTTCGTCGACCTGATGACGTTCGTGAACGGGCGTCTCGAGAAGCGTCCGTCCTAGCGTGGCCACCGCGCCTACAGACTGGCGAGCGTCGCGCCGCAGGCGCTTCGAGGCGGCGGCCATCTCCGTGGTCGGCTACCGGGCCATCGCCGCGCTGGGCTCCACGCTGCGATGGAAGCTCGAGGGGTTCGAGCACTTCGACACCATTGCCCGCGCCGGCCACCAGCCCATCATGGCGTTCTGGCACGGACGCATCCTGCCGGCCACCTACTACTTCCGCAACCGCGGCATCGTCGTCATCACCAGCTCGAACTTCGACGGCGAGTGGATTGCCGGGATCATCGAGCGCTTCGGCTTCGGCACCTCGCGCGGGTCCACCTCACGCGGGGGCGCGCGTGCGCTGCTGCAGCTGTCGCGCGACCTTGCCGCCGGCCGTCCTGCCGGGTTCACGGTGGATGGCCCGCGGGGACCGGCGCGTATCTCGCAGCCGGGTGCCGTGTGGCTGGCGAAGGCCTCCGGCCATCCGGTGCTGCCGTTTCACCTGGAAGCCGATCGGTACTGGACGCTGAAGAGCTGGGACCGCACACAGGTGCCGAAGCCGTTCGCCACCGTGGCCATCAGCGTCGGCGAGCCGTTCTACGTGCCGCGCGAGGCGAACGAGCAGGAGATCGAGGGCTATCGCCAGCACCTGGATGCGGCGCTCGTCGCAGCCGAAGCCCGCACGAAGCTGATGCTCGGCGCCGGTGGGCGATAGGCGGTGCGGACGCCGACACGTGGTGACATGGACCCCGAGCGGCTCTCCGTCCTCACGCTCGCGCCGATCATGCTGGTCGTCTTCGTGGCGTACCTCATCATCGGCATCCCCCTCCCGGTGCTGCCGGTGCACGTGCATCGCGACCTGGGGCTCAGCACGATCGTCGTTGGAGTCATTGCCGGAAGCCAGTTCGCGGCGTCGCTGATGTCGCGCATGTGGGCCGGACACCTGTCCGATACGCGCGGGGCGAAGGTCACCGTCGTGACCGGCCTCGTCTTTGGCAGCGCGGCCGGCTCGCTCTACCTGTTGTCGATGCTGTTCAGCGCCACCCCGGTGCGTGCCGCAGCCGTGCTGCTGGCCGGGCGTCTGGCGCTCGGCGTGGCCGAGAGCGCGCTCATCACCGGATCGCTTTCGTGGGGGCTGGTGCTGGCCGGTGGGCGCAGTTCGGGACGCGTCATGGCCTGGATCGGCACCGGGCTGTATGCCGCCCTCGCCGCCGGCGCTCCGGTCGGCACGCTCCTCTTCGACACGTTCGGCTTCGGGGCCGTGGCCGCGGCCACCGCGGGGCTGCCACTCGTGGCCCTCGCGGTCGTGCTGCCTCTCGCCCGGCCATCCGCCAGCGCGGCCACCGTGCGACCCTCGTTCAAGGCGGTGACGCGGGCCGTCGCCGTGCCTGGAGCTGCGCTGGCGCTCTGTGGATTCGGGTTCGCTTCGGTGACGACCTTCATGGCGCTCCTCTTCGCTGACCGGGGCTGGGGGCCGACGTGGGTGGCTTACACCGGATTCAGCCTGGCCTTCATCGTCGGGCGGAGCCTGCTCGGGCACCTGCCGGACGTGCACGGCGGCGCGCGGGTCGCCCTCACCTGCGCTGCCGTCGAGACGACCGGCCTGGTGTTCGTCGGCCTGTCCACCGGCATGGGGCTCGTGATGACCGGCGTCATTCTCACAGGGCTGGGATATGCCCTCGTCTATCCCGGCCTGGGTGTTGAAGCCATCCGGCTCGCGCCCCCTGAAAGCCGCGGCCTCGCCATGGGCGCCTACACGGCCTTCCTCGATGTGTCGCTGGGGCTCAGTGGTCCCATCCTCGGCTGGGTTGCGAACGTGTACGGGCTCGGCTCTGTCTTCCTCGTGAGCGCCGGCGTCGTGCTCGCGTCCACGCCCCTCGCGCTACGGTTGCTCGGGGCGCGACGGTAGGCCTGGAGAGCCAGGATGGCCAGGACCGTCAGGTCCAGGCGATCCGGTCCTTCTTGCCACTCGTTCGGCGATTAGCGATTCGCAATTCGCGATTGTTAGACTGTCCCTGATGAGCCTGATCCTGATCGCCTCGGAACGATTTGCGGAGCACATGACCCCTCCGGGCCACCCGGAGTCGCCCGAGCGGGCCGACGTGATGGACGCCGTCGCGGCGGAGTGGCGAGCGCGCGGCGGGGAGGTGGTTGCGCCCCGTGTGGCCTCGCGCGAGCAGCTCGCGCGTGTCCATGCCCCTGAGCACCTGCGCAGGATGGGGGAAACCGCCGGTGTGTCCGTGGCCCTCGATCCGGACACTTACACTTCGCCGGAGACCTACGAGGTGGCGCTGCTCTCGGCCGGTGCGGCCGTCGACGCCGTGGAGCGGGTGATGGCGGGCACACACGCACGGGCGCTCGTCCTTTCGAGGCCGCCGGGGCATCACGCCGAGCACGACCGCGCGATGGGGTTCTGCTTCTTCAACAATGTCGCCGTCGCCGCCGCGCACGCCCGTGCCCTCGGCGCCGGGCGCGTCGCGATCGTGGACTACGACGTGCACCATGGCAACGGGACCCAGCACATCTTCGAGAACGACCCGTCGGTCCTGTACGTGTCCACGCACCAGTTCCCCTTCTACCCGGGGACCGGTGCCGCAACCGAGATCGGGTACAGCGCGGGTGCCGGCCGGACGGTGAACGTACCGCTCGAACTCGGGGCCACCGACCAGGATTACCGGCTCGTCTTCGAGCAGGTCGTGCTGCCCGTCATGCGGCAGTTCCAGCCCGACATCGTCCTGGTGTCGGCCGGTTTCGACGCGCACGAACGTGACCCGCTCGGGCAGATGCGCGTGACCACGCCCGGGTTCACCGCGATGACCGCCGCGCTGCGCCAGCTGGCCGAGGAGCAGTGCCAGGGTCGCCTGGTCGCCATCACCGAGGGTGGCTACGACCTCGAGGCGCTGCGCGAGTGCTGCGAAGAGGTGCTGGCGGTCCTGGGTAGCGAACGGGCGCCGGACGTGCGGTGGCCCGAGTCGCCGGTCGCCTCGTCCCGCGGTCGAATGGCCGCGACCCAGGCGAAGGCGGCCCTGACGCAGTACTGGCAGTTCTAGGCGCCGGGAGAAGCCGGCGCCGTGCCGGGGCCCCTCGCGCGTCGGGCATTCGGTACAATAAGCGCACGCCAATGACTGAGTACAAGCCGCAGCACCTCGACAAGAAGTGGCAGCAGCAGTGGACCTCCGAGCGCGCCTTCGAGGTCGTTGCCGACGAATCCCGCCCGAAGTTCTATTGCCTCGAGATGTTCGCGTACCCGTCCGGGCACGCGCACGTGGGGCACGTCCGCAACTACATCATCGGCGACATCTGCGCCCGGATGAAGCGCATGCGCGGCTACAACGTGCTGCACCCCTTCGGCTGGGACGCCTTCGGCCTGCCGGCCGAGAACGCGGCCATCAAGACCGGCACCCATCCCGAGACGTCGACCTTCGGGAACATCAACCACATGAAGGGGCAGCTCCAGCGGCTCGGCATCAGCTACGCCTGGGAGCGCGAGATCGCCACCTGCACGCCGGACTACTACAAGTTCAACCAGTGGATCTTCCTGAAGATGTACGAGCGCGGCCTCGCGTACCGCAAGCGCTCCACCATCAACTGGTGCCCCGTCGACAACACGGTGCTCGCGAACGAACAGGTCATCGACGGCGCCTGCTGGCGCTGCGGCACCGCGGTCGTGCAGCGCGACCTCGAGCAGTGGTTCTTCCGCATCACGGAGTATGCCGAGGAACTGCTGCAGGGGCTCGACACCCTGACCGAGTGGCCCGAGAAGGTCGTGGTCATGCAGCGGAACTGGATCGGCCGCTCCGAGGGCGCCAGGCTGACCTTCCCGGTGCATGGTGCCGACTACGGCATCGAGATCTTCACCACGCGCATCGACACGATCTTCGGGGCCACCTTCGTGCTGCTGGCGCCCGAACACGCGCTCGTGGAGCGGTTCGCCGCCGAAAGCGACGCGCCCGAGGCGTTCCGCGCGAAGGTGCAGCAGTTCCGCGCGCTCGACCGCGAGGCGCGCCTGACCGGCGCGATCGAGAAGGAAGGCTTCGACACCGGCCGCACGGCGCTGAACCCCTTCACCGGTCAGCAGGTGCCAATCTGGGTGGCCAACTTCGTGCTGTCCGATTACGGGACGGGCGCCATCATGGCGGTACCCGCGCACGACCAGCGCGACTTCGAGTTCGCCCGCAAGTACGCACTGCCGGTCCGGATCGTGGTCCGCGCCGATGGCGACAACCGGTCGGCGGACCAGATGAGCGAGGCGGCCCCGGGAGCCGGCCGTCTGGTCGATTCGGGCGAGTACTCCGGGGCCGAGACGCCAGCGGTGATCGCCCGCATGATTGCCGACGCCCAGGCGCGGGGGATCGGCCGCGGTGAGGTGAACTTCCGCCTGAAGGACTGGGGTATCTCCCGCCAGCGGTACTGGGGCACCCCCATCCCGATGATCTACTGCGAGACGGACGGCGTGGTGCCCGTGCCGTACGAGCAGCTGCCGGTCGAACTGCCGAAGATCGCGCAGTTCACCGGACGTGGCGACTCGCCGCTCGCCCAGGTGGCCGAGTTCGTGAACTGCACCTGCCCCACGTGCGGCGGTCCGGCGCGCCGCGAAACCGACACGATGGACACGTTCGTCGACTCGTCGTGGTACTTCCTGCGCTTCTGCGACCCGACGAACAGCGATCTCCCGTTCGACCCATCGGCCGCCAAGTACTGGATGCCGGTCGACTTCTACAGCGGCGGTGTCGAGCACGCCATCCTGCACCTGCTGTACTCGCGGTTCTTCACGCGCGTGCTGCGCGACGTGGGCCTGCTCACCTTCGACGAGCCGTTCAAGCGGCTGCTCACGCAGGGGATGGTGCTGAAGGATGGCGCCGTCATGTCCAAGTCGAAGGGCAACGTGGTCGACCCGGACACGATGCTCGAGAAGTACGGCGCGGACGCCCTGCGCCTGTACGTGATGTTCGTCGCGCCGCCCGAGAAGGAGGTGGAGTGGAGCGACGCCGGCCTCGAGGGGAGCTTCCGCTTCCTGCTCAGGGTCTGGCGGCTGGTCGACCACTGGGCCGAGACGGTGGGCGGCGACGGCATCCCCTCGTGCGGGGCCGACTGCAACGAGGCCGAGCGTGCGGTGCGCCGCAAGACGCACGACACGATTCGCCGGGCCACGGTCGATATCGAAGAGCGGATGAACCTCAACACGGCGATCTCGTCGCTGATGGAGCTGGTCAACGAGCTCTACGCGTTCAGCGCCACCACGCCGCACGGAGCGCCGTCCCGCGACGCCGAGGCCGGCCGCATCGAGCGGGTGCAGACCATCTCCGTGATGCGCGAGGCGCTCGACGCCCTGGTTGTCATGATCTCGCCCTTCGCGCCCCACACCGCGGAGGAACTCTGGCAGATGCTCGGGCACGAGGGTGGCCTCACCCGCGCGCCCTGGCCGCTCTTCGACGCGGAGGTGGCGAAGGCTGAAGAGGTCGTGGTGCCCGTGCAGGTGAACGGCAAGGTCCGCGCACGTCTCACGGTCCCGGCCGACCTCGCCGAGGACGCGCTGCGCGAGCGGGTGCTGGCCGAACCGGCAGTGCGTGCGCACACCGAAGGCAAGACCATCCGCAAGGTGGTTGTGGCCAAGGGACCGCTCGTCAGCGTGGTGGTCTCGTGATCCTGGCCGGTCGGCTCCGCCTGCGCCTGGCCGCCGCGCTGCTGGCCGCGGCCTGCGGCATGGCCCTGCCCGGCTGCGGCTACTCGCTCGCCGGCCGCGGGTCGTTCCTGCCCGACTACATCCGGGCCATCGGCATCCCGACCTTCGCGAACCGGACGACGCTCTTCAACATCGAGACGCAGATGACCGAGAAGGTCCGCGCCGAGTTCATCGGGCGTGGCAAGTACCGGATCGTACCGGAAACGCAGGGTGTGGATGCCGTGCTCACGGGCGAGGTCACCGGTGTCAGCATCGTCCCGCTCACCGTCAACCCGCAGCAGCTGGCGTCCCGCTACACCATCACGATGACCGCCAGGGTCGAACTCCGCGACACGCGCGAGAACAAGACACTCTGGGAGAACCCGAGCCTGGTCTTCCGCCAGGAGTACGACGCCCAGGGCGGCGCGAGCGGCGCCGTCGATCCGTCGGCGTTCTTCGGCCAGGACCAGAACGCCCTCGACCGGATGACGACCGAGTTCTCGCGCTCCATCGTCAGCGCCATCCTGGAGGCGTTCTAGCCCCATGGCCGTTGCCACCGCCGCCGCGGTCCGCAAGCAGATCCAGTCGGGCTCGGCCGATGCCGTCTACCTCCTGCAGGGAGAGGACGAGGTCGAGAAGGCCGGGCTCGCGCACGAGTTCGAGGAGCTGGTCGAGGAGGGGCTGCGGGCGTTCAACGTCGAGCGGATCCACACGGGCGAGATCACCAACGGCGACAAGCTGGCCGCGGCCGTCTCGTCGCTCGTGACCGCCGTCCGCACCCTCCCGATGATGTCACCGCGCCGGGTCGTCATCGTCCTGCAGGCGCAGTCGATGCTCGTGCCGAAGCGCGAGAGCGAGGCGGCGACGCGGGCGCTCGACGAACTCGAAGACCTCCTCAAGAACCCGGAGCCGCAGACGACGCTCGTGCTGGTGGCGGGTACGCTGGACAAGCGCAGCCGCATCTACAAGCTGCTGGCGAAGCAGGCCACGCTCGTCGAGTGCGGCGTGCTCGAGAGTGTCGACGATGCGGCGCGGTGGGTGGTGAACCGGGTCTCGGCTGCGGATATGAAGATCGAGCCCGCGGGGGCACGCCTGCTGGCCGAACGCTGCGGCACCGACGTGAAGCGGCTGCGCAACGACGTCGATCGGCTCCTGCTGTACGCGCTCGGGCAGCAGGCGATCTCGCTGGACGATGCGCGGGAAGTGGTCGGGCCGGCGGCCCTGCAGGACGACTGGGCGATGGCCAATGCCATCGAAGCCGGGGATGGACGGACCGCGCTGAAGCAGCTGGCGTTGATGCTGGACGCGGGCGCAGCCCCGGAGCAGATCATGGGGCAGCTGGGTTGGCTTGTCCGGACGAAGTTCCCGTTCCAGGTGCCGGCCATGCTGCGGCCGGCCGTACAGGCGCTCTTTCGCACCGACCTCGATCTCAAGCGGTCGGCGGGCGAGCCGCGCGTGCTGCTGGAACGGCTGGTGGTGGAGCTGTGTGCCAGGGGCGCCGGCCGGCCTGCACAGGCCGGCGGCACCAGGCGATATTGAGTGCGCTGTTACGCGCGAGCCGCAGCGATGCGGGTCGTCAGGCGTGACTTGTAGCGGCTGGCAGCATTGGCGTGGATGACGCCCTTGCTGGCCATCTTGTCAATCAGCGACACGGTCTGGTTCAGCGCGCCTTCGGCGGCCGCCACATCCTTGCCGTCGATGGCAGTGCGGATGCTCTTGAGCGCGCCACGCAGGCGCGAACGGAACTGGCGGTTGCGCTCGCGGTTCTTCTGACTCTGCCGATGCGCCTTCAGCGCGGATTCATGCGATGCCACGTAATTCGGTCCTCCGGAACCCCTAATCGTAGCACATCACATGGGAATTGCAGTCGAGGGGTTGCGGCGCACCTACGGGTCGCTCACGGCGGTGGAGGACCTCACGTTCCGGGTCGACCCGGGCGAGATCGTGGGACTGATCGGCCCCAATGGCGCGGGCAAGACCACCACCCTGCGCTCGCTGGCTGGGATCCTGCGGCCCACGGCCGGCCGGGTTCTGGTGGGCGGCTACGACATGGCCACCGCCCCCCTGGACGCCAAGCGGTTGCTCGCCTTCATGCCAGACGAGCCGCACCTGTTCGAGTACATGACGGTCGAGGAGCACTTCCGGCTGATCGGACGGCTCTACGGAATTGCCGATGTCGACCAGCGGGTCCGGCCGCTGCTGGATGAGCTCGAGCTGAACGGCAAGCAGGGAGCCCTGCCCGGCGAACTGTCGCGCGGAATGCGCCAGAAGGTCGTGATTGCCTGCGGGCTGGTGAGGAACCCTCCGGTGCTGCTCTTCGACGAGCCGCTCACGGGCCTCGACCCGATCGGCATCCGCCGGATGCGCGACACCATCCTCCGGCGGGCCAGGGATGGCGCCGCGGTCCTCCTGTCGTCGCACCTGCTCCCACTGGTGCAGGAACTCTGCAACAGGGTCGTCATCATGCATCGTGGTCGGAAGATGGCGGACGGTACGGTGCAGGAACTGGCTGCGCGGGTGGAACTGCACCAGGCCGACTCCACGCTCGAGGACATCTTCCTTCGGGTGACCGGCCACGATGGTCCGACCGGCGGAGGCCAGTGAACGCAACTGCGTACATCATCCTCTGCACCGCCAGGAACCGCTTCCGGACCCGGGCGCGGCGCCTGCGGGAACCCCGGTACCTCGTCGGGGCACTTGCCGGCATCGGCTACCTGGTGTTCACGCTGGTGATCCGGTCTCGGGCGTACGAGGCACGCGGGGCCGGCGTTGCCGACGACACCCTGTTCAACATGATGGCGCCGGTGGTTGGTGGGGTGGTGCTCGCGGCGGCGGCGCTGGCCGCCTGGCTGATGCCGTTCCCGAGCGCGGTGCTGGACTTCTCGAAGGCCGAAATCGCGTTCCTCTTCCCGGCTCCGGTCCGGCGCACCCGCCTCGTGCTCCACCGGATTCTCCGATCACAGGCAGCGGTCTTCGCCGCGGCCCTCATCATGGCGCTGGCATACCCGACCGGGTCGGCCGGCGGGCGCCTTCGCGGCCTCATCACGCTGTGGGTCCTGCTGATGACGGCGCGGCTGTTCTTCGCGGTCGTGGTGCTGGCTCGCGCCGGCGACTGGAGGACAGGCTGGATCCGGCCGTTCGGCTGGCCGGCCCTGATCATCCCGCTCGCGGCGGTCATGAGTGTGTCTGGCCCTATCCTCGCCGTGCCACCCGGGACCGACGTCCTGCCCTGGCTCGGCTCGCTGGCCGACCGCGTCCATGAAGGGGCGACTGACGGCGCCGCACGTGTGCTCCTGCTGCCGTTCACGCTGCTCGTCCGTCCGCTCTTCACGCCAGGCGTTGGCGCCTTCTCGGCGGCCATCGGCTCCGCCCTCGCCATCCATGCCATTGTCGTTGCCTGGCTGCTCTGGGCCGACTCCGGGTCTCAGGCCTTCGCGGACGCGAGCCTGGAGAAGCAGGTCGCGATGGGGCCGGGAGCATCGCTGTCGTACGTGGCGCGGCGCTCGCCCTGGCTCCTGGCACCCTCGGGCCGACCCGAACCGGCCTTTCTCTGGAAGGGGCTGATTCAGACGCTCAGGACGGTCGATCGCCGTGTGATGGTCCGAATCGTGCTCGTCCTGGGCTGGCTCGTGTTGGCGTCGGTGCTCGTCAACCGCTCGCGCGGCGTCGTGCTGCTGCTGGGGGTCGGGGCTACCTGGGGGGCGCTCTTCGCGCTCTTCATGCTGCCGCAGATGTTGCGCATGGACCTCAGGCAGGACCTCGAGCACGTGGAACTGCTGCGTAGCTGGCCGGTTCGCGGGGCATCGGTGCTGCGCGGCGAGATCGTGTGGCCAGCGCTGATCGTCATTGCGATCGCGTGGTTCTTCGGTGGCGTTGCCATGGGGCTCTCGCTCGCGTCGACCTCGCGCATTCCCTCGGCGAACCGTATTGCGGCCTGGACGTCCTTCCTCCTGCTCTGCCCGGCCATCGTCGTGGCCCAGTACACCGTCCACAACGCCGTGGCCGTGCTGTTTCCCGGCTGGGTTCCGCTCGGTCCCTCCCGCCCACGCGGCGTCGATGCGGTGGGGCAGCGGCTCCTGTTGCTACTCGGCAACTGGGTCGGGCTGCTGGTGGCGCTCGTGCCAGGCCTTGCCGTGATGGCCCTGCTCTCGATTACCCTGCGGCGGGTGGGTGGGCCGATTGTGCTGCCGGTCGGGGCGCTGGTGACGACCCTGGCGGTGTTCGCGGAGGCGTGGCTGGCCACCGAGTGGCTGGGCCGTGCGTGGGATCGGCTGGATGTGACGAGTGTGGAGAGACCGGACTGAGGGGCTTCAGTCTCCGGGCTTCAGGCTCCAGCGCAGGTTGGCTCAGCGCCACCTGTGCGACGCCCCCTTGAGGCTGGATCGTCCCAGCCGCGCGTTAGCGCTCGGAGGGAGGCCGGTCGGTGTAGGTGATCACTTCCGCGCCGTCGACCACGTCGACGACCCGGTAGATACGGGTGCGGCCGCCGGACTGGGCGCTGACGGGTGCCGTGGCACCGGCGAGCTTCTTCACCTTCGAGACGTAGTTGCGGGTTTCCACGTAGGGAGGGACCGTCTGGCCGTTCCGGTCCACGGCGCCTGGGCCGGCGTTGTAGGCGGCCAGGGCGAGCCGTTCGTCACCATCGTAGCGGTCGAGCAACTGGCGCAGGTAGGCCACACCGCCGCGGACGTTCTCGTCCGGATCGAACGGGTTCCGCACGCCGAGTTCGCGCGCCGTGGCGGGCATCAACTGCATCAGTCCCATGGCGCCCTTGTTGGAAACCGCCCGTGGGTTGAAGCCCGACTCCACCTGGATCACGGCTTTCACCAGGTCCTTGCGCACCCCCTGCCGTGAGGCATGCTGGTCGATCAGGTCGTCGAACGAGCGCGACTTCTCGGGGGCGACGTAGCGGGTGGTCCGGATCCCCTCCGACTGCGGCACTTCGTAGGACGCGATGCCCATGTTCGTGCCGGGCTGGACGTTCGAGACCACCAGGTTGCCGTTGGCGTCGGTCCAGCTGAAGATCTGGGCAGACACGGGCCGCGTGTCGAGAAGCAGCAGCGCCGCGGCAGCCAGCGTCACCGTGGCGAGGCGCGCATACGACATCCGGCAAAGGGCAGGGACCACCACTCTGACGGCGGTATCGGCATCCGGCCCGCGGATGAGCAGGGGGCGCCTGCACGGACGGTGAAGTGCCGTGCAGGAATGCAGAATCTGCGCAGGCTCAGAGCAGCGACTTCAGCGCATCGGGCGCTGCCGCGAGCATCTCGTCGATCTTCCCGGGCAGCTTGCCGCCTGCCTCCGCGAAATCCGGGCGGCCGCCGCCGCCACCGCCCACGATCGGGGCGAGCGTCTTCACCATCGCGCCGGCCTTCACCTTCGCGGTCAGATCGGGGGTGACCGCCACGACCATCTGCACCTTGCCGTCGCTCTCCGAGGCGATGACGACGACGCCCGAGCCGATGGAGGACTTGAGGGAATCGGCGAGGCCCCGCAGGGCATCCTTGTCGAGGTCGGCCACCTTCTTGCGCGCAAGCCTGACGCCGTTGACGTCGACCGTCTCGCTGCCGCCGTCGGTTGCGCCCCCGCCCATCGCCAGCTTCGTCTTGAGCTGGGAGATCTCGCGGGCGGCCTTCTTCGCGTCTCCATGGAGCCGCTCGATCGTGTCGACAGCCGAGTCCGCGCTGGCGTGGAGCGCATCGAGAATGCCCTGCAGGGCGGCGCGCTGCTCCTGCGCGTGCGCAACGGCGCCCATGCCGGTGATCGCTTCGATGCGTCGGACGCCGGCCGCCACGCCGCTCTCCGCCACGATCTGGAGCGACCCGATGTCCCCGGTGGCCGAGACGTGCGTGCCGCCGCAGAGCTCCACGCTGAAGCCTGGCACCGAGACGACGCGGACCTTGTCGCCGTACTTCTCGCCGAAGAGAGCCATGGCGCCGGATGCGATCGCCTCCTCCGTCGAGCGCACCTCCGTGGTGACCGGCGTGTTCCTGACGATTTGCTCGTTGACGATCTGCTCGATGCGCACGATCTCGTCGGCCGTGACCGGCTGGAAGTGCGCGAAGTCGAACCGCAGGCGATCCGGTGCCACGAGCGAACCCTTCTGCTTGACGTGCGTACCGAGCACCTGCCGGAGCGCCGCGTGGAGCAGGTGGGTGGCCGTGTGGTTCCGTCGGGTGGCATTGCGGCTGTCCTCGTCCACGCGTGCCGAGACGATGTCGCGGACCTTGAGGGCGCCGCTCTCGACATGTACGCGATGCGCGCGGGGCAGGCCCTGGCGGATGCGCACGAGCCCGTCGACCACG
>WBZO01004875.1_pt1 | contig 14128 bp, 11 predicted proteins | sample 5204261 | NCBI WGS metagenome assembly WBZO01 (sample SAMN12412400, study PRJNA552823) | activated sludge metagenome | isolation source: activated sludge from anammox sidestream of wastewater treatment plant... | place: USA: North Carolina | collected 2017-09
CCGTTTCAATCGCCCTCCGAAACGGAGAACTAAAAATAAAATTCGGCGCAATTTCCTCGGCGCGCTCGGAGAGTGCCTCGGCTTGCTTCTGCCCCAGAAGGGAGAGCGGGTCATCGTGGAGAGCTCCCACATAGGGTCGTTTCAAATGCTGCAAGGGCTGCGGGAGCTGGCCATTGCGCATGCCATGACGGACCACGTAAAAATTTTCGCACTTCATCACAGGAGGGAGAATATCAGCCATTCGGATTCGCGCCAACCTCGGGGATGAGTAAAAAAACTCCTCATCATCCGCGGTCCTGATAGACTTCGGAGGTGATGAAGAAATTTGCCCTTGTCCTTATCGCTTGGGGATCTCTGGCTCCCCTGTCCACCGCGTTGCGCGTCAATCCCCAGGAGGAAATTCTCTATGATGGCAACTTTGGCAGCCTGGACGGCTGGGCATTGCCTCGGATTCCCCAGGGATTTATCCGGGAACTCTTTCCAGAGAACAGCCCCTTCACCGAAATCTACCCGTCAAACAACCAGAGTCTCAAACTTGGAGACAATGCGGACGCCCCGGCAGCGCACGTAAAATACCTAAAACAAAATTTCTCCAACACCTCCCGCAAGGTGACATTCGGGGTGGACTTTAAACTTCTACCGGAACAGACCCCAACCGGCTTCGGCATCAGCCTCAGCAGCGGAGAGACACCCATTTGGAATGTGTTCATCCGTCCGGATATTGTGCTCAATCTCCATATCCAAGGCACAACCACTGGGCGCTGGACGCTCCCACAGAGAGGCCGGCTCGATGAAAATATCTGGTACCATCTTGAGTACATCATTGATATGGATGCGCGGAGCGCCCAAGGGAGCCTCCGCTCGGAAATGGGCGATGTGTTTGAAATCGAAAGCCACGACATCGCCACCAATATCGAAGATCCCCAGGCGGTGATTGACTCGATCCAGATCGGATCGGGTGCGGGGTCAAACTCTCACGCCGCCCCGGTCCTCATTGACAACCTCACCCTCCGCCCCTGAGAAATCGGTGTCCGGAGAGGAAAGGGCTCGCAGGGTTTACCCAAATCCGCGCGTCAGAAAAAGGCGGGAGGGACTCGTTCCGAGTTCCTCTCCGTCCCGCCCTGTAGAGGAAAATGGAACATTTTTCTCTGGTCCAGGCGAAATTTGTTCCAAATTCCGCTACGTAGAGGAAAACGGAACGTTTTTCTTCGAGGAAAACGGAACGTTTTTCTTGCCCGACGCTCTCTCGATGACCGTTTTTCTCGAAAATTCCCTGAACGATTCAAAGTCGTGATGACGAACAAATCTTCCTCGTTTTCCCCTATCGCATCTGGTGTGTGGCGTTTCCGCAGCGGTCTTTCCGGTCCGCACCAGCCAGTGAATGGCTATCTGGTGAAATTCATGGAGGGTTGGTTTCTGGTGGATCCGCCAGCGGATCTTGCGCGGCAGGCTGTCCTGGCCGTCACAGGGCGGAACGAACCCTCGCGCATATTGATCACCCATTGGCAGAGGGAGCATGTGGAGGGAATTTTGAATTTTCCAGACATTCCCGTGTGGGTCTCCCCGGGGGATGCCTGGCTCGCCGGTGGCTTCCAGGAATACCAAAAATCCATCCAGCCCTGGTCGCCTCCTTGGGACTGGGAGACGCGTGGCAATTATCGCGGGCATTTGGCCGGGGCTGCCAATGAGCGTCCACTCGGGAGGCCCAGGAAAGTGAGCGGCCTGTTACGCGAAGGGCCGCTGGCTCCAGGAATCGAGGTTCTTCCGACGCCTGGTCATGGCAAGAGCGCGTTGACCCTGCTCGTTTCGACCGATGTGGGGGTCCTGGCGTTTTGTGGAGATCTGATTTTCGGAGAGGGGCAGCTTTGGAATTGGTTTGATTGCGATTGGGACTATGGTTTGGAAACCGGGCAGCGAGCCTTGCTGGCCTCGGTCCGACGGCTTGCAGAGCGCAATCCCGCGCTCCTGCTTCCTGCCCACGGAGAACCCGTCACAGAAGCGCGCGTTGCGTTGGAGACACTCTCAACCCGACTTGAGAAGGCGCTTTCCGATTCCGACGAGCCACCCGGCGCGGCCCTGAATTTTCTGGATCGTCCCAGTCCGGCCAAGGGATTCCGTGAATTGTCACCCCGCATATTCCAGTACCGAAATGGCAACACGATCATTATCTCCTCCCCAAATGGAAGGGGGATTGTCATAGATGATGGCCTCTGTCTTTGGACGCCGCTTCCCGAACGCCATGCCCGGCACGACGCCATTTTTTCCGAAGCCAAGGAAGCCCTGGGGATCAGGAAGATGGATTGGTTGATTCCCACCCACTACCACGGCGACCATGTTGATGGGATGGGGCGTCTCGCTCGCGCCGAAGGCGCGCAGGTTATCGCCCTCGAGGCCATTTGTGGCCCCTTGGAGCGTCCGAGGGATTTCAATTTGGCGTGCCCGCTCTGGTGGTATGGAACGGGAGAGGAGTCCCTGACTGTGGACGTGAAGGTTCCGGAAGGATTTTGTCTGTCATGGGAGGGAATGGAACTCGAGTTTTTTCGCCTCGGCGGCCAGACATGGTATCATCAGGGGATTCAGGCGCGGCAGGATGGTCGGACGATTCTCTTTGTGGGCGATGCCTGGTGGGGAACCTCCGTGGCGCCTGCGCCCGTCCTGTGCTGGAATGAAGCAGAGCCCGAATCCCAAGGATGGGTGTTCGCCTTGGATCGGATGATCAAGCGCGCGCCGGATCTGCTCGTGTGTGGTCATGGCTCCGCCCTGCGCAATCCCCTGCCCATTCTGCGCCAGACCCGCAAAGAGTGGACGGCGCGCATGGAGCGCTTCCGCGCTCTCAACGCGAGAGAATCCCAGAATCTGTTTTTCAATCCCTTCGCCGATGCGATGTGTGGCGGACAGGCTGTATCGCCGCCCCACAGCGTCCGAGATGGCGCCATGCCAGAGTGACATCACCGCAAAGGGCAGCATGGAGGCGGCCAGAGTCTGCTGTACCAGGATGGGATCCGCCCGCAGCAGCCGCCCGATTCCTCCCAGGAACGGCAGATAGGCGTCAATGGAGAACGGTCCCCCCAAATCCGCGCGCAAGAAAAAGGCGGGAGAAACTCGTTCCGAGTTCCTCTACGTCCCGCCCGCCGAATTGAAAGTTTTGCGCGTCACCACGGCGGGTGCTTTCACGAAACCGTCGTCCATCGCCCGACGCAGCGGGTAATCGTAGATGGCATTCCTGAATGCCACCGCGCACCTCGAAGTTGATGCGGCCAAAAATTTCATCGCAAAGAATTTTCAGGTAATGGCACTCGTTGTCATCTATTGTGATTCATAAGGAGCCTCCGCTAAGAGTTTTATGGATAAGCTCCATGCGTGGACGAATGAGGGAAAGCCATAAAGAATGCTCAATTCCGTCTTTCACCCGGTATTTCGCGTGATACGACTTGGAGTCGTCAGGGATGAGAATGCGCGGTTCCAGCCGGGGGCGGTTCTCCTTCCCGATCCAGGCGAGTTCCAGTTTTTGTTTTTTGGGAGGCATGATTCCGATCAGGCTGGATGATTTCCCAAAACCGCATGTCTCTGCAAGGCCGGAGCAACTTCCGTCCGCCCCTCCTTCTGGCCTCCCGGTGGAAGATCCTTCCGGAGGCGGTTTTTTGCTGCGCAGTTCGTTCCGAGCCTTCCCATTTCCCCTGGAAGAAGGGCGCGGGCACATGCCATCTGCGCTCTGGACATCCTTCCTCCCCAAAAAATTTGCTCCCAGCCGCAAATCGCTTCTTGACCTTTGGCTGGGGATTCGGAATGAAAGACGGCTTTCAAGACGACCGATCCCGTACTGCCGCTGCCCTATTTATCCACCATGAGATTTCTGCGCCTTTCCTTTTTGCCACTCGTGCTTTTCAGTTTCCTGTCCGCTGGTCGGGATGCGCGCGCGCAGGCGGACGCTCCCCAGGGACCGGTTGTCAGGGAAATCGCCGTCGAGCGGGTTGGCGCGCCCGGCCTCACGAAGGAGCGTGTGCTGGCCAACCTGTCCACCCAGGTCGGCAAGCCCTACAGCGAGCGCGCTGCCGAGGCGGATATCCGCAACCTCTATGCGACGGGGGGTGTTTCCAACGTGCGCATGTTTGCCGAGCCGCTTGGGGATGGCGTCAAGGTCACCGTTCTTCTGCAGGGGCGTCCTGTCATTGAGGAAATCCTCATCGAGGGCGCGGAGCAAATCCCCATGAATCGTGTGCGGCGCGAAATTGCCAGCAAACCCGGCGATGTCCTCAGCGAGGAGCGCCTCGAGGACGCCCGGCAGAAAATTCTGAAAATTTACGAGGACCGGAATTACTCCGACGTGGACGTCCAGTATCGGGTCCAGGAAATTCCCGGTTCCCGGAAGACGCGCGTCGTGTTTCAGATCACCGAGGGGCCACGGATGGTCGTCCGCAAGATTTCCTTTGTGGGCAATGACAGCATCCTGGCCCGCGATTTGGCTCGCGCCATGAAAACCCGGCGATGGAATATCCTCTCGATTCTCAATCGGAGCGGACGCCTGATTCCCGGTCAGCTCGAGGAAGACCGCGCCGCCCTGCGTTTGCTCTATCAGAACCGCGGCTTTGCCGACGTCGAGATCCGGGATATCCGGGCGGAGCCGATGGGCAATGACGGCGTCGAACTGGTTGTCACCATTGTGGAAGGCCCGATTTATCGCGTGAGTGGGGTCAGGCTGGATGGCGTGAACATTGTGCCGACCGATGAAATCCAATCCCGCCTCCGCATGCACGAGGGTTCCCTGTTCACTCCCCAGGGCATGGGGGACGACCTCAAGGCCCTGCGGGATTTCTATGGCTCGCGCGGTTATGTGGACATGATGGCCATGCCGGAAATCCTTCCGACAGGCTCGGAGACCGTGGATGTCGTCTATCGGATTGACGAGGGCGTCCAATCCTACCTCAACCTCGTGAATATCCAGGGGAATACGCGCACAAAGGACCGCGTCATTCGCCGGGAATTGGCGGTCCATCCGGGCGATGTCCTCGATACGACCCTCGTGGACGTGAGCCGGAAGCGGCTCGAGAACCTCAATTATTTCTCCAGAGTGGAAATGGCTCCCACGGAGACGATTGTCCCTGGGCGCAAGGACCTCAACGTGATCGTCGAGGAAAAACGCACGGGCGCCTTCAACTTCGGCGTGGGCTTCAGCACCATTGACAGCCTTCTCGGGTTCGCCGAGCTGAGTCAGGCCAATTTCGACCTCTTCAACTGGCCGCGCTTCACGGGTGGCGGGCAGCGCTTCCGGATTCGCGGACAGTACGGCATCAAACGCAAGGATTTCGTCATTTCACTCACGGAGCCCTGGTTTTTGGGGTACAAGCTGTCTGTGGGCGTTGAGGGGTATTACCGCGAGGCCAACTTCCTTTCGACGGTGTACGACCAGTCCAATCTGGGCGCGGCGGTGCAGGCGCGCAAGCAGCTCTGGCGGGCGCTCACCGCGCGGGGGGAATACCGCATCGAGCAAATCCGCATCTATAACGTGGACACGGATGATGTCGGGCAGGAAATCCTGGACGCCGAGGGTCGGTACACGCGCAGCGCCTTTGAGGGCGCCCTTATTTGGGACACGCGCGACAATTTATTCCTGACCCGCCGTGGGGAGCTCCTCCAATTCACGGGTTTTATTGCTGGGGGGAGCATTGGCGGCGACGTGCAGGACTATGGCCTCTCGCTCGAAGGAACGAAATATTTTCCCCTGCCGTGGGATCTGATCTTCATGGTCAAGGGGCAACTGGCCATTGTGGATGGATGGGGGGGAGGGGATGTTCCCTTGTTTGATCGCCTGTATTTGGGCGGCGCCAACAACATGCGGGGCTTCAATTTCCGCGAGGTGGGCCCTGTGGACAGCGAGGACAACCCCATCGGTGGCAGCAGCATGGGCTATATCACCTTTGAGGTCACCTTCCCGATCATCTCCCGGGTTCGCGGAGCCGTCTTCTCCGATCTTGGGTTTGTCAACGAATCCGCCTATGACTTTAATACAGCCAATGCCAATGCCGACATCGGCTTCGGCATCCGCCTTGACCTGCCCATCGGGCCCATCCGGATTGACTACGGTTATCCCATCGTCTATGACGGCTGGAATGGGCCTCCGGGAAAATTTAATTTCAATATCGGCTACCAATTTTGAACGAATTCCAAAGTTTGAGGTCAGACATTGATTGCAGGATTTCATCCATTTTTTCAACAACCCATAAACCATGATTAAACCACGACTCCTCGTCACCTGTATCGCAGCGCTCGCCGTCTTCGGCGGGCTTTCCCAGGCCCAGGCCCAGCTCAAGCTGGGCATTGTGGACATGAACGCAATTTTCACCGCCTATCACAAGACCAAGGACGCGGAGGCCAAGCTGAATGAATCCCGCGCCGGGGCCAAGAAGGAGCTGGATGAGCGCCTGGAGACCCTCAAAAAGGCGATGGACGAGATCAACAAACTCAACCAGGAGGCGGAGAAGCCGGAATTGAGCAAGGATGGAAAGGAGAAGGCTCTCAAGACCCGGGACGAAAAGGTCCAGGAGGCCCGCAATTTGGACCGCGAGATCGCCGAATTCCGCGGCACCCGCGAGCGTCAGCTCCAGGAACAATTCATGCGCATGCGCAAGGACATTGTGGATGACATCATGAAAGCCGTGAATGAAAAGGTGAAGGCTGCGGGCTTTGATCTTGTGCTCGACAAAAGCGGCATGAGCATGGGCCAGATACCCGTCGTCTTGTACTCGCGCGGAGACCTCGATTTCAGCAGCGAAATTATTGCGGCGCTCAACAAAACCGCGCCAGCGGCCAAATCGAACTAAGGTGACCCTGCGGGAGGCCGCCGCATTGATCGGGGGGCGGCTGGCCCCCGGGGAGGATGCCATTGGGATTACTGGGGTCGCATCGCTGGACGATGCCGGCCCCGGGGAGATTTCCTTCTTTGGAAGTCCCAAATATCTCAAAAATCTGCGAAAATCGCAGGCTTCCGCCTGTCTGGTACCGGAGGGTTTTTCGGAGGAGGTGCCGCCGCGCCTGATCCATGTTGCGGATCCAGGGGTGGCCTTTGCAAGGCTCCTTGAGCATTTTGCCCCGCCGCCGGTGGTGTTTTTGCCGGGGATTCATCCATCGGCGGTTATTTCGCCCGAGGCGAAGATTGCGGAGAGCGCGCATGTGGGGCCGCTTGTGGTGATCGAAGCCGCGGTCGAGGTGGGAGAGGGGTCTGTCATTGGCGCGGGATCACATCTGGGGCAGGGAGTCCGCATTGGCAGGGATTGTCATTTGCATCCCCGCGTGACCATCCTCGAGCGAGCGCGCCTCGGGGACCGAGTCATTCTCCATTCGGGAGTCGTCATTGGCTCGGATGGTTTTGGCTACGAATTTCGCGACGGCCGTCAGCAGAAAATCCCCCAGACCGGCATCGTGGAAATTGGCGACGATGTTGAAATTGGAGCCAATGCCACCGTGGATCGGGCCCGTTTTGGCAAGACGCGCATCCTGCGCGGAGCAAAAATAGACAACCTTGTCCAGGTGGCCCACAATGTCACGGTGGGCGAGCACACCATCCTCTGCGCCCAGGTGGGAATTTCTGGCAGCACACGCGTGGGAAATTATGTCACGCTCGCTGGCAAGGTGGGTGTCAATGGCCACATCGAAATTGGCGACGGCGCCATTGTCACCGCAATGGCCGGGATCACAAAATCCGTGGCTCCCAAGGAAGTCCTCGTTGGACTGCCGGCCAAACCCATGCGCGAGTACAAGGAAAATTATGTTCTCCTGCGCAATATCCACAAACTCTACGAGCGGGTGAGGGAATTGGAGGAGCGTCTGGCTGCCAAAAAGAGCTGAACAATCTCTTCTGGCGCCACGGCCCCCGTCCGTGGTCGGACATCGCGGAGCGCTTTCTTTGATGCCCCAGTAAAGTTTGCCTATTTATCCGCCTATCCGGTCTGTCCGTCGTCTCCGGTCAGCGTGGCCGTTCCTCTTGGGATGATATTCTGAGCCAGGAGGGCGTTTGTGATGTCGTTGAGAACGACCACCGGAGGACGCATGGCATCAATTTGGGCAATGCAGGAGGACCCGTAAAATTCCAGGAGGGGTGCGGTCTCCCGTTCATAGGTTTCCAGCCGGACCCGGATGACTTCCTCGTTGGCGTCATCGAAGCGGTTGTCCTTGAGGGCGCGCTTTTTCAGGCGGGCGATCAGTTGGGCGCGGTCCTGGCAATGCAGATGAAAGACGCAGCGGACATCGAGGACAGGGTCCAGGAGTTGGGCCTGCTCGAGATTCCGTGGGATGCCATCCAGAACCAGGCAATCGATGTCCGGCTTGAAGACATGGGTCTCCACTTTTTGATCAATACGGATCCGCCACAATTCGATGGTCAATTCGTCGGGAACGAGCTGGCCCTTCGAGGAATATTTGAGGAAGGACTTCCCGATGGGCGTGCGGGTGTCGAGGGTGCGAAAGACATTGCCACAGGCAAAATGGAAAAAACCGGGGATGCGCCCCAGAGTCGCGCCCTGGGTTCCTTTTCCGCTGCCAGGAGCGCCAAGGAGAAGAATGGTTTGGTATTTCATGGGTTGCGGGTTCGGTCGGAGGCCGAATGGGATGACGGGAATTTCGGGTGAGGCATCGGAGGAAGAAAGTCCGCATTCCAGCAGGCCCGGCGGGATTGTTCAAGATCCAATTAAAGAATTGAAATGGTCCCTCCGCGTGGTGATAATGCGGGTGTCAATCAGGCGGGCTCGCAGTGCGGGTCTGCGCCGGCGCTGTCCGGAGGATATTCACACGGAGGATTTTGGCCCATGGAAGCAGAGTCACTTTTTACACGATCCATTGCGTTTATCGGCGATTATTTGCCGCGCCGCTGCGGGATTGCCACATTCACAGGAGATCTGCGCGAGGCCATTGTCGGGACCTTTCCGCAGACATCCGGCCTGGTGGTGGCTGTGAATGACCGCGCCGAGGGGTATGCGTATGCGGAGGCCGTCGAATTTGAGATCGGGGAGCAGGACCTGGATGCCTATCTGCGGGCGGCGGATTTTCTCAATTTGCGCAACGTGGATGTGGTCAGCGTCCAGCATGAATTTGGCATTTACGGCGGCCCTGCGGGCCTGCATCTCATTGCGCTGCTCGAGGCGCTCGACATGCCGGTGGTGACCACGCTGCACACCATCCTCGAGAAGCCCGACGCAGCGCAGCGCCGCGCCATGAAAGAACTCGACAGGGTCTCGGCGCGCTTTGTGGTCATGGCCGATCACGGGCGCAGGCTCCTCGAGGAGGTCCTGCGCATTGCGCCGGAAAAGATTGATGTGATTCCACACGGCATTTCCGACGAGCCCTTTATTGACCCCCATTTTTACAAGGATCTCTTTGACGCTTCGGGCCGGACGGTTCTGCTGACTTTCGGCCTGCTTTCGCCCAACAAGGGCATTGAGCACGCCATTGGGGCGATGCCCGCAATTTTACAGGAGCACCCGGAAGTGATTTACCTCGTCGTGGGCGCGACGCATCCCCACCTGGTGGCCCACGCGGGGGAAACCTACCGCCGCAGTCTGGAGCGTCTCGCCGTGAAATTGGGGGTCTCCGAAAACGTGCGCTTCCATAACCGCTTCGTCAGCAAAAAGGAACTCGCCCAGTTTGTCGGCGGCGCGGACATCTACATCACGCCCTATCTCAACGAGGCTCAAATCACATCGGGCACGCTCTCCTACGCTTTTGGCGCGGGAAAGGCGGTCGTCTCGACGCCCTATTGGCATGCCCGCGAATTGTTGGGGGAGGACCGTGGAATTCTCGTCCCTTTTGCGGATTCCCAGGCCATCGCGGACGCGGTCAATGCCCTCCTGGCGGATCCAGCCATGATGACCTCACGGCGGAAATTGGCGTGGGAGCGTGGACGGGAAATGATTTGGCCTGTTGTCGCCGGGCGCTACCTGGAGAGTTTCGACAAGGCGCGCAATCGCGCCGGGGGACGCAGGACCGCGGTATCCGCCATGCCCGCTCCAAGCCTTCCCTCCATCAACCTCGGCCATGTCGAGCGTCTGACGGATGACACGGGCATGCTCCAGCACGCCCGTTTTGAGGCACCGAAGTACTCTGAGGGATATTGTACGGATGACAATGCCCGGGCGCTGATCCTAATGACCTTGATGTTTGAAGCTGGATGGGATTCCAGTCGGGCGGAGCGTTTGGGTCGGCGGTACCTGGCATTTCTTGCGCATGCCTTCAATGAGGCGACAAATCGCTTCCGCAATTTCATGGGGTACGATCGCCGTTGGCTCGAGGAGGCCGGCTCCGAGGACAGCCATGCGCGAGCGCTCTGGGCCGCGGGTACGGTGGTGGGACGGTCGAAGGACGCCAACAGCCGCGCCCTGTGCGCGCGCCTCCTGCACCTCGGCCTCCCCAGGGTCAGGAATTTCACCTCTCCACGCGCGTGGGCCTTTGCCCTGCTGGCCATCCACGAGGCTCTGCGCCGATTGGCGGGGGATCGTCAGGCCGCCCGCCTGCGCAGGACGCTCACTCGACGCCTCGTCAATCTCTATCGCACGAACAGCGGGCCGGATTGGAAGTGGTTCGAGATGGAAGTCAGCTATGACAATGCCCGCCTCTCTCATGCCCTGATTCTGAGTGGCCATTGGACATCCCAGTCGGAGGTTCTTGCCATCGGGCTCGATTCCCTGCGCTGGCTGGTGGAAAACCAAATGGCGGATGGAGGATGGTTTTCTCCCATTGGCTGCAATGGTTTCTGGAAGCGCGGCGAGCCCCGGGCGCGGTTTGATCAGCAGCCGCTTGAGGCATGTGCCATGATCTCGGCCTGCCTGGAAGCCCATCGGGTCACCGCGGATTCTTTCTGGCGGGAGTCCGCCCGGCGCTGTTTTGACTGGTTTCTTGGCCGTAACGATCTCGGCATTCCCTTGTACGATCCCCGTACGGGCGCTTGCCACGATGCCCTGCTCCCCGACCGCATCAATGGCAACCAGGGCGCGGAATCCACGCTGGCCTGCGCCCTTGCGCTTGTGGAATTGCTCGGGGCGGAGGCTGCGCAAAAGGAATCCAATCATCCAATAATTTCATGAGAATCCATCCCACGGGCGTGGTTTTCCGTCCGAATGACGCGCGCGTCCTCGTGCGCCCTTTCATTCCGGGTGACCCGGCCCGCATCAGAAGCATTCTCGGCAGGGCTCTCGATCTTTCCGAGGGGCGGGTGGCGGAGGAGTTGGATCGCGCGCGCGCGGACTTTGCGGGCCGCCACTCCGATATCGAGCCGGTCTGGAAGCGGCATTTCCGGAAGGTTGCGGCGCATTGCCCGGACCAGGGGGCTCTCTCCGAGGCGCGGCAACTTTACATCGGAGCCCTCTTTTCCGGAGAATATTCCCTCGAGTCGGCGGCCCTTTTCAATCCCTCGATCGTCCCCCATCCGGACCAGGGAGGACTCGCCCCGGAGGAATTGCGGTTTATTTTGAGCCTTCGCGCCACGGGCGAGGGACATATTTCCTCGATTGAATTCCGGACCGGGATTCTCCACGCCGATTATTCGGTCAGCCTGGACGCTGTCTCCCGATTTGTAACCGAGCCGGAAATCAATCCTGATCCCGCGTTTCACAAGAGAATTTTCACGGAGAAGCTCGCCGAAATGCGATTTACAAATGGCTTCGCCGCGGAAATTCTCAATCCGTTGGGCGAGCGGTTCACCCTGCGGGAATTGGATGCCTCGTTGGAGCGCGTACGCGCAGCGCATCCCAAGCTCACTCATGGGATGAGCCGGACCCTGGACTGCGTGCGCTGGCTTGCGGAATCCAATTACGAGATCCGCTTCAAGCCGACCATGCCCATCTCGGAGCGCATCCTTTTTCCGGTGTCCCCCAACGAGAGCAATGGCATCGAGGACGCGCGCTTTACGCGCTTTGTGGAGGATGACGGCTCCGTGCGCTACTACGCGACCTACACGGCCTACAATGGGCGCTCGATCCTGCCCCAATTGCTCGAGACGGAGGATTTTCAGCGCTTTGGCGCGCTCACCCTGAATGGTCAGGCCGTCCACAACAAGGGCATGGCGCTCTTCCCGCGGAGGATTGACGGCTGCTATGCGATGCTCTCGCGGCAGGACGATGAAAACCTCTACCTGATCCGCTCAAACAACCCTCACTTTTGGAGTGATCCGGTTCTCCTGCGGCGTCCGGTTCACGCGTGGGAAGCCGTCAAAATTGGCAATTGCGGCTCTCCGATCGAACTCGAGGAAGGGTGGCTGGTGATCACACACGGTGTTGGTCCCATGCGGCAATATTGCATTGGCGCGCTGTTGCTGGATCGCGAGAATCCACAAAAGATCCTTGGCGCGTTGTCCGAACCCCTCCTTGCGCCCGTGGCAAGCGAGCGGGAGGGATACGTGCCCAATGTCGTCTATTCCTGCGGCTCGCTCGTCCACGGGAGGCGCCTCATCCTTCCCTATGGCATCAATGATTCCTCAGCCTCAATAGTCACAATTGATCTCGATGAGATCCTTGCCCGCCTCGGCGCAGTTCATTGAGGGAGTCTTCGAGGGGAGGGCGGATTCTCTGGTTCGAGGTGTACGATGGCGTCGAGAATGCGCAGATCGGCCTTCAATAGATGGTCTTTGACATCATGGCCAATTTGGTGGCCTTCGCGCACGGAGATGCTCCCATCCACGCGGACGTGAATTTCCACGAAAATGCCAATGCCGCTCTTGCGGACGCGGCACTTCTCGATGCTCTGAACACCAGCGACCTCCTGGGAGAGCGTCCGAATTCTTTCGGCGAAGCGCTCAGGCACGCTCCCATCCAGAACTTCATGCAGGGCATTTTTCGTAATGAGGAGGCCATTGATGGCGATGATCGAGCAGGCCAAAAGGGCGGCATAATCGTCAGCGGCCTCCCAGCCGGGCCCTCCGATCAATGCCACGGCAATACCAATGGCCGCGGCCGTGGAAGTGATGGCATCCGAGCGGTGATGCCAGGCGTCGCTCTCCAGCGCGCGACTGTCGAGGTCTGCGCCCATGCGCATAATGCGCCCCGACAGTAGGAGTTTGATGAGCGCCACTCCAAGGAGTACGGGGAGTGTGAACCATGCCGGAGCGTGGTGGGGTGTGAGAATTTCGAGAAAGGCATGCCAGGCGATGATTCCGGCTGCTGCCAGAAGCGCGAGGCCGGAGAGGACTCCGGCGAGGGATTCCAACTTCCCATGACCAAAGGGATGGTCTTCGTCAGCCGGCTTGAGGGAAAATTGAAAGCCAGCCCAGGCAATCAACGAGGAGAGGATGTCCGCGGCGGATTCCATGCCATCCGCGATCAACGCGTAGGAATTTCCAATCAGACCCACGGCGATCTTGATGCCCATCAGGACAATATTGATGCACAATACCAGGAGCCCCGTCGCAAAGGTTTTTTGTGAGTCAATAATGCGGAGAGGCTCGGCGAGACGCCCGGATTTTGGCGATTTCAATCCCGTGGGCATCTCAGGCGCGTCCCATCAGGATGGCGCAACTTCGGTCAGCGAGTGTGATGGATTGCGGCTCGGGGAGGGGGGATTCCCCACCGGGATGACATATGTCGCGTGGGGCCTCGAGGGCCGTATTTGCGACGCAGCGCCACTCCATCCCCTGGGGCAGGACCGGCAGGGAAAATGTCAGGGGCTCGTGGAACATATTGAAGGCGCAGTAGATGAAATCCAGGGAGCTGTTGGACGCAGGATCCTTGTGTCCACAGAGCATGAAAGAGAGCGAGCGGCTCGCCTCGCTCCAATCGGGCTTCCAGGGTTCGACACCGTGCCAGGAAATATCCGGGTATCCGCAGCCGAGCATGTCGCGCCCCGTCAGAAATTCCCTCTGACGCAGCACGGGGTGCGCCTTGCGGAAGGCGATCAGGCTGCGCGCAAAGCGGAAGAGGGGACGATCCTCTCCGGTTTGCGACCAATCGAACCAATTCCAAGGCGCGTCATGGCAATAAGCGTTGTTGTTCCCGCGCTGGGTTCGGCCATATTCATCGCCCATCCAAATCATGGGAACGCCCTGGCTCACAAAGAGGAGGGCGAGGGCATTTTTTTGCTGGCGCAACCGCAAGGCCTTGATGGCGGGGTCGTCTGTCTCCCCCTCGACGCCGCAATTCCATGAGAAATTCTC
>WBZO01004876.1_pt1 | contig 14125 bp, 13 predicted proteins | sample 5204261 | NCBI WGS metagenome assembly WBZO01 (sample SAMN12412400, study PRJNA552823) | activated sludge metagenome | isolation source: activated sludge from anammox sidestream of wastewater treatment plant... | place: USA: North Carolina | collected 2017-09
TCACCGGGTTGTTGCGGATCATCTGCATGGAGAGCTGGATCATGGCCTCGGTCAGCTCGGCGGGCACGGCGCCGGCCATGGCCATCATGTAGGGCTCGGCCGGGAGGCCCGCCAGCAGGTCCCGCCCCGGCGCCTTCACGCCGGCCAGGGCCTTGGTCAACCGGCCCTCTTGCACCAGGCGCACCCGGCCCTCGGCCACGGCGGTGCGGTCGGTCGGGGCCTTGGCGCCGACGTCGACCATGCGGACCTGGCCGTTTTCATCCAGGTGGCTGAGGGTGGGGGAGAGGTCTGCTTCGCTCATGGTCCTATGATAAACGAGGACGAAGCCGGGCGGCGAGCCCTTCGGCTTCCGGAGGTAGCGCCGATCTGTGTACTGTACATCGACCACCTTCTCGTCGCGCGCATCGGAGAAGTGCGCGGCCAGGTGCGCGGCGTCGACGAGGTCCTCGGCCGGACAGGTCTGCCCCTTGTCGAGCGCGACGACGACGTGCGCCCCGGTGCGGTCCTTGGCGTGCACCCAGAGGTCGTGCGGCCGGGCGACCTTGAGCGTGAGCGCGTCGTTGTCGGCCGCGCCCTTGCCCACGAGGAGCCTTCGGCCGCTGCGCGCGACGAACGTGCGGTACGGCGTGCGTCCTGCCTTCTTCTTCGCCCTGGCCCCGCCCGGCCCGGCCGCGCCGCCGCCCTCGCGCAGGGCGACCTCGCGCGGCGCCGCCTTCTTCGCCTCCCGCGCGGCCTCGTCGATCCCGCCGAGGGCGGGCGCGTCGCGCACCGCCTCCTCCGCGCGGGCGACCGCGGCGAGCTGCGCCTCCGCCTGCGCGAGCCGATCGTGGGCGATGCGCGCGCCGAGCCGCAGCCGCTTCGCGCGCTTGAACATCGCCTCGACCTGCTCGCGGGCGCTCTTCGCGGGATCGAGCGGGACGACGATCGGCACAGCCTCGCCGGACGACCAGTCGGTCACGACGAGCTCGGTCGCTCCGCGAGGCGCGCGCGCCGCCTCGCCGACGAGCCACTGCGCCTGCGCGGCGATGGTGTCCGCCTGGGCGATCTTCGCGAGGTCGCCGCGGATCGCCTCCCGCCGGCGCTCGATCTTCTGCCGCGCGCGGCGGAGCACGTCGAGGACGTCGGCGCGGTGGATCTCGATCGCGTCGTCCGCGAGCGCGCGTGCGAGCGCCTCGCCTCGAGCCTCGAGCGCCGCACGCGTCTCGTCGCTCGCCTCGACGAAGCGCGGATGGGCGAGGGCAGCGGCGCGATCGGTCACGTCCGTGACGACGACGCGTCCACGGTCGACGCGGATCGTGCGGAGGTCCCCCTCCTGCTCGACGATCACCTCCTCGTCCGTGACGGCGTGCACGCGCGCCCCCTCGAGGGCGGCCTCGCGGGCCCGCTGCCGCTCCGAGCCGGGCGGCAGGCGGGCGCCCCAGATCGCCTGTCGCGCATCCTTCGCGAGGAGGCCGGCGCCCGAGCCGGCGGTCTTCGTCGCGGCGACGACCACGAACGACGTCGTGCCGGGATGCCGCGTCTTGAGGACGATGACGCGCTCGGCGCAATCGGCTTCTTGTACGAGCGCGGCAGGGGCATCGCTCATCGCGGATGGCGATCGGTGTAGCAGATGGTCGGCCTGCACGTGCCCCTTCGCGCATCCGATCGTTCGGCGTACGCTTCGTCGGAAGCCTTGAAGGTCCGTCACACCTTTCCGTCCGGCCAGACGAGCGCGTCGAAGATCAAGGCGCTGCTCCTTTGCCTCGAGGCGAAGAAGGGCGCGAAGACCGTCGACGCGTGGCTCGCCAAGACGAGGCTGGCGCGCACGGATCTCGACGACGAGACGCGCCTCCTCCCTCTCGTCGCGCTCCGCGACGCGGTCAAGGCGTTCCTCGAGGAGCTCCCGGACGAGCTCGACTCCGTGGCGCCGTTCCTCGTCGCGCAGGAGAACCTCGGCACGTGGGCGCGCATCCTGCGCGGTACGCGCGCGCCGGAGGAGGCGTTCGGCCGCATCGACTCCTCCGACAGCGAGCACGGACGGACGACGCGCTGGGAGACGATCGCGTCGCGCCCCGGCTACTGGCGAGGGCGCGTGCGCATCGGCCACGATCCCGCGCTCGAGAAGGACGGGCTGCTCGCGAAGGCGCGTGCGATCGAGCTCGCGGTCGTGCCGATGCTGTTCGGATATCCGCGCGCGACCGTGACGATGACGTCGTCCTCGGACGAGGCGCAGGAGTTCGAGGCGCGCTGGAGCATCCCCGGGTCCTCGCGCGGCCTCGTCGCGGGCGCGGCCTCCGGAGCGGTGCTCGGCGCGGGCGCGCTCGCGGCGTACCCGTCGGCGATCGCGGCGGGCATCGCGCTCACGGCGCCGATCCTCTGCGGGGCGCTCGGTCTCGCGTGGTCGCGCGATCGGGTCAGGCGCATCGAGACGGCGGCCCAGGCGGTTCGCGTCTCCGCCCTCGAGCGGAGCCTCGCGCTCCGCGAGAGCGAGGACCGCGTGGCGGCGGGCGATCTCGAAGGCATGGTGATCGCCGGCCAGTACCGCATCGGCACGCGCATGGGCTCGGGCGCGAGCGGCGTCATCTACGAGGCGACGCGCATCACCGACGGTCTGCGCGTCGCGATCAAGCTCCTGCGTGCGGCCTCCGCGCACGATGCGGCGGCCTCGGACCGCCTTCGCCGCGAGGCCGAGGCGCTCGGCCTGTCGTGGCATCCGAACGTGGTCGAGGTGATCGATCACGGTCACCTCCCCGACGGCACGTCGTACCTCGTGATGGAGCTGCTCGAGGGCGAGACGCTCGCCAGCCGCCTGAAGCTCCGGCGGCTCGGCGCCGACGACCTCCATCCGATCGCGACGCAGGTCGCCGAGGCGCTCGTCGCGATCCATGCCGCCGGCGTCGTGCATCGCGACCTCAAGCCGTCGAACATCTACCTCATCGGCGCGGAAGGCGGAGGCGTCGAGACGATCAAGGTCTTCGACTTCGGCATCGCGCGCGTCGAATGGGAGGAGATGCGCATCACGAACATGGGCGCGCCGCTGGGCACGCCCGGGTACATGTCGCCCGAGCAGGAGTCCGGCGGCGAGGTGGACGCACGGAGCGATCTCTACGCGCTCGGCGCCGTCCTCTACGAATGCCTCGTCGGCGAGCCGCCGCCGCCGTCGTCCGCCGATCTGTGGAAGCCCGGCAAGCGCGCGCCGAGCAGCTTCGCGCTGCGCGTGTCGGGGGCGGCCGAGGCCGAGTCGCCGCGCGCCGACTCGGGGGTGCACCCGGCGTCTCGGCGCATGACGAGCGCCGCGCCCGCAGCGGCGGAGGTCGATGTGCCCGACGGATGGCGTGTGATCATCGAGAAGGCGCTGGCCAAGCGGCCGGAGGATCGCTTCCAGGACGCCCGCGCGCTGCTGTCGGCCGTGCGCGCGTTGCGATCGCAGACGTCGGAGGGGGCGAGCGCGCCCGAGATGTCCTCGTCGAAGTGAAGCGCGGTGCGCCCGTCCACGTCTGACGTCTGGTAGATGTTGGGCGTGCGAATGCTGCGAAATCTCTCCGTGCTCACGCTCGCGCTCACGGCCTTGTCCGCCTGCCAGTTCGGCGGGAGCACGTCGACGAGCAAGCCCCCCGTCCAGCAGCAGCAACCTCCGCCGTACTACGGCCCGCAGGGCCAGTATCCGCAGCAGTACCCGCAGCAGCAGTACCCGCAGCAGCAGTACCCGCAACAGCAGTACCCGCAGCAGCAGTACCCGCAGCAGTACCCGTCGCAGCAGCCCCAGGCGCCGCAGCAGCCCCAGGTGCAGCAGCGTCCGCTGCTCCCGCCGCTCGTCGGGACCGCGGCGATGCAGCAGGAGGTGAGGAGCATCCTCGCCGAGCTGATCAACGCGCTGTCGCCGCAGAACCAGGCGCTCGTGCGCGGGATCCCGCTGGTCTTCGATCCGACGACCGAAGTGAACGCGTTCGCTGGCTGCGACGAGTCGGGCGCGCCGTTCCTCGCGGCGACGGCGGGCATCCTCGAGGCGGTCGACGCGATCGCGCAGACCAAGGCGACCGACGAGCTCTTCGGGACGCAGACCTACGACGCGTACTGCAACGCGGTGCTCCCCCAGATCGTGCAGAGCGACAAGGCGCGCGCGGGGCTGCCCGCGGGGATCATCCCGACCCAGTACGGCGGCGATGCCCGGCGCTGGTCGCGCGCGCGAGAGATCTTCGACGAGATCATCGCGTTCACGTTCGGTCACGAGCTCGCGCACCACTACCTCGGTCACACCGGATGCGCCAAGGGACAGTCGATGGGCGCAGGGCCGGATCCCGCGCGGCTCGGACGCCTGCTCACGATCGTGCCCATCTTCAACCAGGCCGCGGAGGCGGCGAGCGACACGTCGGGCGCGATCGACGCCCTCGACGCCGGTCGCGCGCGGCGCCCCAACTACCAGTGGACCGAGGCCGGCGCGACGAACCTGCTCGACTACTTCGCGCGGATCGAGCGCGCCGCGGGCGTCGGCGGGCCGATCAGCCTGCTCAACCCGGTCGCGATCCTGAAGACGCACCCGAACCCGCTCGCGCGCATCCCGCTCGTCCAGACGGTCGCGCGCACCTGGCACGCGCAGCACCCGAACTGAGCCGCGGCCGGCCGCACGGGCTCGAGGGGGCTGCGCGCTCGGTTGAAAATAAATGAACGTTCGTTTATATATCGCTCCATGGCGAACGAACGCATCCTCGCGGACCGCATCGCCGTCGTCGCCGGCGCGACGCGCGGCGCCGGCCGGGGCATCGCCCGCGCACTGGGCGAGGCCGGCGCGACGGTCTACTGCGTCGGACGGAGCGTACGGGGCGGCGGCGCGACCCCCGGGCGGAGCGAGACGATCGACGAGACCGCCGAGCTCGTCACGGCGGCGGGCGGCAAGGGGATCGCCGTGCGTTGCGACTGCTCGGACCCCGCCGAGGTCGAGCGCTTCGCGTCCACGCTCGAGCGGGTCGACGTCCTGGTCAACGACATCTGGGGCGGCGACGCGATCGCGGAGTGGGGAACGCCGTTCTGGGAGCAGTCGCTCGAGAAGGGGCGGCGGATGATGGAGTCCGGGCTCTGGACGCACATCGTCGTGAGCCGGTTCGTCGTTCCGCTCATGGTGCGCGCGAGGCGGGGGCTCGTCGTCGAGATCGGCGACGGGCATCTGCCGCGCTATCGCGACAACTTCTTCTACGACCTCGTGAAGGCCTCGGTCCTGCGCGTGGCCTACGCGATGGCCGAGGAGCTCCGTCCGCACGGCGTCACCGCGCTCGCGCTCACGCCTGGCTTCCTCCGGTCGGAGGCGATGCTCGATCACTTCGGCGTCACCGAGGCGACGTGGCGCGACGCGATCGCGAAGGACCCGCACTTCGCCCAGTCGGAGACGCCCGCGCTCGTCGGGCGCGCGGTCGTGGCCCTCGCGGCCGATCCGAACGTCGCGGCGAAGGCCGGCCGAGCGCTGGCCGCCGGCCCCCTGGCGAAGGAGTACGGATTCACCGACGTCGACGGCGCGCAGCCGGACTGGGCCGGCTACTTCGACCGCACGTTCCCGGCCTGACGATGGGGCGCACCAGGACCCGGAGCGACGACGAGATCCTCGACGCCGTCGGCCGCGTGGTCGGCGCGCGCGGCCCGAGCGCGCTGACGCTCGCCGAGGTCGCGCGGGAGGCGGGGCTCGCGCCGGCGACGCTCGTGCAGCGCTTCGGCTCGAAGCGCGCGCTGCTCGCCGCCTTCGCGAAGCGCGCCGCCGATCGCGCGCCCGCCGATCTGGCCGAGCGCATCGAGGCGGCGGCGCCGGCCGCGCGCCGGCGCGTTTCGCACACGCACGCGCTGCGCGACGCGCTCGTCTCGCTGGCCGAGGGCCTCGGCGATCGCGGAAGCGTGGCGAACGGCCTCGCGTTCCTGGTCGAGGACGTCCGCGACGCGGAGCTCCGTCGCTCGGCCAAGCGCCACGCGGAGCGCACGGAGGCGGCGATCGCGAGGCACCTCGAGGCGGCGGCGCGCGCCGGCGAGCTCGCGACGCGCGACGTGCCCGCGATCGCGCGGGCGGTGCAGGCCGCCTACAACGGCGCGCTCGTGCAGTGGGCGCTGCGCGGCACGGGCCCGATCGGCGACTGGGTCGGCGAGACGGTCGACATCGTCCTCGCGCTCGCGCGCCGCGAGTCACCGCGACGCCCGTCCTAGCGATCGCCGCCTCGGTGGAAGCACGAGACGCAGACCCTGCCGCGCTTCTCCAGCACGAGCTCGGGGTCGTCCTCCTCGAGCCCTCTGCCGCAGATCGCGCAGCCACGGCGCCCCGCGCCCGGCACTGCGCCGCGATACGCGCTCGTGGCGAGCGCCGCGGGCTCGTCCACGTCCGCCTCGGATTCCTCTTCTTCCAGGGCGGCGCGCGCAGCGGCGGAGAGGCGGCGCTGCACCTGCGCCCGGTCCATCGCGCCGAACGCGTCGGCCCGAAGGAGCAGCTCCACGAGCGTATCGACGGTGCGCCGGAGCGCGGTGACCTCGCGGCGGAGGCTCTCGACCTCGTCGGCAGGATCCATCCCTCGAGCTTACAGGTGATGGTCGCCCGCGGCCTCGGGTTGATACGGGATCGACGCGACGGTGAAGGACCGGCGGCCGTCGACGATCGCCGCGCCGACCGACGCTCCGAGCAGCTGCTCGCCGAGGGCGCTCGAGACCGAGACCTTGTCGCCTCGCGCGTCCCACGGGTACACGAGGGAGACCTCGCGTTCGTGTCCCGACGGCTCGCGCAGTACGAGCCGCGAGTTCATCGTGACCGTCGACCGCGGGATCTTCGACGCCAGCGTGACCTTCGCCGCGGCGATCGCGCCACGGAGGCGCGCAGCTCCGTCCGCATCGACGTCGTCGTAGACGGCCGCGACCGCACCGAGGCGCCGTACGTCCTGCTCCGTCATCACGACGGGGCGGCGCTTGCGGGCGCGCGGGAGCGAGGGACGCGCGGTACGCGGCCTCTCCCAAGGCGGCGAACGGAACCACGCGGCGAGGTGATCGACGAACGCGCGGACGTTCGCCGGTGCGAGCCGGGCGTGCGGATGCAGTACGTGCACTCCGATCTCGACGGAGAGGAAGTCGTCGAGCACGGGCTGGAGGCGTCCGGACGCGAGATCCTCGAAGACCAGGAGCTCGGGCAGCATCGCGATGCCGAGCCCCGTCAGCGCGGCCTGGCGGAGGAAGAACATGTCGTCCGAGGAGACCGTCGCGCGCGCCGCGAGCGAGACGCGGCCTTCGTCCGTGTCGAAGCTCCACTCGTCGGCCTCGCGCGAGGAGTGGATGAGGGACGCGTGGAGCACGAGGTCCTGCGGGCGGAACGGGATGCCTCGGTCGCGCAGATACTCCGGGGCCGCGCACGCGACGACGCGCGAGGTGGCGAGCCTGCGCACCGACAGCCCCGAGTCGACGAGGCGTCGCGCCAGCACGACCGCGACGTCCACCCCGTCGACGGCGAGGTCGGGCACGCGGTCGCCGAGGCGGAGCTCGAGCTGCACGTCGGGATACGCGCGCGTGAACGCGCTCACCGCGGGGGCGAGCCACGCGTGCGCGAAGCTCGCGGAGGCATGGACTCGCAGGAGACCACGCGGCACCGCGCTCGCTCCGGCGGCGACGGCAGCGGCGCCGTCGGCCTCGGCGACGACGCGGGCGCAGTGCTCGTAGAGGCGCACGCCGTCCGCGGTGAGCGCGAGCCGTCGCGTCGTCCGGTGGAGCAGCCGCACGCCGAGGCGCTCCTCGAGACGCGAGACGCGCGCGCTCACGGCAGACTTCGAGACGCCGAGCGCGCGCGCGGCATCGCTGAACGATCGCGCCTCGACCACGCGGGCGAAGAACGCCATTCCGACGATGTCATCCGGGCTCGCGCGCATGTCCCAGCGAGCAGCTAGCAGAAGCCGCGCGCCGGGCAAATCATCGGTCCGGATCGCCGGCCGCCTCGGGCTGGTAGCGGATGGCCTCGATCGTCCACGCGCGCGTGCGGCCGCGGCCGACCACCTCGATCCGGTCGCCGACGGTCGCACCGAGCAGCGCGCGTCCGAAGGGCGCGAGAACGGAGATCCGGCCGGCCTCGGCGTCGGCCTCGTTCGGGTACACCACCTGGACCTCGCGCGTCTCTCCGCGATCGTCGCGACAGAGGACCCGCGAGCTCATCGTGACGACGGACGGCTGGACCGCCTCGCGGGCGACGACCTCCGCGCGATCCAGCGCCTGCTGGAGCGCTTCGGTCGCGTCGCTCTCCGCGTCGCCGTAGAGCGTGATGACCTCCGCGAGCCGGCGCAGATCGTCCTCGGTCATGGTGATCGTTCGGTGAGCGGACATGCGAGAAACATGGCACGCGCCTCCAGCTCCGACTGTTCGCCGATCCGAACAGTCTTCGCGCCGGAACGGCCTACAAACCGGGGGATCATGGCGCTACGGACGAGGCAGAGGAGGTCCTCGTCGTGATTCCGATCGAAGTGCGCAGCTCGAACGTCGCCGTCTCCGTCGCGCTCCGGGAGCACATTTCGCGGAGGATCGATTTCGCCGTGCGTCGCTTCGCGCATCGCATCGCGCGGATCGTCGTCCGTCTCACGGACGTCAACGGGCCGAAGGGCGGTCCGGACAAGCGCTGCCGCATCGTCGCGCGGCTCTCGCCCGAGCGCAGCGTCCTGGTCGAGGCCACGGATGCCGACGCCTACGTCGCCGTGAGCCAGGCCGCCATCCGCCTCGACGAGCGCGTCGCGCGTGCGCTCGCCCGGCGGCGTGCTCGTCCGGTCGCCGAGCGACGCATCGAACGCCGGCCCGCTCCCGACGATCTGGAGCCGGCATGAAGCGCCGCGGCGTCGTGTGGCTCGAGCGCGCGCAGCTCGGGCTCGCGGTCGTCGCGTTCGCCGCGATCGGCGTGCGGGCGCTCGTGCGAGAGTCCGAGCTCCGCGCGACGCTCGCGGCGGGCGCCGTGGTCGCGCTCGCCTCGTCGTATGCGGCGTTCGGTGTCCGGCTCCGTGTGGGCGCGGCCGGCCTGCGTCCTACGAGAGGACCGGCAGCGTGCGCTTGTTCAGCACTTCGTTGTGGCTGCCCGTCCGGTAGCCCGCGAGATCGAGCGTGACGTACGCGAAGCCCGCGCGCCGTCCGGCCTCGACGATCGCGTCGCGCGCCTCGAACGCGCTGCGCATCTCGCTCTTGGCGATCTCGATGCGCGCGATCGCCGCCTCGCGCGTGCCCTCGGTGGCGGCGCTGGCCGCGTGCCACCGCACGCGCGCCTGCCGGATGCCGAGCGCATGGAGATCTCCCTCGAGCGCCGCGATCTGCGCGAGCCGCTCGCGGGTCACGCGCGTCCCGTACGGAAGGCGGCTCGAGAGGCAGGCCGCCGCCGGCTTGTCCCAGATCCGGAGGCCGAGCTCCTTCGCGAGGCGCCGGACGTCCTCCTTCTTGAAGCCCGCCTCGACGAGGGGGCTCCGCGCACCGGCCTCCTTCGCCGCCTCGAGGCCGGGGCGGTAGTCGCCGAGGTCGTCGAGGTTGGTGCCGTTCACCACCGCCGCGAGGCCCCAGTCGAGCTGCTTCTTCGCGCTGATCCGGTAGAGCTCGCTCTTGCAGTGGAAGCAGCGGTCGACGTCGTTCCGCGCGTAGCCCTCGTCCTCGATCTCGTTCGAGTCGACGAGCTCGTGGCGTGCGCCGATCGCCTTCGCGATCGCGACGGCCTCCTCCTTCTCGAACGGCGCGAGGCTCGGGCTCACGGCCGTCATGCCGATGCAGCGATCGCCGAGCACGCGGTGCGCGACCGCGAGCACGAACGCGCTGTCGATCCCGCCCGAGTAGCAGACGAGGACGGATCCCATCTCGCGGAAGATCCCGGCGAGGCGATCGAGAAGCGGGTCGTTCGGAAGAGGCTCCACGGCGAAAGGCTATTTAGCGCGCGTGCGAGAAAGCACCACGGATTTCCGGTTGGGTTATCCTGCGGCACATGCGGAAAGTCGCGCTCGCCGGGCTCCTCGGAGCACTGGCTACGGGTCTGGGATGCACGGCACTCCTCGGAGACTTCGATGTAGGGCCGGGATCGAGCTCGGGCAATACCGCCGACGCGGCAGGCGGCGACTCCTCGACCACGGGGGCGGACGGCGCCTCGGACGCACCCGACGACGTCTTCGACGCGCAGTCGACCGTGTTCACGACCTGCGGAGCGAACGGGACCCGCATCATCGAGGTGATCGACGACGCGAACGCGGGCTTCGCCGGCTCGGTGCAGATCTTCCGCACCGGCAACAACGTCCGCGCGATCGTGAGGAAGAAGACGAGCGAAGGCGCGTTCGTCTACTCGTTCGATCCCAAGAGCGGCAACCCCGGCACGCCCGTCACGCCGACGAAGATCGACCTCGGCGCGGCGGGGCACTACTTCGATGCGCGCCGTCTGACGAACCAGGCGATCGTCTCGCTGCTCTTCCTCGAGCGCGACATGGGCGTCCCCAATCCGTACGCGCGGATGATGGTGTACGAGCTGCCGGACAACGATCTCGCCGGGGCGAACAAGATCCGCGTGTCGAAGGACTTCCCGGCGCCGCCGCAGAACGCGAACCTCGCCGGCGCCCTCGGTGGGTACGCCAACAACAACGAGTACTTCTGGGCGTTCTCCCTGCCGACCGGCAACCCCGGCGAGCATGATCTGCTGATCGGTCACCGCATCAGCGCGTCGTCGCAGCCGACGCCGGTCAAGATCTTCACCGGCGAGGAGCGCGACGTGCGCGTGCGCGACATGGCGCGCTCGCAGAACACGCAGTTCATCTTCAACGATCGCGGCCCCGACAGCCCGAGCGATCCCGGCGCGGGGTACTTCCCCGTGCCGCAGGACACGACGTCCGGACCGATCGCCGTGAAGCATCTCCAGCCGGCGGGCTCGACGAAGCCGTTCGCCATGCTCGCCGTCAGCGGCATCCCGACCGGCAACGGCATCCGGGCGGCGTTCGCCGAGATCGACTTCTCGGGGAGCGGCGGCGGTCCGGGCCAGCTCCGCATCGGGGAGGTGGCCGAGGCGGATCTGCCGACGCTCGACGGCTCCAAGGTTCCGCCGGCGTTCACGCTCGGCTCGCTCCTCGAGGCGCCGCTCGGCGGCATGGAGGCGCGGTTCTTCGGCGACGAGTTCCTGTGGATCGGCACGCCGCCGGAGCCCCAGCGCGGTCAGGGCCTCAACTTCATCTGGTACAACGTCAAGAGCCGCATCATCCGCAACCGCCAGACGGGGATGCAGAAGCTGCTCGCGGCGCACCCGAACATCCTCGGCGCGAGCCTCAACCTGATCTCGCAGACCGGCTTCCAGGCGGACCTCGATCTCGTGTTCGTCGAGGAGGTCGCGGGAAAGAGCGCGCTCGCGTACACGTCGATTTCCTGCGTGCGCTGACGAGCGCTTTCTCGGGCGGGGCCCCTTGCGCGAGGAGGGGGTCACTGTTACTTTGTTCAGTATGGCGGCCGCCCTCGCAGTCCCGCGCCCCCTCCTCCTGGAGCACCTCGATCCGGCGATGCTCGCCCGGCTCGGGGTCCTGCAAGGAACGGGCGCGCTGCTGCCCGAGCGCGCGGTCCTGAAGCTCGCGTGGCCGGAGCTCGAGGCCGTGCTGCCCGACCACGGGCTCCCGCGCGGCGTCGTCGAGATCGCGTCGCCCCCGGCGCGGCCTCTCCCTTCGTCCACCAGGCAGACCGCGTTGCGTGGCGGTGCGACCACCCTCGCGCTCGCCGCAATGCATGCGGTGCACGCGCAGGACGATCGCTCGTGGTGCGCCTGGATCACGCCGAGCGATGCGCCTTCGCTCTATGCGCCCGCGGTGGTGCAGGCGGGCGTCGATCTCGAGCGGCTCTTGATCGTGCGGCCGTCCCGGGCGGCGCTCGCGCGGACGGCGATCAAGGTCGCCTCGTCCGGTGCGTTCGATCTCGTCGTCACCGACGCGCAGGCGGGGCTCGACGGGCGGCTCACGGCGACGAAGCCGCGCGCCAACCAGAAGGTCGAGGCCGCGGTCGTGGTGCGAAAGCTCGCGCTCGCGTCGGAAGAGAAGGGCACGACGTGCCTCGTGCTGACGAACGCGTACGAGTCGCGCGAGACGCCGTGGCCCGTCGCGATGCGCATCGAGGTCGAGCGGCGGCCGGAGGCCATCGCCGTGCGGGTCACGAAGGATCGCCGAGGGCGCGCGGCGTCGCAGCACGTCGTGCGCGTGGCGAGCTAGGAGAGGTGCGTCGTGCGCGTCTGCGCGGTCAGTCTCCCCGAGCTGCGCGTCGAGCTCGTTCGCGACGCCGACCCTTCGCTCGAGCGCGTCCCGCTCGCGATCGTGGTCGCGCCGCCACCGCTGACCGAGGCGAAGCTGCTCGGCAACACGCGGGTCGACGTGGTCTCGCACGAGGCCGCGATGCTCGGCGTGAAGCCCGGGCAGACGATCGCCCAGGCGCGTGCGCGCGCCGGTGCGCTCGCGGTGCGCGTGGTGCGGCCGGAGGCGGTGACGAGCGTGCTCGCGCGGCTCGCGGAGATCGCGCTCGCGTTCGGGGCCACCGTCTCCTTTGGGACGGCGAGCGAGGGCCCTGATTCCATGGGCGACGTCGTCTGGGTGGACGTGACCGGCTGCGCGCACCTGCACGCGAAGGATCCGCGCGAGGGCGAGGCGATCCTCGCGTCGCGCCTCGCGAGCGTGCTCGAGTCGCTCGGGCATCGGTGCGCGGTGGCGGTCGCGGACGGGCCGCGCGTGGCGGGCGTCCTCGCGCGCGTCGCCAGGCCGCGGGACGCAGGCGAGGCGATCGTGATCCCTCCGGGCGAGAACGCGCGTGCGCTCGCGCCGCTGCCGATCGGCGTCCTGCCGCTGGCCGAGGCCGAGGTGCGATGGCTCACGAAGCTCGGCGTCCGCACGATCGAGGAGCTGCGGGCGCTGCCGCGCGCGGGGCTCGCGTCGCGGCTCGGGGCGCGTGCGCCGGTGATCCTCTCGCTGATGGACGGAGACGATCGCGCGCCGCTCACGCCGTACGTCCCGCCCGAGGTCCCGGTAGAAGAGGCGACCCTCGAGTACGGCATCGAAGGGACCGACGCGCTCACGTTCCTCGTGAAGACGCTCACCGACCGGCTCGCCGCGCGCCTCGCCGGGCGCGCGGTGGCGGCGTCGCGCCTCGAGCTCGAGCTCGGCCTCGACGCGGCGATGCTCGAGGACCGCTCGAACGCGAAGGAGCGGCTCGTGTGCGAGCTCCCGGCGCCGCTGTCGTCGGCGGGGGATCTGCTCGCGGCGCTGCGTCCGCGGCTCGAGCGCCTCGTGCTCCGCGCGCCGGTGCTGTCGGCCGAGCTGCGCGCGCCGTCGCTCGTGCACAAGCCGCAGGCGGCGCTGTCCTTGTTCGAGGCGCAGCCGAAGGCCGATCGCGCGCTGCCGCGCCTCGTCGCCGAGCTCGCGGCGGACCTCGGGGCCGAGGCGGTCGGTACGCTCGTCCTCGGCGACAGCTGGGTGCCCGAGGACCGATCGCGCTTCGTCTCGCTCGACCGCGCGTCAGTGCTCCGATCGAAGAAGAAGCGCCGCCACCTCGTCTCGAGCGTGCCCGAGCCGACGCGCATCCTCTCCGAGCCCGAGGTGGTGCCGCGCGAGGCGGTGAAGGTCGTTCGCCATCTGTCGCGCACCGAGGCGCTCGAGTGGTGGAAGCGCATGCCCGGGGACGGCGGGCCGCGCGCGGGGACCGACCACGTCTACGCATGGGTCGCGGATGCCGCGGCCTGGGTCGAGATCGATCGGCGGACCGGGCGCACGCGCGTGCGCGGGTGGTTCGACTAGGAGCTGGCGAGTGGGCTCGCGCATCCGCATCGACCCGACGACGAGGGTGCCGATCGGCGACGAGGGATCGCTCGCGTCGGCGCCCGGCCTGCCGCCCGAGCTGAGCGAGGAGCTCGACGCGCTCCGGCGCACCATCGCGTCCCGCACGAGCCGGTACGTCGAGCTCTCGTGCCGGACCAGCTTCAGCTTCCTCTCGGGGGCGACGCCGCCGGAGGCCATGGTCTCGCGCGCGGCGGAGCTCGGCTACGACACGATCGCGATCACCGACCGCGACGGCCTCTACGGGATCGTGCGCGCGTTCGAGGAGGCGCAGAAGCACGGCGTGCGCATCGTCGTCGGCTGCGAGCTCACCCTCGAGAACGAGGGGCTCGAGGGCGTGCCGGACGTTC
>WBZO01004878.1_pt1 | contig 14121 bp, 13 predicted proteins | sample 5204261 | NCBI WGS metagenome assembly WBZO01 (sample SAMN12412400, study PRJNA552823) | activated sludge metagenome | isolation source: activated sludge from anammox sidestream of wastewater treatment plant... | place: USA: North Carolina | collected 2017-09
TTCAAGCGTTTGGCGCGCGAGTTATCGCTGCCGATCACGCTTGCCGAGGGCTACGAGGCGGGAGGCTGCCTTGCCGGGACGCGCTACTGCCGGGTGACGCCGGAGGGAGAGCTGACCCCATGCCCTTACATCGAGGCTTCGGCCGGTTCGATCCGTGACGGTGATTTTGCGCGGCTGTGGGCCGAGGCGCCGTTGTTCGCCGCGCTCCGTTCGCCCGTTCTGGAAGGCCGTTGCGGCGTCTGCGAGTACGCGAAGCTGTGCGGCGGCTGCCGCGCCCGGCCGCTGGCGCGCGACGGCAACCTGATGGGGGAGGACTTTCTCTGCGCTTATCGTCCCGCCGGCGGCGCAGCGATCGAGCCCGTGACTTTGGAGCGTGCGGCGCTGACCTGGAGCGACGAAGCGAAGGCACGACTGGAACATGTGCCTTCGTTCGTTCGCGGCTTCGTGCGCCGGCGGGCGGAGAGCTATGTGCGCGAGCGCGGCGACCGCGTGGTCACCGCCGCGCATCTGCACGCGCTGGCGCGGCGGCGCTTCGGCGGCGGGGCCGATCGGTTCCGGGGCGAGCGCTGATGGCACAGGTGACGGTCATCGGCGCGGGAATCTCTGGGCTGTCGGCGGCCTACGCGCTGACGCGCTGCGGGCATCGCGTCACGGTCCTGGAGCGGCAAGCGAGGATCGGCGGCAAGGCCTGCTCGGAGCGGATCGGCGGCTTTCTCATGGAGCACGGGCCGAGCTCGCTCGTCGCCGGCGGCGACGGATTCGGGATAGCGCCGGAGCTCGGCCTTGAGCCGGCGCGCGTGGAAGTCGGGCCCGGCGTGCGGCGCCGATACATCGTCGCCGGACGCCGGTTGCGTGGCATTGCTCTTCACCCCGCGGCTTTTGTCACCGGCGAATTCTTGTCGGTCGCCGGCCGACTGCGCCTCATGGGCGAAGCGCTGCTGCCGCGCGGCGTCGCCGCGGCCGAGGAAACCGTCGCCGAATTCTGCCGCCGTCGCTTCGGCCGGGAATTCACCGAGCGTGTCATCGATTCGCTGGTCTGCGGCATGTTCGCGGGTCGTGCCGATCGCCTGTCGATGGCGGCGACCTTTCCGCGGCTGGTCGAGATGGAGGCCAGGTACGGCTCCATTCTCAGGGCGGTTATTCTAGGCCGCCTGTCGGGCAAACAGATGCCGGCACGGCGCCTGTTTTCGTGGCGCGAGGGCGTCGCTGCCCTGCCGGCCGCCTTGACCGAACGGCTCGGTGCCCGCGTGCAAACCGGCATCGCCGTGCGACGGATCGTGGCACGGCCGCGCGGCTATCTGGTCAAGACGGCAAGCGCCGGCGATCTTCACAGCGATGCCGTCATCGTCGCAACGCAACCGCATGTCGCTGCCGACCTGCTTGGCCCGCTCGACGACCAGGCGGCGCGGGCGGTGGCGTCCATCGAGACCCCGCCGCTGGCGGTGGTATTCCTCGCCTATGCGCGGGAGCAGATCGAGCATCCGCTCGACGGGATCGGCTTTCTTGCCCCGGGCCGCGAGCATCGGCCGGTCAACGGCGCGCTGTTCTGCTCGACCATGTTTCCGCAGCGCGCGCCGCCCGGGTTCGTCGCGCTCGCCGCCTATATCGGCGGCGACCGCGCGCCCGCATTGGCGCGCCTGCCGGACGATGACTTGATTGCATTGGTGCGGCGGGAGTTCGCCGAGATGCTCGGCAGCAGGGGCGAGCCCGTGCTGGCGCGCGTGCGCCATTGGCCGGTTGGATTGCCGCAGTACCGCGTCGGCCATCGCGCTATGCTCACCGCCGCGGACGGTCTTTCGGAACGGCGGCCGGGGCTGTATTTGACCGGAAATTACCTTACAGGCGTTTCCGTCACGGCCTGCCTCGCGCATGCCGCGCGCACCGCAGTTGCCGCCAGCGTGTTTCTGGATCAACCAGCACGCGATGAAGGTATTGCGGTTGAGTCCAATGCGAGCGTCGAGCCGAAGGTGCGATGTCGAAGCACGGCTATGTAATATTACTGCGTCACAAACGTGTAGGGTGTGCAAAATCGCGTGGCGAGACCGTCCGGCGTGCGCAACGGCGCAGGGCGATTTTGCGCACGCTGTCGGCTGTGCGACGCGCCGTTGCACACCCTACAGCGATTTTATGAAGCAGCTAGAACGGTGAGACCCAGTCAGTGCGCGGTGGTGAGCCCGCAGGCCGCCAGTCGAGGCAGTCGCGATCGATGATGGTCATCGCGTTACGATTCTGCGACGTCAGCGAACCGATTTTTTCGGCATAGATCTGAGAGCGCGCAGCGCACGCATCGGCGGCGGTTCCGACGGTCAACAGGGCTGCAATCGCGCTTGCCGCGATCACAGCGATCAACGCCAGGACAGCAGTCATCCTTGTGACAGTGGTGCACATCAGTTTTCACCTTCTCGTTCTGGGAACTGATTGCGCTTTTTTGCGCGCCGCTTTCCCGTTCACCCGTTCGCGGCGTTCCCCCGTTTCTGGTCTTTAGGTAGGGTTCGAGTGGTTATGTGCAACGCACAATGACGTGAATCAATCGTGAGGTAAAATTACAAAAATATACGTGTTTACATGATGTTAATTTCAATAGATGGCGTTTATGCAGAATCGATGCGGCGCACACTTACGAAACCCGAAACTTGCGGCGCTCTTGCGTAGCCTTACTGCGCCACAATACGCGCAACCCTCATCCTGAGGAGGGCGTGGAGCGCCCGTCTCGAAGGATGGCGGCAGGTTCGGTGCTTTTGGGCATCCTTCGAGACGCGTGCTTCGCACGCCCCTCGGGATGAGGATGGAATCTCTGACGCAATAGCGTAACGCGCCCTACACCGCCGTCCGTGGAACGTCCTCGCTCTTGCCGCGCAGCGGCCGCTCCTCCATGCGGATAAGCGCGATCAGGCTGACGATCAGGCACACCACGCCGAGCGCGAACACGCCGCGGAACACGCGCGCCGGATCGACGCCAAGCAGATTGGCGGTCGTGGTCATCGGCGTGACGCTGCCGCGTTCGGGCGCAACGCCCAGCGACGCGAGCACGATTGCACCCATCGCCGCAACGATGAAGGCTGCTGTCAGTCCACGAAAGAAGTTCATCCCGCCCATGGCGGCGCCGACCTGATAGCGAGAGACCGCGTTTTGGATCGAGACCGTGCCGATCGGGTAGGTTGTCCCGATACCGAAGGCGACAATGCTGAGCACCACCGCAACCACGATTGGCGACATTCCCGGGTTCCAGGCCAGCAGCGAAAGGGCAACGATCGACGCGCAAAGAAACGCGATCGGCACGCGCTTGTAGTGCACGAGATGCATCATGGCGCGGCCCGAGGCGATCGAGCCGGGCGTCGACATCACCACGATCGGAATGAGCGCGAGGCCGGAATTGCTCGCCGAGAACTTGTGCACGATCTCATAATAAAGCGGCAGGAAGATCGTGAGGCCGATCACCACGCCTTGCGAGAACGAGGTCGTGAGCGTGCCCATCCGCATCACCGGATTGGCGAGCACCGGCAGCGGCAGGAACGGCTCCGATGCCTGTTTCATTTGCCAGGCAAACAGGATCACCAGTACGATGGCGGCGGCGATTAGCGCGGCAATCGGCGGCGATGTCCACGGATAACGCGTCCCGCCCCAGGTAAGCGCGAGCAGGAGCGGGATCGCCGAAGCGGTCATCAGCACGGCGCCGATGAGATCGAGCTTGTGCTTGCGGTCGAGACGCGGCAGGCGTCGCAGCGAATTGTTTGCGACGTAGGCCGCGATAAGGCCAAGCGGCACGTTGATCCAAAAGATGATCGACCAATGAAAATGCTGGGCCAGGATGCCGCCAAGGACCGGGCCGCCGAGGCCCGCCGTCACCCAGACGCTGCCCATATAGGCCTGGTAGCGGCCGCGCTCGCGCGGCGCGATCGCATCGGCCATGATCGATTGCGCGAGCGGGAGAATGCCGCCGCCCCCGATGCCTTGCAGGGCGCGGCCGAGGATCAGCGTGATCATGTTGAGGGCGGCCGCACAGGCGATCGAGCCGACAATGAAAATTCCAACGGCGGCAAGCATGACGGCACGCCGCCCGTGAATGTCGCTAAGCTTGCCGTAGAGGGGGGCAACCGCGGTCGAGGTCAGCAAGTACGCCGTCACCACCCACGGCAGCAGTTCGAAGTCGTGGAAGTCGCGTCCGATGGTCGGCAGCGCGGTTGCCACGATGGTCTGGTTGAGCGCGGCGAGAAACATCGCCAGCATGAGCCCGAACACGATGGTGCGGATGTCGCCGTGAGCAAGCGCCCAGCGCCCGGGCTGCGGGCCGGACGGCGGCGGAGCGGGCGTGTTCGTCTCGGGCATGCACGATTTCTATCCGGTCTTTGCGCCGCCGTCTCTTGCGTCGTCGCGGTGGTCACAAGCCCACGGCCCCCGAATTGCCCGAGGGCGTCCGGGTGGCTACTCTGATGCGAAGTTCCGGACTCGAACGGGAACTCGGGCCTGAACTTTCAACGGACATCTGGGAGGCGGCCATGAACATGAAGACAATTCTCGTTCCGGTCGAGCAACACGATACGATGAAGGCGACATTGCAGACCGCGCTGCTCTTGGCGCGATCGTTCGACAGCTACATCGAGGGATTTGCGCTGTTTCCCGCCATGGTCGAGCTTTACGCGCTCGATCCGGGAGGACCGCTGCCGATCGAATTCAACGAAAGCGAAGTCGAGATGGCGAAAGAGGCGCGCAGGCTGTTCGAGAATTTCATGGCAAGCCAGGGCGTGGCGAAATCGAGCAAGGTTGCGGGGGCGCTGTCCTTCGGATGGCTCGACGCCGCGCCGGACGGCGACCGGTTCGTCGGCAGCTACGGCCGCGTCTTCGACATCATCGTGTTGGGCAGGCCGGAGACCGGCCGCTCCCGGCCCAGCATGATGACCGTCGAGGCGGCATTGTTCGAGACCGGCCGGCCGATCCTGATCGCTCCGCCCTCCCCGCCGCCGCGCATCGGCGAAAACATCCTGGTCGCCTGGAATTGCAGCACCGAGCAGGCGCGAGCGACCGCGCTCGCCATGCCGCTCCTGCAGAAGGCTGCCCGCGTCACCGTGCTCACGGTGAAGGGCGGGACGGTGCCGGGACCGACCGGCGAGCAGCTTGCCGATCACCTCAGACGCAACGGGGTCAACTGCGAGCCGGTCACGGTTATGCCCGAGGGGCGCAGCAGCGGCGAGGCGATCCTCGCCAAGGCGGCGTCGCTCGGCTGCGATCTGTTGATCAAGGGCGCCTATACGCAGAGCCGGCTGCGGCAGATGATTTTCGGCGGCGCGACGCGGCATCTGCTGATGAATTCGCCGTTGCCGGTGCTGATGGCACACTGAGCGCGGCAATTCCGGAGTGAAGGTCTACAGGCTTTCCGAGTCGGTCTTGAGGTTCTGCTCGAGGAAACGGCGCAGTTCTTTCTCCAGCGCGGAAAGCTTCTCAAGGCGTTGCGAGATGCTCAGATACCGTCCGGAAGACGCGGATTCCTCGTCCGGAAACGCGGCGAAATACTGCTTTCCGTTCAGCATCGCACGGCCCTCCGACCTCGAATCGCCCGGCATTCGCCAACGACAGGGAATCAATGTGCGATGAGTCGCACAAGCGTCCGGGCGCGAGAATTGCGGGTTGTGACATTCGCGTCACATTTCGTAGACCGGCTTGCCGCGACTGTGACCGGCCTGAGCGCTCCGGCGAGCGGCCGTTTCCGCCTGCTTCCGCGGGGCGAATTCGCCGCGATTCCGCGCTTCTCCGCAGGCTTATCCGCCCGGTTCCCAGCCGTTCCGCGCCAGGGTGAATCCGGAGAATGCGAATCCCGGCGCGACCGTGCAGCCGACGAGCGTCCAGTCGCCGAGCGACACCGCCGCCTGCCAGGCGAATGCCGGCACCACCGCCTGCGGACGCTGGCCTGCGGCGAGATCGGCTCCGAGCGTGATGCGCTCGACCGGCCCGTGCTCGTCCCGCGCCATCTCCAGCGCGAGCGGCGCGCCCGCGTAGTAGTGCCAGACCTCGACCGCGTCGACCTTGTGCCAGTGCGAGCGCTCGCCGCGCGCCAAGAGAAAATAGATCGCCGTCGACGCCGCGCGTCCTTCGATCAAGCACGGATCACGGAACGTCTGGCGATAGTGTCCGCCTTCCGGATGCGGCTTGAGGTCGAGCAACCGGATGATGTCGGCGGCGGGCAGCATGAGGGTCTCGACGCTACAGCACCGCGATCAGCGCGCCGCCGAGCGCGCTCAGGATGACGACGATCCAGGGCGGCGTCTGCCACATGAAGAGGAGGAGAAACGCCGCGACCGCGAGCGCAAAGTCGCCGGGGCCGGTGATGCCTGCGGTCCACACCGGATGGTAGAGCGCCGCGAGCAGGAGCCCCACCACCGCCGCGTTGACGCCGCGCAGCGCCGCTTGCGCCCATGGGTAGCGGCGGAAATCGTCCCAGAATGGCAGCGGCCCGATCACCAGCAGGAAGGCGGGCAGGAACATCGCGACGAGGCAGAGGATGGCGCCCGCCCAGCCGTTCGGCTGCGGTCCCATCACGAAACCGAGATAGGCAGAGAAGGTGAAGAGCGGGCCGGGCACCGCTTGCGCGGCGCCATAGCCCGCGAGAAATGCATCGTTGCTCACCCAGCCCGGCGGCACCACGGCGGCCTGCAGCAGCGGCAGCACCACGTGGCCGCCGCCGAACACCAGCGAGCCCGCGCGGTAGAACGCCTCGAACAATTGCAGGCTGTGGCTCGGCGCCGCGGCGGCGATGAGCGGCAGCCCGATGAGGATCGCGAAGAACAACACAAGCGCGACGATCGCGGCGGTGCGGGTGACGGCGTGCGGCAGCGACGTGCGGTCGGTTGGCGCGCCGGTGTGCAGCAGGGCGTAGCCCGCGATCCCGCCGAGCAGGATGGCGGCGATCTGCCCCCAGGCGGTGGGGAACGCCAGCACGATCACGGCGGCGATCACCGCCAGCGTCGCGCGCTCGCGGTCGGGCGCGAGCGAGCGCATCATGCCGAGCACCGCTTGCGCCACCACGGCGACCGCCGCGACCTTGAGGCCGTGCAGCCAGCCGCTGCCGAGCGCATCGCCCAGCACCGACACGCCATAGGCAAAGAGCACGAGCGCCAGCGCGGAAGGCAGCGTGAAGCCCGCCCAGGCGGCGAGCGCGCCCGGGTAGCCGGCGCGCGAGAGCCCGATCGCGATGCCGACCTTGCTGCTCGCCGGCCCCGGCAGGAATTGCGAGAGCGCGACGAGGTCGGCGTAGGTCTTCTCGTCAAGCCACTTGCGGCGCGCGACGAACTCCTCGCGGAAGTAGCCGAGATGCGCGATCGGCCCGCCGAACGAGGTGAGGCCGAGGCGGGTGAACGCGCGCAGCACCTCCGGCCAATGTCCGGGCGGCGTGATGCGGGCAGGCGGCTCAAGCTTCGTTGGCATGCTCATGCGTAAGTTCGTAGCAAATCGTGGCCCGGATTGAGCCCTTCGCGAAATCCGGGGTGATGTGGAGAGGTCGGTCCCGGATGTCGCAAGCGAAATCCGGGGTGATGCGGAGAGGCCGGTCCCGGATGTCGCAAGCGCTCCATCCGGGCTACGGCTACTTGAGCCGCTCGGCCACATTGTGCCCGGCGGGCAACCTTAATTCGCGGCGAAGCAGTAGATCAGGCCGTCGCCGCCGGTGCCGCGCAGGTCGGCCTGGCTACAGCCGCCGTCCGGACCGCGCGAGGGATGCGAGGAGTTCCACGACTTCGACGCGGCGTCGTCGCGCAGGCCCTTGCGGTCGATATGCCCGAGCATGGCGGCGCCTTGCGTGCTGCTCGTCCAGTTGCGGCAGGTGCGGTCCTCGCTCGCCGGGAAGGCGCGGCCGTCCGTCTGCGAGCCGGTGAGCACGTCGTGCCGGTTCGGCGCAAAGCCGACGCCCGGAATGATCTGGCCGCGCTCGGTCAGCGACGTTTGCATACCGAGCTTGTTGTTGTCGCCGTGCAGGTCGTCGACGTTTTGCGCGATCACCTCGCCCTTGAAGTTCTGCCAGGGGCCTTTGCCGATGCGGTCGCGGGCGTTGACGGCCTGCGCGCCGCCTTGCGCTTGCGTGCTGAGATAGGCGCGCCAGGTCTTGCTGCCGGCGCCTGCGCCTTGCGCCAGCGTCTGGCAATGGCGGTCGGCGCCCTCAAGCCCGCCGAGGTCGGCGCCCTTGCCGGGGCCGGTGCTGGTGACGAAGAACGTCATGTTGGGCGATTGCGGCTGTTGCGCCCAGCCGACGCTGGTGCCGAACGACACGAAAGCAAGTGATGCAACGAATACCACGCACTTCGACTGGGACATGGGGTCGCCCTCCTGTTTCAAGCCGGTGAGCTTTGTCCCGCCCACCTTGCGTCCGGAGCGTAGCAGGATCGTCACCGGCCGCACGGCCGCTCGCGATGATTTGAATAAAGGAGTGACTCTCAGGATGCGCAGCCGCGGTTATTGTGCCCTCGCCCCTTGTGGGAGAGGGCGGCCGCAGCGGCTCAACATAAAGAATGGGTGAGGGGTCCAGACATCCGGGAGGTTCTAACCCCCTCACCCATCCGAGTTCGTTGACGTGTCGGCGCCGCCCTCTCCCACAAAGGGGAGAGGGCGCAGCAACTGCGATCGCGCTCGCGGCACCGAAGGGAAACGAGTGCCGAAAATCAAGCTCGGTTCTTGCGCTCGCGGATTTCGGCAAACACTTTCCAGGCCGGGCTGTCGGCAAGGCCGACCGCGGTTGCGACTTCGGGCAGGTCGGCGCGCAGGAACGGGTTGGCGGCCTTCTCGTCGCCGATGGTCGAAGGCACGGTCGGCCGGCCTGCGGCGATGAGCGTGTCGACCTGCGCGCTGCGCGCGGCGAGCGCCTTGTTGTTCGGCTCGACGGTGCGCGCAAAGCGGATGTTGGCTTGCGTGTATTCGTGCCCGCAATAGACGCGGGTGTCGTCGGGCAGCGCACGCAGCTTCAGAAGCGACTGCCACATCATCTCGGCGTTGCCTTCGATGACGCGGCCGCAGCCGATCGAGAACAGCGTGTCGCCGGCGAACGCGAGCTTGTCGGCGTCGAACACGTAGGTGACGTGGCCGGCGGTGTGGCCGGGAGTTTCGAGGACGCGCGCCGTCAGGCCGCCGACGCGCACCGTATCGCCTTCGCGCACCGTTTCGTCGACCAGCGGAATGCGCTTGGCTTCCGCCTGCGGCGCGACCACGCGGCAGCGGTGGCGCTCCTTCAGCGCCGGAATGCCGGCGGTGTGGTCGGCGTGGTGGTGCGTCACCAGGATGTCGGTGAGCCGCCAGCCGGTCGACTTCAGCGCGGCCTCCACCGGGGCGGCGTCCGGCGCGTCGATGGCGGCGGTGGCGCCGCTTCCCGGATCGTGCAGCAGCACGCCGTAGTTATCCTTGAGACAGAGGAAGAGGTGGGTCTGTGCGGGCATAGGTGTCCTTTCCTCGGCGAATCGCGTTCGCTTCATCGGCCGCCTAACTTAGGCACCCCCGACGAAAGGCTCAATCCGTGGTATGTTTGCCACATGTCCATCGATGTGGTCGATCTGCGCAATTTCTACACCTCGCACCTCGGCAAGGTGGCGCGGCGCTTCATCGGGCGCGGCATCCGCAAGCGGTTTGCCGATCTGCACGGTCTGAGCATCCTCGGTGTCGGATACGCGACGCCTTACCTCGGGCTGTTCCGCGAAGAGGCGGAACGCTGCCTCGCCTTCATGCCGGCCGCCCAAGGCGCGATGAAATGGCCGACCGCCAGGCCCGGTCTCGGCGCGCTGGTCGACGAGCTCGAAATGCCGTTGCCGGATTCGGCGGTCGACCGCGTGCTTCTGGTGCATGCACTCGAAATGGCGCACGACCCAAGTGCGCTGCTACGGGAGGTCTGGCGGGTGCTGGCATCGGGCGGACGGCTGCTCGTGGTGGTACCCAACCGGCGCGGCGTGTGGGCGCGCATGGATACGACGCCGTTCGGCCACGGCCGCCCCTATTCGCGTTCGCAGATCTCGCAGTTGATGCGCGAGACCTGGTTTACGCCGACCGGCTGGGGCGAGGCGCTGCACATGCCGCCGGTCGCGCGCCGGTGGTTCCTGCGTTCGGCGGTGGCGTGGGAGCGCGCCGGCGCCATCGTCGCCGCGCCGTTTGCCGGCGTGCACATCGTCGAGGCGACGAAGCAGGTCTATCGCGTCATCCCGGCGCGGCGCGAACGCGCCCGTCTCGTGCCGGCGCTCGAGCCTGCGCTTGCACCGTCGCCCGGCGGGGTATGACTTGAGTGGTTGATCAACCGTGCCGCAAACGCGGTGTGCTCCCTCTCTCCATTCGGGAAGAGGGAGCACACCGAGCTTGCCGCAAGATATCGATCACTGCGAAGGTCGGTGTCAGTCGCCGCGCGGCGAGTGGTCGCCGCCGCTGTCGCCGCCCGACATGTCCTGCCGCGGACCGCGGTGACGCCGGCGGCGACGATGCAGCGGGAAGCGGTCGCCCTGGCCCTCGTGGCCGTTCGGTCCATTGCCCGGTTGCGGTCCACCGGACTGTCCGCCGGTAATGAAGGACGGCAGCCGGTCGATGTCGCCGCTGTCGGCAGGCGCGCCGCCCTGGTGCTGACGCGTCACCTGCTGTGGCTGGTCGCGCTGCGGGAACGGCTGCGCGTCGCGCGGCAGATAGGGTTGCTCGCCCGTGCCGTAAGGCTGTTCCGCCGTCATGCCCTGGCTCGGCTGCGGTTGCCCGTCGCTATCGCCATCGGCATCGTCAAAGGCCTCGTCGCGCGCGCCCGTCATCTCGCTCTCCTGGCGGACGAGATGCGGATTGTTCTGGCGGAACTGCTCCTGCGCGGCGGCGATCAGACGAAAATAGTGCTCGGCATGCTGAAAGTAGTTTTCCGCGGAGATCGGATCGCCGGAGGTCTGCGCGTCGCGGGCCAACTGCATGTACTTTTCGGCGATGTGCGCGGGATTGCCGCGTATCTTTACCTCCGGGCCGTTCGACTCATACACGCGCGCCATGGGGTTGTGGCTCTTGCGATGGCCGCCGTGGCCATGGGCGTGGTTGTTGTTACGACCGCGCATGCGCTTGTTCTGACCGTTTCTCATGATCTGTCCGTTTACAGCCCTCGATTATGACGGCCGGCGGCCGTCGACTTCACCAAATCGTCCGACATGCGACGCGATGCGCGCCCGCATCCTGCCTGTGCAAGCAAGAAGAAAAATGCGGCGTCGCTCACCGCCTGTCAGGTTCCGTATCGCGAAGCAACTTATAACCGCAGCCTTGCCGCGGCGGTGCCCGTTTCTTCCCTGCGCGCATACGCGGACCGCTCATCGACCGCAGCATGCGCTGAACCGTTGAAGCATCTCGTCCCGAGGCGGTTAATCCACCTGCCGGATCATCCGGCTTCCTATCTTCGCTCCGTCCGCACCGTCGGCTCTCCGCAATCCTGCTGGGGCTCGCGATCTGGTGCGTTCAAGTCTCTCGGGGTCGATTCCGTGCTCGGAACCTAGTCGTTCTTGCCTCACAATCCAAGAGGTTTTTTTCGTACCAGCAATGTGGAACATTCATGGCATCGGGCGCAGGGCCAGTGCGGCGGATTTGACGTTCCTACCAGAATTCCAACGAGTCCTTCGTAGGAACGTCAAATCCAAAGCCGCACTAGAATCATAGAGTTGCTAGTGGTCCTGGATTCCGAAGTTCGCATCCGAACGTGACGCCAATGCTTGCGAACTTCGGAATCGGACCACTAATGCTCGATTGACGCCCGCAAGATCGGGCCGCGGCGGTTCGGTGGGTACCAGTCCCGCAGCGCGCATCAGCGAGATCACGGCGTCGGCCTGGCCGAAGCCCAGCTCCACCACGAGCCATGCGTTTGGCGCCAGCAGCCGCGGCGTGTCGGTTGCAATGGCACGATAACCGCCAAGTCCATCGCGGCCGCCGTCGAGCGCACGATGCGGATCGAACGCGCTGACCTCGGGCGGCAACGTCGCGATATCATCGCGCGCGACATAGGGCGGATTGCTGACGATGAGATCGAACGGACCCGCAAGCGCCGCGCCGTAGTCGCAAGCGACGAACGCGGTCCGTTCGGCAAGCCCGAGCGACCCGGCGTTGCCGCGCGCGCAGGCGAGCGCATCGAGACTGACATCGGTGCCGATGCCGTAAGCGGCGGGAAGTTCGGAAAGCAGCGCCAGCAGCAAGGCCCCCGTGCCGGTGCCGAGATCGAGAATGCGCAGCGCGCGCGTGCGCGCGCCGTCGCGGTCGAGCGATGCGAGTGCGGCTTCGACGACGATCTCGGTCTCGGGCCGCGGCACCAGCGTGTGTGCGTTAAGCTTGAAGGGAAGCCCCCAGAATTCCTTGACGCCAAGAATACGGGCCACCGGCTCACGCGCGCGGCGGCGCGCAGCGAGCGCTGCGATCGCTTGCGTTTCGGCGCCGGTGAGTGGGCGATCCGATTGCGCCACGAGCTCGCCGTGGCCGAGGCGAAGCGCGTGACCGACCAGCAGCCGCGCGTCGAGCTCCGGCGCGTCAATGCCGTGTTGGCGTAGCTCTTGCGCCAGTCGGCGGCGGGCATCGGCAATCGTTGTCTCCGCTGGTTTCCGTGACCGAGGGGGCAACGCTCACGTTCCTTCCGCCGCCAGCAACTCGGCCTGACGCTCGGTCACCAGCGCGTCGATGATCTCGCCCAGGGCCTCGCCCTCGACGATCTGCGGCAGCTTGTAGAGCGTGAGATTGATGCGATGATCGCTGACGCGGCCCTGCGGAAAATTGTAGGTGCGGATGCGCTCGGAGCGATCGCCGGAGCCGACCTGGCCGCGGCGCTCGGCGGCGCGGGCCGCATCCTTCTTCTGCTGCTCGTGGTCGTAAAGCCGGCTGCGCAGCACCGCCATGGCCTTGGCGCGGTTTCTGTGCTGCGAGCGGTCCTCCTGCATCATCACCACGATGCCGGTCGGAATGTGGGTCACGCGCACCGCCGATTCGGTCTTGTTGACGTGCTGGCCGCCGGCGCCGCCGGAGCGCAGCGTGTCGATCTTCAGGTCCGCCTCGCTGATCGCGACGTCCACGTCCTCGGCCTCGGGGAGGACGGCGACCGTGGCCGTCGAGGTGTGGATGCGGCCGGAGGCCTCGGTGTCCGGCACGCGCTGGACGCGGTGGACGCCCGACTCGAACTTGAGCTTGGCAAAGGCCCCGCGGCCGCGGATTTCGGCGACGATTTCCTTGTAGCCGCCCATGGTGCCTTCGCTCGCGGAGATCACCTCGACCTTCCATCCCTGCTTGGCGGCATAGCGCTCGTACATGCGGAAGAGATCGCCGGCAAACAGCGCCGCCTCGTCGCCGCCGGTGCCGGCGCGGATTTCCAGAATGACGTTGCGCTCGTCCATCGCGTCCTTGGGCAGGAGCGCGAGTTTGATCTGCTGTTCGAGCACCTCGCGCTTGTGTTCCAGCTCCGGCTTTTCCGCGCTCGCCATCGCGCGCATTTCGGCGTCGGTTGCAGGATCGGCGATCAATGTATCGAGATCGACGATCTCCGCCGTCACGCCGCGATAGGCCTTGACCGACTCGACCACCGGGCCGAGCTCGGAAAATTCGCGCGACAGCTTGACGTAGATGTCGGGGGCAAGCTGGGTCGCCAACTCGTGCTCGATCATCCGATGGCGGGCCAACAGCGCGTCGAGTTTCTGTTCAGGCAGCATTGTCTTAACCGTGTCCCGGACACGGTGCAGCACGCAGTGCTGCGCCGCTGCGCTGCGCCCGGGACACAAGAACATACGCAGCGCGGGTCAAAGCTGCAGGCCCTCCTGCTCGGCGAACGCCTTGAGTCGCTCGCTGATCCGCACGCTGCCGGCCGGGCTGTCGATCAGCGGCGTGAGCAAGGCCGCAGCTTTCTTCACGTCGAGGTCGAGCAGCATGGCCTTGACCGGGCCGACTGCCGACGGCGCGAGTGAAAGCGCGCGATAGCCGATCGCCGCGAGCGCAAGCGCCCCGATCGGGCTCGACGCCAGCTCGCCGCACAGCGTCACCGGCTTGCCGTGATGCAGGCCCTTGTCGAGGATGGACTTGAAGGCACGCAGCATCGGCGCCGACAGGGGATCGAACCGTGCGGCCACGCGGGCATTACCGCGGTCGGCCGCGTAGAAGAACTGCATCAGGTCATTCGAGCCGACG
>WBZO01001507.1_pt1 | contig 14120 bp, 14 predicted proteins | sample 5204261 | NCBI WGS metagenome assembly WBZO01 (sample SAMN12412400, study PRJNA552823) | activated sludge metagenome | isolation source: activated sludge from anammox sidestream of wastewater treatment plant... | place: USA: North Carolina | collected 2017-09
ACACGCTGGCAGGCAACACCGACGAGCCGTACGAGACGGCGACGATGCGGTTTGTCTACACATCGATGACGACTCCGGCCAGCTCCTACGACTACGACATGAACCGGAAGACGCGCGTGCTCGTCAAGCGGCAACCCGTGCTGGGCGGCTATGATCCCGCCAACTACGTGACCGAGCGGCTGGAAGCCACCGCCCCTGACGGGGTGAAGGTTCCGGTTTCGATCGTCTACAGGCAGGGGGTCCGGAAGAACGGCGCCGCGCCGGCCATGCTTTACGGGTACGGCTCCTACGGCGCGCCGTCCGAACCCGGCTTCGCCAGCGACCGCCTCAGCCTGCTCGACCGGGGATTCGTCTATGCCATCGCGCACATCCGCGGCGGGGGAGACCTGGGCAAGACGTGGCATGACGAAGGCAAGCTGCTGAAGAAACGAAACACGTTTTCCGACTTCATCGCGGCCGCGGAACTGCTCGTCAAGCACGGCTACACGAATCCGAAGAAGCTCGCCATCGCCGGGGGCAGCGCGGGCGGACTGTTGATGGGCGCGGTGATCAACATGCGGCCGGACCTGTTCGGCGCCGTCGTCGCCAAGGTCCCGTTCGTCGATGTCCTTTCGACCATGATGGACGCCAGTCTTCCGCTGACCGTGGGCGAATACGAAGAGTGGGGCAACCCCGCCGACGCCGCGGCTTACCGCTACATGCGTTCTTATTCGCCGTACGACAACGTCGAACGGCAGAGCTTCCCGCATATGCTCGTTACCGCCGGGTTGAACGACCCGCGGGTCAGCTACTGGGAGCCGGCCAAATGGGTCGCCAGGCTGCGCGCGCTGAAGCAGGACAGTCATCTGCTGTTGCTGAAGACGAACATGGGCGCGGGGCACTTCGGCGCTTCAGGCCGGTACGAACGATACAAGGAGACAGCCTTCGACTACGCCTTTCTGCTCAAGGCTCTCGGATTGGCAGCGGAATAGGAGCCGGGCGAGCCTCATTCCAAGGGGCGATCCGGTTCGTTTTGTTATCCTTCGGCTTCATGGCCACGAGGACCGCCTACGCGATCGGCGTCGATCTGGGAGGAACCAACCTGCGCGCGGCCGCGGTCGGGCAGGACGGCGCGCTCCTGGCAAAGGCGGGCGGCAAGACCAGTCTCAAGCAGGGCCGCGACGCCGTCATCGAGGACATCGTCCACGCCATCCGCGAGCTCCGCGCCGAGTTCGGCCACGACTCCCTGGCCGGCGTCGGCGTGGCCGTGCCCGGGTTCATCGACATCCCGAACGGGCTCATCGTCGGCTCCAACAATCTCCCGCAGTTCGAGGGCTTCCCTGTCCGCGACGACATCAGCCGGAGGCTCGGCGCGCCGGTCATCCTGGAAAACGACGCCAATGCGGCGGCCCTCGGCGAGAAGTGGCTAGGCGCCGGCCGCGACGTCGACGACCTCGTGCTGCTCACCTTGGGCACGGGCATCGGCGGCGGAATCGTCTCCGGCGGCAGAATCCTCCACGGCGCGCTCGGAATGGCCGGCGAGTTCGGTCACATGACCGTCTACCCGGATGGCAACCCCTGCGGCTGCGGAAACCAGGGGTGTCTAGAGAAGCACGCCTCAGCCACCGCGATCACGGCCATGGCGCGCATGCTCCAACTCGGCGGGTCCCCCAGCGCCGCCGAAGTCTACGAACTCGCCAAGGGCGCGGGCGAGGATGCGGTCAAAGCCCGGCGAGTGTTCGAGAGCGCCGGAGCGGCGCTCGGCGTGGCCATCGCCAACCTGGTCAATATTTTCAACTTCCCGCTCTACCTGCTCAGCGGCGGACCGCTTCCCGCCTGGGACTACTTCGCCCCGGCCATGCTCGGGCAGATCCAACGGCGGAGCTTCACGTTCCGCAATACTAAGACGAGAATAGAGAAGGCAACGCTCGGCAATGAAGCGGGGCTGTTTGGGGCCGCTTATCTGCCGTTCCTTCATAACTAAGGTGGATTGATCGAAATGTATTGGCTCGGAATCGACATCGGAACCGGCGGCAGCCGCGCGCTGGCAGTCAATGAAGCAGGCGCTGTGGTGGCCGGATTCACCGCCCCCCACGAAGAGATGAAAATGGAGCGGCCCCTATGGGCCGAACAGCGGCCCGAAGACTGGTGGACCGCGGCTCAAAAGGCCATCGCCGGCGTACTCGCCCAGGCGGGCATCCAGGGCGGCGACATCGCCGCTGTGGGGCTCTCCGGCCAGATGCACGGTCTCGTCATCCTCGACGCGGAAGGCAAGGTCATCCGGCCCGCCCTCCTCTGGTGTGACCAGCGCAGCCAGCCGCAGGTGGATTCGATCAACCAGACTGTCGGCAAGGCCAATGTCGTCGCGCACACCGCCAATCCGATGCTCACCGGCTTCACGTTGCCCAAGTTGCTCTGGGTTCGCGACAACGAGCCTGCCAGCTTCGAGAGGGTCAAAAAGGTCCTGCTGCCCAAGGACTACGTCCGCTTCATGCTCACCGGCGTCCACGCCACCGAGGTCAGCGACGCCTCCGGCACCGGCCTGCTCGACGTCGTCACGCGCCGCTGGTCGAAACCGATGCTGGAGCGCCTCAAGCTCGACGCCGGCATCCTGCCCGAAGTGAAGGAGTCGGCCGATGTGACCGGCACGGTCACCGCCGCCGCCGCGCAGGCCACCGGCCTGAAAGAAGGCACGCCGGTTGTCGGCGGAGCCGGCGATCAGGCGGCCTCGGGCGTCGGCAACGGCATCGCCGGGCCAGGCGTCGCGAGTTGCACGATCGGCACATCGGGCGTCGTGTTCGCCTATCTCGACCGCCCGCAGTACGACCCCGCCGGCCGGGTTCACACCTTCTGCCACGCCGTCCGCGGCAAGTGGCATGTCATGGGTGTGACTCAGGGCGCCGGCCTCAGCCTGCAATGGTTCCGCAACAACTTCGCGCCCGGCGCGGACTACGATGCGCTGCTGGCCGACGCCCAGACCGCGCCCGCGCTCTCGCACGGCCTCTATTGGCTGCCTTACCTGATGGGCGAGCGCACGCCCCACCTCGATGCCATCGCCCGCGGCGGCTGGATCGGCCTGACCGCCAAGCACGGCCGCGCCGAGATGGTCCGCTCGATCGTCGAAGGCGTGAGCTACAGCCTGCGCGATTGCCTCGGCGTCATCGAAACGATGGGCGTCGAGGTGCGATCGGTCCGCGCCTCGGGCGGCGGAGCCAACAGCCTCTTCTGGCGCCAGATGCTGGCCGACATCATGTCGCGCGGTGTCTCCACGCTCGAGAACAAGGATGGTTCGGCTTACGGCGCCGCCCTGCTCGCCATGGCCGGCAGTGGCCAGGGCACGGTGGAGGAGATCTGCGGGCGCGTCGTCCGGGAAGCCGACTGCCTCATTCCCGGCGTGCATGACTCGGCCGCCTACGGCCGCGGTTATGAAGTCTTCACCACGCTCTACCCGACGCTCAAGCCGATCTACAGCCTCATTCACCAGTTGGCCTAGGGCGAAACGCCGTTCAATGCGCCACGCCGCCGTGCCGGCCGGCTTCGAACAAACGCCGGTCCACCGGCTTCAGGGCCCGCTCCTGCGCCGGCGTCAATAGCCGCGTGTGCCGCACGCCGTACAGCGACTCGGGGATGTACCAGACATCCTCCTCCGACGTCATCCAGCCGCGCCGGTCGAACCTCGCCAGGTTCACGGGCCGTGTCGAAAAGGCGCGCAGCGTCTTCTCCCCTTGCGGATTGTAATAGTGCGGGAAGTAGGTCATCACCAGCTCGCGCAAGGTCCGGTAGACAGTGTCGCGGAACCGCAGGCCGGAGTAATCGCTCTTGGCCACGGCGCCCCAGCAGCCGCGGTCCTTGTAGAGCGCAATGACATGGTCGTCGTCGCGCACGCTCTCCAGGTCGAGAATCAAAGCCGGATAACCCAGCACGCGCAGCGCCGCGGCCGCCAGCAGGGCGCCCTCCATGCAGTGCGCCGAGTTCTGGCGTAGCGCAACGCGGGGCGAGTAGCATGTCGGCCCCGACCGTTCGAGGTTGTACGCGATGTCGCAGTCCAGGAATGCCTGAATCCGCTCGGGGCTCTTCAACGCCCGGAGTCGGGCGTACTCCTCCCGGCTCAGGCCGAAGCGAGAGTGCATTCTGAGAAGATACCGAGAAACCCGCCTGTCCCGCACAAGCTTCGGCCCCGGCGATGGCACGCCCGTCCTCGAGATGGATAAGATCGGTGCATGGGACAGGGCAGAACTACATCAATGACGCTCCTCGCCGTCTGCATCGCCGTCTCGGCCGCCGCGCAGACTCCGCCGAAAGCCTACATCGACGGCGCCGGTCCGGGCTGGCGCGAACTCGGCGAAGCCGATTTCGCCCCCGTCAACGGCAACCCCGACACGTGGACGTGGTCGGGCGAAATTCTCAAGTGCGCCGGAAAACCCATCGGCGTCATGCGGACCAGAACGATGGTGAAGAACTTCGAGCTGGTTGTGGAGTGGCGCCACCTGCAGTCCGGCGGCAACTCCGGCGTTTTCGCCTGGGTCCCTGAAGAGGCCCTCGCCGGCTTGAAGCCCGATGTCCTGCCCAAGGGCGGCATCGAGGTTCAGATGCTCGACCACGGTTACGCGGAGAATTACACCAAAAAGACCGGCCGGCAGCCGGATTTCTTCACCACCAACGGAGACATCTTCGCCGTGGGCACATCGAAGCTGAAGCCCTTCCCGCCCCTGTCGCCCAACGGCTCCCGCAGCTTCCCGCGCAAGCACCTGAGCAAAGGAGTGGGCGAGTGGAACCACTACTATGTCCGCGGAATCAACGGCGAGATTCGCCTGTGGGTGAACGGCGAGGAGGTTTCGGGCGGCTCGGACGCGAACCCCGCAGAGGGGTACCTCTGCCTCGAGGCCGAGGGCAGTCCGGTCGAGTTCCGTCACATCAAAGTTCGGGAATTACCCTGACTGCCCCGCCGGCTTCCGCCTTCGGCGAGCCGAGTCCGTCAACCGCGACTGAGACTGGCGGTTTCCCGCGTATTCGGCGATGATGATTGACGAGATTCCGGACCTGGAGGGGCCCGATGCCGTCGAGAAGCATTCCCTTCGAAGCTGCGGCCCGCCGCCACTTTGAGGCGCGCATCTCTCACACCGCTGGACTGATTCAGGCTGCTCGTTAAGGCTGGTTCCCTGAGAGTCCAGCAGCAGACCTTTGTCAAAAACGCGGTATGGGATCCAGCGGCCCGGCGGGCGTCGAACGGATATCAGGCGGCGCACGTGGTCGCCGGGGGGCTGTATGTCGTGCAACGCGCTGGTGACCCGAGGTTCGGTATGCTGCGGCGTTGCGGCTACCGCGAGGACGAGCATGGCTGTCTCGTTACGCCTCTCTACGAATCGGCAATGTCCGCCCAGGGCCGCTACCTCATTTCAGCCCAACTGACCGCGACAACCGTCTTACCTTTGGAGGTCAACAGAGTCGAGCTGGCCGCCGAGGGCACAAGAGGCAACCAACTGCCTGTCTCCGCTGGAGAGAAGACGGCGCTCGAACACGCAGTGTCGCTCGCAAAGACGGGAGCACCAGGTTGGACGCTCGACAGAATCTCCCATTGCGCTGTGGAACAAACGAGACGCGTTTGCCAGGCAGTTGCCGCCAAGCTCGCGGGACGCGACGAAGCTCTGAGAGCAAAGGAGGGCCGTGCTGATCGGGGCGAGCGGGAGTCCATAAAGCTCCAGCGGGAGCTTATCGAGCTGAAACTCGAGGTGGTTTCCAGACCTGATCGTGCGCTCGACCTGGGCGCCTTGTCACGCGAAGCAAGCCTGCTGCATGAATACGAGATGAATGCGCATGAGGAGGTGCGGCGAGCCATCGAGAGAACCGCCGCCTCCTATCGAGCCGAGGAGGCGGCCGCCCGGCGATAGGCTCAACCCGCGGCAGCGGTCCTTTCTAGAGCTGCTTCCAGTCCAGCTTGACGCTGGGCGCGCCGAGCATGAGACTCCGAACCACGCGGACGGCGACGCCGTTGGCGAATTGGTTGCGGATCTTGATCGCCTTCGGGGTCTCCTTCGTCGTGATGCCATAGATCAACAAGTGGGCGCGCTCATTGTAGATGGGAAAGCTCTTATCGCCGTGACGCTTGGCGACAGGCACGGCAAAGTAGCGCGGCAGATTCAGCTTGACTTCGTCGCCGCCGAACTGGTCCCGCAATTTCAGCACCACGCCCGGCGCCAGTTCAGCGTCCAGCAGCCGGTACACCTTGAAGTGCGACAGTTCCTTCGGGAAGAGACTGCCCGCTTCCAGTTTCTGGGTCGGCACGAGCAAACCGTAAACCGTTCCTACCCTGATCTCCAGCTTGCCGAATTGATTCTCCAGCACGACGCGCCGCGGCGGCTCGACAGGCTGAATCCCTCGGTACCAAGCCAGGTGCGCATGCTTGTCGTGCATTTTTTCGCCGTTCTTCGACACCGGGTTGGCGAAATAATCCAGCAATCGCACCCGCATGCGCGGTCCGCGCTGGTCGAATTGGCCTTTGAGCAGGACGTCAGCGGCGGCGTCGCGGTTCTCGACATCGTAGAACTTGAAATAATCGAGCTTCAGTTCAGTAGCGGTCATCGGTGATCCCTCCAGGGAGTCAACAATAACATCTTATTGATCAAATTAAAAGGGCTTAATTTTGCCGCTTCCGGCGTTCCGGCGCGCGTCATGCCTGTCGCGCCTCGGCATCACATCGCGCCCCGGCTGAATGCTACGGAGCCTTGGCGATGGTGATCGAGCCGTTGGAATTGGTGATGTTCAGGGGGCAGCCCCCCGCGCCGATTCTGCCCTCGAGGCGGTTTTCGGACTGGGCACCCGGCTTGATGGCGACCTCGAAGTCCGTCTTGATTCTTCCGAAACTTGTCGACGCCAGCATGTCGTAGGCTGCGCCCGGCGGAAGCGACACTCGAACCGCGCCAAAGCTGGCTCGCGCCGTGACCGGCAGGCACCTGGCGGGCAGCCCGCCGATCGTGATCGACCCGTTGTTGCCCGCCGCCTCGATGGGACCGCCTGCGCCGCTGATCTCGATCGACCCGAACGTCGTCCTGGCGTTCACCCCGCCCGCGGCTCCGGTAATGCGGACGGCGCCGTTCTGGTTCACCACCGTAATCGCGCCCTGCGGGTTGGTGATCGTGATTCCGCCGAACGAACCTTGAATGACGCTGTCTCCAGCCACGCCGTTGACGTTGATGCCGGCATTGTCCGTAGTCACTCTCACGCCTTGCTGCATGCCGCTGAGCTCGACCTCGCCGAAGCTGTTCCGGATCTCGGTCTGGCCGCCGATCTGTGAGGCTGTCACCTTGCCGTTGGAGTTCTTGACGTTCAACGGTCCTTTGACGCGGATGGCCGACACCGGGCCGAACGAGCCTTCCACCGTCGCCGAGCCCCCGATATCGCTGATGTCGATCACCCCGTTGTTCGCCTTGACCACCGCGCTGCGCGTCACTCCCGTGACGGTTGTCCTCCCAAATCGATTGGTGAGGTTCAGTTCGTCCACCTGCATGACGCTGACCGCGCCGTTGCCGGTATGGACCGCCACTGCCCCGCGCACATTCTGCACTTCCACGGAACCGAAGCTGTTGTTGATCGTGTGCCGGCCCGCCCCTTCGGTGTCGCGCAGACTTCCGTTCTGGTTGGTGGCTTCCACCTCCCCTCTCAGCCCGCTCAACTCCGTCTTACCGAAGCTGTTGCGCGCTTTGAGCGGCGCGCGCTCCGGCATCGTTACCTCCAGCTTGACCGAGTAGGAAGCCCTCGACGAGCGGGACCATGACTCCTCGGGGGACTTCGTCCGGACGGCGATGGCCGCTGCGGTATTCTCCACCGTCACATCGATCTGAGCAACGGCCTTGTCGGCCTCTTCTTTGCTTCGGGCCGATGCCTGGATGTGCGCGACTACCTGCACTTCGCGCCCCGTGCCGCCTCGGACGGTCAATTGACCGAACCGGTTCTCGATCTCCACCCGTTGCCCGGTCTTCCAGGTCTCCGTCCGGCGAACCTCTCTCGACGACTCCGGCCGCTGCGCCGCCGCGGCCGCCGCCAATGCCAACAGACACGCGCTAACGCGCCAAACCGCCACTCTTTTTCTCATGGAGAATCCCTTCCAACGTGCTCTGCTTGTCCCGATACAGCGCCAACAGCTCGCGCCTTAGATGGTCGTTGTACGGGTTGCGCTCGGCTTCCGCTTTCAACGCCTCGATCGCGCCGTCAAGCAGCATCAGCTTCTCGCGGTAGCTGCTCACGAGCGCGTCCGCAGGGTTCGCGAGTCGCGGCCCGGCGAGCCGCCCCAACTTCTCGATCGACCCGGCATAGGCCGATTCGGTCGCGCGCACCTCGCTGAGCGCCTGCTCAGTCAGCAGCTCCGGTCTGCCCGTTCTCGCCATCCACACAAGCCACGCGCCGGCAAGCATCGTCAGCGCGAGCATCGCCGCCAGCGCAAGCGGCCAGGCGCGCCGATGCCCCGCGCCGGCCCTCCAGCGTTCCTCTTCGAGCGAACCGGCGATCCGCGGCCACAGTTCGGGCGAGTCCCATCGCTCGCGCAGTTTCCCTGCCTCGTCGTCCAGCCAGCGATCGAAGTTGTCGCGCATCTCGGTCATGGCCCCTCCTCCACGGGTCGAAGGATCGCGCGCAACTTCTTCCGCGCCTCGAAGAGCACGCCGCGGACTGTCGCTTCCACCTCATCGAGGATGCAGGCGATCTCCGCATGCCGCAGGCCCTCGACGCTGTGCAGGAGAAACACCGTCCGCTGCCGCTCCGGCAGCCGCGCAATCGCCTGCCGCAAGGCCATCCGCAGCGCATGATCCTCGCGCGGCGCCCGCTGCAGGTCCACGCCGGGCTCCGCCGGACGCCGCAGCCGGAGCCGGTCGCGGCATGTGTTCACGAGAATCCGGATGAGCCAGTGTTCCGCCGGACAGCGCCCGTCGAACTGGCCCGCGGACCGGAACGCCTTGACGAAGGCGTCATGGACCGCGTCCTCGGCCTCGGCTCGATTTCCCAACATGTTGGCGGCGATGCTCTTCATCCGGTTGCCCTGCTCGCGGTACAGACGCTCGAAGACCAGCGAACTGCCTGTTCGCAGTCCCTCCGCGGGATCGGCTTCCACTTGGCTGAGCGCTGGCACGCGTTTCGATGTCAGGACGATTCAGCCCGGCGTTTCGTTCGGGTGATGTGCGAATTCGAGCGAAGGATCGTCAGCGCCGGCGCGAATCCTCTACGCCTCGCCCCAGTTCGCCCTCTCGATGAAGGTCTTCGGCTCGTACGTGACGCCCCTGTCGAGCCTGCGCTGCTCCCGCCAGGTCGTCCACAGCATCACCGGACCGAGCGACCACGACGCAATCCGCGAGCGCAGCGCTCCGCACTCCCGCGCGATCTCCTGCCTGAGGGCCGCCACTTTCTCCACAGCGGCGTGGTTGGTCTCGTCCAGGTGCTTCTCCATCGCCCACAGCAGCGCGCTGTACTGCAGACGCAGGTTGCGCGCCTCCCGCTCGAACCGCTCCCTGACGCGCAGATCCGGGCAGTTCTTGTACCGCTTGATCCCCTCCAGCGTCGTCCGGCAGATGCGGTACAGACTCGGTCCGTTCAGCTCGAAGTCGCGCTTGAAGGCCCAGTCGAGAAAACGCTTGGAATCCTCACGCGAAATGTGCGGGTGCAGCCAGTTGAACTTGTCCTGTCCGTGCGCGTCGGCCAGTTGGGCATCCGGCAACAGCTTCCCTTCCGCGGCCAGTTGAGCGTTCAGCGGCGTGCCCGGCAGCGGCGTGTACAGCATGAACTGATGGAAATCGGTTTCATGTGAGCAGGCGTAGTCGATCTCGCCGGCGATGTTGTCCGGCGTGTGGTGCTCCATGCCGACGATCGTCGAACCGAGCACGCGGATCCCGTGCGCCCTCAACTCCCGCACCAGCGTCAGCGTGTCGGCGCCCGACAGCTTCGCATACCCGCTCTTGGGCGATTCCAGACCCATCCAGATCCACGTGACGCCGAGTTGAACCAACTCCTCCATCGTGTACTTGCGGATCGCGTTGGCGGATGAAAAAACGTACATCTCCCAGCTCTTGCCAGCCTTTTTCATGCAATCGAGCAGTTGCATGGCGCGCTGGCGGTGCAGCAGGAAGTTCTCGTCCATCATGAAGAACGCCTGCATGTGCATCTTCTTCTCGGCGTCCTCCATCACATGGAAGATCTGTTCACCGGTGTCCAGGAAGTTCTGAAACTTGCCCTTGCCGCCGAAGAACGCCGACGTCGTGCAGAAGTTGCAGCCCAGCGGACAGCCCACCGAGGGGATGATCGTCGCCGCCGTCGAGCCGGTATCGCCGGGCATCTTCAACCCCATGAAACGATGTCCGAAGCCCGAAGGAATCGGCGGGTGCTTCAGCGGAGCGTTCGCGTCCTCACCCAGGAACTCGCGCATCCAGCGCACACCTTCGCCCTTCACAATGTGGTCGGCGTCGATCATGTACTCGAGCCCGGGGATTGCCGCCACGTGCCCGCCGACAACGATGGTTGCCTGCGGCAGCGTCTCCCGCACCAGCCGGCACATCTCGCGCACCTTGCCCACGTTGACGATGATCGAGCTGATGCCCACCACGTCGTACTGGTAGCGAACCAGCTCCTCGATGAACTTGTCCCTGGTGGGAAAATCGAGGACCGTGCATGGGGCGTTGATGTTCGCCTGGATGAACATGATGCCCCAGGATCGATGAAAGATCCTTAACGAATACGGACCCTGCTCTCGTGTGACCTGGTTGTGATACAGCTCCATCGGGTTGATGGCGCGGCTGCCGAATTCGTCGTTTTGGGCGTAGGGGCCAAAGACCGAGGTGAGCAGGATTCGGGCACGCGTGCCCTTAGGGTGGATTGGCTGTGTGGACATCAGGCTTTCTAACGCTTTACCCGCCATTGTACTCCTGGAGGCGGGGGGCGATTCCGGATTTCTATCGTCGTTTTGGGTGGATGTCTGCAGTGGGGCGGCGCGCGCGGCGTCCCGGCCGGGCGCGGCGGCGGCGTTCAGCGGTACCTGGCGATATCCGGTTGCAGGAGCCGCAGCACCTCGGGATTGTCCAGATCCGACTTGGTCACCACGCGGGGCTGCATTTCGACGCGCCTGGGCGGAGTGGAGCCGTTCAAACGGCTGGCGATCGACATGACCGCGCGATGGCCCATGGCGAAGGGGTCCTGCACCACGAGCGCGTGGACCTTGTCCTGGCGCATCTGTTCGATGAGGTTTTCGGACGAATCCACGGCCACGAATTTGATCCGGCCGGCCATATCCCGGGATTCGAGGGCCAGCATGGCGCCGGTGGCGGCCGGTTCGGTTGAGCAGAAGACACCCTGCAACCCGGGCTGGGCTGAGAGGGCGTTCTCGAGGATGCCGCGTGCCCGGGCCTGGTCGCCCATTGCAAACTGTTCGACGACGATCTGGAGCGCGGGGAACTCGGCGTCGCACGTCTGCCTGAATCCCTTCTCGCGGTCCATGGTGGAGAAGCTTCCGGGCGCGTGGAGGATGGCCGCGAGTTTGCCCTTGCCGCCCAGCAGTCGCCCCATCTCGCGTGCGGCGAGCTTTCCGGCCTGGAAGTTGTCGGTCGCGATGAAGCTGACGTATTTTTCCGTATCGGCGCCGCTGTCGAAGACGACTACCGGGATGCCGGCATCGCTGGCGCGTTCGATGGCCGCCACCAGGGCCTGCCGTTCGGCGGCTGCGATGGCGATGCCGTCCACGCGCTGCGCTACCATCGCATCGACGATCTGGATCTGCCGCGGGAAATCGCTCTCCAGCGCCGGACCATTCCACACGATCTCCAGTCCCGCTTCTTTGGCCGCAGCCCGCGCGCCCGCTTCGACGCTCACCCAGAAGATGTGCGCGACCGACTTCGGGATCACGGCGACACGCTTCTTCCGGCCGCGCTTGCAGGCGGCAGCCAGAGGCAGGGCCAGCACCGCCCGCCGCTTCATTGCGCCAGCCAGCCGCCGTCGATGGCGATGTCGGTGCCCGTGATGAAGCGCGCTTCGGGCGAACAGAGATAGACGGCCAGAGCTCCGACGTCCCTGGGATCGCCCCAGACGCCGACCGGGACGCGGGTCAGGAACTCGGCGTTCTTAGTGGGATCGCTGAGCAGAGCCGTATTCATCTCGGTGGCGAACGGTCCCGGACTGATTCCGTTGACGGTAATCCCTTCCCGCGACAGTTCGAGGGCCAGCGCGCGGACCAGTCCGAGCAAGCCGCTCTTAGAAGCCGAATAGGCGGCGCGCTCGGGGAGAGAAACGTGGCTCATGGTGGAAGTCAGGAACAGGATCCGGCCATAGCCGGTCCCGATCATGTGCGGCACGAAGGCGCGCGAGACGAGGAACGCGCTGGTCAGGTTCGAGTCGAGCACGTAGCGCCATTCGTCGAGGGTGAAATCGACCAACCGCTTGCGTAGGTTCACCCCGGCATTGTTGATGAGGATCTGCGCGCGCCCGAGGACCTCGCTGACACGCGCTTCCAGCCGCAGCACCTGTTCTTCCTGCGTCAGGTCGCAGGGAAAGATGGCCGCGCCCGGCCCGCATTCCTTCGCGGCCTCGTCCAGTTTCGCCGCGTCGCGCCCGACGAGAGCGACCCGGCATCCGCGCGCAGCCAGGGCGACGGCCATAGCGCGGCCGAGACCGCGGCTCGCACCGGTGACGACGGCCGTCCTGCCCTCCAGGAAATCAGCCATGCCGCGGCGGCGCTCCCTCGATGCGTGCTGCCCGGACCAGCGCGTCGGCGGCCTGCTGCGGCCGGTCGATGTCCTGCAGGACGACGCGTTCGTTTTCGCCCGGCAGGTCGATGACCAGCGTGCCGATGTTCCACATCCGCTGGGCCAGCGAACGCTCGACACGGACGCTGGAGATGTTGTTCAGCACCAGGTTTCGCGTCGTCTGCGAAAACAGGCCGCTGATATGGCGCGCCGAGCCCGGCTCGATCTCCAGCCGCACGCGCCGCGAATCGATCCACGCCACCAGCGGAGCCAGCAGCGGCAGCGCGCCGATAACGACGACATACCAGGGCCATTCGGGCACGATTCTCAGCCAGATGAAGAGGACGAACGCCAGGAAAAACAGGCCGAGGATCAATCCGAAAACCGCACGTTTGATGGTCGGACGAATAACGAGGGGCGGGCTCGCCTGAGGTTGGGTCATAAGGTCTGGTCCTCTACGGGCGCCTGCCTATTGTACATGACCCCGGTTTCTGCCAATCTCACAGATGAGGAGACTATCGAAGCACCAATGAACCTCTCTCGCTTCAGAGTACTTGCGGCTGCCGTCCTGGGCGCGGCAACACTTGCGGCGGACTACCGCTATGAGGAGACCTCGAAGGTCACCGGGGGAACAATCATGCGCATGGCCAAGTTCCCCGGTATGGGCAAGTTGACCGCTCCCACGACCACGATCCATTACTTCAAGGGAGCAAGATCGGCCGCCGTCACCGGATCGCGCATCGACATCATCGACGCCGACAAGGGCGTCTTCACCGTCGTCAACCTGGACGACAAAACATACTCCACCATCACGTTCGACGAGTTCAAGGCCGCTCTGGAGGCGCTGGCCAAGAAAGGCCAGCAGCAGGCCAAGATGGACGGAGAAATCAGCTTTGACATGAAAGTTCGCGACCTCGGCACGAGCAGGACTCTGCTCAATCTGCCGGCCAAGGGCGTCGAGGTGAAGGTCACCATGACCATGAAAGACAAGCAGAGCGGGCAGGCCGTTCCGATGGACATCGTCTCCGAGATGTACATGGCCAAGGACCTTCCCGGCAGCCAGGAGATGAAGGAATTTCAACTTCGCATGGCCCGGAAGATCGATTGGGACGTGAGCAATTCGCGCTTCCTCGGCCTGGGCCAGATGCAGCCGGGTTTCAGCGAGGGCATGCAGAAGATGAGCGCGGAGTCCAGGAAGCTCGAAGGTTCCGCGTTGATGACCATTACGCGGATGATGGGCATGGCGGGCGCCGGCGCGGCCGGCATGCCTGAAATCAGCGGCCCGAGCGCCGGCGATGTCAGCGACGCCGCGGCGCGCGCCGCCCGCGACGAAGCTGCGCGCGAGGCCGCTATCCAGGCATCCCGCGCATCCGGAGGCCGTTTCGGCGGCCTCGCCGGGAGCGCGGCGGGCGGCATGCTGGGCGGATTTGG
>WBZO01004881.1_pt1 | contig 14114 bp, 11 predicted proteins | sample 5204261 | NCBI WGS metagenome assembly WBZO01 (sample SAMN12412400, study PRJNA552823) | activated sludge metagenome | isolation source: activated sludge from anammox sidestream of wastewater treatment plant... | place: USA: North Carolina | collected 2017-09
GACCCCGCCGAGAGTGACGGTGAAGAACTGCCCGGGCAGGAAGCGGAACGGCTGGCCCGCGGGTTCGCGGAGCACGAGCGTCACCGTGTCTCGCGTCTCGCGGATCACGCGCGCGACGCGCAGCTCGCGCGCGGCGGCGGGCCTGGCCTCGGCCCTCGCGGGATCGCGCTCGCGATCGCGTACGCGCACGAGCGGAGACGCCTTCTCGCCGCCGAGCCGGCCGACGACCATGGTGACGTCGCGACGGACCTGATCGAGGGCCGCCGACCACGACCGAGGAAGACGCGCGGCGAGCATCGTCATAACCTACCGATCGGTCGGGAATTTGTCAAGGAGCGTCCGTCGATTTGGGTTAGGACAGCCGGGCCGTGAGCCTTTTCCAGGAGCCCGCGAGGACGCCCGAGGAGATCGAGGCCAGCCGGCCGCTCGACATCCCGCCCGAGTCGGTGCTCGAGGTCGACGAGGCCGAGTGGTACGCGCGCATCTACCGCCGCGACGCGCCCCAGCTCACCGTGCGCGCCGTGATCATGGGGACGGTCCTCGGGTTCTTCCTCTCCTTCACGAACGTCTACATCGGCCTGAAGACCGGCTGGTTCCTCGGCGTGAACCTCACGGCGTGCATCCTCTCGTACGCGATCTGGCAGTCGCTCAAGAGCGCCGGCGTCGTGAAGGACGACATGTCGATCCTCGAGAACACGTGCGCGGTCTCGACGGCGTCCTCTGCCGGCTACGCGACCGGCATCATGGTCATCTCGGCGATCCCCGCGATGCTCATCCTCAGCGTCACGAAGGAGAACCCGGGCGGCACGCAGCTCCCCTGGCCGATCGTCGCGCTCTGGATCTTCTTCCTCGCGGCGCTGGGCGTGACGCTCGCGATCCCGATGAAGCGGACGATGATCAACCGCGACAAGCTGAAGTTCCCTTCGGGGACGGCCGCCGCGGTGACGCTCCAGGGCCTCTACTCGCGCGGCTCCGAGGCGCTCGCGAAGGCGCGCGTGCTCTTCGCGACCGCGGGCGTCGCCGCGCTCGGCCCCCTCCTTCGCGAGCTCGAGATCAAGAAGGGCCCCGCGGGACGCGAGGCGCTGGTGCCCGGACAGTCGGACGTCTTCGACTGGATCACGAAGGTGCTCCCCGAGTCGTGGACGCACCGCATGCTCACCGCCGGCCCCGAGCGGCTGCACAAGAACGGCGCGCCTTTCCTGCTCAGCGACTACCAGATCAAGCTCGATCACGGGCTCGCGCTCGTCTTCGCGGGGATGATCATCGGCGTCCGCGTCGCCGCGTGGATGGTCGTGGGCGGCCTCGTGCTCTCGGTCTTCGTCGCGCCGCCCGCGCTCGACTGGCAGTGGCAGAACGCGAGGGGCGAGTGGATCGGCGCGGCCACCCGGCCGGGCAGCGCATGGAAGGAGATCGGCATCTGGACGGGCGCGCCGATGCTCGTCGCGAGCGGGCTCGTCGCGTTCGCCGCCCAGTGGCGGACGATCGTCCGCGCGATCGAGGGCGCGCTGCCGGGCAAGAAGACCGCCTATCGCTCGGCCCCCGCGGAGGACGCCGTCGATCCGAAGACCGTCGAGGTGCCGACCTCGTGGTTCGTCACCGGGATGGTCCTCTCGGGCATCGGCGTCGTCGCGGTCGCGACCGCCTTCTTCGAGATCCCGGTGCACTTCGGGGTCCTCGCGGTGCTCATGACCTTCGCGCTCGCGCTCGTCGCGTGCCGCGCCACGGGCGAGAGCGACATCACGCCGGGCGGCGCGATGGGCAAGATCATGCAGCTCACCTACGGCGTGCTCATCCCGCAGAGCTCGACCGCGAACCTGATGACCGCGGCGATCACCTCGGGCTCGTCGCTCGCGAGCGCCGACCTGCTCAACGATCTCAAGACGGGCTACCTGCTCGGCGCGAACCCTCGCCGCCAGTACATCGCCCAGGCGATGGGCATCCTCACGGGCACCGTCGCGACGACGATCTGTTACTACGTGCTCGTCCCCGACGCCTCGCCGCTCCTCGGTACGGAGACGAAGCCGCCGGCGTTCCCGGCTCCGTCCGCCCAGCAGTGGAAGGCGGTCGCAGAGGTGTTCAAGTACGGCCTCGCGAACCTGCACCCGATGTCGCAGCGGGCGATCTTCGTGGGCCTCGCGATCGGGACGGTGCTCGCGCTCGCCGAGGCGCTCGCGCCGAAGAGGTACAAGAAGTACCTCCCGTCGCCGACCGGGCTCGGCCTCGGGTTCACCCTTCCCTTCTTCTATCCGCTGGCCATCTTCCTCGGCGCGCTCTTCGCCGAGATCGCCACGCGGACGAACAAGGCCTGGGCGGAGCGCTACCTCGTCGCGATCGCGGCCGGCGGCATCGCCGGAGAGAGCATCGTCGGCGTCGTCGTACAGGCGCTCAACAACTTCGTGCTGAACTGACCAGCGAGGAGGTCCGAATGGCAACGTGGGTGGTGACCGGAGCGAACCGCGGCATCGGGCTCGAGATCGTGCGGCAGCTCGCCGACCGGGGAGAGCGCGTGTTCGCCGCGTGCCGCAGCGCGAGCGAGGAGCTGAAGAGCATCGGCAAGGGCGTCACCGTGGTCACGGGCATCGACGTCACGAGCGACGCGGCCCCGGGCGAGCTGCTACGTGCGCTGGGCGACGCGAAGATCGACGTCCTGCTCCACAACGCCGGCATCATGCTCGTCATGGGCCTCGACTCGCTCGACCTCGACGCGATGCGCAAGATGTACGAGGTCAACGCGATCGGTCCGCTCCGGCTGACGAAGGCGCTCCTCGATCGCCTCCACGAGGGCTCGAAGGTCTGCGTGGTGTCGAGCCGCGCGGGCTCGATCGGAGACAACTCGTCGGGCGGCAACTACGGCTATCGCATGTCGAAGGCGGCGCTGAACATGGGCGCGATGTCGCTCGCACGCGATCTAGCCCCTCGCGGGATCATGGTCGGCGTGCTGCATCCTGGGTTCATCCGCACGGAGATGACGGGCGGCCACGGCAACGACGATCCGCCGGTCGCCGCCCAGGGGCTCATCGCGCGCATCGACGAGCTGACGCCTTCGCTGAGCGGACACTTCTTCCACGCGAACGGGCAGGAGCTGCCCTGGTGACCGTCACCGTCTGAGCCTCACGGGCCCACCGCCACAATCCCCGTGTCGGTCGTCACGTAGAGCGTGCCGTCGTCGCCGATCGCGGGAGCGCCCTTCGCCCGGCCCTTCAGGCTCGCCGCGAAGAAGAGCAGCCCGCTCGGACGGAGCGCGTAGAGCTTGCCGTCCGAGGAGCCGACGTACACGGTGCCGTCGCTCGTGACGACCGGCGTCGCGACCTCGCCGAGCGTCGCGTACTCCCACCGCTGCTTCCCGTCGCGCGTCGCGACGGCATGGAGCTTCTTGTCCGCCGATCCGACGTAGACGACGCCGCCGGCGACGGCGGGCATGCCCGTGATCGGGCCGCCCGCGGCGAACGTCCACCTCGCCTTGCCGTCGGGGGCGATCGCGTGGAGCCTCCCGTCCTCGCCGCCGACGTAGATCGTGTCGTCGCCGCCCACGGCCGGCGTGCCGGCCTTCGCGCCGACGTCGTACTCCCAGTCGCGGCCGCCGCCCTGCGGCTCGAGCGCGTAGAGCTTGTTCGCGCCGCCGCCGACGTAGATGCGGCCGTCCTTGCCGATCGCGGGCGACGCGGTGCCGTCACCGCCGACCGTGACGCTCCACTTGATCCCACCGTCGCTCGTGACCGCGACGACCTTCCCGTTCGTCGTGGCGACGATCGTCGTGCCGTCCTTCGCGAGGACGGGCGACGAGGCGATCGGTCCCTCCACGTTCACCTTGCGGATCGCGCGCGCGGACGGAGGACCGGCGTCCACCTCGGCGTCGGCGTCCTCGCCCGCGTCCGCGTCGCTGCCCGCGTCGACCGGAGGAGCGACGGCAGGCGCGACGCCGTAGAGGAAGCCGTCTGCGCCGCCGACCATCGCGAGGCCGGTGGCCTCCATCGCGGGCGAGGAGCGCACGGCGCCGCCGCCGATGCGGAGCGCGCCGAGCACGTTGCCGGAGGTCGCCGACACGGCGATCACGTCGCCGTCGGCCGTGCCCACCCAGAGCATCCCGCCCGCAGAGATCGCGGGTGAGCTGTCTGCCGCCGGGATCGGCGTCGACCAGCGGATGGTCGCGTTCTCGGGGCCGCCGCGCGCCGCGTAGCCAGGGTGCTTCGGGCACCCGCCGAGCATCGGCCAGATCGCGTCCGGCTGCAGCCCGCCCGGATCGCCGCAGACGTCGCCGAGCGGGACCTCGGCGTCGGGGTCGGACGCCGCGCCGTCACCGGCCGGCGTCGCGTCCTTCCCGCCGTCGGCGCGCGACGCGCCCGGCGGCTCGTCGTCGCTCGCGCACGCGCCCGGGAGCGCGGCGAGCGCGGCGAGCGAGGCGAACGACGCGGAGAGCCACCAGAGCCGGCGCATGCCGCTCGATGGTAGCAGGCGTCACCTCTTCGGGTACCGCGGCTTCTCTTCGCCCTCGGTCACGTCGACGAGGTAGTTCGGCACGACGCCCGTGAGCTTCTGGACCGTGAGCTCCTTGTTGGGCCAGCGGATCTCGATCGCGTCGATCGTGCACGCGGCGCCGAGGCCGAAGGTGAGCACGGTGTCGTGCTGCATGCCGAAGTGGCCGTAGCCTCCGCCGACCTCCTGCACCTGCCGGACGCCGCCGGCGACCACGGTGACCTTCGCGCCGATCGCCGCCGCGTTCGCGAAGCCCTCGCCCTTGCCGTGGAGGCGCAGCTTCACGAAGTTGCGCGCCGCGCCGATCTCGTTGCGATAGACCTTCACCGTCGGCTTCGCATCGCACTTCGGATCGCCCGAGCAGCGCGCGCCGCTCGTCGTGACGATCAGATCGAGGTCGCCGTCGCCGTCGATGTCGACCGAGGCGAAGCCGTGCGCGTGGTAGTGATGCACGCCGCTCGCATCGGTCGCGTTCTCGAACGTGCCGTCGTCCTTCTGGTGGAAGAGCGCGCCCCAGGTCTCGGGGTAGTCCGACGACGAGAGCCAGATGTCCTTCTTCCCGTCGTTGTCGACGTCGAAGGCTCCGACATCCATGTCGCCCTCGTTCCAGTCGGGGATGACCGGCTTGCGATAGAGCGTCTTCTCGTCGTTCGGCAGGCGGGTGAAGGCGAGCTTGCCGCCGGCGAGCTCGTTCTTGACGATCTGCGAGGTGTCGCTCGAGATCCCGATGTGCCAGTGACGGATCTCGGCGTGGACGAAGTCCATGTCGCCATCGTTGTCGAGATCGGCGCACGCCGTGGTGAACGTGTTGCCCGCGTTGCGCGCCGGCTGATCGTCGAAGCCCGGCGTCCACGAATAGCGATCGCAGCCGACCTTCGGCTTCGACTCCTCGGGCGTGCACTGGTTTGCGTTCTCGCTGCACCAGCAGTGGAAGAACTCGTTGTCGGCCTTGTACGAGACGTTGTCGTCCGCGGCGAACGGCGTCCCGATGCCGACCTCGGTGAAGACGCCGCCGTCGTTCCGCCAGAGCTCGTTGTAGCTGCGGCCGTATGCGCTCACGATCAGATCGGGCTGGCCGTCGTCGTCGACGTCGCACGACGTGATGCCGTACGCGGGCTTGCGGTTCTCGCCGCGGAGCCACGCGTCCTGCGCGCCGTCGGTCGCCGGGCGGAGCACCTTCGAGGCCTCGGAGACGTCGGTGAACGTCCCGTCGCCGTTGCCCTTGTGGAGGAAGTTCCCGCCGCCCTCGGGGCCGTCGTAGAAGGTGCCGACGAACAGATCGATCTTGCCGTCACGGTCGACATCCGCGAACGACGCCCCGGACGTGGGCAGCGCGGTCTTCCCCGGCGACGAACGCGGGCCGATGGTGAAGTGGCCGGTGCCGTCGTTGAGGAAGATCTCGCTCTTGTCCTTCTTCGCCGTCGCGTCGGTCGTCGGGTCGATGTACGAGCCCTCGAACAGGTCGAGATCGCCGTCGTTGTCGACGTCGGCGAAGACGGCCAGGTGCCCGAGGCGGCCCGTCTGCGGCCCGTCGCGCGAGTCGAGCAGGCCGCTCTCGGCCGTGATCTCGCGGAACCGTCCGCCCTCGTTCAAGAAGACCCGGCGCATCGGCGCGGCGAGCGAGTCGCGCTTGTTCGACGTGTAGTGGAAGACGAGATCGGGCAGGCCGTCGCCGTTCAGATCGGCGGACGACACGCGGATCGCCTGCACGTCCGCGAGGCCGGTCTCGGCGGTGACCTCGGTGAACCACGCGCCCGCGGGCAGCGGTCCCGGCGTCTTGCACTGCGCGGGCGGCGGGATCGTGTCGTCGCTCGCGGCCGGCGTGGGCGCCGGGCTCTCGGTCTGCGTGCTGCTCGTGCTGCACGCGGCGACGAGCGACAGGGCCACGAGGGTGAAGGCGGTACGGCTCACGACGCGCCGATTAGCGCGGGGCGCCGTGCGCGCACGTCTCATTTGTTCCGGCGCAATCCCTACCGATCGGTCGACACGTGCTGCTCCGCGCGATGCGCGAGGAACGCGACGGCATACACGGCGAGCACGATCGAGATCGTCTCGAGAGTCCCCAGCATGGTCCCACCTCCTTCGATGGTCCAAGCTTCCCGGATCGACATGACGCCCCCGGGTGGGAGGGGTGTCATTTCGGAAAACGTTCCACTCGAGCTCGACACGCAGACGTCACGCGCCCTTCGAGCCGAGGTCACGACGGCTGCTTCCGTTGTGCTCGGGAATGAAGAAGCACCTGGCCATCCTCGCGGTCGCAGCGCTCGGCATCGGCTGCCGCGACTCTCGCGCGTCGTCGTCCTCGAGCTCGGGCTCGGGCCCGAACCGGACCGACGGCAAGACCGTCCTCACCCTGGTCTACGGATCGGAGAAGAGGGCGTGGATCGACCGCGAGATCGAGGAGCTCGCGCGCGCGCATCCCGAATTCGTCGTCGATGCGAAGCCGATGGGCTCCGGGGAGGCCGTGCAGGCGATCCGCAGCGGCTCGTTGAAGGCGAACGTCTTCTCGCCGGCGTCGTCGGCGTACCTCGAGCTCCTCGACGGTGACGCGAGGCGCGACGCGCCGAAGAGCGAGCCGCTCGTGCTCTCGCCGCTCGTCGTCGCGACGTGGCGTCCGATGGCGGAGGCGCTCGGATGGCCGGATCGATCCCTCTCGTGGTCCGACTTCCTCGGCATCGCCACCGATCCGAAGGGATGGGGCGGAAAGGGGCATCCGGAGTGGGGACGGTTCAAGCTCGCGCACACGCATCCGGAGACGTCGAACTCGGGCTTCCTCGCCGTGCTCGCGGAGGCGTACGCCGGCGCGGGCAAGACGCGCGACCTCGGGACGTGGGACCTCGAGGCGGAGCGCACGCGGGCCTTCCTCTCGGAGGTCGAGGGCACGGTCGTCTACTACGGGAGGTCGACCGGCTTCTTCATGGACAAGATGATCGCGCGAGGGCCCGGCTTCCTCTCCGCGGCGGTGGTCTACGAGAACCTGGTCGTCGAGTCGTACGCGCGATCGCCGAGGGTGCCGATCGTCGCGGTCTACCCGAAGGAGGGGACGTTCTGGGCGGATCATCCGTACCGCGTCCTCGACGGCACGCCCGCGGAGCGCCGCGCCGCCGACGTCCTCTTCGCGCACCTGAGGTCGCGGCCGGCGCAGGAGCGCGCGCTCGCCCTCGGCTTCCGCCCCGCCGATCCGAAGATTCCGATCGGCGCGCCCATCGACTCGGCGCACGGCGTCGATCCGAGGCAGCCGCAGACGATCCTCCCCTTGCCTCCGAAGGGCGTGCTCGAGCGGCTGCCGAGGGTCTGGCAGGCGACGAAGAAGGGCGCCGACGTCGTCATCGTCTTCGACAAGTCCGGCAGCATGAAGGGCAAGCCGCTCGACGAGGCGCAGGCCGGCGCCAAGGCGTTCGTGGGCTCGCTCGGCGAGCGCGACGAGGTGACGTTCGCGCCCTTCGACCACGCGGTGCACCCCGAGCGAGGGCCGGTCCGCCTCGGCGACACGGGCGCGCGCACGCGCATCGCGACGGAGATCGACATGACGGCCGCCGACGGCGGCACCGCCCTCTACGACGCGATCGCGCTCGCCCACGAGCGCGCGCTCGTACGCGCGGCGAAGACGCCGGGGTCGATCCACGCCGTCGTCGTGATGACCGACGGACGCGACGAGGGCAGCCGCACCACGCTGCCGGCTCTGCGCGAGCGGCTCCGTCGCGCCGCCTCGAGCGACGCGAGCGGCGAGGCTCCGGTGAAGCTCTTCACCATCGCCTACGGGAGCGCGGCGGAGACCAAGGTGCTCGACGAGATCGCCGAGGCGGCGGGCGGATGGTCCGGCCGCGGCAGCGTGGACACCATCCGCGAGGTCTACGTGGAGGTCGCCTCGTTCTTCTGAGGCGTGAGGTCGAAGGATGAAGAAGCTCTTCCGCGCGCTCACCAGCATCCCCTCGCTCCTCGCCGCGGGCGCCGCGGGCGTGCTCGCTGCCGCCCTGCACTCGTGGGAGATCGGCGCGCTCGGCCTCGCGGCGTGCGGGGCGCTGGCGGCCGTCGAGGCCAGGAAGCGACCGCGCGAGGAGGCTGCGCCTTCCGATCCGCACACCGCCGCCGCCGTCCGCGCGATCGCACATGCGCGCGCCGAGCTCGACGAGGTGCTCGCCCGCGGGGACGCGAGCGTCTCGTCGCTGCTCGCCCCCATCGCCGACCTCGACGCGCACGCGGCGAAGCTCGTGCGGCGTGCGGAGGAGATCGCGGCGCACCTCGCGAAGACCAACGTGGCCGCGCTCGAGCGCGAGATCGCCGAGCTCGATGCGCGCGTGGCCGGAGCCGCGGACGAGGCGACGCGCGCGCACTACGCGACCGCACGCTCGGCGCGCGCCGCGCACCTCGAGACCGTCGCCGAGCTCGCTCGCACGAAGGAGCGCATCGGCGCGACGCTCCTGTCGATCGCGGCGACGCTCGATGCGCTGCCGGCCAAGGTCGTACGGCTCCGCGGGCTCGAGGGCGCGGAGGCGACGCACGACGTCGGGCGCGATCTCGCGGCGATGAACGACGAGATCGCCTCGTTCGAGGAGACGCTTCTGTCGATCCACGGAGCAGCATGAGCATGGACAGCACCACGAAGAGCAAGATCGTCATCGGACTCCTGTTCGGCACGGCCATCGCCGGCGTCCTCGCGTACCGCGCGGCATCGAGCGGCACGAAGGAGGCATCCGCCGCGCCGCTCGGCTCGGCGAGCGCGCCGCCGAGGCCAGGGCGCGTCATGGTGACGATGCTCTACGGCAGCGAGAAGAAGGAGTGGCTCGAGGCCGCGGCCGAGGGGTTCCGGGGGGAGCACCCGGAGGTGGAGCTCCGGCTCGTCGCGCGGGGCTCGCTGGAGGCGGCGCAGGCGGTGCTCGATCAGCGCGAGCAGCCCACGATCTTCAGCCCGGCGGACTCGATGGTGATGAACATGCTCGCCTCCGACTGGAAGACGAAGGGGCGCGCGCCGCTCGTCGACGAGGCGGGCGACGAGGCCGCGCAGTCGCTGGTGATGACGCCGCTCGTCTTCGTCGCGTGGGAGGACCGCGCGCAGGCGCTGACGAAGAGCGGGAGCGGAGAGATCCGCTGGAGGACGCTGCACGACGCGACCGTCTCGCCGCGCGGCTGGGCCTCGGTCGGCGGCAAGCCCGAGTGGGGGTTCGTGAAGCTCGGGCACACCGATCCGACGAAGTCCAACTCCGGCCTCCAGGCCCTCTACCTGATGACGCTCGAGCAGACGAACAAGCAGACCGTGGAGGTCTCCGATCTGCTCGATCCGAAGCTGCAGGCCTTCGTGAAGGAGACCGAGCGGAGCGTCACGTCGTTCGAGGCGTCCACCGGGACGTTCATGACCGAGATGGTCCGCTTCGGTCCCTCGAAGTACGACGTCGCCTGCGTCTACGAGAACCTCGCCCTCGCGCAGATCGACGCCGCGCAGGGTCGATGGCAGAGCCTCCGCGTCTACTACCCGCACGCGACCATCTGGAGCGATCACCCGGCCGCCGTCCTCCGCGCTCCCTGGGTCACGCCCGAGCAGCGCGCGGCGGCGCACGTGTGGCTCGCGTACCTCCGGAGCCGTCCGCTCCAGGAGCGCGCGCTCGCGTACGGCTTCCGCCCGGGCGACACCGGCGTCCCGGTGCGGACGGCCGATCGCGACAACCCGTGGAACCGCCTCGCGCCCTACGGCGTGAAGGTCGAGCTGCCGCCGGCGGCGAAGACCCCGGACGGCGCGGTCGTCCGCAACCTCACGGTGATGTGGAACCGCACGCGCTGAACGCCGGGGCTTGCGCCACTGCGATCGGCGCATCAAGATGTCGACGTCATGAGCTGCACGCTCGATCGCCAGCGCTTCGGGTTTAGGGGCCCCCTCGCCCTGCCCGGCACGCGTTCGGTCTGATCGCGAAGGCTCCGGGCTCGGCGCAGGGGGATTCGACCCTGGCCCGAACGCCCATGGAGCCCGCTCATGAACATCACGGAAGCTTTGTCTCTCCGCGACCTGACCGATCCCTCGGCCGGGCCGCACGCCATGCAGATCCTCGTCCGCGATCTGCGCGAAGCGATCGCCCTCGAGCTCGGTCCGCTCACCGCCGTGCTCGAGCATCGCGGACCGCGCCTCGTGTCGGTCGCCGACAACTACGATGCCCTGCGCTTCCCCGCCGAGACGGTGACGCGCGACCGACGCTACACGCGCTACGTCGACGACCGCACGGTCCTTCGCACGCACACCTCGGCGATGATCCCGCGGCTGCTCCGCGATCTCGCGGCGACGCTCGCCCCCGGCGAGGACGTGCTCCTCCTCGCGCCCGGGGTCGTGTACCGCCGCGACTGCATCGATCGACTGCACACCGGCGAGCCTCATCAGATCGACGTGTGGAGGATCGCTCGACGCGAGCGCCGCCTCGACCGAGACGATCTCCTGCGGCTGGTCGCGGCCGCGGCGAACGCGCTCGTGCCCGGTCGCGCGCACACGACGTCTTCGGCGAGGCACCCGTACACGACGGACGGCCTTCAGATCGACGTCGAGCCTGGCATCGAGATCGGCGAGTGCGGGCTCGCGCATCCGGAGGTGCTCCGTGCGGCCGGCCTCGCCGACGACGCCAGCGGCCTCGCGATGGGGCTCGGCCTCGATCGCGCGCTGATGCTCCGCAAGGGGATCCCCGACGTACGCCTGCTCCGCTCGGAGGACGGGCGCATCGCCTCGCAGATGCGCGATCTCGCGCCCTACCGCCCGGTGTCGACGATGCCGAGCACTTCGCGCGATCTCTCGATCGCCGTCGCCAACGACACGGACGCCGAGGCGCTCGGCGATCGCGTCCGCGCGGCGCTGGGCCCGCGCGCGGCGATCGTCGAGGAGGTGCGCATCCTCTCCGAGACCCCAGGCGGCGCCCTGCCCACGGCAGCTCGTGCGCGGCTCGGAATGCGGGAGGGGCAGAAGAACGTGCTCGTGCGCGTGGTGCTGAGCGACCTCGAGCGCACGCTGACGCACGACGAGGCGAACGTGCTCCGCGACATCGTCCATGCCGCACTTCACGAGGGAGATGTCCATGCCTGGGCCTGCGGGGCGCCTCCCCGCGGGTTACCTTCGAGGACATGACCTCCGTCGAGATGCCCGTGGAAGAGCTCGCGGTCTCCGCGCACACGGCGAAGGTCCTCGCGGACCTCGGCGTGAGGACGCTCGGCGATCTCCTCGCCGCGCCGTCGATCCGTGCCTCGGCGCACGTCGTCGACGAGCTCACGTTCCTCTTCGACGACCTCGGTGTGGAGTACACGGGCCAGCTCGAGTCGATCCCCTACGCGGTGCCCGAGGCGCGCCGCGTGCCGATCCTCCACGTGCGCTACGTCGAGGGCGGCCCGCCGGCGCCCGCGACGCGCATGGGGGGCGCGCCGAGCGCATGGCCGAACGACGTGCCCTGGCCGCACTGCCGACGGTGCGGCCGCGCGCTGCGCTTCGTCGGCCAGATCGTCGGCCCGCTCGCGCTCGGCACGCTGTCGCTCGCCGATCGCGAGGCGGTGCAGATCTTCGCGTGCCTCGACGACCGGAGCGACTGCCCGTCGTGGCAGCCGCTCGGTCCGGCGAACGTCGCCCTCGTGCGCAAGGTGATCCGGGATGCCACGGTCCGTGCGCCCGGCGCCCCGCTCTTCGCGAGCTTCGCCGTCGAGACGCATCCCGCGTTCGACGACGCCATCCTCCAGCGCGGCGACGACGAGGAGGCGTTCGCCCATGGCCAGCACGACAAGCTCGGGGGCCTGCCCTGCTCCGCGACCCCGCCGGCGGTCCCGAGGTGCGAACGGTGCAGCGAGCCGATGCAGCAGCTCGCGCAGCTCTCGAGCGACGCCGTCGCGTCGCCGTTCGCGGACGGCACGATGTTCGTGCACCTCTGCCCCGCGAAGCACTCGGCCTCGGTCCAGTACGTCCGGTGAGCGATGGTGATCACGCGAGAGGACGAGGCCGACGTCGCCTGCGCGGTCGAAGGCTTCCCGTTCGTGGCGGCGGTCTACGCGCTCGATCTCGGTGACCGCGCGCGGGCGCATCCCGACGCGCTCACGTTCGCCGTCGTGCTCTGTCCGTACGGCGTCAACGAGCTCGTGCTGGCGCACTACGCGCTGGTGGAGGCCACCGACGGACGCGAGATCCCCGGACGCATCCTCTACGTGAATGCGGAGGCGCAGAGGCCGGCCCCGCTCGCGCATGCGCGGCGCATCCTGCTCGATCCCGTCGAACGCGACGCCGCGCTCACGCGCATCGCGCTCCGGAGGGCGCGCGCGGCGACGAGGCCGGTACCGGCCATCGATCGCCGGGAGCTCGCGCTGGCGTTCGGAGAGCTCGCGCAGCGCGCAGACGGCGGTTTCGCGAGGTCCAGCATCACCGCGACGCTCCGCTCCCGCCCCGTCCTGGAGGTCGAGCGCGACCCGTTCCCTCCGAAGCCGCGCCCGCGCGTGCTCGTCGTCGACGACGACTCGACGACCGAGGAGGCGATGGCAGCGCTCGACGGCGTCGACGCCGTGCTCGTCACCGACGGCTGGTCGGCGATCGATCGGCTCACGAGCGAGCCGTTCGACCTCGCGATCTGCGCCGTGATCGTCGCGGGCTTCTCGGGCGCCCAGATCCATCGCGTGGTGGCGAAGAGTCACCCCGAGATGGCGTCGAAGATCGTCTTCCTCGCGAGCGCCGATGCCGTCTCGCGGGCTCCGCCGTCGGCCGCGCGCGGACGCATCCTCACGCGGCCCCTCGATCCTGCCGACGTGCTCGCGCTGCTCGGCCACGGCTGAAGCGCGGCATCGGAGGCTCGCGACACCCCGTCGCTTGACACGGCGCACAGCGGCCCCATCTCCTGTGCGACGAGATGGATAAGAAGCGCGTCGTCATCGTCGGGGGCGGGTTCGGCGGTCTCGAGGCCGCGAAGTCGCTGGACGGAGCGCCGGTCGAGGTCGTGCTGATCGACCGCGCCAACTATCACCTCTTCCAGCCGCTCCTCTACCAGGTCGCGATGGCCGGCCTCTCACCGGCCGACATCGCATCGCCGATCCGCGGCATCCTCTCCGGCCAGGAGAACGTCCGCGTTCTGCTCGGCGAGGTCACGCACCTGGATCTCGACGGGCGGCGCGTCGTCGTCGGTGACGAGCCCATCGCGTACGACTGGCTCGTCCTCGCGGTCGGCGCACGGACGGCGTACTTCGGGCACGACGAGTGGGAGACGAGCGCGCCCGGCCTCAAGACGATCGAGGACGCGCTCGAGATCCGCCGCCGCGTGCTCCTCGCGTTCGAGCGGGCCGAGCGGGTCTCGGACGCACGCGAGAAGAGGGCGCTGCTCACCTTCGTCGTGATCGGCGGAGGCCCGACCGGCGTCGAGCTCGCGGGCGCGATCGCCGAGCTCTCGCGCAACGTGCTCAGCAAGGACTTCGGGGCGATCGATCCGCGCGAGGCGAAGGTCGTGCTCGTCGAAGCAGGGCCGCGCATCCTCCCGAGCTTCCCCGAGGACCTCGCGCAGAGCGCCGTGGAGCAGCTCGCGGAGCTCGGCGTCGAGGTCAAGACCGGCGCGCGCGTCACCTCGATCGACGAGGACGGCGCGCTGCTCGAGACCGACGGCGCGGCCGCGGTGCCCGGCCTCGGCGCGGGCCACGAGAAGGGGCGCCTGGCG
>WBZO01004324.1_pt1 | contig 14102 bp, 11 predicted proteins | sample 5204261 | NCBI WGS metagenome assembly WBZO01 (sample SAMN12412400, study PRJNA552823) | activated sludge metagenome | isolation source: activated sludge from anammox sidestream of wastewater treatment plant... | place: USA: North Carolina | collected 2017-09
CTTCAATGCCACGCTCGATGAACCACGAGCGGTTGATGGCTGGTTTGCTGGAGGTGTGCTGACCTGGGAGACCGGCGCCAATGCCGGTCGCTCCATCGAAGTCAAGGGCTGGACCCAAGGCAGCGGGCGGATCGAGCTGTTCCTGCCGATGGGATACGCGATCTCGTCCGGCGACGCCTTCCGCGTTCATCCCGGCTGCGACAAGCGGCTCGACACCTGCATCGACCGCTTCGCCAACGTCCTGAACTTTCGAGGCGAACCCTACGTGCCGGGCCAGGACGCCATGATGAGCTATCCCGATGCACGCTGACCGCCCACCATCACCGACCGCCACCGCGATCGGGGATCTGGCCGATGCGATCGTCGCCGAGGCCCGGACCTGGCTGGGTGTTCCCTGGCGGCACCAGGGGCGCAGCCGCGCCGGTGTCGACTGCGCAGGGCTCGTGGTCCTTGTCGCGCGGGCGCTCGAACTCGCCGACCACGACAGCACGGCCTATGGGCGCCGCGCGCAGGGACAGGGCTTCGTCGAGCACTTTCGCGGACACATGGACGGCATTGCCGTCACACAAGCGAATCCCGGTGACGTCCTCGTCTTCGCTGATCAGGCTTATCCCTGCCATTGCGGCTTTCTGACGGAACGGCTCGGACGGCCGCATCTCCTGCACGCGCACGCCACGCGCAGGCAGGTGATCGAGGAACCCTATGTCGGCGAATGGCCGGCCAAGATCAAGTTCGCATTTCGCTTTCGCTCTCTCGGATCCTGACCTCGGGACTTTGTGTGTCGCGTTCTCGGACGCGAAACCGGTCCCCACTTTCGCTGAGAACGCTCAATGGCCATCCTCGTCGCAGTGGGCGGAGCCGCGCTCGGCTCCGCGGTCGGCCTCGGCTGGCAAGCCGGCTGGCTCGTCGGCTCGGTGGTCGGCAGCCTCTTGTTTCCCGCCAAGGGGCAGAACGTCACCACCGAGGGACCGCGCCTCGGTGACCTGACCGTCTCCTCGTCCGCCTATGGCGCAGCGATCGCCATCGGCTACGGCACCTTGCGCATGGCCGGCAACATGATCTGGTCCTCCGGCATTCGCGAGCAGCAGAACGTCACCCGGACCCGCTCGGGCGGCAAGGGCGGCGGCGGAGCCACCCAGACCTCGGTCACGTATTCCTACCTCGCGTCCTTCGCCCTCAGCTTCGGCGAAGGGCCGGCCGAGGACGTGCTTCGGATCTGGGCGGACGGCAAACTCATCTACGACAAGACCGGCGCAAGCCCCGACGTCGCCAAACCCGATCTCAAGTTCCGGTTCCATTCCGGGGCGGAGGATCAGCTGGCCGATCCGCTGATCGAAACGCACGTCGGCGCAGGCCGTGCGCCCGCCCATCGGGGTCTCGCCACCATCGTCTTCGAAGATCTGGCGCTCGCGGACTTCGGCAACCGCATCCCCAACATCACGGCTGAGATCACCTACCAGCGGGCGGCTCAGCAGCCCTACCAGCTGCTCGATTTCATCACGACGGGCGAAGGCGGATATTTCGGAACCTACCAGATCGACGACCTGGCCGTCGATTGGCGGCGCGGATACGGCTACTTCCTGGACAGCGACGTCAACGCCGCCGATGCCGGAATCCGCCGCTTCAGTCTCCGGACCATGAAAGAAGACCGCCAGGCGCGGATGACGGACATCACGGGCGTCGCGCCGAACAACTTCCCGAGCACGCTGTTCTGCGGCGAGGACGGTCACCTCTATGTCGTGACAGGATCGAGCAACTCACGCCCGATCCTGCGCATCGAACCGAACGCCCTCAAGGAGGTCGGCCGCTTTGGCTCCACCAGCAGCGGCCTGACCAATTCGACCCTGCGGTTCGTCGCCACGACGTGGATGGGGATGGTCTCCGCTTACAGCCCCTCTGGCCGGGTCGACTTCGTTCTAACCGGATCGCTCTTCGACGATGTCGGACTCATCCGCGCCGACACCATGAGCTATGTCTGGGGCGCCGGGCAAAGCGTCACGGAGCCTCGCGTTCGGGGCGTCATTGGTGGTGCGGTCGGAGAAGGCTTCGGGGATGGCTGGATCCTCGGCAGCGGGACGAGCACGAACCATGGAAGCCTCGGCCTCTATCGCCTGCGGGTCTCCGCGCTGGCAGGGTACGACGGTCTCACCGGCCAATCCCTCGGCGTCACCTTCGAGAAGGTTGCCACCTTCGCAGCCTCGGATGTCGAGAGCGGCGCCACCGGCTTCTACGGCAGCGCGGGCGGGCTCACCTACGACACGACCGACGACAGCGTCATCTTTCAGGCGCGCATCTCGAACGGGGGCTCGGCCGGGACGATCTTCACGATCAAGTGGCGCGCAGACACCGGCATCGTCTGGAAAACGGTCGTTCCGATCCAGATCAACTACGAGGGGCCTTACTTCGGCCAGAGCCGGTTGCGCGGGCAGCGTTGGACGCTGATGCGGGGCACGCGCGTCATTCAGCTCGACACCGCCACCGGCGCTCTCGTTCTCAATGAGATCTGGCCGGGTGCGGTCAGCGAAGGCGGCGCTCAGGTTTACGATGCCGTCACCGACACGCATCTGGTGCGTGGTAGCCAGGGCTGGGCGAAGCTCTTCCTCAACCGCGGCGGCGGTGGTGGAGAGGCGCTCTCCGGCATCGTCTCCGACCTATGCGCCCGTGCCGGCCTTGGTCTGTCCGATATCGACGTCGCCGATCTCGGGGCGACGGTTCCCGGCTATGTCATCGGGCGGCAGACCACCGTGCGGGGCGCGATCGAGCCGCTGGCACAGGCCTATTTCTTCGACGCTGCGGAAAGCGACGATGCCCTGCGGTTCCGGACGCGGGGACGACCGCCCGCCACGACCATCGACGCAGATCTTCTGCTGCCGCTGGATGAGCGGACAGGCGAGAGCTGGCGCGAGCGTCGCACGCAGGAGGTCGAGCTTCCCGAGCGGGTCAGCGTCGTCTACATGGATCGCGGCGCCGACTACCAGCAGGGCACGCAGAGCGAAAAACGCACCTCCCTGCCGCTTCCGACCATGCATTCGCGCAACCAGTCCAGCGTGGAGCTGGCGCTTGCACTGGACGCGACGACGGCCAAGCAGATCGCCGCCAAGACGCTCTTCAGCGCCTGGATCGAACGCAGCGCTTACGAAGCAGAGCTGCCGGCCGACTGGCTGCGTCTCGATCCGACCGACGTCGTGGACGTGGTCTTTGCCTCGGGCTCGACCTTCCGGACCCGCATCACCCGTCTCGATGTCGGGGCCGATTTCTCGCTCGCGGTGAAAGGGGTTTCGGAGGCTGCCGCCACCTACGTCTCCAACGTGGCTGCCGATGGCGGCTCCGGCAAGCCGGTCCAAATCGTCGGCAGCCAGGCCGCGACGCGGCTGATCCTGCCGGACCTTCCGCTGCTGCGCGACACCGATGACACCGGCGGGTCGGGGTCGCGGATCTACTACCTCATGGGCGGCTTCGGAGGCCCGGGATGGCCCGGTGCATCTCTCTACCGCAGCGCCGACGGCACGGCGTGGGCACAGGTCGGGCGATCCCTGAGCGAGGCGGCCTGGGGCGCCACGGCAAATGCCCTCGGCACGCCGACATCCCCGTTCGCGACCGATGAGACGAACAGCCTGACGGTGTTCATGACCACCGGCGGCGAACGGCTGGAGAGCGTCACACAGGACTCGATGCTCAGCGGCGCCAACGCGGCCCTCGTCCTCAAGGCCAACGGCGAGCCCGAGATCATCCAGTTCCGCGACGTGACGCTGAACCCGGACGGCTCATACACCCTGTCCGGGCTTTTGCGCGGCCGACGTGGCTCTGATGTCTTCGTGGAGGGGCACGAGGCCGGCGAGTTGTTTGTCCTCCTCGACCCCGACGATGTCGAGACCATGGTCACATCGCTCGGCGATCTCGATCTACCCCGGTCCTGGAGAGCGGTCGGCTTCGGCACGATCTTCGAGGATGCCGAGACGCTGGTCGTCAGTCACTCAGGGAATGACCTCAAGCCCTACGCGCCTTGGAACGTGCAGGCGGCTCTGACCGGGAATCCGGTCAACATCAGTCTCTCCTGGGTCCGGCGGACCCGGATCGGTGGCGAGTTGAAGGACGGCACCGGCCTCGTGCCGATCGGCGAGACCTCCGAGGTCTACGAGGTCGACATCCTCTCCGCCCCGGGCGGAGTGGTGAAGCGGACGCTCACCGCGACGAGCCCGAGCGTCGTCTACGCCAATGCCGACATCCTCGCCGACTTCGGTGCGGTCCCGTCGTCCCTGACCGTCGCCGTCTTCCAGATCAGCGCCGTCGCGGGCCGCGGCTTCCCGCGCACCGTCACTTTGGAGATCAACTGATGCCCAGCCCCAATCTGGCCGTGACCCATGTCGCGGCCGCCCAGAACCAGAAAGAGGTCACGATCAACGACGCGGTCGATGCCCTCGACAACGCCATGAACCGGGCACTGTCGGTGGCGATGGCCGACGCCAACCTGACGCTGACTGGCACCCAAGCCAACCGGAACGGCCTCATCATCCTCACCGGTACGCTGACGGCATCGCGGACCCTGACGCTGCCCGCCAATCACCGGCGGCTCGCAATCCGAAACGCGTGCCAAGGCGGCCATGACGTCCGTGCCAAATATGCAGGCTCCGGCGCGGAGGTCGTCATCGCCCCTAGCGCGACGGTGCTGGTTCAAGGCAATGGCGGCGATCTCTACGGGGTGGGCGGCGGCGCTGGCGCGCTGGGTGATCTCACCGACGTTTCCATCGCCGGCGCCGCCAATGGCGACGTGCTCCAGTTCGATGGAGCCGCGTGGGGCGCCACAGGTGTCGCCATCTTCAACCGCGCTCTGCTGCCCTTCCGGGGCGCGCTGCTGCGACGCTCGACCAATTTCAGCGTCGCGACGACCGGCGTTTACGTCGCCGTGCCATGGCAAAGCGTCGAGTACGACAGCGACGCATTCTGGGATGCGGGCCAGCCCTCCCGCCTGACCATTCCCGCCGGGGTGACGAAGGTCCGGATCGTGGGCAACATCGAGTGGCAGACCTCGCCGACCAGTCAGCTGGTCGAGGTGCGCAAGAACGGAAACAGCGTGCCGGGCGGCGGCGCCGTCATCGTCCGCGGCGACAGCGGCTACTCCAACCAGATGCGCAATCTGTCGAGCGCCGTCCTGCCGGTGTCGGCGGGTGATTGGTTCGAGCTGGCCGTCTATGTCGGCACGGCCGGGGAGCTGCGCGGCCTCGAGCGCACGTGGCTGGCGATCGAGGTTGTCGAGACTGCGGATGCGGCCGATCCCCCGGCCGACATCAGCGGCTACAAGGCCGGGCAGCCGGCCGCGGACGAGGTGATCGTGCGGGTGCCGGTGGCGCGACGCACCCGGCTGAAGATTGATCTTGCCGGTAGCCATGCCAGCGCCGAGGCGGCGGCAACCGCCCAGACGGACTTCGACATTCGGGTCGATGGCGTGAGCAGCGCCGCCATGCGCTTCGCCGCCGCCAGCACGAGCGGCACCTTCATCGCCGCCAGCGAAACCGTGCTGGAGCCCGGCCAGGTGCTCAGCGTGGTCGCGCCTTCGACGCCCGACGCCACGCTCGCCGGGATCGGGTTCACGCTGGCCGGCTCGCTTGTCCTCTGATCACTCCCGAATTGCGTCATGGACAAGGAACCAGACAGCGGGGCGCTGATCGCGCTGCCGGCCGCCGAGTTTGAAGCCCTGCTGGAGCGGGCGGCCGAGACGGGTGCGCGGCGCGCCCTGCATGAGGTCGGTCTCGATGGCCAGGATGCCGCCGAGGACATCCGCGATCTTCGCTCGTTGCTCGCGGGTTTCCGCCTCGCGAAACAGACGGCCGTACAGACCGCCGTGCGGCTGATCACCACCGGCGTCCTGCTCGCCCTGATGGCCGGCATTGCTATCAAGCTGAAGCTCTTCGGGCCGACGCCTTAACCCATCCGCCCGACTTATCAGACCATCGCCCGCCCTCGCCGAGGAGCGGGCTTTTTTGCGCCTGGAGACCTGCGATGACGACCATGACCTACAAACACTGGCGCGACATGCCCGAGCGTTCGTGGCGCTGGAAGGATTTCTCCCCCGCGGAGATCGCCTGCCGGGGCAGCGGCTCCCTGCGGATCAACGAGGAGGCGCTCGACAAGCTCCAGGCGCTGCGCGACCGGCTTGGCAAGCCGCTCATCGTCCGTTCGGCCTACCGCAGTCCGGCACATAACCGCGCTGTAGGCGGCGCGCCGCGCTCGAAGCACATGGACGGCACGGCCTTCGACATCGCCATGGCCAACCACGATCCGGTCGCTTTCGAGGCTGCCGCCCGAGCCGTCGGCTTCCTCGGCTTCGGCTACTATCCGCGCTCGGGCTTCATGCACATCGATCTCGGCCCGGCTCGGCAATGGGGCGAGCGTTTCCCGGTGCGGGCGACGGCGTTCGCCGCGGAGACGGCGCCCGTGCGGGAGGTCTTGGCCGACAGTCGCACGATGAAGGGCAGCGGCGCAGCAGGCGTGGCGACGCTTGGCGCCGCTGGCGTCGAGGTGGCGCAGAACGTCCTGGCGGAGACCCAGACCGCGATCCTGCCGCTCGTGCCCTATCTCGACACCTTGCGCTGGGTGTTCATCGCCGTGGCGCTCGCGGGCCTTGCCGTGACGATCTACGCCCGCATCGACGACTGGAAGCGGGGGCGTCGATGATCGCTGCTCTGTTCACCGGGATCGCCGCCGCCCCTTGGATGCGGGCGGTCCTACGCTACGGCACCATCGCACTCGCGGTGCTCCTGTTCCTGCTCGCGCTCCGGCACTCCGGCGAGCGTGCCGGCCGCCTAGCCGAACGCCTCGAAACCTCGGAGAAGACCAATGACGTCCAACGCCGGATGCTCGATGCGGCGGCTCGCCGTCCTCGCGATCGCGACGAGCTTGCTGACCGGCTGCGCGACGGTCGCTTCTGACGTCCGCGTCGCGACCGTCTGCCCACCGGTAGTCGAGTATAGCCGAGACTTCCAGGCGCGTGCGGCCGACGAGCTCCATCTGCTGCCAGAGGGGTCGGCTATCGCCGAAATGCTCGCCGACTACAGCGTCATGCGGGACCAAGCGCGGGCGTGTCGTTGACTCGGCATTAAGACAGGTCGAATGCGCTGCCTGGCGAGAAAGAACTTTAGGGGAACACGGGGTCGTGCTATACGAGTTTCATCGACTCTTGCCGAGTCAAGCCGATACACACAGGCCAACGGGGATGGCTGCGGGATGACTGAACCATGGGTTTCCGTTGATCAAGTGGCCGCCCACCTGGGGGTCGCGAAGGACACGGTGTACCGCTGGATCGAAGCTAAGAGCTTGCCCGCTCAGCGAGTTGGGCGGCTATGGAAGTTTAAGTTGAGCGATGTTGATCGTTGGGTCATGGACGGGATGGCAGCGGAAGATGCGGCCGCTCTCTCCAAGAAATCGATAAGCAAAGACGAATGATGTGAGAATGGCTGCCTGACGATGCCGATACCTGACCAGCCAAAAATCTACCATATAGTCCATGTCGACAACCTCGCGTCGATTTGTGGCGACGGCTACCTTTGGTCCGATTCTGTGATGGTTCAGCGCCAGGGCGGTACGGTAATCGGTATGGGAAGCATAAAGCAGCGGCGCTTGGCTTTGCCTGTCTCTTGCCATCCACAAACTTTCGTGGGCGAGTATGTCCCTTTCTATTTTTGCCCACGCTCAATCATGTTGTTCGTTATTCATTGCGCGAACCATCCTGAGCTTGCCTACAGGGGCGGGCAACAGCCGATTATCCATCTTCAAGCCGATCTCAGCCAAGTGGTTCAATGGGCCGAAGCGAATGGCAGACGGTGGGCGTTCTCGTTGTCGAATGCAGGTGCAGTCTACACTCAATTTCGCAGCGAACTGGCGCAGTTGGATGAGATCAACTGGGACGCGGTGGCTGCGCGGGATTTCCGCCCGGCAGACGTCAAGGAGGCAAAACAGGCTGAGTTTCTTGTTCAGCAGTCGTTTCCTTGGCACCTGGTCGAAAGGATCGGCGTTCACTCACAGGGGATCGCTCAGCGGGTCTACGCTGCCATGAACGGGGCCGGCCACCGGCCGAGCGTCGAAATTCGAAGAGAATGGTATTACTGAGGGAGGATGACCATGATCAGATATACGACAGGAGACATCTTGAGGGCGGACGCAGAAGCGATCGTCAACACGGTGAACTGTGTCGGCATCATGGGCCGTGGCATCGCCCTCCAGTTCAAGAATGCATTCCCGGTCAACTTCAAGGCATACGAAGCGGCCTGCAAGCGCGACGAAGTTCAGCCGGGGAAGATGTTCGTCTTCGAGACGGGCACCTTCACGAATCCCAAGTACATCATCAATTTCCCGACGAAGCGGCATTGGCGCGGGAAAAGTCGGATGGAGGACATCGATTCCGGGCTTGTCGCCCTTGCCGAAGAGATTCGGCAGCGTGGCATCCGATCGATTGCCATCCCGCCGCTTGGGAGCGGTCTTGGCGGCCTAAACTGGGGGGATGTACGTCCCCGGATCGAAGCAGCGCTGCGCGACCTACCGGACTTGGACGTCATTGTCTTTGAGCCCAACAATGCGCCGGTCTCGACCAAGTCGCGGGAAGTTCCGACTATGAGCCCTGGACGAGCCGCACTGGTGGTACTGATGAACCGCTATCTTGGCGGCTTGATGGACCCGTTCGTGACGCTACTTGAGGTGCATAAGCTCATGTACTTCATGCAGGAGGCAGGCGAACCACTCCGCCTCAAGTATGCGAAGGCGCCGTATGGCCCCTATGCCGAGAACCTGCGACACGTCCTTCGCGCGGTCGAAGGACACCTTGTGTCGGGATACGCCGATGGTGGTGATGCGCCCGACAAGCAGCTCGAACTGGTCCCAGGCGCGGTGAAGGACGCGGAGTCCTTCTTGTCGGACAAGCAAGATACGGCTGCTCGCTTTGATCGTGTGGCTGAGCTCGTGGAGGGGTTCGAGACGCCGTTCGGCCTGGAACTCCTTGCAACTGTGCACTGGGTGACGACTCGCGAGAACGCTGTCAGCGCGGAGGATGCGATGGCCAAGATTTATGCGTGGAACGAGCGGAAGAAGCGGTTTTCGCCGCGCCAAATCGGCATCGCCATTCAGACCTTGCAGGACAAGGGGTGGCTCGCGAGCGCCTGATCCGTTGTCCTAAGCTACTCCTTGGCTGACGAAGAGGTTAGTGCGGTGCCAGATCAGGCGCTTCCGATGTTTGTCGGTCAACGGGATCGGATCCTGCCAGCGCAATTCGGCGCGAGCGCTGTCGCTCAAGGAAGGTGAGAATTGCGGCTGGCCTTCGTCATCGAACGTCACCAGCCCTCGATCGAAGGCAGCATCCCATAAGGCCGAGAGCAGAAGGCCGTTGTGAACGTCCAAGCGCTCGGCGTCGCTCGTGCAATCCTTCCACGGCACGATGTGCGACGCGCGCAGCAGCGCCGTATCGGTGATGCCGGTCAGCGGGCATTGGCCCTGCCAATAGTCGATCAGGCCCGAGCGGAAGATGTCCTGACCAATTCGCTGGACGATGAGACGTTCGGCCTCGGTCGTCTTCGGCAGGTTCTTGACCTTCGTCTCGAACTCCTGAAGCGGTGCATCAGGGAGGCTCGCCGCAAGCTGGTAGATGCGCGGCAACACCGCATAGACTTGTCCCAGCGTCTCGCAGGCGTAGCGGGCAAGACCTGGTCCCGGCATGTCAACGACGGGTATATCGAGCTCTTCAACGACGCCCGCATGATCGAGGGCGAGAAACCACGGGCCCTGTGCGCCTGCCGCGGCGAGATGGATCGTGCCGGGCACTGTGGTCGAGCTGAAGCCCGCCCAGCCCCCGCATTCGCCCAGCTTGCGGCGGAAGCCATTCTGGAACGCGACCTTGTCGCATTCTTGGCGGATGACGAAGGGCTGCGGCGCTTCGATCATTGCATATTGATCCTCATAGGTCGCAGCCCAACAACCGCTCGCGGCCAGGCGCGCCGCGCAAAACCGCACGCCGCCAAGGCTCTTTGTTGATATCCTGCGGCGGCCTTGTTGTCGTTGTGATCAAATACTGAAAAGTACCACCCGCCAACTCTTCTTCGAGTGCCCGCAAAAGCCGGAAATGCTCATCATAGATCGTTTGCCCCAAGTCGGCCTCGCGCGGACTATCGTGGATCAGAAACGCGGGGATGCGCGTTCGGCCTTCAATACTCAGGCAAAGACAAGCCAGATCGAAGGCGAGCACTTTTAAAGACTGAATGGCGGCTGTTCGCCTGTCGCCCCCAGCCTCAACACCAATCTCAAGACCTTTGCCGGTCAGACGCACGATACCCTTGGCGTCCTCACCGAGCAGGCGCTGAATGACCGCAGAAAATTTCTGCGATATAGCACCTATAGCCTTTGCCTGCTTATCCTCGAATCCCCGAAGTTGTTCGCGGACGCGTTGCAAATCCTCTTCCAGTTTTCTGATCGCGGATTCGGCACGCGCCAGCTCATCGACAAGTTCTGTGGAACGCTGAACATCTTCAACATTTCGGGTAGCTGTGCGCCAGCTTGTGCTTCGAGCGTCAGCAGCCTTCTCAAGGCGATCCACGCGCTCTTCCGCTTGCTGCGCCTTCTGGCTGGCCAGAGCGATTTCGGGCGTTAGGGCAGCAATTTCAGCCTTAATGCTAGCTATCGTTTGTCGCTGGGCCTCAATTTCCTGACGTTTCGCTTCCCATCGCGCGCGACACTGCGCTTGATCAGGCAGTTTGTGAGACAGATTGCAGCCATCCACTAGCGCTGTGTCGATTGGTACCTCGCAGATGGGACAGACCGGACTAGCCGCGGATTGAGCGGCTGCCGAAAGCCCTGGAATTTCACTGCTCATCTGTGTGAGTAGCTTTTCTTCGAGGGGCAATTTCGCATCAAGTTCAGCAGCCTTCAGTTCAGCGTCGCGCAATGCAATGCGCGCATTTTGAGAGGTACGCCTAGCTTCATCGAGTTCGGCGCCAACTCCTGATGGAAGTTTTGACGCCGCCGCAAGTTTCTCCTCCGCGACCGACTTCAGGGTCTCCAAAAGAAGCGGCATGTCCGGCAATGATGCATCGCCAAGACCGAGATCGCGAACGAGGCGTTCCAGGCGCCGCCCTTGATCCCATTCGAGAAAAGACCTTTGCCGTTTTGCTTGATCGAGTTGGCTTGCAAGCTCCTGCTCCTGGCGCCGTGCGGCTTGCTCTTCTTCCGTAATAGCGTTCAGAAACGCCCGCATCGCAAGCAAACGAGGCCCCTTGGCGTCACCACTTCCGGGTTGTGGCGTATCCGATCCTGACGCCGACGAGCGCCAGTCGAGTACGTCGTCAAAACGGCATTCCTGATCGCGCGCCGCCCACGCGAGAGCAACCGGCCAGGCCCGCTGACCAGTCGAAAGTCTGGCCAATTGGGAGGTCCCTTCGCCAAGGATCGTGGCCTCGATGGCGTCGATGAGCGGCTCTATGCCGGTCGCCGTTCCCTCCATCTTCGCAACAATATCGAGGTTGCCGTTCACAATAGCGAAGTGCTTGCGGCCAATGCCGAGCGGTCTCGTGACCGCCCAGCACACTCCGTCAAGCATCACTTCAGCCCCGACGACGCCGTTCAGAAATGTCGTGGAGATGGCATCGCGCTGAACCTCATCGGCGAAGCGGGACTCGCCGAGGCAATACCGCAGCAAACGGCAGAACAGCGTCTTCCCGCTGCCATGGCCGATTGCACGTCCGCCCCCTTCCGGATCGTCATCTCCGTCAGGCGACCAGATGATGTTGAGCCCGGGCCGCAACTCGATGTCTCGAATGATCTCGCCGCCCGGCTCTTTCCAGATTTTCAGTCGCCGAACCCAAAGCCTCGGCTCCGTGAGGTTTTTCGGAACCTCAACGCTCAGTGGCTGAACCGGAAAGAGATCATCCTGCTGCGACATTTGCGATCCAGTCCCGAATCTCGCCGGGAGCAGCCTTCATGGTTGCGTCGATGTCCAGGTTTCGCAGCGCGTTGATGACAAACCCGGCGCGCCCTTCTGGCCAGCCCGCCGTGTCAAAGGCATCCAGACCTGTGCCTGGCGCCCAGGTTCCCTCTGCAAGGTCCTCGATCAGTCGACCGTTGCCACGATGGTTCGTGATGGCGGCATTCCACCCCGGCGTGGTCCGGGCGGCGAAGCCGACGACATTCCCGGAGCGAGGCTCTGCCTCCTGGCCCACCAGCCGCCGCCATTGGGCTTGATCCTCAGGCGGAAGAAGCGGTGTCAAAAGGTAGGGCTCAAGCATGATCGCCGCGGTCAGACGGACGGTGCGGATTGGCGTTGGACCATCCAACGACTTCAAAATCGCCGCCAGTGCCGCCGACGGATCGTGCTGCGGAGACGGCACCGCGCGAGCCCAGGCAGCGTCGGAAATTTGCTCGAGCGGCGGAAGCTGGATGCGTTGCCGCAATGGAGCGACGTCGAAATCCTCCGCACCATGACAAAGGCTGATGTCAGCGGGCGGCGGGGACAAAGGCGTCTGGTACGCCATACCTGATGCCTTCGCCTTCGCCATCGCGTCGTAGGCGGTCAGAACCAGCCGCTTGGTGCGGAACTCGCCATGGTCGCGCTCTTCATATTTTCGGAGGACGGTGAACGAGTTCAGGACCCAGTCGGATTGCTCCCTATCCAAACCATAGAGGTGCAAGACTGCCGCATCGATTTCTGCCTGGAGGATTTGACGGCGCGATGGATCCCATCTGAATGGAGGTGTTTCCCTTCCAATACTTTTTGCGAGGCTTTGGAGTTCCCAATTCGTGTAGAAGAGCTCGATTGCGCGATTGTTCAACCAAGCACGAACCTCCTCCCCAAGCCATGCAGGTGCCCCCTCAAGCTTCGCGCGCTCAAGCATTGGCAACTGTTCAACAATAAAAAATGTCATTCTGCTGGACTTCTGACGAACCGCGTAGTCGACCACCAAGCTTGAGAGAGTGGCAGAGAGCGCCAGTGCGTCTTTGGCAGAGGCATCGGTTGTCAAATAGGGGGAAGCATGCCCCATCGCCGTTAGCGGCAGGATCGTACCAATGAATGTCCGTTCTGACGGGCCTACGTCTCTCCACGAGAATAACCAAGGCCTTCCAGCGTCCTCGCCAAGCGTCTCCTTGGTCAGTTGAGCATCTACCCAGTAACGAGGCTGAATTCGATATTCCGCTGAGTTGTGCTTCTCATCTGAGACCCTAGGAAGAACGCCCTTGTTGGCCTGCTTCTCGGTCTGATTTTCATAGGTGCCGTACCGGTGGTCGAAGTGCCAGAACATCTTGCCCTCATAAAGAGGGTAGACCTGTCGACCGTCACGAAGCACCGCGAGCGCGCCCCGACGTTCTTCGATTAGCGGCGCAACCTCCTCATGGTCTATGAAATGGCCAGAGTCATTTGCCATGTGGAACATGGTCTTGAGGGAAACCTCCCAGTCATTCCGAACAACCTGACTGCCTTCCTTCTCAATCAAAATCGGCGCAGCCGTGTGGATGGCAGCCGTGACTTTCGCGTCTCTCGACCACCGAAAGGCGGGAAGGTTTAGGGTGTTCGGGTTGATGGCCCTGATTTCATCGACGGTGAGCGCGTACCGCTTTGCGGGATCGGCGATTTCTGCAGGCTGCCTGATATGTGCCGTGAACCACGGCTGCTCGATCTTGACCTGAGTGCCGCCGATGGTGAGCAGCCCGAACTTCGTTTCGTTGTGCACATCCTTGAAGATCTTGTCTTCGTTCTCGAAGCCGTAGAACGAGACCAGAGATTTCTCCGACAAGAGCTGGCGCAGGAACTCTCGGTAGGTGAAGCCGACCACCAGACCATTCGGAATGATCAGGCCAGCTCGCCCCGTGGGATGGAGGGCCTGCCAAGCAAGATCGGTGAACACGGCGTAGGTGTTGACGTCTCCGACGCCGCCTCGCGGGAAGCGCCCGGACTCGCGCATGAAATGGCTTTCGGTCGCGGCGGTTCTCAGCGCGTCCTGCCATTCTCTAGCCAGGCGCGGGTTGGTTTCGTCCAGCCGTTCGATCAGCTTCTTGCGCGCGGCGGCATTCTTCGCCGTTGCAATTTCGGCATCCCGAAGCGCAAAAAACTCCTGTTCCTGAAGTTTGACACGCTC
>WBZO01004888.1_pt1 | contig 14090 bp, 11 predicted proteins | sample 5204261 | NCBI WGS metagenome assembly WBZO01 (sample SAMN12412400, study PRJNA552823) | activated sludge metagenome | isolation source: activated sludge from anammox sidestream of wastewater treatment plant... | place: USA: North Carolina | collected 2017-09
ATGGGCTCGTGCTCTTCAACCGCTTCGTCCAGCCGGACATCGACCTGGAAACCCTGTCGGTTGTGCCCCGCGTGCGGCTCAGCAGTCCCGCCGAACTTACGCTGCCGCTGCGCTGGATCGCCATCCTCCGCGGCCAGGTGCACGCCTCCCTGGCGGCGACAACGGGCATCCACAGCGCCGAAGATGTGCTCAAGGTCCTTCTTGCGGGGGCCGACGTCGCGATGATGGCGTCCGCGCTCCTGCTGAACGGCCCGTCGCACCTCACGCGCGTGCACGACGACCTCGTGAGCTGGCTGGGCGAGCATGAGTACGAATCGGTGGAACAGATGAAGGGCAGCCTCAGCCAGGCTACCTGCCCCGACCCGGCCGAGTTCGAACGGGCGAACTACATGAAGGCGCTGGTCTCGTATTCGGGCGCGGTACCCGGCGTGCGGTCCTGAGGGAACGGCCGGCGCAGGTTGGCGTGGGCCGCCACAGGCGGCCCACCGTGGGGAACCGGTAGCGGTTTCCCCTAACGCTTCCCGATCTCCACGTACTTCTGGCCGCGCGCTCCGGTGTACACCTGGCGCGGCCGGGCAATCTTTTGCTCGGGGTCCGTCACCATCTCGCGCCACTGCGCGACCCACCCGGCGGTCCGCGGGATGGCGAACAGCACCGGGAACATCTCGACCGGGAAGCCCAGCGCCTGGTAGATCAACCCCGAATAGAAATCGACGTTGGGGTAGAGCTTCCGCTCGATGAAGTACTCGTCCTCCAGCGCGATGCGCTCCAGTTCGAGGGCGATATCAAGCAGCGGGTTGCGCCCCGTGACTTCGAAGACTTCGTCGGCGGTGGCCTTGATGATGCGGGCGCGAGGGTCGTAGTTCTTGTAGACCCGGTGCCCGAAGCCCATCAGGCGGCGCTCGCCGGCCTTCACGTGCTTCACAAACTCGGGGACGTTCTTCACCTCGCCGATCTCGTTGAGCATCAGGAGCACGGCTTCGTTGGCGCCGCCGTGCAGCGGCCCGTAGAGCGCTGCCGCGGCCGCGGCGGTGGCAACGAACGGGTCCGGGCGCGAACTCCCGACCGCGCGCATGGCGTTGGCGCTGCAGTTCTGTTCGTGGTCGGCATGGAGGATGAACAGCACGTTGAGGGCGCGCTCGATCACGTCGCTGGCGACGTAGCGCGATTCGGACATGCGCCAGAGCATGCTGGCGAAGTTACCCGCGAAGGTGAGGTCGTTATCCGGGTAGACGTACGGCAGGCCACGGCTGTGGCGGTAGGCGAACGCCGCCAGTGTCGGCACCTTCGCGATCAGCCGCCAGGTCTGCAAGTCGCGGACGGACGCATCGTCGACATCCTTCGCGTCTGGATAGAACGTCGAGAGCGCGGCCAGCGAACTCACCAGGACGCCCATCGGGTGGGCGTCGTAACGGAAGCCCTCCATGAACTGGCGAATGTTTTCGTGGACGAAGGTGTGGAAGGTGATGTTGTGGGTCCACTCCTTCAGTTCGGCGGCCGAAGGCAGGTGACCGTGGACGATGAGAAACGCGGTCTCCAGGTAGGTGCTCTTCTCCGCCAGCTCCTCGATCGGGTAGCCGCGGTATTCGAGCACTCCGGCATCGCCATCGATGAAGGTGATCTCGCTCCGGCACGAAGCGGTATTGGTGAAGGCGGGGTCGTACACCATCAGCCCGAAGTCGTCGGGAGAAGTCCGCATCCGCCGAAAGTCCATCGCGCGGACGGTGCCGTCCTGTATTGGGACTTCGAAACGGTCTCCCGTCCGGTTGTCGATCACGGTCAGGGTCTCACTTGTCACGCCACACTCCTCGTTGCGTTGTCGCGTCCTGTGCGCGGGCGCACCACCGATGGTACGCCGGGCAGCCATCCCTCGGGGATGGCCGGATGACCGTTGAGGGATGGGCCTGTCGTTCGCATTACAACTTCCCCCGGCCACGGGCTCGGGGCTGGCGAGGCCATGGCCGCCGTGCCTAAGGTGGTAGGGAACATTTGCGTACCGCGTGAGGTGAGCCATGACCGACCGAATCCCCGTCTATCTCCAGAGCCATGTGATTGCGGGTGACCGGATGACGTTCTCTCTCGATCAGGAGGCGCGCGAGCTCCAGGCGCAGGCCAGCGCGAACCGCCGTGGCGTCACACTCTTCAAGGACCACGGTTTGAGTCTGGTGCTCCTGGCGATGCCAGCCGGCAACGAGGTGGCCGACCACACGGCGCCTGGGCCGCTCACCGTCCAGGTCCTGAGCGGGCGCGTGGAGATCCGGCTCGAGAAGGAAGCCATCGATGGTTACGCGGGCACGCTTGCCGTACTCGGGCCCAATGTCGCCCACTCACTCCACGCGAAGGAAGCGAGCGTCGTGCTCCTTACCCTCGCTCCGGCTTCGTAATCGGCGATGGTTCATCCCCATCCCCTGGCACACGTACAATTTAAGCGCCGGTGCAACGCCTGCGGAGGTGCCTACGCTGTCACGCTCTACGACGTGCTGCAGGAGAAGCGAATCCAGCGTGAATGGCGGAGCCCACGGCCGCCCCGCGGTTGCCACGCCAACTTCGACAGCCTTGTGAGCGAGATCCCCGCGGAGCTCCTGGACGATGTCGACAGGGCGTGGCAACGGCTCATCGCGCACCTTCCGCCGGAGATCGATCTCCAGTCGGTCTGAATGACTGGCGAACCAACCCTCCTTGCGGTGACCCGTTCCCCATGGCAGGGTTGCCGCCATCGATCGCTTTCGGTTGGGAGGGCACGGGATGAAGCTCGGCATCAGCATCGGGTACTCGGGAGCCGATATGCGGCTCCCTATCGAGAAGGTCCTGCGGGCAGAGGAACTGGGGTACGACTCAGTCTGGACCGCGGAGGCCTACGGCTCCGACGCGGTGACACCGCTTGCCTACATCGCGGCACTGACGAAACGCATCCGGCTGGGCACCGGCATCATGCAGCTCGCCGGGCGCACACCGGCCATGGCCGCCATGCAGGTGGCAACGGTCGACGCGCTCGCGGGTGGAGGCCGCTTCATCGCGGGCCTCGGCGTCTCGGGGCCGCAGATTGTCGAAGGCTGGTACGGCCAACCGTGGGGGCGCCCGTATTACCGGCTGCGCGACTACGTCACCATCATGAAGAAGGTCTTCGCGCGCGAGGAGCCGGTGACCCACCAGGGGAAGGAGATCTCCCTCCCCTACACCGGCCCGGGGGCGATGGGCATCGGCAAACCGCTCAAGTCCATCCTCCACATGAACCCGAAGATCCCGGTCTGGCTGGGCAGCGGCACCGAGACCAACGTGCGCCTCGCCGCCGAGGTCTGCGACGGCATCCTCCCACTCGGGTTCGTGCCGGCGACCGCGCATATGTACCGCCCGTGGATTGAAGAGGGCTTCGCCCGAGCCGGGAACGGCAAATCGTGGAAAGACTTCGAGATGCAATCGAGCGTCACCGTCATCGTGACCGACGACCTGCGCGACGCGTTCCGGCAGATGAAGCCCCGGATCGCCCTCTACGTCGGCGGCATGGGCCACAGCAGCAAGAACTTCCACAACGACATGATGGTGCGGCGCGGCTACGGCGACGCCGCCAGAACGATCCAGGAACTCTACCTCGCCGGCCGCAAGGGCGAGGCGATGGAGGCTGTCCCGGATGAGTTCTGCGACGATGGCGCACTCATCGGGCCGCCGGAGCGCATCCGCGAGCGTTACCGCGCGTGGGAGGACAGCGGCCTCACCGGGATGACCATCGCCGGCGACGACCGGGCAATCGAACTCATGGCCGAGATCACCGGCGCGAACAAGGGGAACCGGGGCTAACCGCGTTTCTGCCCGGCATTCGCATCCCGCGGTGGGCGTGCCGCCACGCGGCGGCGCAGGTCGGGCGGTGTCGCGTAAAAGCCGGCGCCGGCCTCTTCTCCCGCGCGGCAGGCGCCGCAGCGCCCAAGCGTCCGCGAGAGTTCGGAGTGGAGCGTAGTGCCGCAGGTTGCGCAGATCGTGTTCAGGGCCATGGCGTGCAGGCAGTCTAGCCGCCGCCGCCGTGCCGTGACTATGCGGCGACCGGCCCTGCGCGCTCCGGCCGGGCGTGGGTATGCACCGTCTCGGGGGCAAGGCCCTGGTACAGCAGGAGCACCAGTTGCCGTTCATCCTCGGGCGGGAGGTCCGCGAACTCCGCCCCGATCCGGAATCCGGGGGTCTCCGAGATGCACATGGTGATGGTCGCCGGGGCCCGGATCGGGACGCGTGACGGAGAGTTGAGTTCGACCTGGATGCGCGTGCCGGGCGAATACCACGTCGGCGACCGCCAGCCGAGACCGGTCGTCGAAAGGTCGATGGTCTCAGCATGCCGTTTGCGCCGGCCGAGCGAGATGGTCACCGGCACGCGGACCGGGAAGCGGTAGACCTGGCGCCGGTGGTGCCGCTGGAGCACCGAACGCATGAGGAGGCCGACAATGCCGGCGTTGAAGGTGGCCCAGCCGATGGTGACGAAGAGCGACACGCCGCTGAGCGCCCACGAAGCGCCTGCCAGCCAGGAGAAGAACCCCCACACCGCGGCTGCGGCGCACAGCCCACCAACCACGATCTGCATGCGCAGGTGCCGGAGCACCGCAACCCGGCTTTCGCCTTCGCCGGCGGACTTCGGCGTGACCTTGAACTTCAGCTTCCTCGGGAACACCAGGAGCGTGATCGCGCGCAGCATGATCTCCACTTTCAGGACGTGGAAGCGCTCCGAGCGGAGGTAGGGATTCGTGCCGCCGGTGAGCCACCGGGTCGCAAGCACGCCGAGCAGGTAGTACGGCACGAACCGGAAGACGAAATTCCATCCCATGTTCGTCATGGGGAGGACGCCCGTGATGAGGACCAGGGGCGGCATGGAGAGGTAGATCGCCTTGGGGATGTACTCGATGACGTAGGCGACGCTGGTGAAGTAGGCGACTCGCTGGCGCCACGAAAGCCCGCGCCGCATCAGCGGGTTGTCCTTGCGCAACAGCTCCATCGCGCCCTGGGCCCAGCGCAGCCGTTGGACCAGGAAGGGCTCCAGGTCGTCCGGGGCGATGCCGGCGGCAAGTTCGCGGTCGTGATAGACCGACTTCCAGCCCGCCGCGTGGATAAGCATGGCCGTGTGCATGTCCTCGGTCACGGTCAGGGTGTTGACGCCACCGACCTCTTCCAGGGCGGACCGGCGGAGGATGGCGCTCGATCCGCACCAGAAGGCCGCGTTCATGCGGTCCTTCCCCGGCATGATCATGTCGTAGAAGATCGACTGTTCGTGCCAGGGCTTCCCCTCGAGGCGCTTCCCGCGGCCGTGCTGGAACGAGTCCAGGTTGTAGTAGGCCTGGGGCGACTGGACGAGCGCCACCTCCGGGTCGTCGAAGTACCCGAGCAACTCCGTCAGAAACTCTTCGAAGGGCGCGTGATCGGCATCGAAGATGGCGATGAACTCCCCGCTGGTCTGGGGGAGCGCGGCGTTGACGTTCCCTGCCTTGGCGCCGCGGTTGTCCGGGCGCGTGAGGTATTCCGCACCAACTTCAGCGCAAAACCGCCTGACCTCGTCCCTGCGGCCGTCGTCCAGCACATAGGTCCGGTGCGGGTACCGCATCGAGAGGGCGGCAAGGACCGTCGGCTTCAGGATCGAAAGCGGCTCGTTGTAGGTGGGGATGAAGACATCCACCGGGCGGTCGGCGGGCGGTGGTGGGGCATACCGCCGCACACGCGACCAGAGGTTCAGGGCGAACAGGATGAAGAAAACGAATCCAAGATAGTCCGCGGCAAGCAGCGGGATGGAGAGGTACGGCGCATCGGTGTTGACCGTGTTGAAGGTGCGCCACCAGAGGTACGCGGCGCCAAACGCGAGATACACGAGCGTCGCCACCTGGGCACGCCGGGAGCGCAACACCTCTGTTCGGATGCCAAACCGGTCGGTCGATTGATGCCCCGTCACGCCGTCGTTTTCGGCACCTCCGGCCAATCTCAGCAGTTGGCGGCGGCGCCGGCGTGACAGCCGGCGCGCCAGCCTCCAAGATCGGCCCACTCAAACCTGAGAGTTCTGGAGGAACCCCACCCATGGCAACGGTCAATAAGAATGGAGTGCTCGCCGGCCAGGTCGCCGTCGTCACCGGCGCGTCTCGCGGCATCGGCGAGGCAATCGCGATCCGCTACGCAATGGAAGGCGCGAAGGTCGTCGTCTCGGCCCGGACCGTCGAAGAGGGCGACCATATGCTCCCCGGCAGCATCAATGGTGTCGTGAAGCGCATCCGCGACGCGGGCGGCGAAGCCCTGGCCGTCCGCTGCGACCTCTCCGAGGCCGCCGACCGCGAAGCGCTCATCAAGCAGACGGTGGACCATTTCGGCCCGGTCGACATCCTCGTGAACAACGCGGCGATCACCTACTTCATCCCGGTGGATAACTTCCCGGAGAAGCGGATGAAGCTGATGTTCGAAGTCCAGGTCTTCGGGCCGTTCCACCTGGCCCAGCTCGTGCTCCCCTCGATGCGCGAGCGCAAGTCCGGCTGGATCCTGAACATCTCCTCGCACGCGGCGCTGCACCCGCAGCTGCGCGCGCCCGGCCGTGGCGGGACGGTCTACGGCATGTGCAAGGCCGCGCTCGAGCGCTTCACGACGGGCCTCGCTTCGGAAGCCAGCAACGACAACATCGGCGTGAACGTCATCTCGCCCGGGCTGGTCGCCACGCCGGGCGTGTTGCATCACGGGCTGGTCACCGAGGCCAACAAGGACATGGCCACCCCGGTCGAGCACATGGCCGAAGCGTGCCTGCACCTGGTGCATGGCAACCCTGCCGTGAACTCGGGACACATCACGTATGCGGCCGACGTGCTCAAGGAATTCAACCTCACGGCGGCGGAACTGCTGGCCTGAGTCACACCCTGACGCGGCGCGTCGCGGCGGGTCATTCCTCCGCGATGCGCCGCAGCAAGATCTCCACGATCTCCGGCCCGTGCGATTCCTGGAGGAAGTGACCGGCGTCGAGTCCGTCGTACGTTGCCCGGGGGTACATCGCCGCCCAGGCGCGGCCCCACGCCTCCGTGAATACCTGGTCGCGCTCACCCCAGATGAAGTGGACTGGCTTCGCCCACGAGCGCAGGGCTTCGAAACACCGCTCCTGTTCCGTGGCATTTCCGCCCTCCGGGTTGTCGAACGGAATCGACAGCGGAAAACGGCGGGGCCCCGCCTTCGACGCGCGGTCGGGGAATGGCGCCTCGTAGGCGGCGAAGGCCGCTTCAGGCGTAAGCGGCGTCGAACCGGCGGGGAAGTTCCTCAGGTAGTTCTGCATCACGAAGCCACAACCCTGCAACTGGTCCATCGCTCCCCCCTGGTGCCAGGCGGCGTTCCAGGCGCGGATCGCCGGGCTGTACTCATACGCCTCGTGATGGAGCCATGTGTTCAGGATGGCCAGGCGCTCGAAACGCTCCGGCATGTCGACCGCCTGCCGGAGGCCAGTCGGCCCACCCCAGTCCTGGCAGACCAACGTGACGCGCTCCAGCGCCAGCCCACGCACGAGTGCCGCCAGGTTCTGACTGTGGCGCTCGATCGAGTACCACTCGTCTTCGAGTACCTTGTCGCTCTTCCCGAAGCCGATATGGTCCGGAGCGATGCAGCGGTAGCCCGCCGCCACCAGCCCCGGGATCATCCGCCGGTACAGGAACGACCACGTCGGCATTCCGTGCACCATCAGCATTACCGGGGCTTTGCGCTCGCCCTCATCGATGTAGTGCATCCGGAACGGCGCGCCTTCGGCGCGGGCGATGTCCAGGTATCGCGAGGCGAATGGATAGTCCGGCAATCCGGCGAAACGCTCCTCCGATGTACGGAACACAGTCACCATCGCATGCACCTCCGAGTGGGTCCCGGCAGCGTACGGCCGATCGCAGGTCCGCCGCCAGCGAACGTCGGGCGGAGCCGGTAGGATTGCCAGACAACCCACCGGGAGTGACCTGTGGACCCTGTTGACCTCTTCGATCTGACCGGGAAGGTCGCCCTCGTGACGGGCGGCAGCCGCGGGCTGGGCCGGGAGATGGTGCTCGCCTTCGCCCGCTGCGGCGCCGACGTGGTCATCGCCAGCCGGAAGCTCGAGAGCTGCGAGGAGCTGGCGGCCCAGGTCCGCGCCGAGACCGGCCGCCGCGCCCTCCCCGTCGCCTGCCACGTGGGCGAGTGGGGCCAGGTGGAACAACTCGCCGAAACCGCCTATGCCGAGTTCGGCCGTGTCGACATCCTCGTCAACAACGCCGGGATGTCGCCTATCTATGACCGGGTGGTCAACGTGACCGAGGCGCTCTACGACAAGGTGCTCGACGTGAACCTGAAGGGCCCATTCCGGCTGACCTCGATCGTCGGGACGCGCATGGCCGAGGGGGATGGCGGATCCATCATCATGGTTTCGAGCACGGCCTCGCAGAACCCCGGCCCGAACGTCATCCCCTATGCGGCAGCCAAAGCGGGCCTGAACGCGATGACCGCCGGCTTCGCGCGCGCCTTCGCGCCGAAGGTGCGGGTGAACTGCATCATCCCGGGGCCGTTCCTGACGGACATCTCCAAGGCGTGGGACCTGGAAGCGTTCAACAGGCGGGCGGCCTCCACCATCCTCCTCCAGCGCGGCGGGCAACCGAACGAGATCGTCGGCGCGGCGCTCTACTTCGCCTCGGCCGCATCGAGCTTCACGACCGGGAGCCAACTCGTCGTCTCCGGCGGGAGCTACGGCGCCGAATAGCCCCGGTCCACCATCGCCCCTGCCACGGGGCCCAAACCACAGAGGTGCATCATGGCAGTCGACTTCGAAATCCCGGCGGAGGCCAGGGCGATCCGCGAAACGGTCCGCACGTTCGTGCAGGACGAATGCGTCCCCGCCGAGAAGGAACTGGCGGCCGGCCGCCCCTACAAGGACGTGCTCGCCGACTTGCGCGCGAAGGCGCGATCGCAGGGGCTCTGGTGCCCGTTCGTGCCGAAGGAGTACGGCGGGATGGGCCTCGGCCCGCTGGCAAACGCGCTGGTGCAGATGGAGCTCGGCGAGAGCTACCTCGGTGCGCTCGCCCTGAACACCCAGGGCCCCGACGACGCGACCATGCTCACGATCCTGACTCACGGCACGCCCTACCAGAAGGAGAAGTTCCTCAAGCCGCTGCTCAACGGCGAGAAGCGCGTCTGTTACTCAATGACCGAACGGGCCGCCGGGGCCGACGCCACCGGCATGCAGACGCGCGCCATCCGCGATGGTGACAACTGGGTGCTGAATGGCGAAAAGTGGTTCAGCAGTGCCGCCAGCGTCGCTGACATCGCCGTCGTCATGGCCAAGACGGACCCCGACGCGCCGCGGCACAAGCAGTTCAGCACCTTCATCGTTGAGCTGCCGAACCCCGGCTACCAGATCGTCCGCGACATCCCCACGATGGCGGTCGAGAGCCCGCTCGGGCACGTCCTCGGCGGCGGCCATTCGGAGATCAAGATCCAGGACCTTGTGGTGCCGAACGAGAACCTGCTCGGCGGGCAGGGCGAGGGCTTCAACATGGGCCAGCACCGGCTCGCCTACGGGCGGCTCCGGCACGGCATGCACAACGTCGCCATGGCCCAGCGCGCGCTCGACATGGCGACGCAGCACGTCATCGAACGCTCCACGTTCGGGCAGCCGCTCTCGCAGCGCCAGGGCGTCCAGTGGATGCTGGCGGACTGCGCAAGCGAACTCTATATCGCGCGGCTGATGCTGATGCACATCGCCTACAAGGCCGAAAAGGGGATGGACCTCCGCCAGGAGAACGGCATCGCGAAGGTGTTCCTGGCGAACATGGTGCACAAGGTGGTCGACACGGCGATCCAGCTCCACGGCGCGCTCGGCTACAGCCTCGATACGCCCCTGGCGCGCTGGTACACCAGCATCCGCTCGCAGCGCCTGGTCGACGGCCCCGACGAAGTGCACCGCTGGACCACGGGCCGGAACGTGATCAAGGCGTTCCAGCAACACGGCACGACGGCATCGGCCTGCGGAGGGGACCTGCTCTAAGCCCGGCCCTTCACCAAACACTCTCCGAGGCCCGGCCGAGATGCCGGGCTTCCCTACGTCCGGAGCGTGAGTCCCCCGTCGATCACCAGCCCGTGGCCGGTGACGAAGCCGCCGTCCTCCGAGGCGAGGAAGAGGATGCCACGGGCGATGTCGATCCCCTGGCCGAGCCGCTTCAGCGGCGACTTCTTCTCCCAGACCTGGCGGATGTGGTCCTGGTCGAAGTTCTGTCGCGTCATGCCGGTGTAAATCGCTCCCGGGAGGATGTAGTTCGCGGTGATGCCGAACTTGCCGAGTTCGAGCGCGAGCGTGCGCGTCAGGCCCGCTACGCCCGCCTTCGACGCGGCATATGCGGCCAGCCCGTAGTCCGTCCGTTCGGCCATCACTGAGGCGACATTGACGATCCGCCCGCGGCCCGATTCGCGCAGCGCCGGGATCGCCGCCTGGCAGAGGAGGAACATCCCGCGAATGTTCACCGCGAAGACGCGGTCCCACTCCTCGATCGGCAGGACCTCGGCGAGCGCGTTCGAACCCGTGCCCGCATTGTTCACCAGGATGTCGAGCCCACCGAAACGTCCGGTGGCCGCAGCGACGATCTCTTTGCCCGCCATTTCGCCCGCGATGTTGGCCTCGAACGCGACGATGCCGGGCTGCCCGGTGTGCGCTTCCGCGAGCTTCGTGCCCGGCAGGTCCACGGCGAGCACCTGCGCGCCCTCGCTCGCGAAGAGCCCGGCGGTGGCCGCACCGATGCCCGATGCGGCCCCGGTCACGATCGCCCGCATGCCTTCCAATCTCATCGCTATCCCCCCGGCGGTGTGGTCGCCGCTCGCAGAGCGGACTATAGCCGACACCGGTTACTCCGGCTTCGCGACATGACGCCAGCCCCGCCGTGGGCCAGAATCCCTCCACTGATTCAGCTGGAGGAGGGCGAACGTATGGCGGAAGATGGCGGCTACCTGTTTTCCGGGCTGAAGGTGCTCGATGTCGGCACCTGGATCGCGGGCCCGGTCGCGACCACCATCCTGGGCGACTTCGGCGCCTCGGTAATCAAGGTGGAGACCCCCGGCGCCGGCGACCCGTACCGGGCGTTGGCCAACGGCCCGCTCAGCCCCCGGGCGCCGATGAACTACATGTGGCTCGCCGACGGCCGCAACAAGCGGAGCATCGCCCTCAACCTCAAGACCCGGGAAGCGCGCGACATCCTTCTCGATCTCGTCCGCGACTGCGATGTGTACGCCACGAACCAGCCGTTCGCCACGCGCCGGGCGTTCGGGCTGACCTACGAAGACCTGGCGCCGCTGAACGAGCGGATGATCTACGCGTCGCTCACCGCCTATGGAGAAGAGGGCCCCGACGCGGAACTCGAAGGCTTCGACGGGGTCGCCTGGTGGGCGCGCACCGGGCTGATGGACCTGGTGCGCTCGCAGGGCGCCACGCCCGGCATGTCGGTCCCGGGGATGGGTGACCACCCGACGGCCGTGACCGTTTACGCGATGATCGTGACCGCGCTGATGAACCGCGAACGGACGGGGAAGGGCACTCGCGTGCACACCAGCCTGCTCGCGAACGGCGTCTGGGCGAACCTCTGCTACGCGCAGGCGGCCATGGTGGAGGCGGAGTTCCCCGACCGGACCGTGGTCCGCCCGCTGGTGAGCCCCAACCGGGTGCTCTTCGAAACAAGCGACGGCCGGCTGCTCCAGCTCTATATGGTGCGCACGCACGCCGAACTCGATGGGCTGCTCCTCGCCGCCGGGCGCGAAGACCTGCTGGCGGACCCGCGCTTCGGTGACCACGCCGCCCGGCCCCAGCACGCTGCCGAGCTGGTCGAGGAGCTGAAGGCCACGCTCCGCCAGCGCACGGCCGCCGAGTGGATGCGCACGTTCCGGGAGAGCGGAGTGCCCGTGACGCCCGTTGCCGAGACCGGGGACCTCCTGCACGACCCGCAAGTCCACGCGAACCGGATGGCCGTGCCACCGAGTGACCCGTCGGTCACGGCCCCATTGATCGTGAACCACCCGCTGAACATCGACGGGCTGGCGCGGGTTGGGCCGACCCGTGCGCCCGAGGTGGGCGAGCACACGGCGGACGTACTCGGAGAGCTGGGCTACAGCGATGCCCAGGTGGCGGACCTCCGGGCACGCGGCGTGCTGTAGGCCATCCGCCGAGCGTCTCTCGCTCGCGCGGGCATAGGGTTCTCCCGCATATCTCGGCGCCCGAACGGTGTCGACAATACCGCCTGAGCGACTCTGCGTGCCCGAAGAGAGGTCTGTGGCAATGGCAATGACCCTCCGGCGGACGACTGCGCTCATCGTGGCGGTCGCTGTCTTCGGCACGGCGGTCGGCGTCTATGGGTTCTCCTCCCTGGTCACCGACCGGACGTTTTCGGAACTCGAACAGTCCTATGCCGCCCGGGATGTCGACCGCGCGCGCAACGCCATCGCCAACGAGGTCTCCCAGATCGATACGACCGTGGAAGACTGGGCTTCGTGGGATGCGACGTACGAATACATGCGGGACCGCAGCGGCGACTACGTAGCGGACAACCTTGTCGACGAGACGCTCTGGGCGCTGGACCTGAACTACCTGCTGCTGATCGACCTCGACGGGCGACCGGTGGTCACGCGCTCGATCGAGCGCGAGAGCGGCGACCCCGTCCCCGCTTCTCCCGACCTCCTGCGTGAGCTGCGCCTGCCCATCAAGCAGCCACCGGGCGCCGCCGATGGCTACCGGCGCGCCGGCATCGTGCTCCTGGAAGGCGGGCCACTCATGTTCGCCATCCGCCCCGTGCTGACAAGCGAGGACCACGGGCCCGCCCGGGGCTACCTGCTGATGGCTCGCTACCTGGACGAAGCCACGCTCGCACGCCTCTCCGAGCAGACCGTGCTGGACCTGACCCTCGCCGTGGGCGACGCCCCGGCCGGCGCGGGCATCACCATGACCGGGGAAGACGAGGACCGGCTGATCGCGGCCGGGTCGCTGCCAACCACGAACGAGACGGGCTCGCTCCAGGTGCGCGTCGCCATCGACCGCGATATCGCCCGCGAGGGCAGTCGCGTCGGCTGGTGGATGCTTGCCATCGCAGCCGGGGTGGCGCTTCTGTTCGGTGTGTCGATGTTCCTGCTCCTGCAAAGGCTCGTCGTCCGCCGTCTGCGGCGGCTCAGCCGCGAGCTGTCGGAGATCGGAGGGTCCGGGGAGCTCGGGAGCCGCGTCGAGGCCGAAGGCCGGGACGAGGTCGGGCAGCTGGCCGTCGATATCAACCGGATGCTCGCCTCCCTCGAACAGTCGGCCGGCCGTTACGAGGTCCTCGTCGGGTCGACTCCGGACGCTATCTACCTCGTCCGCGATGGGGCGATTGAATACGCGAACCCCGCCGGAGTGGCACTGGTTGGCGCCGCCGACGAGGCCGAGCTGCGGGGCCGGCCCCTGGAGGCGCTCGTCGCCCAGCGCGATAGGCCGGCGATTCGCCAGACGCTGGCAACGCCGGACCGGGCGACCTCGGCCAGATTCGAGGTGACGGTCGCGGGCGCCGGGCGCCGGCGGGTCGACCTGGCGCTCGTCCCGGTCGGCAACGACGGACTGTGGCAGGTGAGCGGGCGCGACGTGACCGAACTCCGGGAGCGGGAGGCCCGGGAGCGGACATTCGAGCGCCGCATGCAGGAGTCCCAGCGGCTGGAGAGCCTGGGGCTGCTGGCGGGCGGCATCGCGCACGATTTCAATAACATCCTGCTCGCCGTCGCCGGAAATGCGGCGATGGCCAAGCTGGAGGTCGACCCGAAGAGCGCGGCGGCGGAGTCGATCAGCGAGATCGAGACTGCCGCCTTCCGCGCCGCCGACCTGACCCGCCAGTTGCTCGCCTACGCGGGGAATGGCCAGCTCATGGTCCAGCAGGTGGAGGTGGCCGAGCTTGTGCGAGAGACCGTGAAGCTGGTCCGGCGGGTGGCCAGCAGCTTTGTGCTGGTGGATATCGACGCGGCGGAGCAGCCGGTGTTCATCGAAGGCGACGAGGTACAGCTGCGGCAGGTGGTCCTGAACCTGGTGACCAACGCGTTCGATGCCCTCGAGGACCACCCGGGGCACATGCGCGTGGCCAGCGGCGCCCGGGAGTTCA
>WBZO01004361.1_pt2 | contig 14087 bp, 16 predicted proteins | sample 5204261 | NCBI WGS metagenome assembly WBZO01 (sample SAMN12412400, study PRJNA552823) | activated sludge metagenome | isolation source: activated sludge from anammox sidestream of wastewater treatment plant... | place: USA: North Carolina | collected 2017-09
CAATGCAAAGCCTGCCACCATGCCACCATGAATATTACTCCAGAGCAGAAAAACTATGGGAAGAAGAAGTAATTTCTGCAGGTGCAGGCGCGCCTGGTGCAGAAGCAGATAAGTGCTGAGGCAGGCAATCATGGTCATAAGCTGCGGGCGCATGGCGATGCCTGCAGAAATCAGGCAAAGCATCAGCGGTAAGGTCAGAATAACCGCAAGAATATTAAATCGCCGCTCCAGTAAATGATGGCAGAGCATTCCCATCAGAAGTGCTGAGAGGGCGGCGGTTAAAATAACGGCCGCACCTAACCCACCGGCGTTCACCGTTGCGCCGAGTAAAACATCGTATAGCCACGCCGGATTGATCCAGCGTGTCGCGCCTGAGGTGAAGGAAAAGGAATCTTTTAGCGGAATCGCACCTTCCGCCAATATCTGCTGGCCAGTAGCGAGATGCCAGGGGGAATCGCGATTAGGGCCAAAAAGCTGTGACGCCCCCATCATCACCATCAGCCAGGTTAAAGCGGCAAAGAGAAGCGGTAGCGTTACGCGCAAGGTTAAACCTGACGATTATTTATCAAACAAATTCTTGTACTCAGCGTAGCCTTCTTTTTCCAATTGGTCTTTGGGAATAAAACGCAGGGAAGCAGAATTAATGCAATACCGCATCCCGCCTTTTTCCTTGGGGCCATCGTTAAAAACATGCCCTAAATGCGAGTCGCCATGCATAGAGCGCACTTCCGTATGCTGCATGCCATGGCTGGAGTCTGTTTTCTCCGCAACATTTTTATGGTCGAGTGGCTTGGTGAAGCTGGGCCATCCGGTGCCGGAATCGAATTTATCCTGCGATGAGAAAAGCGGCTCGCCGGAAACCACATCCACATAAATGCCTTCTTCGTGGTTATCCCAATAGGCATTAAGGAATGGCCGCTCAGTGCCATTCTCCTGTGTAACATGATATTGTGTGGGGTCGAGCTTATCGACTGCGCTGCTGTCTTTCTGATAGGGTTTGCTGCAATGCATGAATTCTTTCTCCTCGGGAGTGGGCTGGGAAGTTTGCTGGGCCAGTGTTGGAAATGCCGGCAAGAGAATGAGAGGGATGATAAAAACTTTTTTCATAAAGCTTACATAGGTTATTTTGATGAAAATAAAAAGGCCGTGGATTGCTCCACGGCCTTTTGCATTGGTAGTTGGCGGGATTAGAAATCCATACCGCCCATTCCACCCATACCACCCATACCACCCATTCCGCCGCCCATACCGCCGGCAGAGGGTTTGTCGTCTTCGGGAGCATCGGCGATCAGGGCCTCGGTGGTAATCATCAGGCCTGCGACGGAAGCAGCATCCTGCAGCGCAGTACGCACGACTTTCGTCGGGTCGATGATGCCGGCCTTAATCATGTCGACATATTCAAGGTTCTGAGCATCGAAACCATAATTGGTGTCATCGCTTTCGAGCATTTTGCCTGCAACAACAGCACCATCGAGACCAGCGTTTTCAACAATCTGACGCAGCGGAGCCTGAAGGGCACGCTTAACAATGTTGATACCGGCTTTCTGGTCGTCGTTAGCAGTCGAAGCGATCAGCTTGTCGAGTGCTTTTGCAGCATAAAGCAGGGTCGAGCCGCCCCCGGGAACGATACCTTCCTCAACAGCAGCACGGGTAGCGTGCAGGGCATCGTCAACACGGTCTTTACGCTCTTTCACTTCGATTTCGCTGGAACCGCCAACTTTCAGAACGGCTACGCCGCCTGCGAGTTTAGCGAGGCGCTCTTGCAGTTTTTCGCGATCGTAATCAGAGGTGGTGTCTTCGATCTGGCTGCGAAGTTGTGCGCAACGGGCTTCAATACCTTTTTTGTCGCCGGCGCCATCGATCACTGTGGTGTCATCTTTGGTGATGGTAACGCGTTTTGCACGGCCGAGCATGGCGGTGGTAACGGTTTCCAGCTTCATGCCCAGATCTTCGGAAATAACCTGACCGCCGGTGAGAATGGCGATATCATCAAGCATCGCTTTGCGGCGATCGCCGAAGCCGGGAGCTTTCACTGCAGCAACTTTGAGGCCACCACGCAGCTTGTTCACCACGAGGGTCGCCAGTGCTTCGCCTTCAACATCTTCAGCGATGATGAGGAGCGGACGCTGCGATTGAACCACTGCTTCGAGCAGCGGCAGCAGGGGTTGCAGGCCGGAGAGTTTTTTCTCGAACAGCAGGATGAAAGGATTGTCGAGATCAACAACCATTTTCTCAGCGTTGGTCACAAAGTAAGGGGAGAGGTAACCACGATCGAACATCATGCCTTCAACAACATCAAGCTCGAATTCGAGGCCTTTGGCTTCTTCAACAGTGATAACGCCTTCTTTGCCGACTTTCTGCATCGCTTCAGCGATTTTTTCGCCGATTTCTTTGTCGCCGTTAGCAGAAATGGTGCCAACCTGCGCGATTTCAGCAGCGCTGGAGCCGATGTTTTTAGATTTCTTTTTGATTTCCTCAACGACTACACCTACAGCGGCATCGATACCGCGTTTAAGGTCCATCGGATTCAGGCCTGCAGCGACTGCTTTGGTGCCTTCTTTCACGATAGCTTGCGCCAGCACCGTTGCGGTTGTGGTGCCATCGCCTGCAGCGTCATTCTGCTTGGAAGCCACTTCACGAATCATCTGCGCGCCCATGTTCTGGAACTTAGGCTTGAGGCTGATTTCTTTTGCAACGGTCACCCCGTCTTTAGTGATGCGCGGTGCGCCAAAGGATTTGTCGATTACGACGTTACGGCCTTTAGGGCCAAGAGTTACTTTTACGGCATTCGCCAGGATATCAACGCCCTTAATAATTTCATCGCGGGCATCGGTGCTGAAACGCAGTTGTTTAGCGGACATATTCTAATTCTCCCTAGAGGTTAAGCAGCTTTTTTCTTTGCGCCGGCGTTCTCGACGACAGCGAGAATGTCGGACTCTTTCATGATCATCAGCTCTTCGCCGTCGATCTTAACTTCAGTACCCGCCCATTTGGTGAAGAGCACCGTATCGCCTACTTTAACGTCAAGCGGGGTAACCTTGCCTTCGTCATTGCGGTGACCGGAGCCTACAGCGAGGATTTCGCCCTGCATGGGTTTTTCTTTCGCTGTATCAGGGATGATAATCCCACCAGCGGTTTTTTCTTCCTGCTCCAGACGGCGTACCAGGACGCGATCGTGTAACGGACGTACTTTCATGTGTAACTCCATTGGTTTATAGTTAACGAGGGCTATGTAAGTGTATGTTGCCCGGTGTCAAGGGCGCGCATTATAATTTTTTTTACTTTTCGCGCTATTTTTTTATGTTGTATTTATGAATTTAATTTTACCACCCTCTGATTGTATGCTTTGCCCGCGTTTGGTGAAGTTTCGTGAGCAAAATCAGATAAATTATCCACAGTTCTATAATGGAGCGGTGCCAAGTTTTGGCGAGCTAAATGCCCGTTTGCTGGTTGTGGGGCTTGCGCCCGGATTGAAAGGGGCCAATGCCACCGGCCGCCCCTTTACCGGAGATTTTGCAGGGGAAGTATTATATCCGGCTTTATTGAGATCGGGGTTTGCCACAGGTACATATTCTGGACTGGAAAGCCGGGGCGATGCAGGTACTACGGAAAAGGCAGGAGATTTAAAGCTCTTGGATGTAAGGATTTCCAATGCTGTACGCTGTGTGCCGCCCGAGAATAAGCCGACGCCACAGGAAATGAATACCTGCAACCAGTTCCTGAAGAATGAAATCGCCGCCATGCCGCAACTGAAGTTGATATTGACACTGGGACTGGTTTCGCACAACGCGGTGCTTAAAGCCCTGAATAAGAAAATTAGCGGATATAAATTCGCGCATGGAGCGATTCATAAAGTTTCGGGGATCGGAATACTGAATTCCTACCATACCTCCCGTTACAACCTGAACACTGGCAGGCTTACAGAAGTAATGTTTGAAGCAGTCATCAGGCAAGCCAGAGAGATGTTACTATAAATCCTTGGACTTCCTCATTTCATGCAGGAAGCCAATAATTTTTGGATCGGTGATTTCAGGCGCAATGATTGCGGGCTGTCCGTCAATCATTTGAATGTTTCCGTCTCTGTCTGTTGCATGGCGAGGTTCAGTGCGGGGGAGGGCATCCCGCGCGATCCATTGGCTCAGATGCGCATGCGCTATTTCACCCAGGTAATTACTGCAAACAGAAGGGTTATCATAAACGACAGCCGCTTTTACATGGGCTTCGGCTATGGAGCGGGCTGCCCTGACCACATAGCGCAAGTGATTCGTCATGCCGTTGCTGACCTCAGACATATGCTTATCAATACGCCATGCCGTTTTCAGTAATCCGGCCAGTCTCGCATTCGGTTGTGGCCCCATTACCGTTAGGGTTTCGCCCTGGCCTGTTGCCGCAGGGTAAGTAACTATGACGCCGTACTCGTGAAAATTCTTCAGCGCGGCACTCAGATTACGATAGGCATTGTCGCCAGCGGCAACATAGTCAGTGTACTGTGACGATTGATAGAGCGAGGGGGCTATATTTAATTGCGAATTTGCCAGCAGCATATCCGTAAGCGGCCACACTGCTTCCTGTGGAAAGATCTGAGAGGGAATGGCAGCTGCACCGGGTTGGGACATAAAGCGATACTATTCATAATTCCAATGTCTTACAAGGGTTTGCATGCCTGGGCAAGCCAGGCCGCAGACTCCGCTTCTAAGAGGGGGGTTAAGTGGCGGTATACCCAATCATGATAGCTATTCCACCAATCGATTTCATCCTTTTCCAGCAGTGACTTTTCCACCAGCTGTTTATCCATCGGTGCGCAGGTAAGAGTTTCAAACTCAAGAAAGCCTTTCCGGGAAGATTCCTTTACAACCACAAGATTCTCAATCCGGATGCCATAGGCACCCGTCCTGTAATAACCAGGCTCATTAGACAGGAGCATGCCGGGCTGTAAAGAAACATCGCTTCCCAGTTTACTGATACGTTGGGGGCCTTCATGCACGCCCAGAAAGCAGCCGACACCATGCCCCGTCCCATGATCATAATCCAGCCCCTCCTGCCAGAGATACTGCCGGGCTAGAGTATCTAACTGGCGGCCGCTGCTACCAACAGGGAAGACTGCGCGTGCAAGTGCAATATGACCTTTAAGCACAAGAGTGTAGTGGCGCCGCATATCAGCAGTGGAGACACCCCATGACAAAGTGCGGGTTACATCGGTGGTGCCGCCCCAATATTGTCCGCCGGAATCGACCAGGTAGAGCGTATCGCCGGCAAAACTGCGATTGCTTTCCTCTGTAGCGCGGTAATGAACAATTGCGCCATGATCGCCGAAGCCGGATATGGTAGGGAAGCTGGGCTCAAGGAAATCAGGGTTTTCTGCGCGAAGAAGATCCAGTCTGTCGGAAGCGGAAATTTCCGTAAGCTTCTCGTCAGTAGTGTTTAGCCAGTGGAAAAACCTTGTTAAAGCGGCGCCATCCGCAATATGCGTGGCTTTAATATTGCTCAGCTCGGTATCATTCTTACATGCTTTTGGAAGTGTACATGGATCTTCTGCTTCAATAAGAGTTGCTGCGCTCAGTGATTCCAGAAGCGCTGCAGGTGTCTGCGTGGGATCAATAACTACAGTTTTTCCGGAGAGTTTTTCACAGGCCTCTTCAAGAGTGTAAGGCGCAGGGCGTAGCATGGCGGGAAGTTTTTGCGGGTCCGCGAAAAGCTCGTAATCGCCATTGGCATAAACCAGCGCCCTGCAAAGAAGCAGGGGGGTATGTGCTACATCCCGACCGCGGATATTCAGCAGCCAGCAGATCGATTCAGGCAAGGTTAGCAGCAATGCATCGGCTTTTTGCTTTTTGATTTCCCCGGCTACGCCTGTCAGTTTTTCCTCTCGTGATAGACCTGCATATTGGAGCGGATAATCGAAGGCACTCAGTGATGAAAGTGCAGGGCGATCATGCCAAAGTGTATCAATTGGATTGTGGGAGAGCATAGCCCATTGCGCGTTTGGCAGCTTTGCCTGCCATTTTCTTAACTGAGAAACAGAAAACAGCCAGGGTGAAATGCCTATTTGCCGTGGCTGATTTTTCTCCAGCCATTGAAGGGGCGAGAGCTCGCCGCTGTTATACAGTGTGTAATCACGATCATCGACTTGCTGTTGCGCCTGCAGTGTATAACGGCCATCCGTAAAAAAAGCCGATTTTTGCGGGGTTATAATCACTGTGCCAGCGGAGCCGGTAAAACCGGTCAGCCAAGCCAGCCGTTTGAAGTGCTCTGGCGGATATTCACTGAAAAATTCATCATTTACAGGAAGCACGAAGGCATCCACATTCTGTTGTGCAAGGATTGCCTTTAAGTTCTGCAGACGGGTGTGATATATAGCCTTCATGATACGTTTATTCTTCTTTCTTTGTGCCCTGCTATTGTGGTTTCTGCCTCTGGAGGCAAACGCAGCGCCTTCTATCGTATTGATCTATGAAACCGGTGGCAAGAAGAGCGACAATGCTTTTATCGATATGGCCAGACAAGGGGCTTCCCGTGCGCAGCAGGAACTCGAAATAGAATATACTGAACATGTGATCGGGCAGGATGAAAACCGGGAAGATGTGTTCCGCCATTACGCGGAAGCCAAGGCTGGATTAATTATTGCACTTGGATATCAGAATGTGCTGGCGGTAACGAAGGTTGCAGAGAAATATCCGGCAACTTCCTTTACTCTTATTGATGGCCTGGCTCCGCCCATTTTAAGCAATGTGCAATCGATAGTATTCAAGGATAACGAGGGGGCCTTTTTAGTGGGTCTGATTGCCGCAATGCATAGCAAGAGCGGTAAGATAGGGTTTATCGGGGGAATGGATGTTCCTGTAATACGTGACTTTGCGTATGGTTACCGGCAAGGGGCAACTTACGCTCGCAAGAACGTAGAAATATTAATGGATATGATCGGCACTACCAGCGAGGCATGGTCAAACCCGAAGCGTGCTTCGCAATTGGCTCAGAAGCAGATTGCGCAGGGAGTGGATGTCATTTTTGCCGCTGCGGGCGGATCCGGCATTGGCATGCTTCAGAAAGTGCAGCAATATAAAGATGTCTATAGTATTGGCGTCGATTTTAATCAAAACAGCCTTTATCCTGGCTCAGTGCTGACATCACTGGTAAAACGGGTGGACAAAGCTGTTTATGAAGCCATACGCCAGCGCAGTGATAATAGCTGGTCGCCCGGTATTAAGTATTTCGGGATTAAAGAAGGTGCGCTGGATTACGCTGTCGATCGCTACAACCAGGCAATTCTGCAAACGGAAAGCATTGATGCTGCAGAACGTGCGAAAGATCTTATTATCCAGGGAATCATACGGGTAGATAATTACCGCGAAAAATAAAAAGCCCCGCACAGGCGGGGCTTTTTTGTCAGTTTTAGGCTAATTAATTAGCCGTTAGCGTTGGCAAGCGCATCGCCTACGTTGTTGTAAGCATTGGCAAGCTGGCCGCCGATGAATTGGAATGCAATAATGCAAACGATGGAAATCAGGGCTACAATCAGACCGTATTCGATCGCGGTTGCGCCGGATTCATCTTTAAACATTTTAACTAAGCTTTTCATTTTAGTTTCTCCTTTTGAGATCTTTAAATATACAGGCGCAATCTTCTCACGCCTGAGAAAAACGCTGGCCTTACCAGCTAACTCTATACTAACAGATTCTTAACAATGTTTCAACGGAACGAAGGCGAAATATTAAAATCACCACTTTAGCCCTGATTGTAACTAATCGTGGCTTTTGAGTGACACCAGAGGAGGGCTAATACCTGCAAACCTGACTGAAGCTCGTTTAGCTGTGAAGGGTGAATTTGGTTATAAATGGCGCACTGCCTGAGTGAACTCAAGCTGTTGCCACGTGTAAGTTCTTGAATGGCCTGCTGCCATTCCTTCTCACGCTCTGATTGCCATTCGGGATATATTTTGCGGTGCAGTATACCTCTGACTCTGGCGGGATCGACAGATTGCGGGGTGGGTGAACCATAGCGAAGGGTGTAAAGCCAGCGGAAATGCAAGGCGCACCAATGCTGCTCATCGGTAATCAACCCCTTTTTCAGCAGTAAATCGACCGTCTCGGTGGTGAGGGAGAGGGAGCGTTTTTGCTGAAGCTCGGGGGTGCCGTAATCCCTGACCGCCAGGTGCGAATCACGCTTGCGTGGCCTGCCGCGACGAGTAGAAAACGCCATTAGGGTCTTCCATTTTGGGTTTCACGGCGCCATTTGCAATCTCGCTTTAAGGCGATGCGGGAGCGGCATCGGACATAATCGGGCGGGAAATCAGCAAAATCGCAGACTGTTCTAAAATCCTCGCTATGCCCGGCCAGCCAGCATAATGCCTGGGATTTTTCATATTGCGCTTCCATTTTGTGAGATTGGCTGGAGGCATCCATGAGCGCCTGGGTGATAACGGCGCGCCAAAGGGCAACTTCACCTTTGACTGGATTGAAGTGATCCGCGGAAATTGCGGGTTGTAGTATCATTTTAACCCTCCCTGTTTTTTGCTTTTTGATATTAATTAGGATATATCCATATAAAAATTGATTGGGAAGGGATAAAAATAAGATATATCCTATGAAAAAAAGAAAATCAGATAATGGACGGGAAATAAGGGAATTAATAGGAAGGTGCGTCGAAGTGTTGTGTCAGCGCCAGGCGGAAAATTTCTTGGATGAGGAGGGCGATAAAAGACAAGATATATCAGACTGGCTTAAGATGATTCAGTTGCTGGAGAAATATCAGGCGCTAATGCAGTCGGTTGAGGCCGAAGTTTCAGAAGATATTGTCCAGATAGATTATGATCTAATTAGGAATTATCTTAGAAAGAAAATGGATGATGCAGGATGAACAGCAGCAGCTGCAGGCATTCTGGCATGAGGCAGTATCGAGAGATTTCAACTCCTTTTTGCATCAAAGTGTGAATACGCTGAATCCCGGCAGCGTTTTTTTGCCAAACTGGCATCTGAACATCATGGCGGAATATCTTCGCGCAGTGGAAGACGGGCAGCTGCAGCGTCTGATTATCAATATGCCGCCACGCTATCTAAAGTCGCTATGTGTAAGCGTTGCCTGGCCAGCATGGATATTAGGGCGAAATGCGTCGAAGCGAATAATTGTTGCCAGTTATGCGCAGTCTCTCAGCCTTAAACATTCGCTGGATTGCCGCCAGCTAATGAGCACGCTTTGGTACCGGAAATTATACCCGGGGACAGAACTGCTGCAAGGGCAGAACGAGAAACATAAATTCATGACCACGGCTTACGGGTTTCGGTTGGCGGTATCGGTAGGCGGCGCAGTCACGGGAGAAGGAGGAGATATTTTAATTGTTGATGACCCGCTGAACCCCGCGCAGGCGGAGTCTTCGCTGTTTCGCAATCTGGCCAATCGCTGGTTTGAGAATACATTCAGTAGCCGCCTGAATGATAAAAGGCGTGGGGGGATCGTCGTCGTGATGCAGCGCCTGCATTCACAGGATCTCAGTGGCTATTTGCAGGAGAAGGGAAACTGGGAAATGCTGGATCTGTCTGCGCAGGCCGAGCGAATGCAGCATTATATAGGCATGGATTACGACTATCGGCGCAGCATGGGTGAATGCCTGCATGAGGCGCGGGAAGATGAGCGAATGCTTAGTCGCATGCGTCATGAGATGGGTAGCCATGCCTTTGCCGCACAATATATGCAGCGGCCTGTGGCGCTAAGCGGTGGGATGGTAAAAGCGGAGTGGCTGGGGCGATATGCTGATATTCAGGGAGCACTTACCAATCCGATAATCACCCAATCCTGGGACACGGCCATTAAGGCAGGCAAAAATAACGATCCGAGCGTATGCATCACTTTTGCACAGGCGGAAACCGGCCATTATGTGTTGGATATTTTACGTGAACGCCTGGAATATCCGCAATTGCGCCGACGGTTGCTGGAGCTGGCGCAGCAGTGGAATCCGCAGGCGATATTGATTGAAGATAAGGCAAGCGGGCAATCATTGCTGCAGGATTTGCGGCAGAGCACGCAGCTGTCTGTGATTCCACGCCTGCCGAAGATGGATAAGCTGACGCGCTTTGCCGCAGTCACGCCCATGTTGGAAGCGGGCAGGCTACTGCTGCCAAGGCAGGCAGGGTGGTTAGCGGAATTCGAGCAGGAGTTATTGAGTTTTCCCGAGAGTGCGCATGACGATCAGGTGGATGCTTTAAGCCAGTATTTGAACTGGGTGAAGGAACGCGAGCGAATAGGAGAAATGAAAATCAGGAGAGTATAGGCCGGAAACAGCAGCGCCGCCACACCAAGGGTATGGCGTGACGGCGCGTGTTGCTGTTGTACTGTTGCAGTTGCGAGTTCGGTCCGGTTGCTACAGCACCTTTTTGTTGCCGATAAAAATTTCGACGGTGTTGGAACGCAGCGTTTTTCCATCGGCCTCGAAGTGCAGTTCGATGTTGTGATCGAGGCGCTTCGCTTCGTCGCCCCAGTAGTCCACTTCAATGCTTTGATGCGACTCTTCGCCGGTGCGCAGCGTCAGAGAGTAGTTTATGAAGTACTCCCCCGGCTTCACGTATGAGTAGAAGCGCCCGCCGTCCACATCCGTCAGGTAGATCGGGTAGTGTTTGCCATTAACAACGGCGGTGATGGCGGTCGTGCTATCTAACGCCATGGTGCGGGTAACCGGTTCCCAGACCTGCTTGCCGAAGGTGGCGATGAGCCGTTCCTGATCCGTCGCATGCGGGCCGGGAATGTCGGACACTTTCGGCCGGTTCGGAAATTCCAGCCATCCGAGAATGGTAAGCCGGCAATCCCCGGAATCCCGCCAGGCGAAATATTCGAGGCCGCTGGCTTCATCCTTGGAGAACTCGTAGCCGCCGCAGATGGCCGGGGTAAAAATCCCGCGCTCCACCCGCAGTTTCTCGCCCGTCGGTGAAACGGCGTCGTTGGGAGAGGAGAAGGTAAAGGTAATCTTGCCTCCGCCCATGCGGGTGAAGAAGGCCTGATCGCCCACGCTCGGCAGTTCCGCCGGAATATTCGGACCGGCCGGGTGAATCACGAAGCCCGAGTAACCGACGAAAAGCGGCAGCATTGCGCTCTCAGGATCGAAAGAACCTTCCGAGCCGAGGAACCAGTAATCCCCCTGCCGGCGGGCGGGCTCGATTCTGTTGTACGGCGATTTCGTGTAGTACGGCGAAGAGAACGAGTCCAGAGAGATACGCAGAAAACGGGACGGGCGGTTAACACACCGTAACCCGAAAAACTTGTGGCCGACGAATGTATCCCGGACTCCAGTCGTGATGACCGTGTCGCCGGGTGCGAACTTTACGGGTCGGTATTGGGCGCTGACGCTGCCGAGGTTAAAAGCCATTCCCAGCAGCAGGAGGAAGGCAGTACGCATCACTTTTTGTTTCATGATGAATTTGATGTGAATTAAGAAAATAGGTTTGAAAATTTTTTTGAACGCTTATGCGAAGGGCGAAGGAATCGTCGGTGCGCTTGGCAGGAAAACAGTTGTCACGAGACAAAAGAAAAACCGCAGTAATTATAGCCGATTCAATTATTTATAATGTGACGGTTTCATGAAGTTTTATCTAAAAAAGCCTCTTCCGGCGTTTTTAGATATTGGATATATCCTAAATTATAGGCTCCAGAAAGTGTGAGCAGATTTCCCAACAGAGGTGGTCATGAAAAAAACATTCCGTAAAACGGGGGGTGCTTATGCGCGCCTCAAGCAATGGCTGGCGCAGCCGGAACATAAAGCAGCACCGCCGGTAATGCAGTGTTACCTGCATCATCCCGGCCAGCCTGTCTGGAGTGAACGGCGTTATGCACAATTCGCTGAAGAAGGTTATATCCGTAATGTGATTGCCCATCGCGCGATTAATATGATCGCCAGTTCCTGCGCAAGTGTGGGTTGGAAGTTATTTGCCCAGGACCATCACAGTACCAGGCAGGAAATAAGACAGCACCCGTTGCTTGCGCTGCTTGCAAATCCAAACATCCTGCAGGAGCAGGCTGCATTCATTGAGTCCCTGGTGAGCTACCGCCTGATCGGCGGCAATAGTTATATTCTTGCCGTTGGGCCGGAACAGGAAGCGCCGCGGGAACTGCATTTGTTGCGCCCGGATCGCGTCTCACTGATCGCGGGTAAAAATGGCTATCCGGCAGCTTACCGCCATACCATGGGGAATAAGGCCACGGATTATCGGATTAATGCGCTGACCGGACAATCGCGTGTGCTGCACCTGAAGGCTTTCCATCCTATGAACGATTATTACGGTCTTTCTCCGGTGGAGGCAGCGGCATACAGCATTGATATGCATAACCACGCCAATAGCTGGAATCAGGCGCTATTGCAGAATTCAGCCCGCCCTAGTGGCGCACTGGTGGTGAAGCAGGCCGACAGCCAGCCGGGACATTTAAGCGAGGATCAATACTGGCGAATTAAAAACCAGATCGATGAGCAGTTTTCCGGCACTGCAAACGCAGGGCGTCCGTTGTTGCTGGAAGGAGGTCTGGAATGGAAAGAGATGAGCCTTTCGCCCCGCGAGATGGATTATATTGAAGCGAAGCATTCCGCCGCGCGTGATATCGCGCTGGCCTTCGGTGTGCCGCCGCAATTGCTTGGCATTCCGGGAGACAACACCTATTCGAATTTGGCCGAGGCCCGTCTGGCGCTTTGGGAGCAGACTGTGCTGCCTCTGCTGAAAATGATCGCCGATGGTTTCAATGGCTGGCTGACAGGATTTTATCCGGGAGATCTGCGGATAGAGGCTGACACCAATGGCATCAGCGCGCTGGCCTTAAGGCAGGAAAAATTATGGCAGCGGCTGGAGCGTGCCAGCTTTCTTACTGACAATGAAAAGAGAGAACTGGCTGGCTTTGGCCCTAAAGGAGCATGAATATGGAACAGGAAAACAAACATTTGACCTGCACTCTACAGATTAAATCGCTGAGCGAAGAAGGCCGCTTTGCCGGTTATGCCAGTGTTTTTGAGGTCGTGGATAACCAGAAGGATATTATTGCTCGCGGGGCCTTCGCCAAAACGCTGCGTGAACGCAAAGGCAATATCAAACTGCTTTGGCAACATCAGATGGATGAGCCTATTGGCATCATTGAGCGGCTGTTTGAGGATGATCGCGGGTTATATGTGGAAGGGCGATTGCTACTGAGCGTGGCACGTGCGCGGGAGGCGTATGATCTGATAAAGGCAGGTGCGCTGGAAGGAATGAGCATAGGCTATACACCCGTCGCGTATGATTTCGAACCACGATCCGGTGTTCGCCGCATTCATGAAGTTTCATTATGGGAGATAAGCCTGGTAACATTTCCCGCCAATGCGGCTGCAGGAATTACCGTGGTTAAATCGATGCCGCAGACTCTATGGCTTAAGCTTGCTGATAGCCTTGATCGCGCCATTCATGCATTGAGTGCAAATACATAAACTAATCTTTGAATTTCCAGAAGCGCTGCATCGCCAGAAAAGCGTAGGAGACAGTCCAGCCGATTAATACCAGCCCATTGAGCACTTCAATGGCTGTAAGAAACCGCATCCCGCCAATGGGAATAATATCACCGAGGCCCAGAGATGTATAAGTAATCGAAGAGAAATACACATGGCTGAACAGGTCTTGCGCATGCCCCACTTCAGTCAGGCTCGGGCCAGTGAATCCGCCCAGCTGCGCATGATTGTCCAAGAAATAATATGTCAGGCCATAAAGCCAGATATTCGCGATATGGCAGCAGAAGATAGCCGCCATTACAATCGCTACCCGGAGCCTTCCTAATGGAAGGCGGGGCAGATAATGCCAAAGCACTGCCAGAATTTCATAGACAATCGCGCTGGTAACAAAAAGCAGCAGCGTGCCAACGGTATTCGTAATCAGGAAATCTTCCATTTCAACCACCAAACCAACGAGGACAACTTATGTCAATCACCGAAATCACCGAGCGCGTGAATTCCCTGGGCAATGCCTGGGAGGAATTCAAGCGCGTTAATAATGAACGTTTGAGCCAGATCGAGCGCAAAGGCAACGCGGATCCGCTTTACCTTGAGCATCTGCAGAAAATAGGTAATGCGCTGGATCATCACAAATATCGTATGG
>WBZO01003290.1_pt2 | contig 14075 bp, 6 predicted proteins | sample 5204261 | NCBI WGS metagenome assembly WBZO01 (sample SAMN12412400, study PRJNA552823) | activated sludge metagenome | isolation source: activated sludge from anammox sidestream of wastewater treatment plant... | place: USA: North Carolina | collected 2017-09
ATAAAGTAGAATACGGCGAAGATGCAGGATCTAAAAAGCCGGCTGCCAAGAGAATGCCATTAGCTAATGTAACAGTAAAAGTTACAGGTATCCCTGATGACCCTCCTGCAAAGAATACACCCAAGCCATCACCGGCCCAGGCTCAACAAACCAAAAATGCACAAGCGAGTCAATGGTTGGGAGTTACTAAAGTTTCGGGATCAATAGTGGTACAGCCTAATGCACCGACAGGCATCTCTAAGAAAAATGAAGAGGTAGTAAGCAACCTCATAGCGACCGGCACAACAGACAGTGATGGTTTCTTTACATTAAGCTACACGAGCCCGGATTATACTGCCATTAAAAAATATAAAAAGGTTGAAATCAGTTGGGCAGGAGAAGACTTCATCAATAACAGTATGGTGGTCTCTACAGATGTATTACTGGCAGCTGAAGCGGATTTGGGAGAAATCGTTGCAATTGCAAATACCTACAGATTTACGCCAACCATAAAAGCCGAGAGCTACAAGCCGGGAAAAAATGAAACCTCCAAATTGTTTGTTGGCATTTACAGGGAAGAAGCGGATTTGGTGAAAAGACCATATTTGAACTGGGAAGGAAGTACTTCACCTGAAGGAAAGAAACCCAAAATCATGTTTAGTAAAAAAGTAGTTCCCGTTTTTGAAGACAGCATCACTTATAATGGATTGACGGAGCTAATGCTCAGCAGGCTTTTCTATAAAGGCAGGCTTTATATTGAAATTTCGTCGGGGAAAAAAGGTTTGTATGAAGAGCTTAAAACGGATCTGGTAGTAAACCCGACATCCATGGCACCTGATTATGTTCTGAACATCAAGCCTACCTATCTGCTGCTGAATGTTCCGCCCTTCATCTATGGTAATGTAAAATTGGTTGATAATAACATTTCACCTGTTGGCGGAGCAGTAATCAGTGTAGAGTTTGACAAGAAGGACGTGGAAGAATCCTACATTGAACTGACAAGTCCGTTACTGAATGCCGGAATACAGACCTATTCAAAGAGTCCGAACCAGCAGATAACAGCTACTCAACCGTCCAACTTCGGCACTAAGAATAACGTCAATATCTCATCTTCGCCACTTGATTTTTACAACTCAGATAAATCAGCGGGTGGAGCGAAGGGAGGCGGATTGGGCAATGCTACACTCAACATGGGCGATATAAAAGCTGATCAGCCAAAATCCCTGAGTGATCTTTTTGACCAAACCGTTGGACCCTATTCTACCACTACCGACGAAGAAGGAAATTACTTTATCGGCAATCTCCCTAAATTAAAACCGGGAGCAAAATACATTGTCAAATTAATCAGAGCAGGATACTTTTTTACAGATCTGAAGCCTGACAACAACGATGTAGAAGTTCCCGCTCTGAAGAGAGGCGAAAGCAAATTAGTAGATTTCACTTTCCATCCCGAACTGTTTCAGGTGGTCGGAAGAGTGGTGGCAGCAGACAGTGTTACGCCCATCGCCAATGCACGGTTACACTTCTTTAATTCTACTACTTATTTCAATTCAGGAGAAGACGGATTGTTTACCACCACCTATATGAAAGGGAAGTATTCGCTGATAATTGAAAAAGAAGGGTATTTAGACAGAACGGTTGAAGTAGTGATAGAAGACAAAAAGGAAACAAAAGCAGATACTAAAAAGACTGCCCCCACCACCGGTGCAGGAAAGATAGCAGAACAAATTCTTGCAAGTAATACCGTGCAAACCTCAATCAACCGGGGATATACTTTCACTCCTGCCATGTTCGGAATTGCAGGATCACAAAGTTCCGCAGGAGAGAGTAAGAATAAAGCAGAATACTCTTCCTACATGGGTTTTACCGTGATGCCTGGTTTAGCACAAGCGACATTAGTTACAGAATCTATGGCTAAGATGCGTGATGTGGGTGATATTGGTTATCTCCCCAAGAAGGTGGGAAAGATAAGATTCAGAATATTAGAAGAAAAAACGGACAAGCCTGTCAGCGGCGCATCAATTAGTTTGTTTGATGCCACTGCTACTACAGACAGCAAGGGAGAATGGTTCTACGAAGGCTTTGGCGGTAAAACAACAGTGCGGGTAATACCCGCAGAGGGGACAGGATTGGTAGCCATAGAAGAAAGCATAATCGTAACCGAAACGGGCAATGAAACCGTAAAAGTGATTAAACTTAGCAAAGGAGTTAAGGTTTCGGGAATCGTTAAGAGTAACAATACAGCAGTAGCCAAAGCTGAGGTGAAAGTAGAAGACAAACCTTACATAACTGCAACTTCGGATAACGATGGCAGGTATGCGCTCTATCTGCCTGAAGGTACATTCCAGCTCCGTGCAGGTAAGACAGGCTATGTGGCAGATAAGGCAGAAGTGAACATTGCTAAGGCAGATATAAACAAAGACTTTAATCTCGGGAGTGCAGGAAACAATGACATTTCGCAGATGTTAGGATTCCCGATAGAGGTGGATAAAATGGTACAGAATGGTAACGGTTACAAGCTTACCGGTTCGTTTATCAACCTGCAGCCCTCCATTTCCGGGCTGGTAGCCAAGGGCAAGGTCAATATGAAGTTTACGGATGTACGTGTTGTTTTCAATTCAGAAAACAAACCAATTCCCGACGGGGGTAAGGTGGTTACAGATGAAGTATCGGTTGCATTTAAATTGTTTGATTTTATTCCGGTTTCATTAAAACCTCAGGGCACCAGTTTTGTGGTGTCGGATCAGGGGAACGGAAAGGGGAAAATAAGCGGAAGCATTACGCTGGATATACAATCTTTACAAGGCAGCAAGGGATGGAACCTGAGTAAAATGGCAGTCAAACTTTTACCTAAAGGAACTTCCAATACCGATTTTGCAGTATTTGATGCGGGAAGTTCAGGTACTCCCGGTGACGTAGTATTTAATTTGTCATCAGCGACAAATACGAATGAATGGTCAGGAGATATCTACGGATTCAAATTTGCAGCCTTATTAAAAGAAAGTTTTATTGATAAAAACGGACTTCACTTTAAAGGCCGTTTAAACACGCCTGACCTTGGCCCGATCAAGAAATCTGAATTCAAAATAACAGACTTCACTATCGGAACAGATCTGAAGGTAAAAACCGTGAAACTTGACCAGACAGGACTCCCGACGATAGATATTGCCGGGTGGAAAGCTTCTATTGCTTCTTTACTCTTCAATGAAAACGGATTCAAATTAGGAGGTTCCATTACGATTAGTGTCCCCAAATCAGGTGCTTCATCCATCAATTTCTCAGATCTTGCGGTAGGAAAAGATGCGATGTACGGAGGTAAATTTTCCTTACCGGAGAAAGGGCTAAATATCTTCAACATTGTACAGCTGAAGTCGGGCAAATCTGCACTGTCCTTCGGACAAGTTTCCGGAATGCCGGGTGTATATAGGCTGGCAGGTTCAGGAAAAATAAAGTTTGATAAAATAGTTACGAAGGAAATTGAAATTTCGGCTTTTGAAGTGCATACCAATGGTAAGTTACTGGTGGATGTTCCCGTAAATTATTCTGCAAATCTGTCTATAATGAACTTTGAGTTGCAGAGTGTTCAGTTTAACAGCACTGCATCAACACCGTATATTTCCCTGCAGGGTGGACTATCAGTAGAGGTGCCGTTCGTAAAAATGACCACCGGCGATATCAAATTCACACCAAAAGCGAACGGTGGTGTGGATTATAGTATTGGAAAAATATCTGCCACTCTGGATGTTCCTGTGCTCAAAACCACCATTGATGTTGCTGTTAAAGACAACGGTTTTGCAGGTAAAGGTTCGCTGGGCATACCCGGTACACCGGTTGATGCAGGAATAGATATGCATTATTACAAAGTCAGTGGTGGTATAGACTTCGGAGCAAGTTTTGTGGCGGGCGTGGTGATACCCGTCGGGCTTGTGACGATAGAAAAAGTGGGTGGAGGCTTCCAGTATAATACCGCAACCAAAGACTTCGCAGTAACCATCCTCGGGGCAGTGTCTGTAACCGGTACAGGGGCTCTGGTCAAACTGGATCCCGTATCCCTGACAGTGAAGAGCGGACCTGTGATTGAGGGTTCCGGAAGTGTAGTCGTAGCCACTGTGCTGAAAATGGCAAATGCAAAAATGTTTCTTGATTTTCCAAACAGAAAATTTGCAGTTAACGTAAAAGTAAACTACGAACCCCTTCCGGGATTATCGTCCACCCAAATCCAGGGAGATCTGATTATCAGCGGAGCTAAGGGTGATAGTTATGTATTTTTAGGATGCAACATGCACACCAATCTTGCCGGGTTGATCAATGCAAATGGAGACCTGGTTATTGGTATGGGAATTAAAAACCCTATGAGCAGAGGAGATGCCATCAGCTACTATTTCAGGAACGCAGATTATTCATATATCGGCGATGAGTTTTCAGGAGTATATGTCAATACCGTTGCAAAAATGGGGCGGCCACATGATGATCCGATCGGGTTCGATATATATATAGCTAGTGCAAAGATTTGGTATTATACCGAAGCCAGTGTTGGCTTGATTCTCAATTTTGCACAAAACAATTACCTGCTTAAAGTAAAAGGTAGTTTTAGCGGCGGCTTTTCATTCTGTGTAGGCTACAAAGCACTGAGCGCCTGTGCGGGATTGGGATACAGTGCATGTTATGATTTCACCGGAGGAAGAAACAATAACGGATGGTTTTTAAGCGGAGAAGCAGCGGGTAATATAAGCATTCATATCGGCGGATGTGATCCCGGATGTAACGATATTGATTGGGGTTTGTTGTGTGGAATAGGAGGAAGGATTTGTGCTACAGGCGGAGCGACAGTGGGTTATACTCAAGCTTCAGGTCTGTCTCTGGGGATCGTAATTGGCGGAACCGTATTATGTCCTTAATCTTTTAAAAAACAAGCGAGTCATGTATAAATTATTTTTTATTATCGCACTCTTCAGTTTCATGCTAACAAACGGACAGGGACAGAAAACAGGTGTTCCTATCGGAAGACTGATGCCGGCTGAGAATGAAGTGAGAGTTTTATTAATCCCAAAGGAAGCTAAGACTTACTATTTGTATAATGATGCTACCCGGTATGATATATACAAGGATGCAGGGGGAAATGGTAATTATAAAAAAGTGGCCACGCTGACCTTTCCTGCCAACTTTAGTGAGTTTAAGAGGCGTGCCGGTAATGAAACAGCTAATGATGTTAAGGAAATCCTGAAAGTATCATCTGACGAGCAGGCTTATTCGCTATTAAAAGAGGGAAAAACATCTCAGTTTGGATTTCTTTTTCTTTCAGATCGTTTTATGGACGGAATGGGTATATTCTGGAGTGATAAAGACGTAAAGCAGAATAGTCCTTCAACAAAATACAGGGTCGTTGCCGTGAATCGTGACGGAAAAGAAAGCGAATTCTTCACGCAGTCGCTATCTGAAGTAACGAGGCTGCCATTCCCGGATTTCAGGCTGAGTACAATGAAGTCGGAAGACAGTCTTGTGAGTATTGTTTGGACTGCACCCTCCAGGGGTTTAAATCCAGCATTATGGGTCAGGGTTTACCGGAGGTCAGATCGCGACAGAACATTTACCCAAATTCCGGAAGCATCTTTTATCGGCACCAATACGAAAGGCGATAGTCTGCTGGTGAGATATGACGAAAATGTAACTCCGGGCCATTTGTTTGATTACTATATTGCACCCGAAGATATTGTAGGGAATCTTGGAAATCCATCAGATACTGCTTCGCTTATCAGTAAGTCGCTCAATTCGGTCACGGGACTTACAGATTTCACTGCAAAGGATTCCATGGAAGGCGTATGGTTATCGTGGGCACCTTTGGCTAACAGTGCCATCTATACGGGTATTGAAATTCTGAAATCGCGTGATGCAATGGAAGGCTATGTAGTGGTGGATACGATTTCAGCAGACAGATCTTCTTATTTTGATAAAAATATCCTGCCTAATGTGTTGTACTATTATAAGGCAAGGCCGCTAACGGTGGCCAAAGAAGGATGGAATATGATAACACCGTCCACAACGAGCATATCGGTCAGCAATAAAGGAGGCATACCCATCACACCGCAAGGACTAAGGGTTTGGCAAGACACCGCATCAGGAAATATCAACCTGGCATGGGATATTAACCCGGATGTTGATCAGTTTGCTTACTATATTTTACGCGGTACTTCGCGGGACAATATGACCATTATATCGCCTCCGGTAAAAGATAATGTGTATGTGGATTCATTGCAAAATCTTGCCTCCGGACAAACCTATTTATATGGAGTTAAGCTGATGAATCTTTCTCAGCAGATGAGTGAAATGTCGGCAATCAGAATGATCAAACCCATTAAACAAACTTTTGTTCCTTACCCTTCCGGTATCTCTTCAAACTGGGCGGATGATGCCGTACAACTTCAATGGGAGAATGTCATTAATCAACAGGAAGATGTTGTAGGGTATAAACTGTACAGAAGGGAAAAAGGGAACTCTGACTTTGTCTTAATCGCAGAAAAATTAATGAGTGTTCCGGGATATAGCGATAAAGATGTAAGAACAGGAATATCATATGAATATGGTGTAACTGCTGTTAATTCATCAGGTGTAGAGAGTCTGATGTCACCATTAACATCCATTACGATTCCTGCCCCCAATTTATCTGCACCTGCTGACTTGTATCTTACAAATAAAACCGATGGCATCGCCATCAGCTGGCCGGCAGAACAAGACGCTGCTACGATTGTAGTGTACAGAAGAGAAGCACAGGAGCAGGATTTCAGAAAGCTAAGTGAAGTGAACAAAGGAAATGAATATATCGACAAGTCTGCTCAGAAAGGAAAGTTGTATGTCTATACACTGCGCATGAAATCGGGCACTACTGAAAGTGATAATGGGCCGGAGAAGAGTATCAGGAGGCAGTAGTGATGATTGGCCGGTAATATATCTTTCACATGCTTTTTTACTGCAGAGCCTTTAAAAAGTCATTCACAAAGGGGCAGGAAAATTATTGATGAGAAACCTTTTTATCCTCTGCTTTCTTTGTGTTTACTTAATTATTTCAAATTCTTTTTTACCATTAAGGTACAAAAGCGATAAGATTCACTAAGGCGCAATAGTCAGGAATTTGTACCATCAACGGCCTGCAACCGTTCCCGAAAGTTGCACGGAGCCCGGTTCTTTCCCGAGCAGTTTCTTCAAGCCGTATATATCTATCGCTTTACGGGCATCTGCAATGCCGTTTCTATACACTTCATCTCCTAATCTCCGGCATCTTGTTTCCACTACAAAGAACTGAGGCGCAGACTGAGATAATTTGCGGTTGTAATAATCCAGATTAGGTTTAATGATAAAAATTCCTTCGCCTTCCTTTTTGAAGGTGGTAAATGTATTATCTAATTCCCCACTATTTATATAGGCTGGTTGACTTAATGTTTCTTCGTCATTTTCTGATAAATACCGTTCCACATTTTCGAGATACGGGCTGTAATAACTTTGGCTTGATTCACCTTCTTTTATCTTTTCTTTCAGTTTCCTTTGAAGCCACAACAGGTACTCTTTTCTGGTTACGGGCATGTAGGGAAGTTTATCATCATAGGTAATCAACCAGGCCTCGTAACTATCGTTTGGATAAAAACTACTGCGATCATGAGGCAACAGGTCAAATCTGTAATAGCCGTCTGCTAGCTTTTCAGGCTGTGCATACAGGGCTTCCCATCCCGGCTGGGTGATGTCGTCCTTGTCATACATTTCATGTGGTTCAATATGGGCGATGGGCCTCATGTCATTCACGTAAATATTCAGAATGGTGCTGGTTTCCCCTTCGCCATTTACCAGTTCTTTGCCGGTGTTGGGATCGCACCAATACTCCAGGAAATGGGTGCCGTAGTAATAAGACAGGGCGGGCCAGGTTTTTGCATTTTCCAGGACATAGCTTCTGTTTTTTGTAAATCCAACAACGTACGCATAAGATACAACAAGGCCGACCGGTTTATAAAACTCTTTAAACCGGTTATGAAGCTGAGCCAATACAACTTTCTCTTTCTGAACAGTAGCTGCCGGGATTTCTGAGGTTGATCCCAGTCCCGGTCCTTTCCATTTGCCCGGGCGAACTGCTAATTCTTTCGGATCGCAAGGTTGAGCAAAGCAGTGAACGCTTATAAAGAGAAACAGAAGTATCAAGAATTTTTTATGCATGAGCTTCAATTTTTTGTTTTTGCCCCAAGGCACGGAGGCACCAAGGCGATTTATTGTTTTCTTACCAGCGCATACGTCATTCCCTTATACTGTTTATCCTGAAGATGCAGGACTCTTCCTCCCGGTATTACTTCGAAATACGCATAATAGGTACTGGTCTTACCTTCAAATCTGTTTGGTAATACTATTTCCCAATTGGATACAGTTGCCTTGCCCTTGTAGTTTTGTGAGTAGGTCTGCATGTTGCCTACCATCCCCATCGCCCCTGAATGCTTGCTGCTGTAGGTGCCGTCTGCATTGAATGTAAACTCATCAGATGTGGCTACAGCACCCATTCCCTGATAATTTCCCGAATAAGCATTATAGTAATTCATAGCGCCAAAATCACCGCCCTTCCAGGTACCAGTCAGGTCGCTCTGTGCAATAGCAAATTTGTTATACCCACGCATGGCCGGTATTTCCGACTTATAGTCATCATTGGCATTAGGGAAATTTGCGCACAATGTCTTGGCATCAGGGGCTACTACCAGTGTTGGATACATGATTCCCGAAGCAGAAGTAACGTAAAAGCCTAAAAAGCAATTCTTGCCGGTAGCAGGATCAATAGCCAGACCTTCTATATACGGAGGTTTTAGGGCACCAATCACCTCTCCTTTATCCTGGTATTGTTTACTGAGTATTCCGAACTGCTTTGCTATATAATTATCCCAGTAATAATCGCGGCCTTGTCTTCTGGTTTCATCATTATGTTGTATAGGGAAATAGATGTACACCCTTATTGATCCTTTCGTTACAACTACTTTATCGCTCTGGATAGTGGATACCCAACCGTCATCCCAGTTGGTTCTGACGAAGGTAAAAGTGCCGGGTGTTGAGGATGCAGGGACTGTAGTTGACTGTGCAGGTGTATTATTTATGGTTTGTGACGGCACTGCGTTGTTGTCCTGTGCCGTAACCGTTGGATTAAAAACGGGCCTGTTCTTCGCCTTTCCGAAATAAAGGTTTGTAGATTTAGCTTCAGTGGAAAAAAAGATCATCGCATACTCATCTCCCTTCTTCAGCCATCCGTAACGGTTGTCTTTTTCAAATGGCAAAACATCCCATCCCTCCTCTTCCAAAGCATTCACCAGGCTGTCTGATGAATAGCCTGATGCTTTCTGAGAAGGTAAAATAAAGACCTCCGTTTCATCAACACTGCTTTGATACTTTTTACTTTCATCATTTAGCAATATGCGTGCGGCCGTAATGCTTATTCCTCTTTTATCCTGCTTCGTTTCCGAGGGAAAAGAGATGCCTGTTATTGCCGAGCGCCCGGCAGGTGTAACTTTTTTTTGAGCCGAGACCTGCATAGCAAAAAATGTACTGATAAAAAGGAAACACCATTTCATGTCAAAAGAATTACGGTTATGAAATTCATCAATGTCTTTCTTACGAAGATTAAGTGCTTTTATCCAGTCATTGCTTAATCCTTTCTGCACAATCTTTATTCACTACAGCTCCAGCCTCAGAAACAAAGTTCCCCGCTTTTAAAAAAGCGCCCAATCCCTGAAAAGGGTAAATAATTTATTGTGGCTTCCCTTAAAAAGGGGATATGATCTGCAATTGAAAAGCCGGTAATGAACCGGTTCGTTCATCTTTTTCAAAAGGGTTTCGGCAATGTCCGGGATCTGACATATTTTTTTATTTATTAAATTATCCAATATTGTTATTTTTGGTTATCGTTAACCTCAAAAACTGTTTTATGAAAAAATTACTTGTTTCCGCAGTTCTTCTGCTGGTAATGGAAGGGCTGTTTGCACAACTGGGCATCAATGCAGGTTTGAATCTGTCAAATGTGAATAAGAATGGGAATAATCTATCTGACCATAAGATGAAGGTCGGTTTTCATGTGGGTGCATCCTATCTTATTCCGGTTTCCGATGTTTTTCTGGTGCAACCGGATATTATGTATTCACAGGAAGGGTCTCAGGCTTCAGATTTTGATTCGAAATTCAATATGGATTTTGTATTCTTAAGTGTATTAGCCCGGTACAATATAAAAAACGGGCTTTATGCAGCCACCGGGCCGGGCTATGGATATTTATTGAGTTCAAAAGAAAAGTATGATGGTGGTATCAATGATTGGATGGATTTTCAAAAAAGAAGCAATTTAATATGGTCTTTGATGGGAGGTTATGATTTGAAGAACAACCTCGGGTTTTATATCAGATACAATCACGGACTACTTAGTCTGTTTAAATATGATGAAAATGGCGATGCCCCCGGGGGGATCGAAAAAACAAGGAGTTTCCAGATAGGTGTGCGTTATACATTCGAACTGAACAAAAAATAATTCCGAACTGAAAGTATCGCAATAAAATAAACTGGAGAGATAAAGGATAAGACGTTCCCCGGGGCCTGCAAGTAAATTTGATAAGAGCTGCCTGTAAGGTTATGCCTCAAAGACGATAATGCTTACCGGGGAAAGTAGATCCCAAATTATTTGTCATGAACCAATAAAGTTTTAAAAGCTTTATTGGTTTTTTCTTTAAGAACTATCTGGTCCCTCTTGAGATACTGATCCTGAAACTGTATGATGCTTCAGCGCCTTTTCCCCATTAATTGATCATCGCTCCCAGCTTTTTAAAATCAAATTGTTCTCTCATCACTTTATGTAACTCCTCAGAGTTAGGTTTGCCCGTTGCTTCATACCAGGTGACAACCATAAATTGAGGCTTCCATTTTGATACAGATGGATCCACGTAAGAGAGATCAGGACGTAATAACTGATAACCATCTTCCGGAGTTGTAAAAATGTTTTGTTTGTCAGTATCTGTGCCAGCGAGCATATTAAAACTCCATTCAGGTGAGCGAATAATGGCGGGCTGATCCCAAGCACTTTTATTCAGATTGTAGAGTTTATCCAGGTTAGTACGCATCGAAGCCAAATTGGCGGATATTTTCACTTTACCCGATTCAGCCATTGTCAGCCATTTTCTGCACAGGTCTAAAAACTCTCCCCTGCTGACAGAAATAAAGGGAGACCTGCCAGGCCGATATATCAACACAGAATGATATACTATTGCCGGTATCTGTCTGATACCGGTAGGTGCAGGTTCAAAATAAGGATAGCCTCCGAGAGTTCCGGTTTGTTTGCCGAGAGAAAATATTTTTTCGCCAAAAACTGCATTGATTTGCTGTTGTCTTGTGATTTCTGAATGCTGAAATCCGTTAACTCTTATAAACAACCATGTATCTGTAATTCCATAGGGCTCTGTTTTTCCATAATTGCAGATAAAGGGTAGAAATTGTCCAACGAACTGGTAGGTATGCAAAAGAGGGTCAGGAGTGGAAACGGAATCGCCGCTGCGGGTAAACCATTTTTCCCATTCTGCCTTACTTCCGGCAGGTGTGGGATTGGATTCGATAACCAAATCTGCGATAGCGTTCATCACCTTTTCCATATTAGGAGTAAATCTTTTTTCATTCGGGGTGGGATGTTCATAATTGTAAACTTTTGTTTGAGTCCAGGTGCCTTTTTTCTTTTCTGCTTCTTTCTCGCAATCAATTTGATTTTCACTCTGTACGGAATTAATACTCTGATCAATCTGTTCTTTAGCTTTTACTACCGGCTTGTTTTCCTCAGATGGAGTTGCTTTTACAGGCGCCTCCGTTTCATCTTCGGGTTCTGATGTTTTATCTGAAGGCTTGGGATCGGCGATATTATCCAGTGCTTTATCAATCGCGTTATCAACTTTTTTATTTACGGCATTTTCAATTTTCCTATTGATTTTGTCTCCCAGCGTTTTTAATAACTGTGCAGGAGACGATATAGTAAGAATCACTACAAAGAAGAGAAATAGAGAATGTTTTTTCATATTATACTTTTTTTGCCACCAAAGCACGGAGGCACTAAGGTTCACTAAGATTTTTTCTTTGTGTTTCTTTGTGTCTTAGTGTCTTCGTGGTTCCTACATTTTTTTCTTGCCACCAGGGCATGAAGGCACTAAGGACCACCAGGAAATATCAAAGATTTTAATAGTACTATTTAATACACCGGCAGGTCCTTGAATGTTCCTTTTATCTGCCCTTCATACTTCCCGGTAAAGGTTCTGGTCATGGCGTCACCTACTTTTACGGGATTATTTCCTTCTGTTTTGATTCCCATTACAAAATAACCACTGGCTTTTCCATCCTTCAGAGATTCAATTACCAGTTTGCATGCATCAGATGGAGGAGGGGGATCAAAGCCCAGCCCACTATTATAATATTTTGATTCGTGTTGATTAGAAATGAATGGTGCAAATGATGATATGTATGGCTTCTGAGCTTTTCCGAAAAAGATCATTGCCTCCGAGCCCGTTATTGCAGGTAATTCTTTCTGCCCATAAGAAGGATTCTTGGCGTTTTGCGCATCAAACAGATAAGTACCCGGCACCAATTTTCCTCCAACAGGCTTTATAGTGATCTTTAAAAAATTCTCTTTGCTATTGCCTTCTTCTTTGCTAGCTGCAAGAACATAAGTTTCTTTTTGACCCTTTATAAATTGTCCATAAGGAAGTGTGGTGTTCAGAATGGATGATTGTAAAGAAAGGCTTCCCGGTTCATTGTTCAGATGAGCTGTCTCGCTATTCTTATTGGTTGACGGTGCAGTGGTCTTTGCACCGGAAGGAGTAGAAGTGCCCGCAACACCCCCAGATTTTTTATAATTATCTGCTTCGGGTTTGAAGATAAATTCAACTCTCCGGTTTTGCGCTTTCCCTTCTGCCGTTTTGTTATCTGCTATGGGCTGCGATTCTCCACGGCCTTCCGTAGTGAGTTTGGAGGCATCAATGCCATATTCTTTCATCAGCAGGTCTTTAACGGCATCTGCACGTTGCTGCGACAATTTCATATTGAGTGCATCATCACCGTCAGAATCCGTGTGGCCAATTATCTTAACCGGGCCTGAAGCATCTTTGATCACTTTACTGATATCAAATAATGCGCCCAGGCTTTCCGGTTTCATCTTAGCAGTGCCGCTGTAGAAAAGCAGGTTGCTTACAATCTTTCCTTCATTAAATTCTGCTCTCGTATCCGGAACATCTTTAGCGATGCGGATATTACTTACGAAAAACTTTGAATTGGTGTAATAGTGGCCGGTGAATACGAGGAGATTGGGAATGACCTCGGGATTAATGGCTGAGTTGATGTCCAGATATTTCTTTTCATTTATCCAGAAACGAAGGCGTTTCCCCTGCACACAAAAACTCATGTGCAACGGCTTCAAAAAGTTGACGGTTGTAATACCTTGCTCACTCGAAAACTTTGTACCACCCGATTTTCCTGTGGCAACCCTTCTATAGCTTGATAAATCATATAATGTTCCATCCTTCTTATTTATTCCGAAATCTATTTCAAAACGATCCCCGTAGCCTACAGCATTTAACAGGGATTCATCGCCTGCCATTTTTCCGCCCGAGTGAGCGAGATAAATATATAATTGATCAGACTGGCCTTCCATTCCCGGCTCCATGAAAATATCGAACTCAACAGTGAAATTATCACCCCAGCTTTGTTTTTTACTGCGGGCAATATTCACTGCTCCTCCTTTCGGTTCCAGGGTGATCCATTTCCCTTCCAGTCCATCTATCTCCACTACCTCTGACATATTGGTGGTCATCCAACCTTCCGGCGTTTCTCCTATATTGTCTTTTTCAAAATTGTCGAAATACAAAATTGTTTTTCCGGGCACAAAATCAAACTTGCTGTACACTTTGTATGATGGTGTTCCTGCATCAACTTTCTTTACTTCAGCCGTCTCATTCGTTTGAGGTTCTTCCTTCTTTTCTTTAGCGGGTTCGGCAGCAGGCTTTTCAGCAGGTTTCTCAGCCGGCTTGTCAATAGTCTTATCCACTGCCTTGTTTACTTTGTCTTTTATT
>WBZO01004892.1_pt1 | contig 14074 bp, 10 predicted proteins | sample 5204261 | NCBI WGS metagenome assembly WBZO01 (sample SAMN12412400, study PRJNA552823) | activated sludge metagenome | isolation source: activated sludge from anammox sidestream of wastewater treatment plant... | place: USA: North Carolina | collected 2017-09
ATCATGGACATTACCGGCAATCGGATTCAAACGGTCGCGCCCGGATTCAAACCGGCGTGGGCGGGAGAGTGAATTTCAATTTATGAAACCACGCATCACTATCATCGGTTTGGGGCGTCTCGGCGCCTCCATTGGTTTGGCGCTCAAAAAGAGCGGCGCCGAATTGGAAATCGTGGGACATGACAAGGCGCGCGACGCGGGGAACGCCGCGCAAAAAGCGGGCGCCATTGACAAACACGAATGGAATTTGTACAACGCCTGTCAGGACGCGGGCATGATTGTTTTGGCAATGCCGGTCGCGGGCGTTTTGGAAACCATCGAACTGTTAAAAGATGAGCTTGCGCCCGGCGTGATTGTCACCGATACCGCGCCGATTAAACAACCGATTTTGCAAGCCGCGCGCGCGTTCAAGCCCGGCGTGCATTTTATCGGCGGACATCCGATTTTTCGTCCGACGCCTGACCCGCTTGCGCCGCGCGCGCAAGCGAGCGCCGACTTGTTTCGTAACGCGCAGTATTGTCTAACGCCCGCGCCGGACACGGCGGCGGACGCGCTCGATGTTCTCTCGGGTTTCGTCGCGCTCTTGGGCGCGAATCCGCTTTTTTTCGATGCCGCCGAACACGACGGGTTAGCCGTCGGCGCGCAGGATTTGGCATTGGTCATGCAAGCGGTTCTTTTGAAAACGACCACCGCGAGTTCCGGCTGGCGCGAGTTGAATAAATTCGCGGGCGACGATTATTTTCGGGCGACGGAATTGGCGGCGCAAGACGCAAAATCCATCGTCCAATTGCTAAGGTCCCAGCAAGCGCCGCTGCAAGGATGGTTGATGCAAACGCAACAGACGCTGCGCGAATTGCAAACGCTGCTCGCGCAAAACGACGCCGCCGCGTTGGAAAAATGGCTGAGCGCCGCGCAAACCGCGCGGACGCAGTGGCTCGAAAACAAAGTGGCTGCGCCAACGCATACGACCGATTACTCCGAAGTCCGTTCCAGCGCCTCACGTTTGTTCTTGGGCGGTTTAGCCCCCCGTCTCGGAGGCAACAAGAAAAAGTAATATGAATTCTCTTTCCTTTGTAATTCCGGCATTTAATGAAGAACCCAATGTCGCCGAAGCGTTACGCCGCGCGTCGGCGGTCTGTCAAACGTTAAATCTAGAGTACGAAATCCTTTTGGTCAACGACGGCAGCCGCGACCGCACGGGCGAAATCGCCAAAAGCATGACGGGCGAAATTCCCAATCTGCGCGTCGTAGAAAACAATCCGAATCGCGGTTATGGCGGCGCGCTCAAAGCGGGTTTCTACGCGGCGAGCAACGAGTGGATTGCGTTTGCGCCGAGCGACAATCAATTTGATTTCCATCAGGTGCGCGATTTGATGGCGCACGCGTCGCAAGCCGACATTATCACCGGCTATCGCGCGAACGACGCCGACCCGTTCATGCGCCGCGTGAATCGGTGGGGCTGGAATTGGCTCGTGCGGATTTTATTCGGTTACATGACGCGCGACATTGATTGCGGGTTCAAACTTTTTCGTCGCGAAATTTTGCAGCGCGTGTCGTTATTGTCCGATGGCGCGATGGTGGACACGGAATTGTTGGCGGGCGCGCGCGCGCGCGGTTATCGCGTGGTCGAAGTGCCGCTCAAACATTTGCCGCGCACAGCAGGTTCGCCGACCGGCGCCAACTATAAAGTGATTCTGCGCGCGTTCCGCGATTTGGTGCGCTTTCGTTTCCGTTTGTGGGATGAATTGAGCGACGAGAAAAAAAAAGGGATTAACGCCGTAACGACAGAGCAATGAAAATTTTGATGGTCGCGCCGACATCTTTTTTCGGCGATTACGGCTGCCATGTGCGCATCCTTGAAGAAACCCTCGCGCTGCAAAAGCTCGGACACCGCGTCCGCATCGTCACGTATCCGCGCGGGCGCGATTTTGCCGGCGTGGACATTGAACGCACAATGCCGATTCCGTGGCGCGTGAATTACGAAGTTGGTTCGTCGCGGCATAAATTGGGGCTGGATGTTTTTTTGACCTCGCGCGTCTTGCGCGCGACGCGGCGTTTCAAACCCGATGTCATTCACGGGCATTTGCACGAAGGCGCGCTCATGGGTTGGCTCGCCGCGAAAATTTTTCGCAAACCCCTCGTCTTTGATTTTCAAGGGTCCCTCACCGGCGAAATGGTGGATCATCATTTTTTGAATCCGCGCGGTATTTTTTACAAACCCCTGCGCGCGCTCGAAGCGTGGATTGACCGCCAACCGTCCTACATTTTTACGAGCGCGGCGTATCAACGCCAGCTGCTCGTTGACGCCTATGGCATCCCGGCAAAAAAAATTCTCCACATTCCCGACGCGGTAAATCCCGAATGGTTTCGCCCGTGGAGCGACGACGAACGCGCCGAATTTCGCGCAAAAAAATTTCAATTGAAATGTGAAACGCTCGGCATCCCCGCCGAACGCCCCGTCGTCGTCTATCTCGGCTTGCTCGCCGCTTATCAAGGCGTCGGCCATCTGCTTCAAGCCGCGCATCAGCTCTTGCAGCGCGGCGCAGACGCGCATTTCGTCATCATGGGCTATCCCGGCGCGGACAAATATATTCAACGCGCCCGCGAAATGGGCATTACGGACCGCGTCGAATTTCCCGGACGCATCCCGTACCAAGACATCGCGCAGTGGCTTGCCGTCGGCGACATTGCCGTCGCGCCGAAATTGAGCCAGAGCGAAGGCAACGGCAAAATTTTAAATTACATGGCGAGCGGCTTGCCCGTCGTTGCGTTCGATAATCCGGTCGCGCGCGACTATTTGGGCGCTGACGGCGTGTACGCGCCGTCGGGCGATACGGACGCGCTCGCGCGCGGCATTGCGGCGTTGCTCGCCGACCCCGTCGCAGCCAAAGCATTGGGCAAGCAATTGCGCGCGCGCGCCATCGAAAAATTTTCGTGGGACGCGTCGGCGCGCAAAATCGAGACGGCGTACGACGCGCTGCGCGACCGCCAAAAACATTCCGCGCCCGAACGCAACGCGTATGCGCGCGAGAAATAAAAAAACTGCGCCGTGCGGCGCAGTTTTTATTTCGATTCCGTTTGTTTAGTGTGCGGCGTCGGCGCCGTCAACGGCGCGTGGTACAACCCGCGCGCGTCGTTCCACCGAACCATCAATACATCGCGGAAATTGCGGAACGAATCTTTCCACGGATTCACTTTGGTTTCCGCGCCGTAACGCCACTGCACCGGGACCTCTTTGATGCGATAGCCCGATTTGTGACCGATGAACAAGACTTCGACGTCGAACGCCGTCACCATGCCGCCGCGCACCGGTTTCGCATTGTCGCCATACAATTGCATCCGCGCAAAGACATCGCGCGCCACTTCATCGCGGAACGCTTTGAAGCCGCACTGCGTATCTTGGATGCCGCGCACCGTCAGCGTTTGCACAATCAGATTGAACACGCGTCCCATGATATGGCGATAAAACGGCTCTTTGATGCGCTGCGCGCCCAATCCTTCGCGCGAACCAATCACAATGTCATAGCCGCGTTCAAACCACGGCATTAATTTTTCCAGCTCTTCGATGGGCGTCGAAAGGTCGGCGTCGGAAAATAATACGATATGTCCGCGCGCCGCCAACATGCCGGTGCGAACGGTGTATCCTTTGCCGCGATGGTCGTTGCGGATGAGTTTCACGCGCGGATGTTCTTGCATAAACAATTCCACCGCGCGCGCCGTGTCGTCGCTCGACCCGTCGTCCACGACCAAAATTTCCGACGCGTACGCTTGGCTTTGAAAATACGCGTCCACGCGCGCCAGCGTTTGCGGCAAACGACGTGCTTCGTTATAAGCGGGGATAACCGTCGAGACGAGGGGCTGCGGCGTCTCGACCGAATGGGTCAGGATGGTTTCCATGCAGGCGCAGGAATTCTAACGGAAATAAACACGAATGCCAAATGCCGTCAAATGAACGCAGGCTAAAAAAGCGCCGCGCGTCAAACGCTAACGCGCAAAATCAACCCGCCAGCAATTTTTCCAGCTCGCCGTCGGACACTCGCTGCAACGCTTGCGTCGCGCGGCGCTTTTGCAAATAACGCGGCAGCGCCGCCAAGCCCGCCACTTGGCCCCGCAAACGCGCTCGCGCCGCGTCGCCGCGCCAATGCCGCAGCGCGTCGCGCGTAATGGCCCACTGCGCGGCGAGAATTTCGCGCCAGTATTTTTGCCACAACGCGCGCGGATAATTTTTCGCCAAGACGGCAATGAAATTGCGTCCGACATAATAACTCGCAAATTTTCCGCCGCCCGACGCGCTGAGCATGTGATAGACGATTGCGCGCGGCGCCAAAACGCAATCGTAACCCGCCAAGCGCGCGCGCCAATTCAAATCTACGTCTTCACAGTTGAATTTCAAATCTTCGTCAAACAAACCAATGTCGTCCAGCAGCGCGCGCCGATACGCGCACGCGCCGCCGCAAACGCCAAAGAGCGGCGGCGCCGCGCGCGCGTCGTCGTACTGACCCACATCTATTTCCCACACGCCGCGATTGCCCGGCGTCCCGTCGCGCCGATAAAAATCGCCCGCGCTGTGCAGTTTCGTCCGTTCGTCAAACAGGCGCAGTTTCGTCGCCGCCATGCCCGCGCGCGGATTCGCGTCCAACGCGCTCACCAATTCTTCCAGCCACGTCGCTTCCGCTTCGGTATCGTTATTGAGCAGAACGACGATTTCGCTCGCCGTGCCGCGAATGCCGCGATTGACCGCGCCCGCGAAAAAATAATTGGCGTCGAGCGCAAGCACGCGCACGTCGGGAAAATCGCGCGCGAGCAGCGCGCGCGAATCGTCGGCGGAAGCGTTATCCACGACGACGCTTTCAAAATCGCGAAAAGTTTGCCGCGCCAGCGCGCGCAAACAGACCGGCAGCAAACGCGCGCCGTTCCAATTGGGAATGATGATGGAAACGCGAGCCATTCACTCTATCGCGCAAATTTGTAATTTGCGCGAATCTTGTACCGCAAATTTATAATTTACGCCCGGCGCGTCACGCGGCGCGATATTTTTTCCAATAACGATAGATGCCGTCGGCGGACATGACAGTAGCCCCGCCCGCCGCTTCGACGATTTTCATCTGTTCGGGCGTATAACCGTCCGCGCGCGCCAACGTTTCGAGCAGCGCGCCAAAATCGCGGCGAAAAATTTCTTGCGGTGGCTCGCCCGACATTTCCGTTTCCAACCACTTTACAATCGCGTCCAGACTGCGTTCCAACAAGTCAAAATGCGCGTCTTTGGCGTACACGCCAAAGTGCGTGGGCGCGATGAATTGAAAATCCGCCGCGCGCAAACGCGCGATGCTGGCGCGCCATTTTTCAAAATGCACTTCGGGCGGCGGCGTCGGCAGCCGCACATGATTCAAACCGCCCGCGCGCACGCCGCCGACATCGCCGGAAAAACAAACGGCTTGCCACAAATACGCAATGTGATGTTCGGCGTGGCCCGGCGTATACAGCGCGCGAAATTCCTGTCCGCCAATGGCAAAAACCTCGTCGTCGGAATGAATCAGCACGCGTTCGGACGGCGCGGGCAAGAACGCGCCCCACAACTGATCCATCGCGTCGCCGTACAAGCGCTGCGCGCTCGCCAACAATTTTTCGGGATTCAGCAAATGCGGCGCGCCGACGGGATGGACATGGATGCGCGCGCCTTGCTGCGCCCACCACCCCGCCGCGCCCGCGTGGTCGAGATGAATGTGCGTGAGCAATACATCGGTGACATGCGACGGCGCATAACCGCGCGCCGCGAGCGCGCGCAGCACGACGGGCAGCGTCACGCCGGGGCCGCAGTCAATCAGCGCGAGCCCTTGCGCATGAGGAATAACATGGACGGCAATGAGACCCGCCGTATCTTGATAATGCGTATCGAGCGTAAAAAGAAGAGACTGGTTCATACTTGATCAAAAAAGGCGTCGAGCGCGTCCTGCCACGGGCGCAAGGTGATATTCAAAACGGTTGCGGCGGCAAAATTTTCCAGCGCGCCATTTTTGGGCGGCGTGGACGCGCGACTGTATTCGGCGAGCGTAAGCGGTTTGACGGGGCGCGGCACATTCGCGCGGCGCAAAATCTCGATTGCCCACTCGTAACGCGAACACGAACCCGCGTTGACGAGATGATACACGCCGTATTGTTCCGTTTCCAGCAATTGCGCGAGCGCGTGCGCCAAATCGGGCGCGTACGTCGGCGAACCGATTTCGTCGCGCACGACCGAGAGCGCGGGCAGACGTCGCGCCAAGTCCAAAATCTTGTCGGGAAATTTTCCGCCGCCGCGCGCATACAACCACGCGGTGCGGACGATATAAAATTTTTCGAGCAAATGCTGCACGTACCATTCGCCCGCCAATTTGGATTTGCCGTACACATTGATGGGCTGCGGCGCGTCGTGTTCCAGATACGGCGCCGCTTTGTGGCCGTCAAACACTTCGTTGGTGCTGAGATAGACGAGCGCGGCGTCGCAGCGTTGACAAGCCAACGCGACATTTTGCGCGCCAAAGGCGTTGACGCGAAACGCCGTAACCGGGTCGCGCGTCGCGCCGTCCACATCGGTCATGGCGGCGCATTGAATCACGACATGCGGCTGCATGTCCGCCAGCCGCGCAATGTTGGCGCGGTCGGTAATATCAAATTCGCGGCGCGGCAGCGCAAGCACTTGATGCTGCGCGGCAAGCGTTTCGCCCAGCGCGCGGCCGAGTTGACCGTCGCTGCCGGTAATAGCAATTTTCATGGCGTATCCAATTTATACACGTTCAATATCCCCGTGCCGCCTTTGAGCGGCACTTGGTCTGCCAACGTCGCCGCCGCGTCGGGCAGCGCGCGATACACCTGCTCGGTAATATAAATCGTTTCGGCGGGCGCCAGACTAGCCAATTGATACGCCGTATTCACCGGCGCGCCAATGGCAGTGTATTCAAGTCGTTTGGGCGAACCGACATTGCCGCACACCACCGCCCCCAAATCAATCGCGATGCCAATCCGAATGGGCGGCGCGCTTTGCGCGCGGCGCTGTTGATTCAACGCCGCGACTTCGGCTTGCATGGCGCGCGCCGTATCGAGAGCGCGTTGATTCGCGTCGGGTTGATCCACCGGCGCATTGTACAACACCACAATCGCGTCGCCGATAAATTTATTGACCGTGCCGTCGAACCGCGCAATCACTTCAATCATGCGCGCAAAATATTCATTCAAGGTTTGCACCACTTGCTCGGGGCCCCAATCTTGAAGCATGCGCGTAAAGCCGCGAATATCGGCGATTAAAACGGTGACGACGCGCGTTTCGCCTTTTAACAGCGGACCCTGCGCGGAATCCAAAATGCGCGCGGCGATGGCTTCGCTGACATATTGGCCAAAAATAACGCGCGTGCGTTCTTTTTCCGCGCGTTCATTTTCGCGCGCGAGCCGCTGCGCGTACACGGTATCGGCGACAAAACCGATGAACGGCATGATGCCGGCGACGCCAATGACGTACAATAAATTCGCGGGGTCGTTCCACGCGCGATGATACGGAAAAAATTGATTGAGCAGCCAGACGACTGCGCCCGTCAGCGCGCCCGCGCCCAAGTACATCAAGTAATGGCGCAAATCGCGCGCGGGGCCGCGCGTCGGCGGAATGAGACGGCGCGCCAACGGCACACACAGCGGCGCAAAAAATCCCGCCGCCAAACCCAGCAGCGTTTCTTTGACCAAGTACGCGATTTCGCCGGTCGCCGCGTACAAGCCCAACCCCAGCCCGAAACCCAACAAGGGCCCAAAACTCAAAGTAAAGCGCCACAACAAATTGCGCGGGGCGGAAACATCCGGCAAAAGCGTCAGGGCGCGGTCATCCGAATAAAAATTCATACGCGGAATCGCCAGCCATTATACAACATCCGCCGCAAGGTCTTGGCGGTTCGCGCTAGCTGGCGGTCCCAATCCGCAAAAAAAACGCGTCCGTCTATACGTTCTAGACGGACGCGCCATTTGTCCAGCGCTACAAGCTCGCGCCACAGTTTTGTCGGATTTTTTGCGCGTCAGGTCAATTTTACAAAATACGCGTCCACCGCCGCGTCGAGCAAATCTTTTTCCAGACGCGGTTCTTTTTGCAAATAGCGCGCGATATCAATCGTCTGGTCGAGCAAATCGCGCGGATGCACCGATTTGGGTTCGCGCTTGACTTTGACGTAATGCTCCAGCACCAAATACTTGAACATTTCCTCGTCATACGCAATGCCGCGCTGCTTACAGTTGCGTTGAAAAATCGTGCGGAAATCGTCCCACGACGGATTCGGCACATTGATTTTGTAACGGATGCGGCGCAAGAACGCTTCGTCCATCAAATCGCGCGGGTCGAGATTTGTGGAAAACACAATCAGCACGTCGAACGGAATTTCGATTTTCTTGCCGGTTTGCAGCGTCAAAAAATCGTAACGCTTTTCAAGCGGCACAATCCAGCGATTGAGCAAATCTTGCGGACGCATCTGCTGCCGTCCAAAGTCGTCAATCAAAAACATGCCGCAGTTGGCTTTCATCTGGAACGGCGCTTCATACGTTTTCGAGACGGGATCGAAAATGAGGTCGAGCGTTTCGAGCGTCAGTTCGCCGCCAGCCACAATGAAGGGGCGCCGACAGAGAACCCAGCGCTGGTCGCGGCGCGCCAAGTCGCCGGTCGCGCCGGCGCGCGGCGTTTCTTCGAGCGCGCGATGATTGATTTGGTCGTACAAACGAATAATTTGTCCGTCCGCGAAAATCGCGTGCGGCAAATAGACGCTGCCGCCGAGCAGACGCGCCATGCGTTCGGCAATCGTCGTTTTGCCATTGCCGGGCGGCCCGTACAGAAAAATCGAACGCGCCGAATTTACGGCGGGTCCCACGCGGCGCAGCATCGCATCCGTAATCACAATATCGCCGAACGCATCGCGAATCGTGCCTTGCTGCACCGAAATCGAACCAATCGCCTGCTGATGCACCGTTTCAATATACGTCATCAGGGGAACCGGCGCGGGCCCCGCATACTGATTGCGCGCCAACAATTCCTGCGCCTTGTTACTCCCTTTGGTCGTCACCGTATAGCGATACGCGCGTTCGCTATAGCCCTGCGCGCCGGTAATTTGGCAAAATTCTTCTTTGACGAGAAAAGACAATACATTCTCGACAATGTTATTGTGCGGCAGCCGCATCTCTTCGGCCACCGCGTGCGCCGCAATCTCGCCCGCAAAATAAATAATTTTGAGCGCGAGGTCTTGGATAAAGCCCGCGGGGAGGCCGGTTTCGGCGATTGATTGCGGCGCGGCAAATGAAACGCCCGCCGATTCCGTCGCCTTGGTAAAGCGCGGCGCGGAGGAAACTGAAGCAGTCATATCCACTCTTTCTATCCCACGATTTTAGCGTATGCCATTTTACGCCGCACTCGCCGGACGCGCAAGGGGACAATTGGGGTACGCGCGGCGGGGTTGACCAAAATTGACAAGAGATTCTTTTGGCGTAGAATATTTCCACTACGGAAATATATCGCCATGAAAACAAAATCTACGCGCGGCCGCGCGCGCCAAGCCGCCGCGCTCAAACAAATTTGGCAAGATTTACTAGCCGCGCAAGGCAGTTTGCGCGCCGCGCTGCCCGCCGACCTAGAACGGGCGCGCGCGAACTTGGGCGCCAGCTATAAAGAAGCGCGCGGCGACGAATCGCAGCTGCAAGCGTTTCATCGCATCGGCGCCGTCTTGGCCGCGCAGGACCGCCCGTTGACAATGGGCGAAATCAGCGAGGCGCTGCGAGTGCCGCTCAGCACCGCAACGCGCATGATTGACGCGTTGGTCGAACAGGGTTATGCCGAACGCTTGCCCGATGCGCGCGACCGCCGCATTGTGCGCGTGGCGTTGAGCGCCGACGGCGTCCAAGTCTTTACGCTGTTCAATGAATTTTTTTTTGAACGCATGTACGAATTCTTGTCGCACTTTACCGCCGCCGAACGGGTTCAGCTGTTGGAATTGTTTCAAAAGACCGTAACCGTCTTGCAGCAGATGAGCCGCGAAAACGCCCCGCGCGGTTAATTTTTGTATATTCCGGATTTTATTGTGGAGGAAAATTCCATGTCGTTTCAACGCCCCCCTGCGCGGCAGCCATTTCATTTGACGCTTGGCGCGCTGGTATTGGCAGGCAGTCTGTTCCTGCTCGCCGCGTGCAGTCAAATCCAATCGCAAACAACCAATCCCGCGCCCGTGCCGACCGCCGTCGTGATTACACAGGTCCAAGCCGCCGCGCCCACCGCGAACGCGCCGACGCCGACCGCCGCCGCGAATGACCGCGCGGTCGGCAGCGCGCGCGTCAGCGGCAATTTCCTTTCCGCCCATCAAGCCGCGCTGGCTTTTCAAACGCCGGGCCGCATCAAAGAATATCTCGTCAAAGAAGGCGATACGGTTAAAAAAGGCGCCGCGCTGGCAAAGCTCGACACCACAATCGCCGAACTCCAAGTGGCGCAAGCCCAAGCCGCGTTGACGTTGGCGCAAGCGCGCTTGAAACAAACGCAAACGCCATTGACGCAGGAACAACAAGACGCGGCAAAAGCCGCGCTCGCCGCCGCCGAAGCCGCCTTTGCGCGCGTATCCAAGGGCCCCCTGCCCGATGAAGTCGCGGCGGCAAAAGCGAATCTCGACCGCGCCAAAGCGATTCTCGACCAAGCGGGCGGCGCGAGCAATCCATATTCCGCGCTGCTGCCGACATCGGTGAATTTGCAGCAAGCCACCGCCGGCTATCAAGCCGCGCTCGCGCAATACAACCTCGCCATGAATCATCCGACGGTTTCCGAATTGGCAGCCGTCGCCGCGCAACTCGCCCAAGCCAAAGCCGCCGTTTCGCAATTGACGCCGACGGCTGAAAATCTGGCGATGGCGCAGGCGGGCGTTGACCAGGCGCAAGCCGCCGTAGATTTGGCAAAAGCATCGCTCGCCAACGCCCAACTCGTCGCGCCGATAGACGGCACGGTGGTGCTGGTGGGACCCAAAGTCGGCGAATATGTAAATCCCGGCGCGCCGGTGGTGACGCTCGCCGATTTGACCAAGATGCAAGTGCAGGCGAGCGTGGACGAACTCACTTTGAGCTCTCTGAAAATCGGGCAACCTGCCATCGTTACGCTCGACGCGTTGGGCGGAACAAGTTTTCCCGCCGTCATTAGCAAAATCGGATTGTTCGCCAACAATCTCGGCGGCGTGACCAGCGTGCCGGTGACATTGGACGTTCAGACGCAGGGCGCGGCGGTGTATCCCGGGCTCAGCGCGAATGTGGAATTTCAAACCGCGCCGTAATGTCCGCCAAATTTGAAATTGGCTCGCGCCCAACGCGCGGAATTTTTGCGAGTTTGCGAGAGCCAATCGTCCAAATTTTGCCCGCTTTTAAAATGCCATGAACATACCCAAGCTATCTATCAACAATCCGGTTTTTGTCACGATGATGATGTTGGCGTTGGTCGTGCTGGGCTTGTTGAGTTTTGTCAATCTGCCCGTTGACCTGTTGCCGAACGTTTCGTTTCCCGTCGTCGCCATTTCCGTCGTCTATCCCGGCGCGAGCGCGGCGGACGTTCAAGCCAACATCACCAAACCGATTGAAGAAGCCGTCAGTTCGCTGAACGGCGTGGACACGGTGACTTCGACTTCGCAAGAAAATCTCGCGCTCGTCACGGTCCAATTCTCGCTCGAAACGAACGCGCAGCAAGCGGCGCAAGACGTGCAGGAAAAAGTGAATGCGATTCGCGGGACGTTTCCGCGCGACGCTTCGAGTCCAACCGTGCAGCGTTTCGATTTCACCGCGCTGCCCATCATGACGCTCGCCGTCTCGGACGCCACCGGCAAATCAAATCCCGAAGCGCTGCGCCGTCTGGTTGACCAAGACCTCAAAGCGCGTTTGGAGCGCATTGACGGCGTGGCGCAAGTGAATGTCACCGGCGGTTTGCAGCGCCAGATTCAAGTGCAAATGGATCTGGACGCGCTGCGCGCGCGGCGGCTTTCGCCGCAGCAAGTGACAAGCGCGCTGGCGCAGGCGAACGTGAGTTTGCCCGGCGGCAAAGTGACCGCAGAGAATCAAGATATTACGCTCCGCACGCCCGGCGATTTTCGTTCGCTTCAAGAAATCAACAACGTCATCGTCTCGAATCAGCGCGGCGTGCCGGTCTATGTGCGCGACGTCGCGCAAGTGGTGGACGGTTACGCCGACCAAGAAACTTTTAGCCGTTTGAATGGCAGCGACAGCATCGCCATCAGTCTGCAAAAACAATCTGGCTCGAACACCGTCAGCGTCGCCGACGATATCAAGAGTCAAATCGAAAAACTGCAACAAGAAAATCCCAACATTCATATCGCCATCGCGAGCGACCAATCGGAATTTATCAAAGCGTCGGTGGAAGATTCCATCACCGATTTGATTTTGGGCGGCGTCTTTGCCGCGCTCGTCGTCTTGTTCTTTTTCCGCGACCTTCGCAATACCATCGTCACCGTCATCGGTTTGCCCATTATCATGATTGGCACGTTCGCGGTCATGGATTATTTGCGTTTGTCGTTGAATCTGGTAACGCTCGTCGCGTTGTCGCTCGCGGTCGGGCTGGTCATTGACGATGCGATTGTGGTGCGCGAAAACATTTTCCGCCACATGGAACGCGGCGAAGACCCGAAAACGGCATCGCTCAATGGGACAAACGAAGTCGGTCTCGCCGTGCTAGCCATGACGCTCACCGTCGTTTCGGTCTTTTTGCCGATTGCGTTCGTGTCGGGCATTGTCGGTCGCTTCTTTCAATCGTTCGGTTTAACCGTCACCGCCGCCGTGCTTTTATCCTTGTTTGAAGCGTTCACGCTCGCGCCGATGCTTTCCGCGCATTGGTTCAAGCAGCGCAAATTAAAAAAGGGAGAAGCGGTTCAGGTCGCCCAAGAACACGAACGCGCGCACGGTTCCGCCGAACTCGAAGAAGCGGCGACGGCGAAACTCGGTTGGCTCGATACCGTCTATCGTTCCGCGCTCGCGTGGACGCTGCGGCATAAACTCATTACAGCCGGTATCGGCGCGTTGATTTTTGTGAGCATCCTCGCCTGTATTCCATTTTTGGAATTTACCTTTTTTGCGCCGACGGGCCAAAATACCATTTCGGCGCAAATTCAAATGCCGCCCGGCACGACGCTCGCGGCGACGGACGCCCAAGCGCGTGAAGTGGAAAAAGTCTTTCGCAGTTTCCCGGAAGTGGAAAGCGTTTTTGTCACAGTCGGCAGTCAGGGCGCGCCCGAACGCGCGACCTTTAGCGTGAAAATTCACGACGCCGCGCAAATGCCAAAACTAGAGCCGCAATTCCGCGCCGCGCTGGCGAATGTGCCGGGCATCGCATTTTCGTCGGGCGGATTCGCCGGAGGCGGCACTGCCGTCACCGCGCGCCCGATTCAAATCAATTTGCAGACCACCGGCAATGTGAACGACCTCGTTACCGCGTCCGACCAAATCATGGCAGCCATCCAAGACGTTCCGGGCGTGGTGGATTTGGACCGCAGCTATCAGCCGGGCAAGCCCGAACTGCACATTGACGTGGACCGCGACAAAGCCGCGCGGCTCGGTCTCTCGACCGCGGCGGTTGGCGCGACCGTCCGCACGCTCATCAACGGCGATACCGCGTCACGGTATCGCGACCCCGGACGCGAAGCGGATATTATCGTGCGCTTGCGTCCGCAAGACCGTTCGCGTTTGCAAGATATTCTCGATTTGTCCTTGACGACCATGACGGGCCAAGTCGTACCGTTGCGCAATGTCGCAACCTTGTCGAACGCTTCGGGGCCCACCGCGCTCGAACGCCTGAATCGTGAACCAAAAATTTCGATTGGCGCGAACGTGTTGGGTCGCGCGCAACAGTCCGTCGCCGACGACATTCAAGCGCGCGTGGATCAATTGACTTTGCCGTCGGGCGTGACCGTGCAATTCGGCGGTCAGGTGCAACAGTTTAATGAATCGTTTCAATCGCTCTTTATCTCGCTGCTGCTCTCGGTCGTGTTTGTGTACATGGTCTTGGCGTCGCAGTTCGGTTCGTTCACGCAGCCGTTGGTCATGATGT
>WBZO01004223.1_pt2 | contig 14067 bp, 11 predicted proteins | sample 5204261 | NCBI WGS metagenome assembly WBZO01 (sample SAMN12412400, study PRJNA552823) | activated sludge metagenome | isolation source: activated sludge from anammox sidestream of wastewater treatment plant... | place: USA: North Carolina | collected 2017-09
AATGAAGGGCGTGGTTCGTGATGCTCTTGGATTGGCTTCGATCACATACACTTTTCCGTCTTTGACGGCATACTGGATGTTGATAAGCCCTTTTATCTTCAGTTGCCTTGCAATTTTTTCGGCATACTCTTCCATGGTCTGCACTTCCAGCGGAGTGAGGTTGAAAGCGGGGAGCACGGCATTGCTGTCGCCGCTGTGAATACCGGCGGGTTCTATATGCTCCATCACGCCCATCACATGAAAATCTTCTCCGTCAAAAATGGCGTCTATCTCCGCTTCCTGGCAGCGGTCAAGAAAATGGTCAATTAAAATTTTATTTCCCGGAATATGTTTGAGCAGGCTCACCACTGCTTTTTCCAGTTCATCATCATTGATCACGATCCTCATTCGCTGCCCGCCCAATACATAGCTGGGGCGTACCAATACCGGGTAACCCACTTTATTGGCAACAGTGATCGCTTCATCAACAGTATATGCCGTTCCATAATCAGGATAAGGAATGTCCAACTCTTTCAGCATATCGGAAAAACGCCCCCGGTCTTCGGCAATGTCCATACTGTCAAAAGAAGTTCCGATAATGGGGATCCCTTTTTCCTGCAGGCGTTCGGATAACTTGAGCGCCGTCTGGCCCCCCAATTGCACGATGACGCCATCCGGTTTTTCATGTTCAATGATCTCCAGGAGATGCTCCCAATACACCGGCTCAAAATAAAGCTTATCAGCCATATCAAAATCCGTACTTACGGTTTCGGGATTGCAGTTCACCATGATGGCTTCGTAGCCACATTCTTTAATAGCGAGTAACCCATGAACGCAACAATAATCAAATTCAATTCCCTGCCCGATACGATTGGGGCCGCTGCCGAGTACAATTATTTTTTTCTTATCAGAAACCCCGGATTCATTGGAGAGCGTTAGGTTCTTTCCTTCGGGAAGGGTTTGGGATGGGCTTTCAAACGTTGAATAGAAATACGGGGTCTTTGCTTCAAACTCTGCAGAGCAGGTGTCCACCATTTTATAAACCCGGCGAATACCCAGTGATTTTCTTTTTTCATACACTTCTTCATCGCTGCCGTTGTTCATGATCCGGCTGATCTGTTCATCACTGAAGCCAAGCAGTTTGGCTTCTTTTATCAATCCGGGAGGAATGGTATCAAGTTTATACTTCGCAATTTCTTTTTCGCAATCGCATATTTTCTGAATTTCATAAATAAACCAGCGGTCAATACCGGTGGCTTTGGCAATGGTATTCACGCTTACTCCCATCATCAGCGCATCTTTGATGCGGAAGATGCGGTCCCATTTCGGAGTTTTGATGCGTTCCAGTATTTCTTCTGCATGCATCATGCTCTTGCCGTAATAACCGAGCCCCACCGCATTATTTTCCAGGCTTTGACATGCTTTTTGAATAGCTTCGGTAAAACTTCTTCCGATCGCCATCACTTCACCCACGCTTTTCATTTGCAAACCGAGCGTATCGTTGGCGCCTTTGAATTTATCAAAGTTCCATCTCGGAATTTTGACGATCACATAATCCAGCGCCGGTTCAAAATAGGCCGATGTGGTTTTGGTGATCTGGTTTTCCAGTTCATCCAAAGTATAGCCGATGGCAAGTTTGGCAGCGATCTTGGCAATGGGATAGCCCGTGGCTTTTGATGCCAATGCAGAAGAACGGCTCACCCTCGGGTTGATCTCAATGGCGATAATCTCTTCCGTATCGGGATTCAATGCAAACTGCACATTACAGCCTCCTGCAAAATTTCCGAGATCCCGCATCATGCGGATAGCAGTGTTGCGCATTAACTGCATGGCCGTATCACTCAGCGTCATGGCGGGAGCCACCGTGATGGAATCTCCGGTATGAACACCCATCGGGTCAAAATTTTCCACGGTGCAGATAATACAGACATTGTCGGCAGCATCACGCAACAGTTCCAGTTCAAATTCTTTCCATCCCAGCACTGCTTTTTCTACCAGCACTTCATGAATGGGGGATGCCTGCAACCCGCGATTCAACGCTTCATCCAGGTCATTTTTATCATGAACAAAACCACCGCCGGTTCCGCCTAATGTAAAGGAAGGACGGATGACCAGCGGAAACCCGATCTGCTGCGCAAAATCTTTTCCTTCCAGGAATGAGTTGGCAATTTTTGCCGGAGCAACAGGCACACCCAGTTCGATCATCCATTGCCTGAATTTTTCACGGTCTTCCGCTTTATCAATGGCGTGGATGTCCACACCTATCAGGCGGACGCCATATCTTTTCCAGACACCAAGGTCATTGGCCTCCTTGGCAAGGTTTAATGCGGTTTGCCCTCCCATGGTAGGCAATACTGCATCAATGGCGGTGCCGTTGGCAATATTCTCTTCCAGTATTTGTTCAATACTTTCAACGGTAAGCGGAAGCAGATACACTTTATCGGCCATCATGGGGTCAGTCATGATCGTGGCCGGATTGCTGTTGATAAGAGATACTTTGATTCCTTCTTCACGAAGGCTCCGGGCTGCCTGGGAGCCGGAATAGTCAAATTCACAAGCTTGTCCGATAATGATAGGCCCTGAACCGATGATCAGGACAGAGTGGATCGAGTTGTCTTTGGGCATTTTTGGTAAGAAGAATCCCTGTTGTTTTCGGGACGCAAAGTTAGGGGAATGGAGGGGTTTTACTGAAGCGGAAAATATTTTTTTTCCAACAGTTTCCGGATAGATGTTGATTGTTTTTTCAGGAGCGGTGAAATTATTTGAGAAAAAAATGAAAATATTTTGGAATAAATAATTATGATAGACAGACGTAGATTTTTTAAATAAATAAAAAATGAATGATGTTATTTTCCCGGAAATTTTTTTTAAGGCCGCTGTTTTTATCCTATGTTTCCAAAGGATCTCTTAATAATTGTTTGGAGACAGGATCGCTGCATGAGATAGGTTATTTTTGCGGATAATGAAAAACTGTTTTGCCTTTGTTCTCTCCGTTATTTTTTGTTCTGTATTATCTGCCCAATCACGTCCCGGCTATCCCAAATATTATTTCAGGAACCCGTTGAATATTCCGATGGATCTTACAGCCAACATGGGTGAGCTGCGGCCGGATCACTGGCACATGGGCCTTGATATCCGTACACAAAAAAAAGTGGGTTTGCCTGTGTATGCCGCTGCCGGCGGATATATTTCCAAGATAAAAGTTGAACCTTTTGGTTACGGCCGCAGTATTTTTATCAACCATCCAAACGGGTTGACTACAATATATGGTCACCTGAATGGTTTTTCTCCTGCATTGGAAAAATATGTGACGGAACAGCAGTACCAACAACAATCCTGGGAGATAGAACTGGATTTTTCAAAAGACAAGTTTCCGGTTTTTAAAAGCCAGCTGATCGCATACAGTGGCAACACAGGCGGTTCCATGGGCCCGCATCTGCATTTTGAAATACGGGATACCAAAACCGGTAAATGCCTGAACCCGCTTTTATTCGGCTTTCCCATAAAAGATGATCAGTATCCTGAAATTTATAAACTGGCTGTGTACGACCGGGGCAAAAGTGTGTATATGCAGGATCCTGAAATATTTTCAGTAAAGAAAACATCCGGTGAAGGGTATATTCTTTCCTCAATGCCGGTTATGATGACGGGAATGAAGAAAGTGAGCTTTGCCATTCAGGCAATAGATAAAATGATGAGGGGAGGAAGCCCTGACGGAATTTATTCTGTAAAGATATTTTTTGATAACAGGCCGATGTTAAGTTTTACCCTGGACAGTATCAGCTATAATGAATCATCTTATATCAATGCTCAGATAGATTACAGGTATTATTATAAGACAGGACAATATTTTCAGCATTTATCACTGCTGCCCGGCGATCCCGGCATAGTATATAAAAAGATCAATGGCAACGGTGTTTTCAATTTGAGCGACACCGGTTTTCACCTGGTGCATATTGAAGTGCGGGATGAATATGATCATCTTTCGGAATTGAATTTCATGATCGGGTATGCAGACAGCCTGAAGAAGAATGAAAGACCTGACAATTCAGAAAAATTCATTCCCAACATGGCCAATAAATTTCCGAGGCCGGATTTCGAATTCTCATTGCCTTCAAACAGCCTGTACGATACTGTGCCTGTCATTTATTTCCGGAACAATACGGCTTCGCCTAATGCAGTTTCCGCCCTGCATCAGTTGAACGATCCTTCTTTTCCGTTGCAGTCTTTGGCAACGGTGAGAATAAAACCTGACCGGGAGATACCGGATGCCCTGAAAGAAAAAGTGGTGATCATCCGCAACGACGGAAGGCGCAATGTGGTCCGCAAAGCGGTGTGGCAGGATGGATGGCTCACTTCTCAGTTCGGCGATTTTGGAAGTTTCCGTGCTTTTATTGACACCGTGCCTCCTTATATAAAAGATATCGGAAAAGGAGACACCGTTGTTTATGCTTCTTCAAACAGCATTGTAGTTGAGGCAAGGGATGACCTGGGTGCAGTAAAAAATTTTCATGGCGAGATAGACGGGCAGTGGGTGCGTTTTACCAACGATAAGAAAGGCCCCTTTATTTATACCTTTGATGAGTATTGTCCTTATGGAGTTCACAGATTGGCAGTGACGGTGGAGGACCTTGCAGGAAATACAGCCACTAAAACATGGTGGTTCCGCCGCGATCCTTACAAACCGCCACCCCAAAAAACGATACATAAGAAAAAGGCCGCACCGGCTAAGAAGACAGTTAATAAAAAACCAGCAAAAACAAAATAATTATTATGGTTACATTAAAAGAAGGTGATAAGGCTCCTTTATTCACCGGAACGGATCAGAATGGGAAAAAGATCTCCCTGGCAGATTATAAAGGCAAAAAGGTTGTATTGTATTTCTACCCGAAAGATGACACACCGGGCTGCACCAGCGAGGCCTGCAATCTCCGTGACAATTATGCATTGCTCAGAAAAAATGGTTATGAAATTATCGGGGTGAGCCCGGATGATGAGGACAGCCACAAAAAATTTGAAAACAAGTTCAGCCTGCCTTTTACCCTCGTCGCCGATACATCACATAAGATCCTGGAGAAGTATGGCGTGTGGGATCTGAAAAAGTTGTATGGCCGCGAATATATGGGCGTGCTGCGCACCACTTTTGTCATTAATGAAAAAGGGGTGATTCAAAAGATATTCCACAAGCCGAAAGTCAGTGCCCATGCCGGGGAGATCATGGCAGCCATGCAATAAATTTTATTCCCATGTGTGAACATTCTTGCAGTGCATATCAGGGCACTGCTGCCTATTTTTACTTTTTATAAAAAAACAGGTATTGCTTTTTTTAAACAGGAATTAAATATGCAAAGGATCTTTATTCTTATTTCAATGTTTTTTTCCCTGCAGACACTGGCGCAGGACACAACGCTGAACAGCCTGCTGGAAGGAATGGAAGACAAGCCCAATACGCAACCACTTGCCGTGAAGATCTTTGAATCCGAAAGGCTGATCAATGCGAACACTACAGAATTGGTAGGGAAAGGGAAGATGATCTTCCGGATCATTCATAATTTTTATGATGTGGCCGGGTCCAATGGCGGGATTAAAAATTTTTTCGGGCTTGATAATGCGGCAGATATCAAGCTGAGCTTTGAAATAGGCCTTGGTCATCGTCTTGATATGATCGCTTCCCGTGATCGCGGCGGTGAAAATTATCAGACTGATTTCAACCGGGTGCAAAAACTTTGGGAACTCGGTTTCAAATACCGTATTGCAGAGCAAAGAGAAAACGATCCGGCCCATCCTTTATCTGTTGTAATATTCGCCAATACGGCTGTGGCTTCTATGCCTTCACAACATTTCAATCCTCCTTACACAGATTCTGCGGAAACGACATTTAAAAATTTTTCTGAAAGACTTAGTAATGCTGTTCAGCTTATTATTGCCCGTAAGTTTGGAAATGCAAGTGTTGAACTGATCCCTTCTTATGTACACAGAAACCGTGTGATTCCGGGTGATGACCGGTCATTGTTTGCATTAGGCGGCGCTGCCCGTATTCCGGTTACAAGAAACCTTGCGTTTATCATAGATTATTTTCATGTATTTCATTCGCAGCAGGCAAAAGATTTTTATAAAGATCCCAACTCAGCTGTACATCCTTCGCAAAAGTTTTATGATCCGCTGGGTATCGGATTTGAATTTCTTACGGCAGGCCATGTGTTTCATTTGAATTTTACCAATGCCACCGAGATACTCGAAAACCGTTTTATTCCGAGAACAGTGACATCCTGGGGCAAAGGGCAGTTTCGCTGGGGCTTCACCATTGCCCGGACATTTGTACTGTGGAGGGAGAAGAGATAGGCCGGTGTTGCAAACTATATTATCCATTCCACTTCACCGAAATCAAATTCTTCTTCCTGCTTATGTTTTGCCATAAGTTTACCTGAAGGTGTTACGCCAAGAATGGCCGCTTCAAAGATCCGCTTTCCTTTTTTCAGCTTCACTTTTTCATTCTTTTTGTAAAGACAGGAAAGATAGGTTGAAAAGATATTTTCAAAATCTTCCGTGATCAGTTGCCTGAATCGTTTATCCAGATTGTTGCAAAGTTCTTTTGCTAATGTGAACGGATCGAAAGTCTTGCCGGTTATTTGATGAAGGGATACCGGGTTTTTCAGTTCCGGTACAAATCTTTTTTGATTGATGTTGATCCCTATTCCTGCAATGGCCCATTGCCACCGGTCTTTTTCCGGATACCCGGTACCCACCACGTTTTCTATAAGTATGCCGCCTGCCTTTCTGTCTTGCCAATAAAGATCATTAGGCCATTTAATCTTCGTTTTTTCTCCGGCATATCGGGAAAAAAAATCATGAACGCCAACGGCAACACAGGCGGATAGCCTGAATTGTTCGGTTAGTTGTAAAGGCCTGGGGTCAATGATAATACTTAAAATGATGCTTTCATCTTTTCCGCTGACCCATGACTTTCCCCTCTGGCCCTTTCCCTGCACCTGCTCATGGGCAAAAACGGAAAGCCCGTGATATGCCAAACCTTCATGCAGCAGCTTCCGGGCATAGTTATTGGTACTGTCAACAGACTGTAGTTCAAGGAATGATATTCCTAAGGTTTTGTTGATGGGAGGTTGTGGCAATTAATTGTTATTTTTGACAAAGTAAATGAGTTTATGGATTGGGTAGTAAGTTGCAGGTAACGTGCATCCATTCCCGCCAAAAACTAAAGCAATAATCGGTTCAGCCGGAAGGCGGACAAAAAAACATATTCATATTTGGAACAACTGGCAATATTGAGTAACCGTAACCCGAGAACTGCCGGAAGAAAAAGTGCAGGTCGGTTAACAAGAAATTCAAAGATCATCAAAACTATTATCAACGCTATTCAGGCAAAAAAAGGAGAAAATATTGTCTCCCTCGACCTGCGTAAAATTGACGAAGCAGTTGCTGATTTTTTCATTATTTGTGAAGCCAATAACCAGCCGCAAATCAGGTCGCTGTCCGAAAACGTGGAAAGACAGGTTTTCGAAAAATGTAATGAAAAGCCCTACCATCAGGAAGGATACCAGTCAATGAAGTGGGTGCTTATAGATTATGTGAATGTGGTGGTACATATCATGACTGCTGAAACAAGAAATTTCTACAAGCTGGAGGAAATGTGGAACGATGGTAAAGCTGAAAAACACAGCGATTAGTTAAATGTTGAAATAGCGTAAACTTATTTTCATAATAATCCGTAAATAGCAGGAATTCAGAAAAGACAACATGGCACAGGAACCATACAACAGAAATGATAAAGGAGGGTTGCCCCGTTTTAACCGGCAGTCCGGTGATGACCCGGGACAAACACCCCGCAAAGGACCTAAGTTCAGCATCTATTGGATCTATGCAATAATCTTTGCCGTATTAATCGGCTCTTATTGGTTTGGACCTTTTTCCACCAATATGGTCAAGATCAACAGCATTGATTTCAAACAAATGGTGCAGAATGGGCAGGTGGACAAATATGTAATCGTTGACAACCGTAAAATGGTAAAAGTTTTTTTGACCAAAGACGGGATTACTGCACATAAGAATGAATTGCAGACCGGCGTGAACGGCAAGGTGAACGATGAAGGGCCTCAAATGTATTTCCGCATCGTTTCCGGTGAAGACTTCAACAAAGAGATGTCCGATTTTTATAAAGCCACACCCACCGTGAAAGAAATCCCCTATGATGTGGAGAATGAAAAGGACTGGCTGGGCGGTATCATGCAATTCATCTTTCCCGTTTTATTGTTTGTCGGTTTGTGGATACTGCTGATGCGTAAGATGGGTGGTGGCGCTGGTGGCGGCGGTGGTCCGGGCGGTATTTTTAATATCGGAAAATCTAAAGCCACTTTGTTTGACAAGGGCACAAAGGTGAACATCACTTTTGCCGATGTTGCCGGATTGGATGAAGCGAAAGTGGAAGTGATGGAGATTGTTGACTTTTTAAAGAATCCCAAAAAATATACAAGCCTTGGAGGCAAGATACCCAAAGGCGCTCTGCTGATAGGCCCTCCGGGAACGGGAAAAACATTGCTGGCCAAAGCAATGGCAGGTGAAGCCCAGGTTCCTTTCTTCAGCCTGAGCGGAAGTGATTTTGTGGAAATGTTCGTAGGCGTGGGCGCCAGCCGTGTCCGTGACCTTTTCAAACAGGCCAGGGAAAAAGCTCCCTGCATCATCTTCATTGATGAAATCGATGCTATCGGACGTGCCAGAGGAAAGAATGTGATGATGAGTAATGATGAAAGGGAGAGTACGCTGAACCAGTTGCTGGTGGAAATGGATGGCTTCGGAACAGATTCCGGAATCATTGTTCTGGCAGCTACCAACAGGCCCGATGTGCTGGATAACGCTTTGCTGAGGCCGGGCCGTTTTGACAGGCAAATTTCCATAGATAAGCCTGACCTTAAGGGGCGTGAAGCTATTTTTAAAGTTCATCTGAAACCAATCAAGGTTTCCAAGACACTCGATATTCATAAACTCGCAGAGCAGACTCCCGGGTTTGCCGGCGCCGATATAGCCAACGTATGTAATGAAGCGGCATTGATCGCTGCAAGAAAAGGAAAAGAAGCAGTGGAAATGGAAGACTTCCAGGATGCGGTGGACCGGGTGATCGGCGGACTGGAGAAAAAGAACAAGATCATTTCTCCCGAAGAAAAGAAGATCATTGCTTATCATGAAGCAGGACATGCAATTTGCGGATGGTTCCTGGAGCATGCTTATCCTTTACTGAAAGTAACTATTGTTCCGAGAGGCACTGCGGCATTGGGATATGCGCAATACACACCCAAGGAACAGTATCTCTATAACATTGATCAGTTAGAAGATCAGATCTGCATGACGCTGGGCGGGCGTGCCAGCGAAGAGATCTTCTTCAATAAGATTTCCACCGGAGCCCAGAATGACCTTCAGCAGGTCACCAAGATCGCTTATGCCATGGTGACGGTGTATGGAATGAATGACAAGATAGGCAATGTAAGTTTTTATGATCCGCAGCAGGGAACTGATTATAATTTCACCAAGCCTTACAGTGATGAAACGGCTAAGGTGATAGATGAAGAAGTGAGAAAACTGATTGACAGCGCCTATGAAAGGACCAAGAAATTGCTGATCGAGAAAAAAGAACAGGTGGAGAAACTGGCTGAAGCATTGTTGCAGCGGGAAGTATTGTTCCAGAGTGATGTGGAAACATTGATCGGCAAACGCCCGTTTGAAGAAAAGAAAGTGCTGGAAGTAGATGAAGCGGCTGCTCATCAGACCACGGAAGAACCGGCTCCTGCAGCAGAAGTGAAGAAAGAAGAAAAAAGAGAAAGCGGTGAACAGGCAGGCAATTTCGGGCTGGCGCCTTCTGTTTAACTTTGAATCATGGCGATCTCTCCATCCAAAGAAAATATTCTGAAAAAGATTCGCAAGGCGTTGAGTCATTCAACGCCTCTTCCTTTTCCGCAAAAAGAATCAAAACAATTTTTTTTCAAACCGCAAAACCAGGAACTGGAGTTCGAATTTGCCGCTCAGTTTACCAGGCTGCAGGGTAAATTCATTTATTGCCTGAATCATGATGAATTGATCTCGCAATTGAAAGATCTTTTATCAAAGCGGAAATGGAATAAAGTGTATTGCAGGGAAGAAGGGCTTCGTTCTGTTCTGAAGCAAAACGGCTTCGATCAGTTCTCCGATGTAGCGCTCAAAGATTGTGATGTGGCGCTTACCGGCTGTGAAGCCCTGGTAGCAAGGACCGGAAGCATCGTATTGAGCGCTGCACAGCAAAGCGGACGCACGGTAAGCGTGTATGCACCGGTGCATATCTGCATTGCCTATGTGAATCAGCTTGTTTATGACATTAAAGATGCCTTGCAACTGGTAAAGGATAAATATGGCGATCATCTTCCGTCATTGATCACATTTGCAACCGGCCCCAGCCGCACTGCCGACATTGAAAAAACACTGGTAGTGGGAGTACATGGACCCGGAGAAGTATATTTAATGCTGGTGGAAGCATAATTCATTTTGCCTTAGTATTTTTATGGTATGTCAGACTATAACATTTATCCTGTTTTCGTGTATGGTTCCCTGCGCAGCGGATTCAAAAGCCCTGCTTATGAATACATCAGCCGTTATTTCACTTTAGTGAGTGAAGCCAGAGTGAAAGGTAAATTGATGGACCTGGGCAGTTATCCTGCCGGCATTCCTGCTGATGATGATTCCTTCATCGTCGGAGAACTGTATGATATAAAAAGAAAAGAAGAATTTGACTGGGCTATCAGTCAGCTGGATGATTATGAAGGCGTGAATGTGGAAGCTGATGAAATGCAGTTGTACCGCCGTGAACTCACCGATGTATATTTCAACGACACAGTTACAAAAGCATGGATCTACTGGTATAATGGTGATGTGAGCGGCAAGCCGGTTATTGCTTCAGGGGATCTAATCAGTTATTTTCAACAAAAGAGGTGAACAGAGTGCAATTAACTCCCGGGAAAAAAATTTATTTCTTGTCCGATTTTCATCTCGGGGCACCCGATCATGCATCCAGCCTGGAGCGGGAAAAGATTGTAGTCCGCTTTATGGAGGAAATAAAAAATGATGCAGCGGAAATATTCCTTGCCGGAGACCTGTTTGATTTCTGGTATGAATACCGCAAAGTGGTTCCGAAAGGATTCACCCGCCTGCTGGGAAAACTTGCCGGGCTCACCGACTCAGGAATACCGGTTCATTTTTTTGTGGGCAATCATGACATGTGGATGAAAGATTATTTCCAGGCCGAGCTGAATATTCCCGTTTATTTTAAGCCGGTGCAACTGGAACGTAATGGGAAAAAGTTTTTTATCGGCCATGGTGATGGGTTGGGCCCGGGAGATCATGGATATAAAAGATTGAAAAAAATATTCCGTAATCGTTTCTTTCAATGGCTGTTTGGTATTTTACCTCCCATCTTCGGTATGGGGCTTGCTCATTATTTAAGCCGGCGCAGCCGGGCACAGACAGGGGCTTCGGAAGAAGTGTTCCTGGGCGAGGATAAAGAGTGGCTGATCATCTTTTGCAAAGACGTGTTGAAAAAAGAACATTATGATTATTTCATTTTCGGGCACCGTCATCTTGCCATAGATTATCAACTGGCTCCGGATAGCAGATATATCAATCTCGGGGACTGGATCCATTATTTCACTTATGCCGTCTTCGACGGTGAGAAGCTGGAACTGAGATCTTACCTGGGAAAAGATGATAAGATCATAAGAAAAACATGAAAAGGATAGTATTGGCCATAGCAGTAATTCTGATGTCGCTTTTTGTAAAAGCACAAAGCGACACTTCTTTTCGCTTGATCCGTGCCATAGAAGGTGACATCGTTTCCTTTACTGTTGACAACCTCGATAATGTTTATATTCTCAGCAGCAGGAACCAGGTGAAAAAACTGGATCAGAACGGCGATTCGGTGGCTGTATTCAATGATGTAAAAAAATTCGGCCGGGCTACTTTGATAGATGTTTCCAATCCGCTTAAGATCCTTCTTTATTATAAAGATTTTTCCACCGTAGTTGTCCTGGACCGGTTTCTCACCGTCAGAAGTATCATTGATCTCCGCAAGCAGAATATTTTTCAGGCAAAAGCTGTCGGCCAATCTTATGATAATAAAATATGGGTGTATGATGAAGTGGAAAATAAACTGAAGAAAATTGATGAGGAGGGTAAACTGTTGATGGAAACTCCTGACTTCCGCCTGCTGTTCGGCGAAGCCATAAACCCGCAGAAGATCTTTGATGAGGATAAATATGTTTATCTCTATGATTCTGCCCGTGCCGTTTTTGTATTCGATTATTTCGGCACGCTGAAAAATAAAATCCTGATCACCGGATGGAAAGATTTTAAAGTGGCAGGTAAATATATTTATGGTTCTGCCGGAGACACCCTGTACCGGTATGAGATCAGCAGCTTCCGGGTGGATGAATGGAACCTGCCCCCGGAACTTAAGGGAGCAAAATCATTTAACTTCACTTCCGACCGGTTGTTTTCCTTAAAAGACAATGAACTGCGGGTTTATAAGTTTCAATGAGTCTCAGATCCGGCAGATTCGATATTTTAGCGTTCAATTTATTAATGGATCATGAATGATTTTTTGCAGCAGGTCTGGTGGGATAATACCGTGAAAAGTTATCTTGTCGTATTGGGCATCCTGTTGTTTTTATTGCTCATTAAAAGATTTGTGTCCCGGTATTTTGCCGGCCTGGTGTCAAGGGTGATCAACAGGCGGTGGAAGAATGTGGAGCGACTCTCCTTTGTCAACCTGATTGCACATCCTCTTTATATCTTTTTAACCATCCTGATCGCCCTTGTTTCACTTCATAAATTGAAATTCCCTCAGCAACTGAATATTGAGATCTATGATTTCACTTTGCTCCAGGTCTTTCACAAACTCGGAAGGCTGATTCTCATCATTGCGTTCATAAGGTTATTGCTACGGATCATAGATTTTTTTGCTATTGTCCTTGGCCGGAGAGCTGAACTTACTCCCGATCCGGCCGACAATCAACTGGTGGTCTTCTTTAAAGATTTTTTCAAAGCGGTCATTGTCATTGCCGGCATTCTGATGATCATGAGTTTTGTCTTTGACCTTAATGTCGGGAGTTTCCTTACCGGCCTGAGTATTATGGGAGCCGCCATTGCACTGGCATTGAGGGAAAGCCTGGAAAATCTTATCGCCTCCTTTATCATATTTTTTGACAAGCCTTTCACTACGGGAGATTTTGTGAAAGTGCAGAATTTCAGCGGTACCATAGAAAAGATCGGATTGAGAAGCACAAGGATAAGAACGGTCCCTACCTCTTATATCAGTGTTCCGAACAAACAGATGGTGGACACCATTATTGACAATATCTCTTTGAGCAAACAGACAAGAGGAGAACTGAGGCTTGAGGTGGAACTCTCCACTTCTTCCGAAAAACTGGAACAGCTTCTTTCGGGCATCCGCTCCATTTTAAAGAATGAAAAGATCCAGAACTATCAACTGGTACTGGATGCCATTACGGGAAATTCATTCAAGATAAACGCCGACTATTACACGGCGCCCCTGTCGCTCGCCGACTTTAATGCCTTCAAGGAAATGGTGAACATGTCTGTCCTGAAACTGATGGAATCTTTGAAAATAAATATGGCGGGTGCCAGCACCACGGTTTCCCTTACCGGGAAGCAGTAGCATTATGAATGATCTCCCCCAACTCTGCATCAAATAGTCCGTAAGAACCATACTCCACCACACGCCCCAGTTCTTTTCCTGCTTTCATAATAATGATGGTGGGAACATTTTCAATGTTCAATGCTTCACAAAGATGACTCAGCGTTTTTTTATTCCTGTCCACCCCGATCAGGGTGACATGATCCTGCGGAAAGCCGGCTGCATCCAGCAGTGCATAAAATTTCGGGATAATGAAATGAGAATCTTCACACCAGGTTCCCATGAACACCAGAAACTCCAGGGAGTCTTTGTTTTTTTTCAGTTCATCCACCGCCGATTTGCTGGGAGTGTAGTTCTCCAGGTTCTCTGCATACCACTTAAAGGAAGTGTCGCTTATCAAT
>WBZO01004895.1_pt1 | contig 14065 bp, 16 predicted proteins | sample 5204261 | NCBI WGS metagenome assembly WBZO01 (sample SAMN12412400, study PRJNA552823) | activated sludge metagenome | isolation source: activated sludge from anammox sidestream of wastewater treatment plant... | place: USA: North Carolina | collected 2017-09
CGTGGTACGGGACGCCGTGGTACGAGACGGTGCCGGGCGCCCCGACCCGGCGCGGGACACGACGGTCCGGGAGGAGCCCGAACGGTTCGCCGCGGTGCGAGACGACCCGGAGCGGCCGGCCGCCGGGGCCCCACGGACCGAGCCCGCCCGCCCGGCGGCGGTGCGCGACGAACCCGAGCGGGCGGGTTCGTTCCGGCGCGACCGGGTCGGCGACGACCAGGTGCCGGCCTCCGGGTCCGCTCGGCGACCGGATCGGCCGCCGCGCTCCCGGCGCGGGTCCGCGGCCCGCGATGGTCCTGGGCGCGGCGGGACGGTGGCGGTCATCGGGGCCCCGGTCCCGCACGGCGCGCGCCCCGGGGCGACCTCCCCACGCGGGGCGGGCGTGGATCGGCGAACCGGGTCAGGGGATGGGTTCCGGCACCGAGCCGGCGGGGGCGCGGCCAGCGCGCGGGATGGTGGCCCCCGATCACGGATCCACCGCCAGGTGGGCCTTGACCTCCGACCAGCCCCGGGAGAGCGTGGGCGAGGTCGGGCCGTCGCCGTCGGCGGGCCCGCCCGCCGCTCCTGTGGGAGGTGGCGTGGCCACGAACGTGGCCTGCCCCGCCGGGACCAGGCCCAGCTCGGCCGCGCGCGTCACGATCCGGTCGGGAGCGGATCGCCGGGCCACGTCGAGCCGCAGCCGCTCGTACCTCGCCTGCTGGGCGGCGGTGCGCTCGGAGAGCCGGTCGAGGCGGAGCTGGCCCTGGGCCAGGACCACGTGGAAGGCGACGATCGCGAACACCGAGACCGCGCTCAAGAGCACCGCGACCCACATCGCGCGCCGGATGAGGACCGCCCGCCGCCGCGCCGCGGGATCGACGACCCGCAGGCGCGGCCGCGCCGGGCGGGGCCGCGGCGGGGCCGCCCGGCGGGCGGGGGCCCGGGCCGGGACCCGGGATCGGGCCGGCGCGCTCACGGCAGGCGTTCTACGGCGCGCAGCCGGGCGCTCGAGGACCGCGGGTTGGCCGTCATCTCAACCTCCGACGGGCGGATCGGGCGCCGGGTGACGAGTCGCGTGAGCGGCCGCGGCCCCGGCTCCGGCAACGGGCGCCCGGCGCTCCGCCCTTCCGTGGCGCCCGAGTACCCGGCGAAGCGCTCCTTGACCAGCCGGTCCTCGAGGGAGTGGTACGAGATCACCATCAGGCGCCCACCCGGGGTGAGGAGGTGGACCGCCTCGTCGAGACCGTCGGCCAGGTTCGGCAGCTCCCGGTTCACCTCCATGCGGATGGCCTGGAAGGTCCGGCGGGCGGGGTGGCCACCGCGGCGCCGGGCGGGGGCGGGGATCGCCTCCTTGATCGCGTCCACGAGGCTGCCCGCGTCGCGCAGCGGCCGGCGGGCGACGATGCGGCGCGCGATGCGACGGGCGTACCGCTCCTCGCCGTACCGGGCGATGACCCCCGCCAACTCGTCCTCGCCGTAGCCGTTCACGACGTCGGCCGCGGTGAGCTCCTGCGAGGAGTCCATGCGCATGTCGAGCGGCGCATCGGGGTCCCAGTAGGAGAACCCACGCCGGCGCCGGTCGAGTTGAGGGCTGCTCACGCCCAGGTCCAGGAGCACTGCCACTGCTTGTCCCTCGCTTCCGCTCCGGGCGACCACCGCCGCCAGGTCCTCGAAACCCCCCGCCGCCACCCGGGCCCGCTCGCCGAAGCGGGCCAGGTGGGCGGTGGCGGCCGCCCGGGCCTCGGCGTCACGATCGATGCCGAGCACCCGGAGGTCGGGCCGGGAATCGAGGATCCGGGCGGCGTGCCCGCCTCCCCCCACGGTCCCGTCGATCACCAGGCCTCCCGGCACCGGTGCGAGGAGATCGACCACCTCGGCCGCCAGGACGGGCTCGTGCTCGAAACTGGACACGGGGTTCACCTCGATACCCGGACGTCCCGGCCTCCGCCACCGGGTCCCGAGTCCGCCATCCACCCCCCGGCGAGCGTCGTCTGCCGGATGTCTCCCCGGCTCGACTCGGTCAAAAGCGGGCGGAGGTAGGGGCCTTCGACCGTGCCGCCGGGGGGTGGATGGCGGGCCCGGAACCGGGCTTCGCCTGTCGAGGTCGTCGCGGGTCTGCTGTTCTCGCTCGCCTTTCTCGGTCTCGGTACGCCGGTACGGGTGTTGTCGCTGTGGTTAGAGTTGCTGTTGTGGTTTTCGGGTCGGATCAGGTCGTTCGGGGGGTCTCCAGGTGGCGGTCCGGGCCGGGCGCCGGTCAGTAGCCGAAGTTCGAGAGCGTCGGGTCGTTTTCGATGGCGCCGCTCGCGTAGGCGTGGCGCTTCTTCCACCGGTCCTCGGCCCACAACTGGATCCGCCGGCCGGTACCGGTGATCGTGACGTGCCCGGACCGGGCGAGCCCGGCGTACTCGAGCAGTCGCTCGGCGACCATGATGCGGCCCTGGCGGTCGAGCGCCACCTGGCTCGCCGCGGCGAAGAACGCGTCGGCGGCCGCCGCCGCGGCCGCCGAACCGCGGGCCATCTCCACGACCTCCTCGGCGACCCGGGCGAACTCGGCCGGGGTGTACACGGCGACGCTGCCGTCGCGGCCCCAACTGACGAAGCACCCGTCGCCCAGCGCCGGGCGGAAGACCGCGGGCATGAAGACCCGGCCCTTGTCGTCGAGGGCGTGGCCGTACTCGCCGACGAAGTACTGCACGTCGTCGCGCGCCGCGGTGCCGGCCCGGTTCCCGGCGTCGCCGGGGTCGCCGGCTGCACCCTCGGCCCCTCCGTCGTCGTCCACAGGGGCCCACCATATTCCCCCACCTGCCCCCAAGTCAATGAAATCCCACCCCATCCTCCCCCACCCACGCCGCAGGCCGCCGGCAGGGCGGCTCCGGTTGGGCGCGGCGAGGCCGGGCGCGGCCGCGCCGGGCGCGGCACGGTCCGGATCGGCGGGGGCCGGGGCGCCCCCGGGCTCAGCCGGCCCGGGCGGCGGGCGAGGAGAGGTACGGCCGCCAGTCGGGCTCGATCGGCCCGGCGACGGCGGCCAGCCACAGGTCGGTGCTGGGCGCGACCGGGCGGCGGGCCAGGTGCAGCGGCGTCTCCCCCAGGAGGTGGTCCTTCTTGCGGGAGTTGCAGGTACGGCACGCCGCCACCACGTTGTCCCAGGTGTGGGACCCGCCCCGCGAGCGGGGAACCACGTGGTCGAGGTTCTCGGCCGGGCCGTTGCAGTACTGGCACCGGTGGCCGTCGCGCACGAACACCGACCGGCGGGTCAGCGGGACGGTCGAGCGGTACGGGACGCGCACGTAGTGGGTGAGGCGCACGACGGTCGGCACGGGGAAGGAGATGCGCTCGGAGTGGATCACCTCTCCGTCACGCGCGACGACCTCGGCCTTCTCCTTCAGGACCAGCACGACGGCCCGCCGGACCGAGACCACCCGGAGAGGCTCGAAGGTCGCGTTGAGCAGCAGGGATCTTCCCAACGGGGCGCCGACCTCCTCGCCGCTCGCCGCACCTAGGGCGCTCGGGGCGAGATCCTACCGGCCGGCCGCACCCCCATCTCGCGGTTTCCCCCGATCCCCCGCGGCGTACCGCTCGATCTCGGAGCACCACCGCAGGTACTCGACCACGTCGTCGGGCCGGGGCACACCCTCGGGGCCGTACTGCGTCTCCAACCGGTATCGGAGGTACGCCCGGTCGGGCAGGGGCAGGAACGGGGGTCGCCGGCCCCAACCGGGGCGGGCGACCCGCCGGGCCTGGCGCAGCGCGACCGGCCACAGCGCCGGGCGGGCCGCGACCCGCGCCGCCGACGCGACCCAGAAGCGGGCCGTCACCATTCCAGGAGCTCGAAGGCCACCGCCGGCCGGCCGCCGAAGCGCCACCCCGCCATCTCCGCCCGGTCGCGCACGAACGCGGCTGCGTCCCGCATCGGATGGTCGCCGAGGCCCTCGAGGTAGGCCCGGTGCGCCTCCAGCGACGCGACGCCGGCGTCGAGGGTGTCGGCCACGTCGACGGCGTGCTCGGCGAGCGGCGAACCGGCCACGAAGATCCGGCGCGCCCCGGCCCACGGTTCGAGGCCCTCCTCGAGCAGTTCGGGAAACGCCCACCGGTTGGCGGCGTCGCGGGCGGCGTCGATGGCGGCCCGGCCCGCGATCCGGTGGTCGGCCATGTTGAGGCGGCCGGGCCCGAAGACGTCGTGGTGGTTCACGGTGAGCAGCACCTCGGGGCGATGCCGTCGGATGGCCCGGGCGAAGTCGCGCCGCAGGGGCAGCCCGTACTCGAGGGCGCCGTCGGGGTGGTCCAGGAAGTCGACCGTCGAGACACCTACGACCGCGGCGGAGCGCACCTGCTCCTCGACCCGGACGGGTCCGCACTCCTCGGGGTCCATCCCGTCGATGCCGGCCTCGCCGCGGGTGGCCAGCAGGTAGACGACCGCCTTGCCCTGGCCGGTCCAGCGCGCCACCGCGCTGGCGGCGCCGTACTCCATGTCGTCGGGGTGGGCGACGATCGCCAGCGCGGTGGTCCAGTCCTCGGGGAGCGGTATCAGGGAGGCGTCGGAAGGCATGCCCGACGCTACCCCGGCCCGGGGTCGGTCCACGCCGGGATCGCGCGCCGGGATCGCGCTCCGGGATCGCGCGCCAGAATGTCGCCGTGGAGCAGAGCCGGACGGTGCTCGGGATCGACGTCGGTGGGAGCGGCATCAAGGGCGCGCCGGTAGACCTCCGACGCGGCGAGCTCGTGGAGGAGCGGCTACGCATCGACACGCCGCCGGGCGCCGAACCCGACGCCGTCGCCGAGGTAGTGGCCCGGATCGTGAGCCACTTCGGCCACGTGGGAGGGCCGGTCGGTTGCACCTTCCCCGCGGTGATCCTCGGCGGCGTGGTGCGCACCGCCGCCAACGTCTCGGAGGCCTGGATCGGCACCGACGCCGCGGCGCTGTTCGCGGCCGCCACCGACCGTGAGATCGTGGTCCTCAACGACGCCGACGCCGCCGGGCGCGCCGAGGTCCGCTTCGGGGTCGGTCGCGACCACCCTCGGGGCGTCCTCCTGATGCTCACCCTCGGCACCGGGATCGGCTCGGCCCTCTTCGTCGACGGCCGCCTGGTGCCCAACACCGAGTTGGGGCACGTGAGCCTCGGCGACGAGACGGTCGAGGAACGGGCCGCGGCGAGCGTCCGCAAGGAGAAGGACCTCTCGTGGCCCGCCTGGGCGGCGCGCCTCTCGGAGGCGATCAACGCCATCGACGCCCTGGTCTGGCCCGACGTCGTGGTGCTCGGCGGGGGCGTGAGCCGCAAGGCGGAGAAGTTCGTCCCCCTGCTCGACGTCCGGCCCACGTTGGCCACCGCCGTCCTGCGCAACGAGGCCGGGATCGTCGGCGCCGCCCTCGCCGCCCACGAGCACCACCCGGGCTGACGGGCCCGCCCGCGGGTTAGCCTCGGGCCCGACCACGGGAGGTCCCATGGCATCCGATCGGCCCGATTCCCCCACCACCGTCGGCTCCACCGTCCACGGCGCCATCCTGGGGACCGTCGAGGACGGCATCCACGTGTTCCGCGGCGTGCCCTACGCCCGGCCCCCCGTCGACTCCCTCCGGTTCCGGCCGCCGCAGCCGCCGGAACCCTGGACGGGCACCCGCGACGCCCTCGACTTCGGGCCCGTCGCCGCCCAGCTCCCTTCACCCCTCGAGGCGCTGTTCGGCGCGGCGCCACCCGCCCACTCCGAGGACTGCCTCACCCTCAACGTGTGGACGCCGGGGCTCGACGACGCCCGCCGTCCGGTGATGGTCTGGATCCACGGCGGCGCCTTCGTGAACGGCAGCGGGTCCACGCCGTGGTACGACGGGCACCGCTTCGCCCGCCAGGGCGACGTCGTCCTCGTCACCGTCAACTACCGCCTCGGCGCCTTCGGCTTCCTCCACGTCGACGGCGGGGGCGAGGAGTGGGCCGGCTCCGGAAACCTGGGGATCCTCGACCAGGTGCGCGCCCTCGAGTGGGTCCGCGACAACATCGGCGCCTTCGGCGGCGATCCCGGCCGGGTCACCATCTTCGGGGAGTCGGCCGGCGCCATGAGCGTCGGCACCCTGCTCGCGACCCCTGCCGCCGACGGGCTGTACCACCGGGCCATCCTCCAGAGCGGCGCGGCGTCGACGGTCCTCACGTCGGAGGCGGCGTGGGAGACGACTTCTCTGGTGCTCGACTCCGCCGGGGTGGCGTCGGCCCGGGACCTGGCCGAGCTGCCGGCCGAGGCGATCCTCGCCGCGCAGGAGAAGGTCCTGGCCCGGCCCATGGGCGACATCGGGCTGCCCTTCCAGCCCGTGCTCGACGGCCACGTCCTGCCGGACAACCCCCTCCGGGCCGTCCGCGACGGGAAGCGGGGCAACGTCCCCACGCTCGTGGGCACCACCCTCGACGAGATGACGCTCTTCCTCGTGCTCGACCTGCGCATCGGCGACCTCGACGGCGCCGCCATCGCCAAGATGATGGAGTCGGCCTTCGGGTCCCGCGCCGAGGAGTCGGTGGGGGTCTACTCGGGCAACCGCCCCGAGGCGACTCCCCGCGACGTCTACACCGCGATCGCGACCGACCGCGTGTTCCGGATCCCGGCCATCCGCCTGGCCGAGGCCCAGCACGGGCAGGGTGTCGCGTCGTACATGTACCTGTTCGCCTGGCCCACGCCGGTCTTCGGCGGCGCGCTCAAGGCGTGCCACGCACTGGAGATCCCGTTCGTGTTCGACAACCTCCACCAGGCAGGGGCGGAGACCTTCACGGGCGACGGCCCGGAGCGCCAGGGCATCGCCGACACCATGCACCGGGCGTGGACGTCGTTCGCCCACGACGGAGACCCGGGATGGCCGTCGTACGACCTCGACGCGCGACCGACCATGCGCTTCGACGCCCAGTCGGAGCTGGTCCACGACCCGATGGGCGACGAGCGGGCGCTCTGGTAGCGGCGCCACCCGGCCGGCAACCGGCCGGGTGGGCCGGGCCGCGCCGCCTCAGCCGAGGACCAGCTCGGCCGCCTTGCGGATGGTGGCCACGTCGCCGTAGACCATGAGCATCGTGACGCACGACTCCCGCCACGCCTCGAGGTCGTCGCGGATCTTCTCCTCCGGGCCGACGAGGGCGGTCTGCTCGATCAGCGACCGGGGCACCAGGGCGGCGGCCTCGTCCTTGCGGCCCTCCAGGTAGAGGTCCTGGATCCGCGCCACCTCGTCGGCGTAGCCCATGCGGGCGAAGACGTTGGCGTGGAAGTTCACCTCGCGGGCGCCCATCCCCCCGATGTAGAGCGCCATGACCGGCCGGAGGAGGTCGGCGGCGGCGTCGACGTCGTCGGCGACGATCAGCGGCACCGTCGCCGCCACCTCGAAGTCGTCGGGACCCCGCCGGGCGCCCGGGCGGGCGAAGCCCTCGGCCAGGGCGTCGCGGTAGAAGGCGTCGACGTGCGGTGAGTAGTAGATCGCCAGCCACCCGTCGGCGATCTCGGCGGCGAGGGCCACGTTCTTCGGGCCCTCGGCGGCCAGGAAGATCGGCAGGTCGGCGCGGAGCGGATGGGTGATCGACCTCACCGCCTTCCCCAGCCCGGTGCCCCCGGGCCGCGGGAGCCGGTAGTGCTCGCCGTCGAAGGTGAGCGGCGCCTCGCGGGCGAGCACCCGGCGGATCACGTCCACGTACTCACGGGTGCGGGCCAGCGGCCGGGCGTAGGGCTCTCCGTACCAGCCCTCCACCACCTGGGGCCCCGAGGCCCCGAGGCCGAGCACGAAGCGACCGCCGCTGAGATGGTCGAGGGTGAGGGCGGCCATGGCGGTGGCCGTGGGGGTGCGGGCCGAGAGCTGGACGATCGAGGTCCCGAGGCGGATGGTGGACGTGCCCGACCCCCACCACGCCAGGGGGGTCAGGGCGTCGGAGCCGTAGGCCTCGGCCGTCCACACGGAGTCGAACCCGAGCCGTTCGGCCTCGGCGACGACCGCCGGGACATCGGCGGGGGGACCGGCCCCCCAGTAGCCGAGCTGCAGTCCCAGGCGCAGGTCCTTCATCGGGTCGCTCCCGTCGGGCCGGACTCGCCCGCGGCGGCCAGGGCTTCGTCGATGACGGCGTCGATCGCCCCCGGGACGGCCTCCACGAAGAACTGCTCGCCCCGGCGCTCGATCCGCAGCGCGGGGCAGAAGCGCCCGCCGTCGCCGCCCACGAAGATGTGGGGGGATCCCTCGACGCCGCGCGACCGGCCCTCCTCGTACGCGGCCTCGACCAGTTCCCGCGAACGTTCGGCGCCGGGCGGCTCCACACCCACCTCCTCCCCCACCTCGCGCAGGACGGCCGGGTCGGAGATGTCGCGGCCGTGCTCGAAGAGGGCCTCGCGCAACGCGAGGCTGGCGGCCTCACCCGTGGCCTCACCGTGCTCGTAGGCGGCGGCCTCCAACCCGAAGGCCGGGATCGCGCTCGACGGGAGGGCGGCGGCGTCGAAGCCGGTGAAGAGGTCGGGTGAGACCGTGTCGCGCAGCGCCGCGATCTCCGCCACCACGACCTCCGGCCGGGGGACCCGGCCGTTCACCCACTCGAGGGGCCACGGGCGGACGCGGACGAGGAGGTGGTCGAGTCGCCGCTCGGCCCGGCGCCGGCCGAACGCCTTCATCGACGCGTAGGTGAACGGGCACGTGAGGTCGCCGAAGACCTCCAGCATGGCGCCCACCGCCGGGACCGGCTCGGCGGCGCTCACGTGTTGCGAGGGATCTCGCGGAACGGGAGGCCCTTGTAGGGGTCGGGCTCGCGGGGTAGGCCGAGCACCCTCTCCCCGACGATGTTCTTCTGGATCTGGTCGGATCCGCCGTAGATCGACGGCCCCGGCGAGAACAGGATCTGCTCCTGCACGAGACCGCCGCTGGCGCTCTCGGGCCCCAGGAGCATGGCGTCGGGGCCCAGGATGAGCGTGGCGGCGTCGCGGTGGGTCCGGAGGATCTCGCTCATCAGCAGCTTGGCCAGGTTCGGGGCCCCGGCCGCGCCCCGCCCCGCGCGGGCCCGCATGGCCGAGTAGCCGGCGATCTGGTTGAGCGAGTGGAGGCGGGCCAGGCTCTGGCGCACCGCCGGGTCGCCGGTGCGCCGCGCGTCGCGGGCCAGGCGGATGATCGACGAGGCGAGGTCTCCGCTCGCCTCGGGACCGATCCCCTCCTTGCCGGCACCGGCCAGGTCGCCGACCCTCTGGGTGAGCTGCCCGGCCATCTCGCCGGGGAAGGCCCCGCCCGTGGCGCCGCTGCCCCCGCCCCCCAGGCCGGCCCGCTCCGCGGCGAGGGTGGTGTTGGCCACGGCCCAGCCGTTGTTGAGGCCCCCGATGAGGTTGGCGTCGGGCACCCGGGCGCCGTCGATGAAGACCTCGTTGAACATGGCCCGGCCCGTCATCTCCCGCAGGGGCCGGACCTCGACCCCGGGCTGGGTCATGTCGAAGGCGAAGTAGCTGATGCCGGCGTGCTTGGGCACGTCGGGGTCGGTGCGGGCCAGCAGCATCCCGAGGTTGCTCAGCTGGGCGGTGGACGTCCAGACCTTCTGGCCCGTGATCACCCACTCGTCGCCGTCGCGCTCGGCCCGGCACTGGAGGCTCGCCAGGTCGGAGCCGGCACCCGGCTCGCTGAAGAGCTGGCACCAGGCGTCCTCACCGGTGATGATGCGCCACAGGAAGTGGTCCTTCTGCTCGCGGGTGCCGTGCGCCACCAGCGTGGGCGCCGCGAGCAGGAACCCGAGCCCGGCCGGCGGGCCGATGGCACCGGCGGCCGCCATCTCGCCGGCCACCACCTTGGCGAGGCCCCGGTCGTAGCCGCGCCCGAAGGAGTCGTCGGGGAAGGTCGGGGTCGCGTAACCCGACCGGGCGAGCCTCAGCCACCACTCGCGGACGGTGAGGTCGGGATCCCAGTTCTCCTTCAGCCAGGCGCGCACCTCTTCGGCGACGGTCTCTGGAGTCGGCTCAGCCATCGGAAACCTCCGCGGTCCGGAACAGGTCGGCGACCTTCTCGGGCGGCCGGGCGATCACACCGCGTCCGCCGCGGAGCACCACCGGCCTCTGGAGCAGCTCGGGGTTCCCGAGCAGGACCTCGATCACGGTGCCCCGGTCGAGGGGTTCACGGTCGGCGAGGCCGAGCTCGCGGTAGCGGTCGTCGCGCCGCACGAGCTCCGACGGGTCACCGCCCACGGCGTCGAGGATCCGCTCGAGGGTTGCACGGTCGGGCGGGTCGTCGAGGTAGCGGACCGTGCGGAACTCCTCACCGGTCTCCTCGAGGGTCGTGAACGCCCCGCGCGACTTGCTGCACCGGGGGTTGTGGAAGATGACGGTCTCGACGGTCTCGACGGTCTCGACGGTCTCGACGGTGTCGGCGGCCTCGTCCATCGGGGGCAGGCTACCGCCGGGCGGTCAGGGGGCGCCCACGCGGGCGGCGGCGGCCTCCGTGGCCGGGAAGAGCAGGTCGTTCTCGGTGTGGACGTGCACCCGGGTGTCGGCGTCGACGGTCGCCAGGCCCTCGTAGAGGAGCGCGTAGCTGGCGCAGGCGTCGGCGGGGAGGGCGAATCCCCGCGCCGCGGCGCGCAGCTCGTCGAGCAGGCGCCCGGCCCCTTCGTGCTCGGCCCGGAGCTCCTCGAGCAGCCCTACCACCGACTCCACCGGCAACGGACCGGGATCCCCGCCCGTGCGCTCGGCCCTGACGATCTGGTCGACGGCCGGGAAGAGCCGGCGTTCCTCCTTGTCGAGGTGCGGCTCGAGGTCGGCGCGCAGGGCCTCGACCAGCTCGGCGACCCGGACGAGCTCCGGGTGGCGCTCCCGGTGGACGTCGCGGACCTTGAGCGCCAAGGCGTGGATCTGGGGCAGCTCGCGGTGGAGCAGCTCGTGGTGGGTGTCGAGGACGTGGTGGGCCAGCGTCCCGAGGGGCATGGACGCCACGTCGCGCGGGGCCGCCCCTCCCGACGCCTCGACGGAGTCGAGCTCGGCCATGAGCGCGTCGGGGTCGGCACCGGCCGCGTCGCACGCGGAGCGGAACGACTCCCCGCCGTGGCAGCAGAAGTCGATCCCGAAGCGGTCGAAGACCTTGGCCCGGCGGGGGTCCCCAGCGACCAGGTCACCCACCGTCACACCCTCGGATCGGGCGCTCATCGCTCTACTCCTCTCGCCGGCTGGGCCGACCCTACGCGCCGAGGGCCTCGGCCAGCCGGGCCAGGTACTCCGCCCGCGGCACCTCGACGGCCCCGAGCGACGCCAGGTGCGGCGTCACCCACTGCACATCGATAAGCCTCGCGCCGTCGCGGCGCAGGTGGTCGACCAGCGCGACCACGGCCACCTTCGACGCGTCGGTGACCCGGTGGAACTTCGACTCGGCGGCGAACATCCCGCCGATCCGGACGCCGTAGAGGCCCCCGGCCAGCTCTCCTCCCGACCACACCTCGACGCTGTGGGCCCAGCCCAGGGCGTGCAGGCCGCGGTAGGCGGCCACGAACCCGTCGTCGATCCAGCCCCCCGGCCGCCGCTCGTCGGCGCAGCCCCTTATCACCCCCTCGAAGTCGCGGTCGAGGCTCACCGTGAAGCGGCGCAGGGAACGGCGCAACGACCGGCTCACGTGCAGGCCGTCGAGGGGGAGGATCCCGCGGGGCTCGGGCGACCACCACGCCAGCGGCCCCCCTCCGCCGAGCCGCATCGGGAAGAGGCCGGCCCGGTACGCGGCGAGGAGGGTTCCGGGTTCGAGGTCGGCGCCGACGCCCACCACGTCGGTGCCGACGGCGGAGTCGGCGGGCGGGAACACCCAGTCGGTGGGCGGAGGCTCGACCGGCACGGCGCCAGGATGGCACGGCCGTGGCGGGCCCGACCTCAAGCCGCGGTCCGGACCTGCCGATTGACCGTCATGGCCATGACCAGAGCGGGCGGTAGGAGCCACGTCGCCTCGCGCCGCCTGAACCTGGTGGAGACCATGGTCGTGTTCGCGATCGTGGCCCTGGTCACGGCGGTCGCGGCCGGACTCCTGAGCGCGGTGGTGAGGCAGGCACGCAGCGCCCGGGGCACCACCGAGCGCCGGACCGTCGAGTCGGCCGAGAAGCTCTACTTCACGATCCACGGTCGTTACGCCACGGTCGAGGAGCTCCTCGCCGGCGACTTCATGACCCGCGCACCCGCCGACTGGGCGGTGGAGGTCGTCGACGGCGGGGCCGGCTACCGGATGGCGCCGAAGGGGGAGGTCGTGCCCGCGGCCCCACCGGCCGGATCGGGCGACGCGGCCCCGGGGGCACCCGGCTCGGGCGCCACCCCGGCGCCGGGAGGTGTCAGCCCGCCAGGAGGTTCCTAGCGATCTGGCTGATCTGGATCTCGTCGGTGCCGGCGTAGATCTGGAGGACCTTGGCGTCGCGGGCGAGCTGCTCCACCTCGTACTCCGCCATGTAGCCGTTGCCGCCGAAGACCTGGACGGCCTCGAGCGCGCACTCGGTGGCGGCGCGAGCCGAGTACAGCTTCATCACCGACGCCTCGCCCAGCTCCAGGGGTGCGCCGGACTCGGCCTTCTCGATGACCCGGAACACGAGGTTCTCCACGTTGAGCCGGTGGACCTCCATCCGGGCCAGCTTCTCCTGGACGAGCTGGTGCTCGCCGATGGGCCGGCCGAAGCGCACGCACTCCTTCGCGTACCCGACGCTGAGCTCCAGGCACCGCTCGATGATCCCCAGGGCCATCGCGGCCACGCCCGTCCGCTCGATGGAGAACGCGGCCTTGGCGCCCTCGCGGTAGGGGACGTCCTCGGTCTCGCCGAGCAGGCGGTCGCGGCCCACCCGCACGTCGGTGCAGAAGATCATCCCCGTGGGTGAGGAGTGCATCCCCATCTTGCGCATCGGCTTGGACTGCTCGAAGCCGTCCATGCCCCGGTCGAGGACGAACGAGAGCACCTTGCGCTCGGCCGGCGGGTTGCCCTCGTCGAGCTTGCAGATGAAGACGGTGGTGTCGGCGTAGGGCCCGTTGGTTATGAACGTCTTGGATCCGTTCAGCAGGTACTCGTCGCCGTCACGGCGGGCGGTCGCCTGCATCCGGCCGAACGCGTCGGAACCCGAGTCGGGCTCGGTGATCGCCCACGCGCCCACCTTCTCGAACGTGAGGAGGTCGAGCGCCCAGCGCTCCTTCTGCGCGACGGTGCCGCGGCTCATGATCGTCCCCGCGGCCAGGCCCACGCTCACGCCCATGGCCGTCACCAGGCCCGGCGAGCACCGGCAGAGCTCGATGATCGGCATGAGCATGAACCCCGCGGCGGCCTCACCCGACGGGGCGCGCTCCTCGGCGCCGACGCCGTCGCCTTCCGCCGCGGCCCGGTCGCGCTCGATGCGGCTCTTGAACGTCCCCCGGGCCATCTCGTCCATGCCGAAGGTGGCGTAGAGCTTGCGGATGACGTCGTAGGGCGGGGTGTCTCCGAACTCCAACTCGTCGCGCCGGGGCCGGACCTCCGCCTCCACGAACTGGCGGACCGCGTCGCGGATCATCAGCTGCTCGTCGCTCCAAGCGTGCACGGGACCGTCTACCTCCAGGGGTCACGGGCCACCGGCAGCCGGCCGGCGGGCAGGGCTGGGATCAGCAGGAGCCGCCCCACGGCCGGCTCCCCTGCCACTGGTACAGGGCCCAGGCCATGGCGTCCTGGTCGGCCGGTGACGCGGCGCTCGGCACCACGCCCACGAGGTCGTAGCGCCCCGCGTGGGCGGCGGTCGCGTTCCAGGTGCTCCGCGCGAACTGGTACGCGCCGTACCACGGGCCGGCAGGGTTCACGACGGTGTAGTTGCCGCGGCTCTCCCGGTGGCGGACGCAGGCGAGGAACGGATGGTCGTGGATCGAGCCCCCCGGGGAGGTCACGACGGGGGGCCGCGGGGCCGGGCGGTCCGCGGGAGCGGACGAGGCGGCCGGGCGGCTCGCGGCCGGGCGGCTCGCGGCCGGGGCGGCGGCGGGCCGCGACCGGGCCGCCAGGCGCCGGCGTACGTCGGCCCGGCCGGCGAGCGCGGCGGCCAGCCGGGCGTCGAGGGAGCGCTGGGCCCGGCGCATCTCGTCGAGGCTGCGCTCCTGCTCGGCGCGCCCGGCGGCGAGGGCGTCGCGCTGCTCGCGCTGCTCGGCGAGGGTG
>WBZO01004897.1_pt1 | contig 14055 bp, 10 predicted proteins | sample 5204261 | NCBI WGS metagenome assembly WBZO01 (sample SAMN12412400, study PRJNA552823) | activated sludge metagenome | isolation source: activated sludge from anammox sidestream of wastewater treatment plant... | place: USA: North Carolina | collected 2017-09
CGGCCACGAAAGCTGCGTGATTATAAGCGGGCATGACCACGCTGATTTGCGGTTTTTCGCCGGAAGTATTCATCGTTCAGATCGGTGCGTTACGCAGGTCGAATGCTTTTTTCCAATAGGCGCGTTGCCGCGCCTCATGGTACTCCCTGCCGCGCTTGCGGATGACATGGTCCGGCAGTTTTTCCGCGATAAACAGGCGTTTGCTGGTATCGGAAGCGGTGTCGGAATGCGTCAATTCTCCCAGCATGGCGGCTTCTTCCCGGGATGGATGATTGACGAGCCGGAAGAACGGATCGGCCCAGCGTTGCGAGACGAAGCCGTCGATGCCCATTGCCAGAATATGCGGTAACACCGCGTCGATAAAATCGGCGGCCCCCGCCTGCACACGTTGCGACAACAGCTGGATGGTTTGATCTTCTTTGTTTTCCTCCAGCAGCGGGACGATGCGGCCATGTTGTTCGCGGTAACCGAGCGTGGTGCCGTGTGGCGCCATCAGGGCGAATTCCAGCAATTCCACGCCGCCGTTGACCAGACTGTCGCATCGCTCACGCGGATGGCCTTCATTGACAAGATAGCCGTGAAAGGTATTGCGCGGCAGATGATTCTGAATCAATAAGTCGAACGTGCCCAGATAAAAGCCATCGATCTGAAAGTCGGTGCGCGTCAGTTGCAACAGCCGGGAAAAACCGCCTTGCATATTGCCGGTCCAGCCGATGTCGACGATTCCCAGGCGAGTGGCGCCTTGCGCCAGTTCGGCGGCATAGCGCTGCGGCAGCGCGCGTTTCCGCTTGGCTTCAAGCAGGATATTGTGCCACAGTGAATTCAGCAAACCGAACATGCGGCTATCGCCGTTCGGCACCATTTCTTCGGCTGAGCGATAGCCTGCGCGTTTAATCTGTTCCGCATGTAAATTAGGATCGATACCCAGTTTATTGAGATGGTAGCCGACCGTGCGCGTTGCCCGGCCGCTGAACAGATGCCATACGCGTTCGATCGGCAGGTCGACAAAACTTGGCAGCAGCAATGCCGCGCGGGAAAAATAACAGTATTGCAATTCGATGTTGGAGCCCAGCAACTCGGGGTAGCGTTTAAAAATTTCATGCAGCAAATAGGCATCGCGCGCGAAAAACAGCATGCGTTCGATGCGGTTTCTGCGCGCCAGTTGCGTCATCCAAAGAATCTTGCCCAGGATCATCGGCCCGAACACTTGCAATCCGATGTCGCTCCAGAAATCGTACTCCTTTTCCATCAACCGCCGCCGGATCGAGCCTGCCATCAGAGACCAGACATGTCCATCCTGCGCGGGCTTGTCCGGCGGTATGCGAAGCCGGGGCTCGGCGCGCCGATGCAGGTAGTCGAATAATTCGGGTTTGATGCCGGCTTTTGCGGCGATTTTGACATCCGCATGCGCATTGTCGCCGAAGTGAATGACTTCGTGCGGTTGCGCCGCAAAGCGTTTGAGCACTTCATGATACATCGTGCCTTCATGCTTGCTTTTGCGCTGTTCTCCGGAAACCAGTAGGGTGTAAGGTTGATTGTAACCGCAGCTCAGCAAGAGTTTTTCGATAAACCAAGGAGGGAGGTACATATCGGAACACAGAACCACTTGCCGTCCGGCTTGCCCGGCAACCGGAAAAAGCGCTTGCATGATGGGGTTGGGGTGGCAGAGTCGTTGTTCCAATTCTAGTTCCCGTTGCATCAAATACTCGCGCTGCGGGTGCGCTAAGCTGAGAAGCTCCGCTAGGACATCGTAGATTTCCGTCAATCCGACTTCCGGAGTGCGATGCGAAGCCATTAGCCGCGCGCGCGCTTCCGTTTCGGCGGCAATGCGCTGATGAGCGAAGCTGGCGGCTATTTCCGGATTCATCAAACCGAAATCGCTGTGTTGCAGTCCGGCGGCGATGGTGTCGAATACATCCGCCGGGCGGTGCACGGCGCGATGAATCAGCGTGTCGAAAATATCGAACGATACAATCTTGAACTGAGACAGCCGGGCTGTGTAGTGCTTGAGCAATTCATCGTCATTCATGAGCGAGCGATCCTTGGAAAACACGATCAACGTCCACCGCGGCTAATATACCAAGTCTTGATTTGACGCAGCGCGCTGCCCGCTCCTTCGGACAGTAAAATCCGGCAAAACTTTTTAAGGATACTGAGTTTTTGGTCTGATGACATCCACAGCATGACCAATTTACCGATGCGCCTCAGCCGTACAAAATTGCTGCTCGCAATTGGCTGGGGTTGCGGTTGTGTCGTTTGCGCCGCGCTGCGTGCGGTTTGTTGCATGGCGATCAGTGTGCCAACGCCGAATTGCTGGTTTTGGAGATCTTTTCTCAACCACTCGTTTTTGAGCATCTTGGCATACAGTTCATGCTGGCTGCGGCCGGCGTGTATCGAATTGCCGTAGCCGCTCTGATCGGTGATGCGGTGGTGATAAAACGCCAGAAATTGCGGGATGATGAAGATGTCATACCGGCTCATAAATCGGATATTGAAATCCCAGTCGCCGAGCACGGGGAGATCGGCGCGAAAAAATCCGATAGATTCGGCTGCATCGTAGCTGAAGAGAAATTGTATCGGGGCAAACTGATTCTCGCCCAGTACCTCGTTTAACATTACAAATCCTCGTTTATCCGATGTCCAGTAGGGTTCCGTCCGGTCGATCGTAACCAGGTTACCTGCCACCCGTTCATAGATCGTATTGGCGAGCGTGATGACGCCGGCAACTTGCGGGAATTTACCGCGGATATGCTCAATCTCGGCAACGGCGATGGTCAGAAATTCCGGCGCCCAGCTATCGTCATCATCGTGAATCGCCAGATAGCGGGTTTTGACCGATCGTATCCCTTTGTTGCTGGCTGCTTCCATGCCAAGAGACGCGGGGTTGTGGATCACGGTAATCCGGTCGCGCAATTGCGGCGCATAGTGATTAACAAGCCGGTCGACCGCAGCCGGGTCGCCGCCGTCGTTGACGATGACCAGATGCCAATCGTCGTAGCTTTGATTGACGACACTCTCGAACGCGCGTTTTAAAAGCACGGGTCGATCTTTGGTGCGCGTGATGATACCGACGGTTGTCAGCAAATCAGGTGATTCCATTTCTTTTTCGTTGTTCATCTAGCAAACGGACATGGTTATCCGTAAATACGATGAATGCATGCAAAGTATTTTTGTATTCGTCATTTATTATCCGGCCATACTTTTTTTAATAAAGTGCTGATGGTGCGCAGCGGTTGCGTTATGCGCCAACTGGTGGAATGCATCAGTGCTGAAATTTGTTGATCGCGGTCAGCAATGATTTGCTTGAGCAGCAAGAGCTCTTGTTCTTTGGCGCATGCGCTTTTTTTATAACGCGCATACTCCAGAATGGCCCATAATGTATCATCGTTCCAGCGCGCTATCCATTTTTTATAGATGGTAATCATCACGTGCCGCGTGCGCGTTCGATTCTCCCGGATTCCGGATCCCATGCCTTTTTGGATGCGATAAACCGCGCCTATTTCATTGACGAATTTGAATTCCCCCTGCTCCAGCAGCTGTAACCAGAAGTCCCAGTCCTCGCACAGATCCAGTGCGGCGTCAAAGTGCGCGCCGTTATCCAGCGCCTGGCGCCGGAACAGAACGGCGTGCATGGGGATGAAATTTTCGATCCGTAACTGAATCGGATCGAAATCGTCCGCGTAGCGGCTGATTTCTTGACCTGACTCGTCGACGCACTGTATACCGGCATAAGCGGCAACGGCGCTGTCATCCTCCGCAAGTGCCCATTGCAAGTTCTCGATGTGGTGCGGCAAGAACCAGTCGTCGTCGTCGAGAAAAATGAGATAGCTGCCGCTCGCGGCGTGCAGTCCGATATTGGCCGCTTGACTGCGATTCATGGATTTATGATTGCCAGTCATCCGCACCGGGAAGCCGCCGCATTGGGAATCCAATATCCGGTGACCCTTGCCTTTGGCGTTGACGACGATAATTTCGATATTCGGATAAGTTTGCGTGGCTACGGAATTTAGTGCTTCGGCCAGCGTTGGGCGATCCATGCTGCGAATGATGACGCTGACAAGAGGTTGTGACGCACTGTTTTTTTCAAACATCCAAGTATCCTGTAATTCGGGGGGCGGTCAGGAAAAAGCCGTTCAAGGGATAGTCAAGGGATAAATCAGATTCAATGCTGCAAAAGGTTTTCGAGATAGAGGCGCAAGTTTAACATTTTTTGCAGCAAGCCCCCAAAAGAGGTCTTTTTTTCAATTTCGCAAAAAGCTTCCGCGTAGTTGCAGCCTGGCTTGCCGGGAAGATAGAGACCGCGGTAGCTTGCCAGCCCGATGCTGGCGGACAGGTAGTCGCAATGGGATAGCGGTAATGCATAACAGGAGATTGCCTGTTTCTTAAGCGCGATGACGCTCCCGATATCCACTACATGGGTGGCGGGAAGCGGGCTCCAGATTTCGTAAATAAACGCGCGCCCCGGTGCGCCGCACTGTCGCCAGCAGGATAGAACAGCTTCACCGGCTGCGACATGGTCGCGGTGATAGTCGAGCACGGATGGAGCGAACAGCCAATCCGGCTGGAATTGCTGGAGTATTTGCCGGATTTTTTTCTCAAAGCCGGCCGAGGTGCGGAAACCGCCGTCGGGTTCGTCGAGGAATTCAATATCGTCGACGCCTAAGACGCTCAATGCGGCAGCGGCTTCTTTGCGGCGGATGGCGGGCGCATCGGCGTCAAGGCTGCCGGCACCCGCGCCGTCGGTGATAAAAATGACTTTGACGGCGCATTTCTTTTGCCGGAGCAAAGCCAAGGCACCGCCGCAACCGAGTGTTTCGTCATCCTGATGCGGCGCAAAAACCAGCACTTTTCCAGCTTCTATGGGGATCAATGGCAGCGGCAGCGGGCAGAGTTGCAACCGGCCGATCTTAGTTTGCCGCAGCTTGGCGATAAATGATTTCATAACGATTGGCGATTTCAGTAATACCGGGCCAGGCGCCGGCTCTTGTTTTTCCTTTCCGGGCAATGGATTCGCGCAGCGCCGCATCGTTCAGCATGCGTTGCATTCCTTCCGTCAGGGATTTCACATTCGGCTTGACCAGAAATGCGCCGTCGCCAACCACTTCCGGTACGCCGCCTACTGCGGTGCAAACCGCTGCAATACCGGCGGCGAGTGCTTCAAGATTAGCCAGGCCGAAAGATTCCGAAGCGGACGCGCTGACATACAAGTCGGCGGCGCTGAGATACAAACCGATGTCAGCGGTGACGGCGAACTGGATTTCTCTTGCCAGTCCCAGTTGCCGGGCTTGCTGTTGCAGCGAACGGTAATCGCCTTCGCCGAGGATGACCAATTGTAAATCTTTGGTAAGTTCTAATTGGGCGCAGGCTTCGATCAGCAGCGGAAATTGCTTGACCGGGGCGATGCGGCCGACAGTCAGCACATACGCCGCCGTATCGTCCCAGCCGAGCCGGTTTCTGGCTTCCTCCCGGCTGTAGCGGTTAAGCGCCGGGCGTGCATGCACTACGTCGTGCCAGGTACGCGGCAGCGGAGAAATTTTCAAATCACCGGCGATTTGCTTCAGACAGCTGCGCGTCGGCGCGATCACCCATGAGGCGTCGAGCAGGGTGCGCGCTTCCCAGCGGCGCATGACGCGCATTGTTTTCGGCCCCATGTGAACGCCGTCTTCATGAATGGCTTGCGCATAACAGCCGAAGCCATGTTCGGTAACCCCCCAAGCGACCCGGCAGCGCGGATGAAAGCGCAAGAAAAAACGCAAACCCGCAGCGATAAACGGGTCGTGGCAATGGACATGCGTATATTGCTGCGCGGCCGCCAGTTTGGCGGCAAGACGGCCCATATTGATGCGTTCCAGCAGAACCTGAAACAGCAGTGAAAAATCGGTTCGAGCGTTTGCGTTCCCGGATAACACGGAAAATAACCGCTGCAGGCGGTGCTGCCAAAGCAATGCGCGTTGTCCTAAATCGTCTTGACAGAGATAGCCGGTCTGGATTCCGCGGCGGCGTAATTCTTCGACCAATGGCAGGAGGCTGCGTCCAAGGCCGTAGCGCTGATCGGACCGGGTTTCGCGGGTAACCATCAGGATTTTCAGGGCAGCGGATGTTTTGCTTGCGGATCTCACTCTGCGTTTCGGGTTTTACCGGAAGTCGGTATCGCCGGACATCAGCCACCAGCGGTTGCGTAAAGAATCAACCGATGGAGCCGCATCCCAAATGCTCGCAGGAATGCGGATATCCAGCGCTTGTTTTGTCCCGTCGGCGGCAGCGAAGCACGCGGCGAAATTTTCCGTGATGCGGCAAAATAACCGGTCATGGCCATTGATGCCGGCCAGCCGTCTGGCGTGCAGAACGAGCAGAGGAATTTCGGACAGCGCTGCGATGATGTCAACGATTTCGCAGCCATGAGCATCGTAGCGCAATACCAAAATGCCTCGTACCTGGCCGCCGAAGCGGTTTTTTACCAGCATCAGTTGATAGCGTTGCGTCGGGTGATTCAGGTAGCGATGTTGCAGATAAGACCAATCGCGGACGCCGACCAAGGCTGAGCGCAAGTCGTCGGCCATTTTTCGCCAGCATTCTTCGGCTGCGGCGGCCATCCGGGCGTCGCCGGCGCCGTCGATCGGGTGCAGCCGGGTTTTTATGCGCGGCCGTTTGGATAACGGTGTCCATGAGAACTCAATCATTTGCCCGATTTCCGCATACAGTCCAAGCCGCTCCGCTACTTTCATCGCCCGTTCGTTCGGAAAACCGAAACCCACCAGGTAAGGCTTGTTGTAACCGATGTAACGTTCCAGAAAGGTTGCCGCCATCAAGAAAAAAGGGCCTTTTCTCGTCAGTGTGCCGCGTTCTCCGGCATCCACCATGACATCTCCGATTTGCACCGCGGTCTGGGGCTGGCCGAAAAACAGAATTTTCCGGGCGATGCCGCCATAGTGCGCGACTAACCGGTCATTCCGCCATATACCGATTTCACGGCTGGCATTTGAACCGTACTTCCAGTGCCAGTGCGCGGGTGTCATGTCATGATGAAATGTCTTCTTGAACAGATCCAGCATTTCCGTCATCTGGTTTTTTTCCAGCAGCCGCACCCGCCATTGTGGCGGTGTTTTTTTTCTGAAATGCAGCAAAGCGTAACCATAATGGCCGCTCGTGTACTTTTCGCGATAAATACGATTGGATGCATCGAGTTGATCGAGTTGCTCATCATTCAGCGCAAGATCCCGGATCAGACTGTGCCGGTGTGTACGCGTGACTTGCAGCAGATAATCCAGCGTCGGCGCCGCCATGGCGGATAAGTCGCGGTGCTCGAGCAATTCGAAACCCAAGCGCCCGGCCAGCGTAATCACATTATCGATCCGATGTAGACCTCCCGGTCTGGTTGCATCGTGCCGCAGTGTGAATTCATCGATGATGAATAATTGTCCCGCCGACGGCAGCAAATCCAATGCTTGGTTAAAAATCACCAGTGGCTCAATGTATTGCGCCGATTCTTGAAATAAGATCACATCAAAACTTCCCGGTTCGGCTGTAAATGCTTCCAAGGAGTGACAACTGACCGCTGCCGCCGCGCCTTGGGATTTTTGAATATGGGCAATCTGCTGACTATCCGGTGTGATGCCGTGAACATCGTAACCGCGCTGCCGCAGCAAAGAAAAAGTGGTGCCCAGACCGACGCCGACTTCCAAGATGCGGCAAGGTGGCGGCGGCAGCTTCGCCAGCAGCAGATCGGTGGAAAATTGCTGCGCTGCCTTCAAGCTGGTTTCGTCATTCTGAAACAATCCGTAGTGTAAATAAGCGGCTTTGCCTTCCTGCAGCAGCAATGCGTGCGCATATACATTCAAAGGAAAAGTCAAATCCTTGAAAGGTGAAGGCGAGGTTGACGGTATGGCGGCGATGGGACCGGCCTGGCGATAATGCCGGGTGTCTTGCGCGCGGTTGTGATTAGCGGATGAAGTCATTATGAGTGATGGTATGGTTTTGCCATTGATGAGGAATTGAAAAGAATCCCTGCAAACGCCCTGCTTGCTTGACTTGCAGGCTTGCGACACCGGCCGCTGAATCGTAGAGATGCAAACCGCGTTCGCACAACAGATAGATATTGATCAGATATTCACCTTTCAGCAGCGGCAATCGCTCCAATTTGAGACAAATCTCGCTGATCCCAGCCGGTGTGCGCTGCATGATGAATTGGTCTTCCCAGGTTGCAGCGCTGGTGATTGTGCGTCCGTCTTTGGTGGTTAATGTCATTGCAAGGGTAGGGCAAGGCAGTGCGGGATCCGAAGCAAAGGTAACGCTTAGCATGATACTCGATTGACCGCTGGTGATCATAGCATGCTGTGCATCCACGCCGTCTATCTGCAATTTTATTTTTTCCAGATGTGCGCTTCCCGCCGCGGATTTTGTAGTGACTGCTGCGGCAACGGCCGGGTGGAAGGGCGGGGGTTCGGCGGGCGCATCGGATGCGGTTTTATCCAGAAATGATTGATAAGCCGATACCACATGCGCCGATTCTCCATCCAATACGATTTCGCCTTTATTGATCCAGATGGCGCGGGCGCACAACGATTCGACTTGAAATAGCGAATGCGAACAAAACAGGATCGTTTTGCCGGCATCGCGCATTTGCATGATACGGTTGAAGGATTTGCGCGCAAAAGCGCCGTCGCCGACGGACAGTGCTTCATCGATCACCAGAATATCCGGATCGACATTAATGGCCACGGAGAATGCCAGACGCACGTACATGCCGCTGGAGTACGTTTTGACCGGCTGGTCGATGAAGTCGCGAACGCCGGAGAAGTCGATGATGGATTCGATGCGATCGGCGATTTCCGCGGGATTCAGTCCCAGGATTGCCGCGCTCATGTAGATATTCTCGCGCCCGGTGAATTCCGGATTGAATCCGGCACCCAGTTCCAATAATGCGGCGATGCGGCCGTTTATGCGCACTTCGCCTTGCGTGGGTGTCAGCGTGCCGCAAATCAATTGCAGCAATGTCGATTTGCCGGAGCCGTTTTGACCTACGATGCCAACTACTTCTCCCGGCATTACCAGCACATCGATGTCGTGCAGCGCTTTCAGTTCGCGGTAAAACTGCCGTGAACCCAGCCAGCGGTGCGGCCATAAAAACTGCTTTAAACGGTCGGAAGGATGCGGGTAGATCTGATAGCTTTTGCCGAGACTAAGCGCCTGAATGGCCGGCTGAGAATCGCTGGTGCTAAAGGACATCGGCGAATCCTTTGCGTGTTTTCTTAAACCACGCCAAACCGGACCACGCGATAAAAAAGGCGGGCAAATAGTATAGCGCCAGGCTGCTCCAGCCCGGCGGCTGGCCATAGAGAATCACGGCGCGCGCTTGTTCGATTATCAGCGTCAGCGGATTGAGGAACAAATAATCGCGAATGGATTCGGGTAATGCGGAAGCGGGATAAAAAATCGGGCTGAGGAACAGCAACATGGTTAGGATCAAGCTGATCAATTGACCAATATCACGGACAAAAACTCCGAGAGAGGCCAGTATCCAGGATAATCCCACGGTAAGCAGCATGAGTGGAAACAGGATGATAGGGAGAAAAACGATGGTCCATTCGATCGGATGTCCCATGATCAATAGAAAAGCGAATAATACCAAGAAACTGATTCCGGCATGAAACAACGCGGAGCCGAGTGAAACCAAAGGCAAGATTTCCAGAGGAAAGATCACCTTCTTGACATAGTTTACGTTGGCCAGTATCAGTCCCGGTGCGCGGGATAAGCATTCGGAAAATAGATTAAATAGAATCAATCCAGTAAACAACAGCATGGCAAAAGCAAACTTGTCATCGTACAGATGGCCGTTTTGCGGTTCCAGGCGGACTTTGAATACCACGCCAAAAACAAACGTATAGATGGACAGCATCAAAACGGGATTGATCAATGTCCATAGCAAACCCAGAAACGAACCACGATACCGGGCAACGATCTCCCGCTTAATCATTTGCAAGATGAGCGGTAAGTGTTGCTTCAAGTTGAAAAAATTATTGAAAATGGACAAGAAGTGAGTGTGAAGTTATGAAACAAATTTGAATATTATCGCAAAAAATCCGCATTCCACAGCTTTTCGCAGTTCCAAGGATCAGATGTTCCTAATTTTAAAGCGGATGGTGCTGAAAGATTATAGTTAAGGATGCCTTGATTTTTTTCTCCGGCATCTTTTTGTTCTTTGCCCAAGTTCGATTGTTATAAGAAATAGCTACTTATAATATGTTTTTGCAAGTGGAATATTAGTGAACGTGAGAAAAAGCACATTTTTATTGTGTATTTTAGATTTAAAATAGGCAATGATTCTGTTAAGGTACTAAATACTTTATATTGTTGCAAATAAGCAACATTCTAAATGGAAACTTCAGTTGCATGCTTGCAAAGCAGGTTTGTTTTGGGCAGAATGCGCTTTAACTTGGCTTTTGTGGTAACTTCTGGTAAAAGAAATGCTTATTACTCAGAGTTACATAGAGACAAAGTGAAAAGTGAAAAACTTGCAAGTAATTTACTTTCGTAATTATTTTTAATTTTTTATCAAGGGAGCTCCCATGGCTATATCGAGTACACAGCAAACTGAAATTTTAAAGGTTGTTGCAGGTTTGTTTAATGCGGCACCGGGCGGTGTCTATTTGTCTGAATTGGCAGGGCTGGTTGAAGGTGGAATGACCACAAGCCAATTGGCCGATACTTTGGCTGCTAGTCCAGTATTCACGACTGGGGTTCTGGCCGGTAAAGTTACGGTTGATGATCAAGTCGACGTTCTGATGAAAAACTTCGGTGTGACTGCTGATAGCGATCCTGCCAGCGCGGGTTCTCAAGCAAAAGCGTACTTTACTGAACAACTTACCAACGGTGTCGGATTCGGTAAAATTGTTTTTGATGCAGCGTCATTTCTGACGACTACCACAGATACCAAGTTTGCGACAGCAAAAACATTGCTGGAAAACAAGGTGTTGGTAGCAGCCGCTTATTCTAAAACAGCATCTACCACTGATTTGGATACACTGCAAAGCGTGCTGAGCCCAGTGACAGGAGATCATCCTTATACTGCCGATGAAGCAGCGAAAATAGCGAATCCTGGCGGTGATCCTGGAGAAGTTGGCCAAACATACACACTGACCAATTCAACGGACAACATCACCGGTACTTCCAAGAACGATATTTTCATTGGTGATAATGTTTCTGCGAGCGCGGGTGATACGCTGGTTGGCGGTAACGGCACCGATACGTTGAGAATATTTGGAACAAATATTGTTCCTAATCTCTCCGGTATTGAGCAGGTTTATTACAATGCTCCGACAGGAAACATCGATTATTCAACGAAATCGGATGTTAAGTCAATCGAGATGGATTCCGATTCAGTTGGTCGAACAGTGACTATTGGATCCGATCAAGCTGTCAAATTGACCAATCAAGCGGGTGGCACAACCGCGACTATTGCCGGTAACTCGCCGACAAGTCTGGGGTTGACGTTGGATAAAGCAGGTAGCAAAACATCCAATGCAACAGTGGCATTGACGGGAACGGCGTTGACTACATTGAGTGCAACCGCGTCGGGAAATGATAGCTACGTTACCTTGACCAATGCCGGTGGCAAGCTTGCTACGGTTAATGTAGCCGGTGATAAGAACATAGCATTGGATACATCGGCTATCGCAACTGTTACCAAGATTGATGCAAGCACAGCGACCGGCAATGTAACCGTAGGCCCTACCGCAGTAGCTGCTTCCGATCTGACGTTCACTGGCGGTAAAGGTGATGACAAGATCGTAATGGGCGCTACGATTACGGCTGCCGATACGCTGAATGGCGGTGACGGCAAGGATACCTTGAGCGTTTCTGACGCGGATACCGTGGATACGGCTGGAGAAGTGGTCGGTATCACCGGATTTGAAATTTTCGAAGCTGCGGCTGCTGATGCAACAACTTATAACCTCGCTATTATTGGCGCCAAAAATACCATTTCTGGCTTGGTTATCAGCGAAGGCGCGGGCGGTACCGTTACAGTTTCTAATATCAATGCAGCGACGGCTGGCAATATCACAATTAATGGCGATGCTTCCACAGTGGTGTTAAGCGCTCCTGATTTTGTGTCAGGCGGCACCAGCGATACCACAACCATTAGCTTGGATAACAGCGTAGTTAAAAACGCGAACGGCGTGGATGTGGCTTCTCTGACATTTGCCAACGCTGACGTGATCAACCTGAAATCACTGGGTGACGGCTCTTCCACCAAAACCGTCGGTGGCGGTGAAGAAAATTCACTTGCATCACTGGTTGCATCGGATGCAGAGAAAGTTGTTATTACCGGTGATGAAGCGTTGGCGTTGACCACGGCGGCTGCAACCAAGCTGACCGAGATCGATGCGTCCGGTATGACCAATGACGCCGCAGTTTCAATTAATACCAATGCGTCAGCCAGCGCTTCATTGCTGGTTAAAGGCACCAGTAAAAATGATACGATTCAGATCGATAACGCAGCAACGCTGACTTCTACGATTTATACCGGTGGTGGTTCCGATACGGTAACGGTAGTCGGTGGCGGTACAGCCGATCACACAATGAAATTTACCGCTACCGCGTTGAATGCCGGTGATCTGAAAGCCGGTGATTCGACAGTTGTCAACATTACCGGTGTTGCCGCAGGCGATAAAGTAACCATCGATTTGACTTCGGCACTGGAAGGTCTGTTGAAGAGCGGCGGAACTTTATTGTCAGCAAGCGGTGCTAACATCAATATTCACGGTACGAGCATCAGCGCTACGACGAATATTGCAGCATCACAAGCCGGTGGTAATATGGATCTGCAATTTGACTTGAACGGCGACGGTAAATACCAAGCAGCCGATGATGCGCAAATTCGTTTGGTTGGTACCGGTACAGACGATACGTTGGTTTACGACGCAGCAACCGATACGTTAGTCTTCACAGTAGTTTAAGGAAAGTATAAGTAAACAGTTTTCTCAAAAACTGTTTCTAATAAAAAGGCCAAATCGATTTAGATTTGGCCTTTTTGTTTATGAAAACAGCAAGATCGCATGAGTTACTGGTCTGAAACAGCAAGGTTCGCAATTAACTATACGAATCCGGAAAAAACGGTGCATGAAGCAAAATTTACGGTGCGCCTGTTTCAATGCTTGCTGAACCACATGCGCAACGGCGCTTCCAAAGCGAGTAAAAAGGAAGATCAAAGTTTCATTATTAGCGGCTTTGCTGGTTTGCTAACCGGTACGGAGAAAATGGAAAAATCAGAGCAGGGAGAATATGAACGATTGGACTGATGGTTATGTGGCGGATATTGGTTATACCTATGGCTATTATTCCGAATTAAATCCGTTGAGAATTAAGCAAATTCTTACGTTTGCCGGTTTGAAATATCCCGAGGTGGGAACTGCCTGCGAACTGGGATTCGGTCAAGGGGCGAGTGTTAATGTGCATGCCGCTGCTTCATCCATAGAATGGTATGGCACCGATTTCAATCCGTCGCAAGCGGCTTTTGCGCAAGAATTGGCGGCGCTGTGCGGTTCTGGCGCAAAGCTCTACGATGATAGCTTTGAAAGCTTTGTCAGGCGTTCCGATTTACCGGATTTTGATTTTATTGGCGTGCATGGCATCTGGAGCTGGATCAATGATGAAAATCGCGCGGTTATCGTGGATTTCATCCGCCGCAAATTGAAAGTCGGCGGGGTGCTTTACATCAGCTACAATACGTTGCCGGGCTGGTCGTCGTTTGCACCCATGCGGCATTTGTTGACCGAACATGCCAGAATCTTTGGAGCGGAGGGCCATGGCATCATCAATCGCATTAACGGCGCATTAGATTTCACGGAAAAATTGCAGACGATAAATCCGGGCTTCTATCGGGTTAATCCGCTTATTCCGGAGCGGATGAAGAAGCTAAAGGAGCAGAGCCGGCATTATTTGGCGCATGAATATTTTAATCGCGATTGGCATCCTATCTATTTTTCGGCCATGCAGGATTGGTTGGCGCCAGCGAAGCTGAATTATGCGTGCTCGGCGCATCAATCGGACCATCTG
>WBZO01004898.1_pt1 | contig 14054 bp, 11 predicted proteins | sample 5204261 | NCBI WGS metagenome assembly WBZO01 (sample SAMN12412400, study PRJNA552823) | activated sludge metagenome | isolation source: activated sludge from anammox sidestream of wastewater treatment plant... | place: USA: North Carolina | collected 2017-09
CGACCTCTCCCTCCAGCACGCTTCGGGCGGCCTGCTCCGGCGGATGAAGCGGTGGGGCGACGGCGACCGCTTCCTCGCCCTGATCGAGGGGATCCGGGCCCGGCGGCCCGACGCCGCGTTCCGATCGTCGTTCATCGTCGGGTTCCCCGGCGAGACCGAGGACGACCACGACGCCCTCCTCTCCTTCCTCGGGGCCGCCCGGCTCGACTGGGCCGGGTTCTTCCCGTTCTCGGCCGAGGACGGGACGCCGGCGGCCGGCTACCCCGACCGCGTGCCCGCCGTCATGGCCGCCGAGCGGGCGACCGAGCTGGGCGAGGTCCAGGACGCCGTGACCCGTGCCCGCCGCGACGCCCTGGTGGGCACGACGGTGGAGGTGATGGTCGACGCGGTCCGCGAGGCGGGCTGTAGCGGCCCCGGCGGCACCCGGGCCGGCGCGGTGGGGCGCACGTTCCGGGAGGCCCCCGAGATCGACGGCGTGGTCCGCCTGACCGGCCCCGGCGGCCCCGACGGTCTCGGGCCCGAACCGGGCGCGATCGTCCCGGCCGAGGTCGTGGGTGCGGTCGGCCCCGACCTCGAGGCGGTGGTCCGGTGGGACGGCGGCGCGTGAGCGCGGCGCCCACCCGGGTGAGGCGGTTCGGGCCCGGGGCCCTCGCCACCCCGGCCAACGCGATCACCGTGGCCCGGATCGTGCTCGCCGTACCGACGCTGTTCCTGATCGCCGACCGGGGTTCGGGGTGGACCACGGTCGGCCTCTGGTTCGTGCTGTCGTGCACCGACGGCCTCGACGGATGGGTGGCCCGTCGCTATGGCACCACCCGCTCCGGGGCGTTCCTCGACCCCGTCGCCGACAAGTTCCTCGCCCTCGGCGGTTTCGTCGCGCTGGTGTCGCGGGGAGACGTCTGGTGGGTGCCGGTGGCGCTGATGGCGGCCCGTGAGGTGGCCGTGTCCGTCTACCGCTCCGCGGCCGGCCGCCGGGGGGTGGTCGTCCCGGCCCGGAACCTGGGCAAGGCGAAGACCTTCCTCCAGCTCCTCACCATCGGTGGCTACCTGCTGCCGTGGACGGCCGGATGGCACGGGCTCCTGGTGGCCATGCTCTGGGGGTCGGTGGCCCTCACGCTGGTGTCGGGCGTCGAGATCGCCCGGCGGGGCCGGCAGCCGTCGTCCGCATGAGGTGCGACGTCCTGGCCGTCGGCACCGAGTTGCTCCTGGGGCAGATCGTCGACACGAACAGCGCGTGGATCGGCGAGCAGCTCGCCGGGGCCGGGATCGAGACCTTCGAGCACCGGCGGGTGGGCGACAACCGGTCCCGCATCGTGGCCGCCATGCGGGAGATGCTCGCCCGCGCCGACGCGCTGGTCGTGTGCGGCGGCCTGGGCCCCACCCCTGACGACATCACCCGGGAGGCGGTGGCCGAGCTGACCGGCGTCGACCTCGAGCGCCACCCCGAGCTCGTGGAGGAGATCGGCCGCCGCTTCGGGAGCCGGGGCCGGCCGATGCCCGAGAACAACCTGCGCCAGGCCGACGTGCCGCGCGGGGCCGCCGTCCTCCCCAACCCGGTGGGGACCGCCCCGGGCCTGCGGGCCGATGCCGCGGGGAAGCCGGTCTACGTGGTGCCGGGAGTGCCCCACGAGATGCAGCGGATGGTCACCGACCACGTGCTTCCCGATCTGGTGGCGCGATCGGGCCCGCGCCAGGCCATCGTCAGCCGGTCGCTGCGGACGTGGGGCGCCTCGGAGTCGGGGTTGGCGGAGATCGTGGCCGAGCGGGTCGAGGCGCAGACCAACCCCACGATCGCGTTCCTCGCGCGTGGGATCGAGGGCATCGTCCTGCGCCTGACGGCCAAGGCTCCTACCGTCGCGGCGGCGGAGGCTCTGATCGAACCCGAGGAGAGGGAGCTCCGCCGCCGCCTCGGGTCGCTCGTGTTCGGGGTCGACGACGAGACGATGGAGCGCGTGGTCCTGCGGGCCCTGGAGCGGCGGGGCTGGACCCTCGGCGTGGCCGAGTCGCTCACCGGGGGACTGGTCGGGGCGAGGATCTGCGACGTCCCGGGCGCCAGCCGCGCCTTTCGCGGGTCGGTCGTCTCCTACGCCACCGAGGTGAAGCGCTCGGTGCTCGGGGTGACGGCCCCGAAGGTGGTGAGCGAGGAGTGCGTCGCCGAGATGGCCGAGGGCGCCCGGCGGGTGCTCGGCGCCGACGTGGGGCTCGCCGTGACCGGGGTGGCGGGCCCCGACGAGCAGGACGGCCAGCCCGTGGGGACGGTCTGGTTCGGCACCGCGCTGCCCGGCGGTGCCGTGGCGACCGTGTCGACCCGGCTGCCCGGCGACCGGGAGAGGGTGCGCCAGTTCGCCGCGATCACCGGCCTCAACCTCCTCCGGCTGCGCCTCGAAGGCGAGCTCCCCTGAGCGGACCGGGAGCCCTCGGCCGGGCCTTCGTGGCGATCCGGCCGCCGGAGCCCGTCGTCGAGGCCCTCATCCGCATCCGCGACGACCCGGCCTGGCCCGCGGGGCGCCCGGCGCCCCGGGGGCAGATGCACGTGACGGTCGCCTTCCTCGGGCCGGTCGCCGACGGCGAGGCGCTGGTCCGGGCCCTGGGCGAGGCGGTACGGGACGCGTGCGCGAGCGCCGGTCCGGCGAGCGCACGGCGGGTGAGGCTGCGCGGCCTGGGGGCGTTCCCCTCCGCCCGCCGGGCCACGGTCGGCTGGGCCGGGGTCGACGACGGGGGCCTCCTCGCCGCGCTGAACCGGGCGGTGACCGGACGGGTCGGGGAGCTCGCCGGGCACCGCCCGGCGCGGCCGTACCACCCGCACGTCACCCTGGTCCGGTTCCGGCGCCCGGTCGACCTGCGCGCCGGGCTGGCGGAGCTCGACACCGGGGTGATCGGGCCGGCCTGGCCGCCCGCCGAGATGGTCCTCTTCGAGAGCACGACCGCCGCCGGAGGGGCCCGCCACACGCCCGTGGCCCGGTTCCCCCTGGACCTCGGGCCGGGCGCCTGAGCCCCGCCCCCCCGGACGGGCTCAGGGCGCTCCCGGCGGTAGCCGGCCGCCCGAGTCGACCATCGACCGGAAGGCCCGCCATCCGGGCTTGGGGCTGCGGTCCGGGCGTAGGAGGCCGAAGCTGTCGATGTCGTGGCCGCTCCCCCCGGCGTCGCGGACCTCGTACCACAGCAGCGGCCCGGTGAAGGACCACCCATTCCACGTTTCGTAGTACTCGGCGAGCCATCGGGCCTGGCCGTCCTCGCCGACGCCGCGGGTACCGCGGGTGGGGGCCCCCACCTCGGTGCCCCAGATCAACTTCGACCCGTCGCCGTGCGCGGCCATGAGCTGGTGGAGCGCGGGGACCTTGAGGAAGGTGTTGTAGTCGGCGGCGGTCGACGGCCGGTACGGGAACGCGTAGGGGTGCACGCCGACCGCGTCGAAGTAGCCCTGGGCCCCGTAGCGGTACACCTCCTCCATGAACCGGAGCGGTTCGACGTCTCCGCCGCCGTTCCCGGCCGGCGCGAGGCCGCCGGTGATCACGACCGCGGTGGGTACGGCCGCCGTGATCTCGGCGTAGGCGAGGCGCTGCAACTCGGCGTACGCGGCGGGGTCCGGGCGTGGGCTCCAGAACTCGGCCAGGTTGGGCTCGTTCCACACCTCCCAGTGCCGGACGCCGAGCGGGGCGTAGCGCGTCGCCGCGGTGGCGAGGAACCGGGCGTAGGCCGCGAGGTCGCGGGGTGCGCAGTTGGTGGTCCGACAGCCCGGCGCCGCCTGCCACTCGGGTGGCCCGGACGCGAAGCCCAGCACCGACATCCCGTGTTCGACCGCGGCCTCGACCAGGCGGTCGAGGGTCGACCAGTCGTACTCGCCCGGGCGCCTCTCGATGAGGCCCCACCGGGCGCCGAGGCGGATCCAGCGGGCGCCGGTGGCCGCCATGGCGTCGACGTCGGCCAGCGACTCGGGCAGGTGACGGGCCCGCTCGAAGGTCCAGGTCGTGGCGAAGCCGGCCCGATCGCCGGTGACGGTCCGGGGCGGGTGGGGGAGCGTGGTCGCGGTCGGGGGCGCGTCGGCCGGCGTCAGCACCGCGGCCCGCGGCGCCCGTGGTCCGTCGACACCCGCCGGGGCGGATCGGCCCTCCAGGCCGGCGTCGGGGTAGGTGCGCGCCAGGCCCACGGCCGCTCCCGCGAGCAGGACGGCTCCGAGGACCGTGAGCGCGACGCTGGCTCGGCGCGACGGCATGAGGCCCCATCCTCCCAGACGCGCCCGCCCGGTCTCCTTCGTCGTCTCGGCTCCTCGGGCATCTGATCGATCCGTGGGCCCCGTGGCCCGTGGACGGGGGCGTCCCGGAGGGATGCTTGACTCGAACGAGTGTTCGGCCTAGCCTCGACACGGATGGAATTACACCCGTGGCAGCCCGCCGGGCCGGAGCTCCGTGGGCGGCCCCCGGGCCTCGACCGGGCCTCCCGGCCGGCCGGCCGGTGCCGGTGCCGGGCCGGGCCTCCGCCGTAGGTGTCACACCCCCGGCGTAGCGTGACCCGGGTAGCGCTTCCCCCGCTCGCAGGGCGCCCGCCCCGCCACCCGATCCGCCCTCACCCGGCCACCGGCCGGGGTCCACGTCCCAGGAGGCCAGCAAGATGGAACGAGACAAGGCGCTCGAGATGGCTCTCGGCCAGATCGAGAAGCAGTTCGGCAAGGGGTCGATCATGCGCCTCGGCGAGCAGACCCACGTCGGGGTGGAGGCGGTGTCGACCGGGGCCCTCTCCCTCGACCTCGCGCTCGGCATCGGCGGCCTGCCCCGGGGCCGGGTGGTCGAGATCTACGGGCCGGAGTCGTCCGGCAAGTCCACCCTGGCCATGCACGTCGTCGCCGAGGCGCAGCGCAACGGAGGTACCTGCGCCTACATCGACGCCGAGCACGCCATGGACCCGGTCTACGCGAAGGCGATCGGCGTCGACGTCGACGACCTCCTGATCTCCCAGCCCGACACCGGCGAGCAGGCGCTCGAGATCGCCGACATGCTGATCCGGTCCGGCGCCCTCGACGTCCTCGTGATCGACTCCGTCGCGGCCCTGGTTCCGCGCGCCGAGATCGAGGGCGAGATGGGCGACGCCCACGTCGGCCTCCAGGCCCGCCTGATGAGCCAGGCGCTGCGCAAGCTGACGGGCAACCTGAACCGGTCGCGCACGATCGCCATCTTCATCAACCAGCTGCGCGAGAAGATCGGCGTGATGTTCGGCTCGCCCGAGACCACGCCCGGCGGCCGGGCGCTCAAGTTCTACTCGTCGGTCCGCCTCGACATCCGCCGGGTCGAGTCCATCAAGGACGGCACCGAGGTCGTCGGCAACCGGGTGCGGGTAAAGGTCGCGAAGAACAAGTGCGCCCCGCCGTTCCGCCAGAGCGAGTTCGACATCATGTACGGCCGGGGTATCAGCCGTGAGGGCTCCCTCCTCGACGTGGCCGTCGACCTCGGGATCGTCAAGAAGTCCGGGGCGTGGTTCACCTACGAGGGCGAGCAGCTCGGTCAGGGCCGCGAGAACGTCAAGCAGTTCCTCGCCGACAACGTCGACCTCATGGTGGAGATCAGCGAGAAGGTCCGCCAGGCGGTCGGGATCGACGAGGAAGCGTCCGACCCCGGCGCCGACCCCGCCGCTGCGGCCGTCGACCTCACCGCCGACGGCCCGGAGGTCTGACCGCCCGGGGTCCCGCGGCCCGCGGGATCCCGCCCGGCCGTCACCTGACCAGGGCGTGCACCAGCGCGGCCAGGCCGGCGAGACCCGAGACGGCGATGACCACCGGCCGGACCCGGCCCGCGTCCACCCGGCGGGCCAGGCCCCGGCTTCCCGCCATCCCCACCACCAGGGCGGGCATCAGCTCGATCGCGAGCACCGTCTGGTCCACGGTCATCTCACCCACGGCCGCCAGGGCCACGATCGAGAGCACGGTGCTCACCACGAACACCGCGTTGAGCGTGGCGCGGACCGTCGGGCCCGGGTGGTGCTGGTAGAGGAGGGCGAGCGGCGGCCCGCCCACCGCGGCCGCCGTCCCCGTCAGTCCCGAGACGACGCCGGCCGTGAACGCGCTGCGGTCCGTCACCCGGAAGGCGCCGCGCGTGGCGCTGAGCACGGCGCCGCCGACGATCACGGCGCCGATCACGGCGCCGAGGCCGTCGGTCGAGAGCGTGGCGACCACCGCGGTGCCCGCCGCGGTGCCGGGCAGGATGCCGAGGACCATCCAGGTCGCGCCGCGCCGGTCGAGGGCGTGGTGCTCCCGCACGACGAGCCCCACGCTGAGGGGCAGGCTGGTCAGGATCAGCGTCCCGGGAACCGCGGGTGGGGCGACGATGGCCACGATCGGCACCGCGACCAGGTTCACCCCGAACCCGGCCGCGCCCTGCACCGCGGCGCCGGCCGCGACCGCCGCGAGGCACACGGCGAGGTCGACGGCGGAGAGTCCCACGGCGCGGAGTCTCCCAGACGGCGGCGGGTGCCCGTCCGGCCCGCCGGGCACTCGTCCCGCGGCCGCCCGCGCGCCGCCCGGCCCGATGGGCGTAGCCTCGAATCGGTAGCGGGCGACCAGGAGGATGTGGGTGGCGAAGCCGACGATCCTGACGGTCGACGACGACCCGGCCGTCTCCCAGGCGATCGCGCGGGACCTGCGCCACCGCTACGGCGCGGAGTACCAGGTGGTGAGGACCTCTTCGGGACCGGAGGCCCTCGACGCCATCGACCGGCTCGCGGTCCGTGAGCGGGCGGTGGCCATGGTGGTGTCGGACCAGCGGATGCCGGCGATGACGGGCGTGGATCTCCTGGCCCGGGCCCAGGCGCGGGAGGTCGACGCGAAGCTCGTGTTGCTCACGGCGTACGCCGACACCGACGTGGCCATCAGGGCGATCAACGACATCGGCCTCGACTACTACCTGCTCAAGCCCTGGGATCCGCCCGAGGAGCGGCTCTACCCCGTCGTCGACGAACTTCTCGCCGACTGGCGGGCCGAGCATCCCGGCGACCTCGACGGCGGCGTGCGGGTGGTGGGCGACCGGTGGTCCGATCGCGCCTACGAGGTGAAGACGTTCCTGGCTCGCAACCACGTCCCCTACCGATGGCTCGACGTCGAGTCCGACGCCGAGGCCGGGCGGCTGCGTGACGCCGTCGGCGCATCGGACTCCGACCTGCCGCTCGTGCTCCTCCCGGATCGCGATCCGTTGCAGAACCCGTCGACGCGCGAGCTGGCCGGCGCCCTGGGCCTGCGGACCACCGCCGAGCAGCCGCTCTACGACCTCTGCATCGTCGGCGGCGGACCCGCGGGCCTGGCGGCCGCCGTCTACGGGGCGTCCGAGGGGCTAGCCACGGTGGTGGTCGAATCCGAGGCGCCGGGTGGTCAGGCCGGCCAGAGCGCCGCCATCGAGAACTACCTCGGCTTCCCGCGGGGCCTGTCGGGCGCGGACCTCGCCCAGCGGGCCGTGGCCCAGGCCCGGCGCTTCGGCGCCGAGATGGTGCTGGCCCGGCAGGCCTGCCGGTTCGAGACCCGGGGCCCGGTGCGGGCCGTCGGCTTCGACGACGGGGGCGCGATCGAGGCCCGCGCGGTACTGGTGGCCACCGGCGTCTCCTACCGCCTCCTCGCCGCCGCCGGCGCGCAGGGCCTCTCGGGTCGAGGCGTCTACTACGGCGCCACCGCCGGCGACGCACCGGCGTGCCGGGGCGAGGACGTGTACGTGGTCGGCGCCGCGAACTCGGCCGGGCAGGCGGCGCTGCACCTCGCCCGCTTCGCCGAGCGGGTCGTTCTCCTGGTTCGGGGCGACTCCCTGGAGCGGTCGATGTCGGCCTACCTGGCCGAGCGGGTCCGGGCCGCGGGGAACGTGGAGATCAGGCTGAGAACCGAGGTGGTCGCGGCACGCGGCGACGGCCATCTCGAGTCCCTGACCCTCGCCGATCGGGCGACCGGCAAGGAGGCTGAGGTCGCCGCGAACCGGATGTTCGTCTTCATCGGTGCCGAGCCCCGCACGGATTGGCTGGGTCCGGGGGTGGCCCGCGACGAGAGGGGTTTCGTGATCACCGGCTCGGATCTGTCCCGGACCGGCGACCTCTGCTGGCCCCTGCCGCGCCCGCCGCTCGCGCTCGAGACCAGCGTGCCCGGGGTCTTCGCCGCCGGCGACGTGCGCCTCGATTCCATGAAGCGGGTGGCGTCGGCCGTGGGGGAGGGGGCGATGGCCGTCCACATGGTCCACCGGTACCTCGCGATGTCGTGACGATCTTCTCCGACCTGCGGGGCATCTTCCTCTTCGACGGCGTCAGCGACGATCGTCTGCGAGAGTTGATCGAGGCGGGGACGGAGGTCCGCTTCGGTCCCGGCGACGTGCTGTTCCGGGAGGCCGAGCCCGCCGACCACTGGTGGATGCTCGTCGACGGCCGCATCGAGCTGCTACGCCGTTCCGGCCACCAGGAGAGCGTGTTCGCGACGATGGAGACGCCCGGTCAGTGGTCGGGCGGATTCCGGGCGTGGTCCGACACCCCCGGCTACCTGGCCACCGGGCGGGGGATCGAGGGCGGAAGGGTCCTTCGCGTCCCGTCCGGCGCCCTGCACGACGTCGCGAGATCGTGGTTCCCCTTCGGGTTGCACCTCATCGAGGGCTTCTTCCAGACCGTCCGCAGCCTCGAGGCCCAGACCCGCCAGCACGAGTCGCTGGTGGCTCTGGGAACGCTGGCCGCCGGCCTCGCCCACGAGATCAACAACCCGGCCTCGGCCGCCGCCCGGGCCGTCGACGCGTTGAGCGAGGCGTGCGACTCCATGATCGGCTCGCTGGTCCGGCTCGCGGAGGGCTCGCTGTCGTCGGAGCAGTTCATCCGTCTCGACGCCATGCGCCGGGAGCTCGAGGCCGCTCCCTCGACGAGCGCTCTGGCCGAGGCCGACCGCGAGGCGGAGATCCTCGACTGGCTCGACGTCCGGGGGATCGAGGACGGATGGCGCATCGCCCCCACGCTCGCCGCCGGCGGGGCCGACCCGGCATGGTGCGACCGGGCGGCGGAGGTGCTCGACGGCACGACCATCGGCCCCGGGCTCGAGTGGGTCGCGGCCGCGGTGGCCTCCGACGAGCTGCTCTCGGAGGTGAAGGTCGCGACCTCCCGCGTCTCGGCGCTGGTGGCCGCCGTGCGGTCGTACTCGCAGCTCGACCGGGCCCCGTTGCAGTCGGTCGACGTGACCGAGGGGATCGAGAGCACCCTCGTGATGCTCGGGCACAAGATCGGGCCCGGCATCGAGGTCGAACGCGACTACGCGCCCGACCGGCCGACGATCGAGGCCATGCCCGGGGAGCTGAACCAGGTGTGGACGAACCTGATCGACAACGCCCTCGACGCGATGGGGGACGCGGGCACGCTGCGGATCTCCGCCCGTCCCGACGGCGACCGCCTGGTGGTGGAGGTGGCCGACACGGGCACCGGGATGCCTGACGCGGTGCGGGAGCGCGCCTTCGAGCCCTTCTTCACCACCAAGGACGTGGGCGAGGGGACGGGCTTGGGCCTCGACATATCGCGCCGGATCGTGGAGGAGCGCCATCACGGCGAGATCGAGATCGACTCGCGGCCCGGAGCCACCGTCGTGCGGGTGCGGCTCCCGAGGTAGGCGGCGACGGTCCCGTGCCGCCGGGGCCCCGCGCCGCCCGGGCCCCGGGCGGTCGGGAAGGTGAGGGTGCCCACGTAGAATCGCCCGGATGGCCGACCCCGGGGCGCCCCGGCGCTTCCACGTCCGCACCTTCGGGTGCCAGATGAACGAGCACGACTCCGAGCGCCTCGCCGGCCTCCTCGCCGCCGAGGGGATGGAGGCCTGCGACACGCCCGACGACGCCGACGTCGTCGTGCTCAACACGTGCTGCGTGCGCGAGAACGCCGACAACAAGCTCTACGGGCAGCTCGGCCGCCTCCGGGCCCTGAAGGCCCGGCGGCCCGACCTCCAGATCGCGGTCGGGGGTTGCCTGGCCCAGAAGGACCGCGACCTGATCGTCGAGAGGGCGGGCCACGTCGACGTGGTGTTCGGCACCCACAACCTGGCGCATGCCCCCGCGCTGCTGGCCGAGTCCCGCCGCCGGGGCGAGCCGGTGGTCGAGATCCTCGAGGAGCACGAGGCCTACCCCTCCGCGCTGCCGGCGCGGCGCGAGGTCGACCACGCCGCCTGGGTCACCATCCAGATCGGCTGCGACAACTCCTGCACCTTCTGCATCGTGCCGCTGGTGCGGGGCCGGGAGGTCAGCCGGCGGATGGGCGACATCGTCCGCGAGGTCGAGGAGCTGGCCCGCGACGGCGTGAGCGAGGTCACCCTCCTCGGCCAGAACGTCAACTCCTACGGTCGCGACCTCGGCGCCGGGCAGTACCGGCCCCGCTTCGCCGACCTGCTGCGCGCCGTCGACGCGGTGGGCGGGATCCGCCGGGTCCGCTACACCTCGCCGCACCCCAAGGACCTGCGCGCCGAGACCATCGAGGCGATGGCCGACTGCCCGAGCGTCTGCGAGCACCTGCACCTGCCGCTCCAGTCGGGCAGCGACGCCGTCCTGACCCGGATGCACCGCGGCTACACCGCCGAGCGGTACCTCGAGCGCCTGGCCGCGGCGCGGGCCGCGGTGCCCGACCTGGCCGTCACCACCGACATCATCGTCGGCTTCCCCGGCGAGACCGACGCCGACTTCGAGCGCACCCTCGAGGTCGTGGAGGCGGCCGGCTACGACTCCGCCTACACGTTCGTGTTCTCGCCCCGCCCCGGCACCCCGGCCGCCGAGATGACCGACGACCTGGTCCCGGCCGAGGAGTCGCGCCACCGGATGGAGCGTCTCACCGCGGCGGTCGAGCGGCACGCCCTCGCCCGCCACGAGGCCCGGGTCGGGCGGGTCGAGGAGGTGCTCGTGGAGGGCCCGTCGAAGACCGACCCGTCGATGCTCTCGGGCCGGACCCGCCAGAACAAGCTCGTGCACTTCGACCCGGTGGGGGCGGGGCCGGCTCTTGCCGCGGGGGCCTACGCCGAGGTCCGGGTCGTGCGGGCCGCGCCCCACTGGCTGGCCGGCGAGCTGGTAGCCGTGGCGCGGCAGGGGAGCGGGCGCCGGACCCGGCTGCCGGTCGCGGCCCGGTGAGCGGCCCGCTCCGCGGATGACGGGCCGGCCCGAGCCTCGGAGCGCCCCGGTGGCCCACCTCGCGATCGTCGGCGCCACCGCGTCGGGGAAGTCGGAGCTCGCATTGGAGGCCGCCGCCGCGCTCGGCGACGTCGAGATCGTCTCCATGGACTCCATGCAGGTCTACCGCGGCATGGACGTCGGGACGGCCAAGCCGACCGCCGCCGAGCGGGCCGTGGTGGCGCACCACATGATCGACGTCGCCGAACCCGACGACGCCTGGTCGGTGGCGCGCTTCCAGGAGCACGCCCGGCGCGCCATCGCCGACGTGGAGGCCCGGGGCCGGCGGGCCCTCCTCGTCGGGGGTACCGGCCTCTACGTGCGGGCGGTGGTCGACGACCTCCGGTTCCCCGGTGAGGACGCCGCGGTCCGGGCCGAGCTCGAGCGCCGCGGGGAGGCGCCCGACGGTCCGGCGGTCCTGCACGCCGAGCTCGCCGCGCTCGATCCCGTGGCCGCGGCGCGGATCGAACCCACCAACGTGCGTCGGGTGGTCCGAGCCTTGGAGGCGGTGCAGGTGAGCGGGCGGCCGTTCTCGGCGTCGGGTCCCGGGCTCGAGCGCTACGGCGAGCCGGTGGTACCGGTCCGGATGGCCGGCCTCCGCCTCCCCGCCCCGGCCCTCGACGAGCGCATCCGGGTCCGGGTGGAGCGCATGGCGGCGGCCGGCCTCGTCGACGAGGTGCGCCGCCTCACGGCGCGGCCGGCGGGCTGGTCCCGTGCGGCTCGCCAGGCGATCGGCTACCGGGAGGTGGCCGAACACCTCACCGGCGGCCCGGCGGCTCCGACACTCGGCGAGGCGTTGGAGGCCACCGCCCGCCGGACCCGCCGCTTCGCCCGGCGCCAGCACCGCTGGTTCCGGCGCGACCCGCGGGTCGTGTGGTTCGAGACGGCCGGGAATCCCCGCGACCCGCTCGGCGCGCTAGTGGCATGGTGGGGGCGATGACCCGAGGTTCCGGCGGCGTTCCGCCCGTCCACCGGCTCCACAAGTTGCAGGCCACCGGCAACGACTTCCTGGTCTGCGACCCGTCCGAGACCGGCGCCTCCGCGGCAGCGTTCAGCGCGCCGGTCGCCGCCGCGCTCTGCGACCGGCGGTTCGGGATCGGCGCCGACGGGCTGATCGTCGTGGGTCCGCCGCGGGAGCCGGGCGGCGACGTGACGATGACGTTGCGCAACGCCGACGGCGGCACCGCCGAGATGAGCGGCAACGGGGTCCGGGCGCTGGCGTGGGTGGCGCACCGGCGCGGCTACGGCGACGGGACGCGGGTCGTGGTCGAGACGGCCGCCGGCCGCCGGGTCGTCGACCTCCAGGTCGATGCCGCCCAAGAGGAGGTGGTCGCGGCCCGGGTCGGGATGGGCGCGGTCACCTTCGACCCCGAGGCCATCCCCGTGGAGGCCAAGAGCCCCTTCGACCTCGAGGCGACCGTGTCCGGCACGACCTACCGCGGCGACGCGGCCGGTATGGGCAACCCGCACCTGGTGCTCCTGGTCGACGACCCCGCCGCGGTGCCGGTCGGTGAGCACGGCCCGGCCCTGGAGATCGACGAGCGGTTCCCGCGGCGCACGAACGTTGAGTTCGTGGCCCCGGTCCCCGGCGCGGCGGGGGTGCTCGGCATGCGGGTGTGGGAGCGAGGCGTGGGGGAGACACTGAGCTGCGGGACCGGCGCCTGCGCCGCCGCCGCCGTGGCGCACCGCCGCGGCCTCGTCGGCGCCCAGGTGGCGGTGCGGGTCTGGGGCGGGGAGCTGACCGTCGACCTTTCGGACCCCTCCGAGGTGCGCCTCGGAGGTCCGGTGGTCCACGTCTTCGAGACCACCGTGGACGTGGAGCGCTTCGGCGCCGGGGAGGCCCCGTGACCCGCCGCCACGAGGGACGCCAGCGCCGCCGCCTGACGGCCACCGAGGTCGACCTCGGCGTCGTACGCCAGCGCGCGCTGCTGGTCGGGTGCGCCCTGGGGACGACCACCACCGCCGACGCCGAGACCAGCCTCGAGGAGCTGGGCCGCCTCGTCGACACCGCCGGAGCGGAGCCCGTCGCCGAGGAGCTCCAGCGCCGCGACGCGCCCGATCCCGCCACCTACGTCGGCAAAGGCAAGGTGGGGGAGATCGCGGCGCTCGTCGACGCCCTCGACGCCGACGTGGTGGTCTTCGACGACGAGCTGTCCCCGGCCCAGCAGCGCAACCTGGAGAAGCTCTTCGGCGTCGACGTCGTCGACCGGGTCGCCGTGATCCTCGACATCTTCGCCCAGCACGCCGCCAGCCAGGAGGGCATGGTGCAGGTGGAGCTGGCGCAATTGCGCTACCGGCTGCCCCGGCTGCGCGGCCGGGGCGTGCAGATGTCGCAGCAGGGCGCCGGGATCAACACCCGCGGTCCCGGCGAGACGCAGCTCGAGGTGGACCGCCGGCGCATCCAGCAGCGCATCACGCGCCTGGAGCGCGACCTGGCCCGCCTGGCCCGCACCCGCGCCACGCAGCGCAAGGCCCGGCGGCGCCGCTCGCTGCCGCTGGTCGCCCTGGTCGGCTACACCAACGCCGGCAAGTCGACGCTGCTCAACCGCCTCACCGAGTCCGACGTGCTCGTCGAGGACCGCCTCTTCTCCACGCTCGACCCCACCACCCGCCGTCTCGCGCTGCCCGGCGGGGAGGCGATCCTCGCCTCCGACACCGTCGGGTTCGTGCGCCGCCTCCCGCACCAGCTCGTGGAGGCCTTCCGCTCGACGCTGGAGGAGGTGGCCGAAGCCGACCTGCTCGTGCACGTGGTCGACGGCTCGTCGTCGGAACCCGAGGGCGAGATCGCCGCCGTGAGGTCGGTGCTGCGCGAGATCGGCGCCGATCGGATCCCCGAGCTCCTGGTGGTGAACAAGGTCGACGAGGCCGACCCCGACGCCGTGAAGGGGCTGCTGGCCGCGCACCGCGGCTCGGTCGCGGTCTCGGCCG
>WBZO01004899.1_pt1 | contig 14051 bp, 13 predicted proteins | sample 5204261 | NCBI WGS metagenome assembly WBZO01 (sample SAMN12412400, study PRJNA552823) | activated sludge metagenome | isolation source: activated sludge from anammox sidestream of wastewater treatment plant... | place: USA: North Carolina | collected 2017-09
ACTTCCGGGGAGATCACCGTAAAGCTGGTCAGGCCTTTGAGAAATCTGGTAAGAAAACCCCGCGTAAAGAACTGGCGAAGAAAGGACAAGACTTTAGCTTTGAAGAGCGTTGCAGTGCTTGTCACCTAAACTACGAAGGTTCACCGTGGAAAGGTGCTAAAGCTCCTTACACCCCATTTACGCCAGCAGTTGATGCGAAATACACCTTTAACTTTGACGAAATGGTCAAGAATACCAAAGCCATGCATGAGCATTACAAACTGGATGGTGTCTTTGACGGAGAGCCTAAGTTCAAATTCCATGATGAATTCCAGGCTAGCGCTAAAACTACCAAGAAAGGAAAATAGTAATGACTAGACTGCAAAAAGGATCGATCGGGACGCTGCTAGTTGGGGTGCTCCTGGGTATAGCGTTGATAGTAGTCGTATTTGGTGGAGAAGCTGCGTTATCAACAGAAGAGTTTTGTACCAGCTGTCACTCGATGACTTACCCACAAAGCGAATTAAAGAAATCTACTCACTATGGTGCACTGGGAATTAACCCAACTTGTAAGGACTGTCATATCCCGCAAGGAGTAAGTAATTTCCACTTGGCAGTAGCAACACACGCTATTGATGGTGCACGGGAGCTTTGGCTGGAAATGGTGAATGACTATTCCACTTTGGAGAAATTTAATGAACGCAGAGGAGAGATGGCGCATGATGCGCGGATGAATCTCAAAAAATGGGATAGCATCACTTGTCGTACCTGTCATAAGAAACCTGCTCCTCCCGGAGAGTTTGCTCAAGCACAACATAAGAAGATGGAAACAGAAGGAGCAACCTGTATAGATTGCCATCAGAACTTAGTGCATGAAGAGGCCCCCGAAACAGATTTAAATGCCAGCCTGGCACAGGGCAAAATGGTATTAAAACCTGAAGACGAGGATGAGGGCGATGATGCTGACGAAGGAGATGAGGAAGAAGTTGAGGTCGAGGTTGAAGAAACTCAAGATGCCGATGAAGGTGATTCTTCTTCTGCCGAGCACGACGATGATGGCGATGAGGAGTAAAACGTTCACTCAGTAGATGTAGCAATTATCTTTTAGTTGTTACAACCAAAACCCGCGAAGATTAGATGCTGAGCTTCGCGGGTTTTTTATTGGATGAATATTTTGGGATATCGTTAGAAAATATTTTAATTGCTGAGGTTGGTTAATCATTTTTGTGAGGGGGATAATAACAGCCATATATTTAGTGAGTATTTTCGGGATACTTTCATATTTATTTGTTTGATAATAATGAACACTAAATAAATAGGTTATAGATTATATTGGGCGTGAGAGAAGCTGGCTTAATGTATTATTTTTTTAAGTTATGAGGCAAATAGATGACAGTTGTTCGTTTACCAGATGGTACAAATAAAGTATTTGATAATCCCATAACAGTATTAGATGTTGCTGAATCTATTAGTCCTGGATTGGCGCGTGCTGCATTGGCGGGTAAGTTGAATGGAAAGTTGGTGGATTTATCAGAGCCAATCGAAGTTGATAGTGATTTGGTACTGATAACCAACAAAGATCCTGAAGGTCTTGAAATTATACGTCATTCCTGTGCTCATTTATTGGCGCATGCTGTGAAAGAATTATTTCCTACAGCACAAGTTACTATTGGACCTGTCATAGAAAATGGCTTTTATTATGATTTTTCTTATGAGCGACCTTTTACACCAGAGGACTTGATCGCGATAGAAAGGAGAATGCAGGAAATTAGTAAAAGAAATTTAAAGATTGAGCGTAAAGTGTGGGATCGCTCAGAAGCGATTAATTTTTTTAAAGATCAAGGTGAGCATTATAAAGCACAGATAATTGCATCTATTCCAAATGATGAGCCTGTTTCTCTGTATTCTCAGGGAGAGTTTACAGATTTATGCCGAGGACCGCATGTTCCCTATACATCAAAGATAAAAGTTTTTAAGTTGATGAAGATAGCGGGTGCTTATTGGCGTGGAGATTCAAAAAATGAAATGCTGCAAAGAATATATGGAACAGCGTGGATAAACAAAGAAGATCAGGATAATTACCTTCGCTATCTAGAAGAAGCAGAAAAACGAGATCACCGCAAGCTAGGTAAACAACTTGATTTGTTCCACATGCAAGAAGAAGCGCCTGGCATGGTGTATTGGCATCCCAAAGGATGGGTTATTTGGCAACAAATAGAGCAATATATGCGACAGGTACTGGTTAAGAATGGTTATATGGAAATTCGTACCCCACAGGTATTAGATAGATCATTGTGGGAAAAATCAGGGCATTGGGAAAATTTCCGGGAAAACATGTTTATTACGGAATCAGAGAATAGACATTACGCTATTAAACCGATGAATTGCCCGGGGCATGTTCAAGTATTTAATCACGGGCTGAGGAGTTATCGTGATTTACCGCTTCGTTTGGCAGAATTTGGTTCTTGTCATCGTAATGAGGCATCTGGTGCTCTACATGGACTTATGCGTGTTCGTTCATTTACACAAGATGATGCTCATATATTTTGTACGGAAGATCAGATTCTAGAAGAAGTAGTCAAGTTTATTGATTTGTTAAATCAGGTTTATCTGGATTTTGGATTTAGTGAGAATTTAATAAAACTTTCAACTCGCCCAACTCAAAGAGTAGGAGCCGAAGAGCAATGGGATAAAGCTGAAGCCGCTTTGGCTGAAGCATTGAATCAGAAAGGCTTGAATTGGGAACTGCAACCAGGAGAAGGTGCTTTTTATGGCCCTAAAATAGAGTTTACTTTGAAAGATAGCCTTGGGCGTAAATGGCAATGTGGAACTTTGCAACTTGATTTTTCTATGCCAGCAAGATTAGGGGCAAGCTATATTGCTGAAGATAATACAAAAAAAATTCCAGTCATGCTCCATAGAGCTATTTTAGGGTCAATGGAGCGCTTTATCGGTATTCTTATTGAGCATCATGCAGGAGCCTTGCCTGTATGGCTTGCTCCTAATCAAGTAATTGTACTTAATATTTCTAAAAATCAAACTGATTATGTTCAATCGGTTGTAAACGAGTTAGAACAAAAAGGTATTCGTGCTAGCTCAGACTTGAGAAATGAGAAAATAAGCTATAAAATTAGAGAGCATAGTATGCAGAAAATACCCTATTTAATAGTAGTTGGAGATAAAGAAGTAGAAAACCAAACAATAACTGTAAGAGGACGGCTAAATCGTGATTATGGAGTCATGTCGCTTGATGATTTTATAGTTATGATCCGAAAGGAAATTGTTGAAAGAACATAATAAAGGATTTTAATGAATTTACGGAGGATACCATAGCTCAAGAAAAGACTGTAAGGGTTAATGATGAAATTACGGCACCACAAGTTAGATTAATTGGTATGAGTGGTGAACAAGTAGGTGTAGTTTCTATAGTTGAGGCGAAAGAATTAGCTGAAGAAGCAGGTGTTGATATAGTAGAGATCGCGCCAGGTGCGGAACCACCAGTTTGTCGGTTGATGGATTATGGTAAATATCTTTATCAAGAGAGTAAAAAAAAGCATGACGCCAAACTAAAGCAAAAACAGATACAAGTAAAAGAGATCAAACTCAGACCCAATACAGATGAGGGGGATTATGGTATTAAACTTCGGAATCTGATCCAATTTCTAAATAACGGAGATAAGGTTAAAGTTACTCTTCGGTTTCGCGGTAGAGAGATGGCCCATCAAGAATTCGGTGTTCGACTGTTGGAAAGAATCAGAAAAGATCTTGATGAGCATGCCGTTGTTGAGCAATTTCCCAAACTAGAAGGACGTCAGATGGTAATGGTTCTGGCTCCCAGAAAAAAAGAAATGAAAGTAGTGAAAACAACTAAATCTAGTAAACAAACGGGGGTAGATACGAAAGGCGAGGTTGTGTCTTAAGATTAGGTATTTTGCTGTTATGGCAAAATACGCTCTTGTGAATTTATTTAAAACAAGTGATACCAGGGTTTCTAAAGTTTTTAGTCAAAAACACCTTGATTCATATTAAAAAGGAAGTATTGTTCTATGCCTAAAATGAAAACAAAAAAGAGTGCTGCAAAGCGCTTTAGAGTAAGAGCAGGAGGGAGTATAAAACGCTCGCAAGCATTTAAGCGTCATATTCTCACCAAAAAGACAACTAAAAATAAGCGACAGCTAAGAGGCACGACTACTGTTCATGCTAGTGATGTGGCAGCAGTACGCACAATGTTGCCTTACGTTTGAGGAAGTAGAGAATGCCAAGAGTAAAACGAGGTGTAACAGCAAGAGCGCGACATAAGAAAGTTCTTAAGCTAGCAAAAGGATATCGTGGTAGGCGGAAAAATGTATACCGTATAGCAAAGCAGGCTGTCATGAAGGCTGGACAATATGCTTATCGTGATCGGCGACAAAGAAAGCGACAGTTTAGAGCTTTATGGATTGCTCGTATTAATGCAGCAGTGCGAGAATTGGGAATGACGTATAGTACTTTTATAAATGGACTCAAAAAATCTGGAATTGAGCTCGATAGGAAAGTATTAGCTGATTTAGCTGTATTTGATAAAGCTGCTTTTGAAAAGATAACTAATCAAGTAAAAGCCAGCCTAGCAAACTAGAAGTTTGTGTATAAATTTATCTCAGAGGGAGGTCTGCACATATTGGTTCGACCTCCCTTTTTTATATAAATAGATCATTTCATTACCATGAATAATCTGGAAGATTTGGTCAGCACCGCAATAAAGTTATTCAATGAAACTGAAAGTGTTGTTGATCTGGAGCAAATTAAGGCTCGTTATTTGGGTAAAGCAGGAGAAATTACACTTTTACTAAAAAATCTTAGAGAGTTAGCTCCAGAAGAACGGCCTGTAATGGGGGAGCGCATTAATCAGGCAAAGAAATTACTTGAAAATGCTTGGGTTGAACGAAGAAATATAATTCATGAGAAAAATATATCGGCTCGTTTAGCGGCTGAAAGCCTAGATGTATCTTTGCCTGGGCGCGGGTTAGGTGTAGGAGGGGTTCATCCGGTTACGCTAACTCTGAGGCGGATCGAATCGTTGTTTCATTCAATTGGGTTTGATGTTGCGACAGGGCCTGAAATTGAAACAGATTTTTATAACTTTACAGCATTAAATATTGCTGAAAATCATCCGGCTCGTGCTATGCATGATACTTTCTATATTGATAGTGGAAAGTTGTTGCGAACACATACATCTCCAGTACAAATTCATTATATGCAGAATCATCGACCTCCCATCAAGATTATTGCGCCTGGACGAGTGTATCGTTGTGATTCTGACGTAACCCATACGCCAATGTTTCATCAGGTTGAAGGTTTATGGATAGATGAAGACGTCAATTTTTCAGCGTTGAAAGGTGTGTTGATGGAGTTTATGAGAAATTTCTTTGAAAAAGATGATTTGTCAGTAAGATTTCGTCCCTCTTTTTTTCCTTTTACTGAACCTTCTGCCGAAATGGATATAGCATGTGTGATGTGTAACGGAAACGGTTGCCGAGTTTGCAGTGAAACCGGTTGGTTAGAGGTGCTTGGATGTGGCATGGTGCATCCAAATGTTATGAATCACGTTGGATTAGATAGTGAAGCCAATATTGGCTTTGCTTTTGGATTGGGTGTCGAGCGCTTAACTATGTTGCGCTATGGTATTAATGACTTGCGTTTATTCTTTGAGAATGATCTGCGGTTTTTAAAACAATTTAATTAATACACTAGATTTGTAGTTATGAAATTTTCTGGAAACTGGTTACGTAAATTGGTTGACTTCCAATATTCCGATGAAGAATTGGCGCATAAACTAACAATGGCTGGATTGGAAGTTGAGAATGTAGTACCGGTTGCTCCCTTTTTTGATAAGGTAGTTGTCGCAGAGGTTATCTCTGTTCAAAGACATGAGAATGCAGATCGGCTAAGTGTATGTAAGGTAAATGTGGGAAATCATTCTGGTGAATTTCTACAGATTGTTTGTGGGGCACCAAATGTCGTGGCGGGAATGAAAACAGTGTGTGCTCTGGTAGGTGCGCGGTTGCCAGGGTTGAATATAAAGCAAGGCAAGATACGTGGTGTAGAGTCTTTTGGTATGTTGTGCTCCGCCAAAGAGCTGGGTTTAGAGGATGAGGTAAATGGACTTATTGAGCTTCCAAAAGAGGCTTCAATAGGGATGGATTTCAGAGAATATGGAGAACTGGATGATAGTATCTTTACCCTGAAACTGACACCTAATCGTGCTGATTGTTTGGGAATGTTTGGTATTGCTCGCGAAGTAGCCGCTGTTACTGATGGTAAGCTCAATTTGCCAGAAATTACGCCGGTTGATTCAGCATTAACCGATACTTTACAAATAAAAATTAACGAACATCAGGCTTGTCCTCTTTATTGTGGTCGTATCGTCAAGAATATAGATGCTCGTGCGCAAACACCTACATGGATGCTTCAATGTTTGATACGTGCCGGTTTGCGTTCAATTAATCCTGTAGTAGATATCATTAACTATGCCATGCTGGAAACAGGACAGCCAATGCATGCGTTTGATCTTGCAAAGATTGGTGCAGGAACTGAGCAGAAAATTTGTGTACGTTATGCTAATGCAGATGAACATTTATTATTACTCAATGGCGAAGACGTTAGTTTACAGGAAGATTTATTAGTTATAGCTGATAGTAATAAACCTTTAGCTCTAGCCGGTATTATGGGTGGCAGTGATAGCGGAGTAGGAGATGGTACAACAGATATTTTTATCGAAAGTGCTTTTTTTTCGCCTAATGTAATTAGCGGTAAATCGTTTAAGTTAGGTTTTAGTTCAGATTCTTCATATCGATTTGAACGAGGTGTAGATTTTTCGATGACTCGTACTGCGCTCGAGCGCGCAACATCTCTGATTTTAGATATATGCGGCGGAAAAGCTGGACCTGTGGTAGAAAATAGAAATAGCCTGCCATCACGAGATGCTGTTAAAGTTCGTCAGAAGCGGATAGCAAGGATTTTGGGGGTGGATTTTGGTGTTGAGTTGGTATCGAAATATTTCCAACGATTACAGTTTAGTTATTCAGTTGAGGGTGAAATATTTTATGTAGTGCCTCCGGTATCACGCTTTGATTTAGTGATTGAAGAAGATTTCATTGAAGAGCTGGCACGTATTCATGGATATGATCTGATTCCTGCCAAAATACCTAAGGCAGCAGTACATATGTTAAGAGAACCGGAAACAGGAAGATTTTCTATTGAACGGCTGCGTCAGACTTTGGTTGCGAGAGATTATCAAGAGGTTATTAACTATACGTTTATAGATATTCAGTGGGAAGAGGATTTTTCAGAGAAGAACTCGTTTATTAAATTAAAAAATCCAATTGCAAGTCATATGGATGTTATGCGTAGTAGTCTCTTAGGTGGATTAATCAATAATTTGCAATTCAATCTCAATCGTAAACAAAATAGAGTCAGGATTTTTGAGATCGGCTCATGTTTCAGTAGAAATGGTAATGAAGAAGACGAAGTTGAAAATCTAGCTGGGCTGTGCTCAGGGAGTGTATATCCAGAACAATGGGGTGTTGTAAATCGTGCTGTTGATTTTTATGATGTTAAAATGGATATTGAATCTTTATTTTGGTCGAAAAATGTTGATTTCGAGCCAGCTACTCACCCTGCGTTACATCCTGGAAAATCGGCCGAGATTCTGATTGATAAGAAACCAGTGGGTTGGATAGGAGAGCTTCATCCCCGTTGGCAAGGTAAGTACCAGTTATCTCAACCGGCTGTGTTATTTGAATTGCAGACAAATGCTTTTGTGAGAGAATCATTGCCGATGATGCAAAGATTCTCGAAATTTCCGCCAGTAAGGCGCGATATCGCAGTAGTAGTAGAAAATGATATAAGCGTTGCTAAGCTACTGGAAGTAATGAATTCTAAAAAAGATAAAAATATTAGTGAAATATGTTTGTTTGATTTATATAGCGGCGAGAAATTAGCTCAAGGAAAAAAGAGTCTTGCTTTTCGTATCTTATTACAAAGTACTGAAAGCAGTCTTACTGATCAGGAAATTGATCAGGCAGTAAATAAGTTGATTGGTGTTCTTGGTCGGGAATTTGGTGCAACACTGCGCAGCTAATTAAGTATTATTGTATTTTATTTTATAAATACGATTATTTGTTCTTCTTGATTGTTTAAATAAACTTCCTATAGGTTTTAGAATACGTAGGAGATTATTTTCGCTTTTATTTGCGTGGTTGTAGTGATTCAAAAGTTCAGTAAAGCCTTAATATTGGTTCTGAATATTTCTCTGTTTTTTTATTTAAAGGTGGATGTATGGCTTTAACCAAAGCAGAGTTAACTGATTTATTATTTGAAAATATCGGTTTGAATAAGCGTGAAGCAAAAGAAATCGTTGAATATTTTTATGAAGAAATGCGGACAGCTCTTCAAAATGGGGATGGTGTGAAACTTTCAGGTTTTGGAAATTTTCAGCTACGAACTAAACCACAGCGTCCGGGGAGAAATCCTAAAACTGGTGAAGAAATTCCCATATCAGCACGAAGAGTCGTTACTTTTCATGCGAGCCAGAAGCTTAAATCTATGGTAGAAGCTAATTATCGTGGAAGAGTAGAGACAAATTAGCGCATTATCTTTCATTAGCTCTGTTTTATGGAGCTTCTGCAAAATATTAGCGACGTAGTCAGTTCAAAGCAAAAATTGGTAAGAAGGCAAGGTTTATAGATAGTAAATGAGCTCTTTGAGCTAATTTTTTAATGCAGAGATGATAATGTAGCTAGTTTTGCAGAGGTTATTTATATTTAGTAAAAGTAAAGTTATCGTTTTTTTAATAAGCTGGTTATGGTACGAGTAAACATATTGCTTTATGACGAATAGTTAGATGGGATAAGCTTTGCTATAATTTAACAACACGGGGCGTAGCGCAGCCTGGTAGCGTACTTGCATGGGGTGCAAGTGGTCGGAGGTTCAAATCCTCTCGCCCCGACCAGTTGTATAAAATATTTCTTTTATTAGATTGTGAGCTAATCTGTTAAGAAAATATTAAATAAATTAATTCATAATCACCACATACTCAATAAAATCAATAAATTAGTTGTGTTTCTACATGTAAATTCTATTTATTTGGTGCTTCTATAAAAATTAACTTTCTATATTTGTGACTATTGCATTATCCTTATTGAGCATAAGTGGATAGTTATTGTCGAGGATACATAGCGATTAGTTATATTTTTTATTTCTTGAGGGTGTAAAAATGCGCATTTTGCTCAGTAATGATGATGGGTATTTTGCGCCAGGTATTGCTAATCTTGCAGAAGTACTTACTAATATTGCAGATATTACTGTGGTTGCTCCTGAGCGTGATCGTAGTGGAGCAAGTAACTCGCTGACATTGGATCGTCCTCTCAGTCTACATAAATCACATAATGGTTTTTATTATGTAAATGGCACTCCAACAGATTGTGTTCATCTTGCTGTAACTGGGATGTTGGATGAATTACCCGATATGGTAATTTCAGGGATTAATGATGGCGCCAACATGGGAGATGATACGATTTATTCAGGTACCGTGGCTGCTGCTACAGAGGGTTTTTTGTTGGGCTTGCCTTCAATTGCAGTATCTTTAGTAAGTGTGTCACGCGGAAATTTTGCGACAGCAGCGAAAATCGTTTTAGATCTTGTGAAACGGTTTATGGATAGTCGGTTTCATATTCCTATTTTGCTTAATGTTAATGTTCCTGATATACCGTATGAAAAATTGCAGGGCATAGAGGTAACGCGTCTCGGTCGCCGTCATAAGGCAGAGCCCGTAATAAAGTATCAGACTCCTCGAGGGGAAACGGTATATTGGGTGGGAGCTGCGGGTGCTGCCGAAGACGCGAGTGAAGGGACTGATTTTCATGCTCTTCAAAATAATCGAGTATCGATAACACCTTTACAAATAGATTTAACGCGCTACGACCAAATTGGTTATGTCAAAAATTGGCTAGATTTTTAGTGGTTGTTATAGATTCTTTTGCATAATGCGGAAGTTAAAATTTATTGAAGTGTCAGTCTCTCGTTATTTCCTCTTTTGATTGTATTATCAGGCTACTGCTTCTACGAAAGATATTCGAAATAGTAAGATCTAAATTTCTGTTGGATAGAAATAGTAAGGGAGAGTGGGCGTGTGAGTGTACACCGTTCTGGTATTGGGATGACTTCGCCACGAACAAGAGTTCGTATGGTTGAGCGTTTACGAGAGCAAGGTATTAGAGATGAGGTAGTGTTGGCAGCGATGAATACTATCCCGCGTCATCTTTTCGTTGAAGAAGCACTGGCTTCCCGGGCATATGAAGATGTTGCGCTGCCAATTAATTATGGGCAAACGATCTCTAGTCCTTGGATTGTAGGGCGTATGAGTGAATTACTAAGAAATAATGGTGACAATCCTCTTAGAAAGGTTTTAGAGATCGGGACGGGGTGTGGCTATCAAACAGCTATTTTAGCTAGCATAGCAAAAGAAGTTTATTCAATTGAACGGATAGGTCCTTTGTTGACTCGTACTCGCATACGGTTACGTGAATTGGGTATTCATAACATTTACTTAAAACATGCAGATGGAATGCTCGGATTGCCGGAAGTGAGTCCATTTGATGGAATTATAATGACTGCAGCAATTTCTGAAGTGCCCAAAGTGCTTTTGGAGCAGTTAGCAATGGGAGGCAGAATGGTATTTCCAAAAGGTGATAAACAACAATATCTTTGTGTAATTGATCATGCTCCCGAGGGATTTGTTGAGACAATTTTGGACGAAGTAATGTTTGTACCCATGTTGCCTGGAATAATTAACAGATAGTGAAACTACCGTTCAGAAAAGTAGAACTGGTTATTGTCAATTTATTTGAGTTTGATTCTATTATTTTTTAGAGCAATTTTATCTAAGCATAGTGAATAGCATAGAACCGATAGCGATGTTCATACGCATAATTCTTTTATCTCTTATTTTACTTCTGAGTGCGTGTGTTTCAAAACCTAACCCAGCACCAGTTGTTGAGCGTCAGTTAGGGCGTTATTCTTATTCTGATAGAGGAGAGGGTGGTTATATAAAAGGTATTGAGGAGAGGAGAACCTATATAGTGCAAAGTGGCGATACTTTATATGGCATTGCTCTTAAGCATGGCTTGGATGTGAATCGTTTGGCTGAGATAAATAATATTGTAGATCCAAGAGAATTGCGGGTTGGTCAGGAGCTTTATTTACAGACGCCTCTTGTGCAAGAGACGAGTGTTCAACAAGTAAATATTGCTTCTCAACCTTCACTCTTTTCAATCTCTCAACCAGAAGCTATCGGTGTTACAGGCTATCAGCCAAGTATCACTGAAATTGAGGAGGGAGTATCCAAATCTATTAAAACAGAACCCAAAGGAATTTTACTACCTTATTCAGATTCAGCTCGTGATCAATTGAATAATCAAGCTGGAGCTGTGTTGAATCAGAAATTAGCAGAAAAAAATTCTAGTTCTTACCAAGCGAGTAATACTGAAGGGAGAGAAGATAAAAATCTCAATCAGTCAATGCGCGCAAGTGTAAATAAGAAGAGTGGGATTGATTGGGGGTGGCCAACAAGTGGCCAAATAATAAGCAAATATTCTGAAAAATCAAAAGGTGTGGGAATAAGCGGTAATCTTAAGCAACCAGTTTTGGCTTCGGCTTCTGGCGTTGTAGTGTATAGCGGTAATGGTTTACGTGGATATGGCAATTTAATCATTATTAAACACAATGACAATTATCTAAGTGCTTATGGCCATAATAGTAAAATTTTGGTACATGAAGGTGAAAAAGTGACGAAAGGACAGAAGATTGCTGAAATGGGAAATGCTGATGGGGGGGCAGCTAAACTTCACTTTGAAATACGTGAAAAAGGTAAACCAGTAGACCCTCTTGATTATTTACCTAATCGATAATTTTTGTTTGTATTAATAAAATTAAGATTTAAGATTCTTGGTTTAATTGAATGAGTGTTTGTACATTTAATTCCTTATTATGAGGGGAAGAAGCTATGTTTTTCAAATCTCCCAAAACTAGAGAAGCATCGCTAAAATCTTGTTGACGAGTATATTCACTAGGCGTGATAACTGTTTTAATTCCTGCTTCCATAGCTGATTTAAGTCCGTTCTCTGAATCTTCTATAGCGATACAATTTTTAGCTGGTAGTTCTAGTTGATTAAGTACCCAATGATAAATGTCAGGTGCCGGTTTTTTTCTTGGAACAATATCACCTGCTCCTATTACAGCAAACCATGTAAGCGCATCATTTCCTAAAGTATGTTGAAGTAGAGCGCTTACATTTTCATACGTTGTTGTGGTAGCAATAGCAATTTTTATATTGTTTTTTCGTAATTCGTGCAAGAGGTGTCTAATACCAGGACGAAGTGGTATTTTTCCTTCGCTTAGTAAGTTCAGATAGTATTTTGTTTTGGTTTTATGGATTTGAACAATCCATTCGTCAAGATTATTCCGAGACAGGAATGAAGATGCATAATTTTCTACATAAAACCGGATACGTTCTTTCCCACCGGTAATTTGCAATAGAGTGCCGTATAAATTGCTATCCCATTGCCAACCAAGTTGCAATTCATTGAAAGCTTGATTGAAAGCGATTCGGTGTCCATCTCGTTCAGTATCAGCGAGTGTACCGTCAACATCAAAAATAACGGCTGAAAGGGTCATTGCTATATAGAATTATTTATGGAATGTGTGGCTAGCACGGTGTAATCGATCAGAAATAGCTAACCATTCAGGATTATGTGGTGGAGCTTCAATTAGAATTTGTTGAAAATTCTCATTATCAAGTTTGCGAAGAGTTGCATATAAGTTCTTTCCAAATTCAATTGGATCATTGGCCATTAAAACATAGTGAAGCTTGTCTTGGGCATTTTGGATGAAATCTTCCTGTATTGTTCGCACTATCATTGCTGTACGCACTCCTTGTTGTAGAAGCGTGGCAGAGCGAGAAAAGAGCAATTTACGTTCACAAATTTCAAGTGGCGTTGCCGTTGCGTAGTGCGATGTGAGGGATCCTGGTGTTCGGATTGAATCACTGTGAGATCGAACAATAACCTTTTGCTTTAGTGTGTCTTCAATTGATGTAATCTGAATTCCACCGGGACGCAGTATTGTAACTTCTTCATTGATACAGCTGACAATCGTGCTTTCAAGACCAATTTCACAAGATCCTCCATCCAGAATAATATCAATATGATCACCAAATTCTTTCTTTACATGTTCAGCAGATGTTGGACTGACAAATCCAAAACGATTAGCTGAAGGAGCAGCAATTGCTTTATAGCTACCAAGCTTCTCTAGAAGTTTGAGTGCAACTGGATGACTAGGAATGCGGAGTCCAACGGTATCTTGTCCTCCTGTAACGCTATATGGAATGTGCTTGCTTTTAGGCAGGATTAAGGTTAGTGGACCGGGCCAAAAGTGCTCTGCTAATGTTAATGCTGCTGCAGGTACGTATTCTGCCCAAAATTCAAGTTCAGCTAACCTAGCAAAATGAACTATGAGAGGGTGGTTCGTGGGTCTACCCTTAATATCGAAAATCTTCTGAATAGCTTGAGGATGAGAAATATCTGCACCTAATCCATAAACAGTTTCCGTTGGGAAAGCAACAACATCCCCTTTCTGCAGGCATGCAATAGCAGCAGTAATCTGTTCATTCAAATTGGAACTAAGGTGATGGATGTCGGACATTGAATTAGATAATGAGGTTGTTTGTAGTAAAAACAAGCTTAATTTTACAAATCTAAATGATTATATTACTAAGTAATCTATCCTCAAGCGATATAAAGGCAGATTACCTCTTAAAAAGGAGAGTTTTTCAAAAATCCACACCATTTTCATGGTTATCTATTTTTAGGGATAGATATGGTTTTTTTGATGAATAGTTTAAGTTGTGTGGATTGTGATAATTGATTGATTTTACGTAAATTAAGTAAACACAGTTGCTGTGTGAATAAAAAAATACTTGACTAAAAGGTTCAAGGTGACTAGCCTTTCGGATGTATCTGGCGAGGGTATAGAAGCCT
>WBZO01004900.1_pt1 | contig 14050 bp, 10 predicted proteins | sample 5204261 | NCBI WGS metagenome assembly WBZO01 (sample SAMN12412400, study PRJNA552823) | activated sludge metagenome | isolation source: activated sludge from anammox sidestream of wastewater treatment plant... | place: USA: North Carolina | collected 2017-09
CGAGCCGATGAGCAGATCGGCTCGCAGCCGCTCGTCGCGCTCGGCCTCGCGGAGCGCGCAGCGAAGGCGGGGCGGCACGAGGAGGCGTATCGCTTCTACGTCGATGCGGTCTACGGCAACCTCCTCGGGCTCCGCCGTCCGGGGCGGGTCGCTCTCTCGGCGGCCGACTGCGCGGATCGCGCCGGCGATCCGGAGACCGCGCTTCGCTTCCTCAACGAGGCGTCGAAGGACCCCGAGACGCGCGTCGAGGCGCTGCGGCGGCTCGCTCGGGCGTCGATGGTGCAGAACGACGTCACGCGCGCACGCAACGTCCTCCGCGGTCTCGCGGATCTCGCGCAGGGCAAGGAGAAGGCGGAGGTGCTCGCGGAGCTCGCGCGCGCCTTGTTCGGCTCGGACAACCCGGCGCACCGGCTCGAGGGCGACCGCACGATGCGCGAGGCGATCGAGCATGCACCGGCGTCGTACGCGACGGCCCTGAAGAACGAGCTCGAGGCGCTGCGCAGCCGTACCCCGACGCCGACGTCCGTCTCGGGGCGTCCCCCCGTGGAGAATGCGGCGGTCGTTCGCCGTTCGACGCCGCCGCCGCTCCCGCGTGGGTCGAGCGTCCCGGCGGAGCGCGTGCCGGGCGATCTCGCGATCGTCCCGAAGGTCCCGCCGCCGCCGACGGTGATCGTCGCGACGCCGGCCGCGGAGGAGTCGCTCGTCTCGGTCCGTCACCCGCCGCTCGGAGTGCCGGCGATCGGGGAGGAGGAGCTCACCCCGGCGCCCCCGAGCCAGGCGCAGAAGGCCGCCGCGACGGCGAGCGTGGTCCCGGCGGCGCCCGAGTCCGCGGCGGCGCGCCTCGCGAGCGAGCCGACGCACCGCGTGCTCGAGGCGAAGCGCAAGATCGAGCAGGGCGAGCGCGACGAAGGCGAGAAGATGCTGACCGAGGCGCTTCGCGCGGGCTCGCTCGAGGCCGCCGATGCGCTCGACGAGATCCTCGCGCCCGATCCGGCACGTCGCGCGGCGCTGATCAAGGTCCGCCGGCAGGCCGTGGAGCTCGTGCCCGGCGATCTGAAGCGCCTCGTGGCGCTGCGGGACGCGGCGAAGCTCGACCAGAACCTCAACTACGTCCGCGCGATCGAGCACGTGCTCCGCGCCTTCGACGAGAAGGACGGGCCTTCGCCTCCGCCGCCGCTCAGCGTCCAGAACGCCCAGCCCGGCATGCTCGCGCTCCTCACGAAGCATTCGCGCGAGGTCGCGGGCGAGTCGCTGGCGAGCGTGTGGGAGGGCGCGCAGTCGCTCTTCGCGAAGCCGCCGGCGCACTACGGCATGACCGGCCTCGAGCGCGTGGTGCCCGGCCCGGCGTCGCCGCTGTCGCGGCTCTACGAGGTCGCTCTGCGCCTGCTCGACACGCCGCGCTTCGCCCTCTTCCACCGTCGCGACAAGACTCCGCCCGCGCTCACGGTCGCTCTGCTGCCCACGCCGAGCGCGATCATCACCGGCGACGCGAAGGAGGACACGGGCGATCTCCGCTGGATCCTCGGGCAGGCGCTCGCATGCGTGCTGCCGCAGAACGCGCTCGCGATCGGCCTGCCGCAGGACGAGGCGCGTGCGCTCTGGCAGGTGCTCCTCGTCGCGTTCGGCCCGCCTGGCCCGGTGCAGCTCGATCGGGCGCACGCGAACCTCGCCGAGACGCTCTGGCAGACGCTGGCCCCGCGCTCGCAGCGACGCCTGAAGGATCTCCTCGCGGACTCGCGCGGCACGACGTGGGACGTCGTGCTCGAGCGCGCGAAGCAGAGCGGGCGCCGCGTGGGCATGTTCCTCACCGGCGACTTCGGGCACGCGGCGCGCACCACGGTGGCCGAGCTCGGCGCCGATCCCGAGGAGCTGCGCGCGCCGGGCGGCCTGGCGAAGCTCTGCGCGCGGCTGCCGTCCCTCGCCGACGTGTACCGTCTCGCGGTGCGTCCCGAGTACGCCGATGCGCGATGGCATGTCCCGACGCCTGCGTCGCTCCGACTGTCGACGGGGCGCATTCGAACGGTATGACGATGGCGTGTGTGACGATGGGCAGGCCAGTCGGGATCGCCCTCGCCGCCGTCGTGGCCCTCGCGGTGACCTCGTGCATCATCGCCGAGCCGCCGACCGACTCCGCGCGGCTGCCGGTGACGCGTCCGACGATCGTGCACGGCTCGGTCGTGCCGTCGGCGTCGAGCGTGCTCGGCCGGTTCCCGAGCACGGTCATCGTGCCGGTGGAGCTGTTCGATCCGACGGTGACCTTCGAGTACGCGGCCTGGATCGACTTCAATCCCGCGACGGGCGAGGGGCTCGAGTTCTGGAGCACGAGCGAGTTCCAGCAGGCGAACACCACGGGACGTGTGCGGACGCTCGAGATCCCGCTCCGCGCTCCATCGGACGATCGCTGTCACGTCCTCGAGGTGATCGTCGCCTTGCGCCTCGCCGGCCAATCGGGCACCGACGCACACGCGGCGCTCGATCCTGGCGGCGACATCGTCACGTGGTTCTACAACCCGTCGGGCGATCCCGGCGGCTGCCCGTCGCTCGACGCGGGGATCGAAGCGGCGACTCCCGACGCGGCGACCGACGCGGGCGACGGGAGCATCCCATGAGGCTGGCTCGCCCCGCGCTCCTGCTGCTCGCAGGCGCGGCGTGCGATGACGTCGTTGCGCGACCGCGCTCGACGGCGCCGCTCAACGCGAGCGCCGAGTTCCCATGCGACCGGTACGAGAGCACGCCGGTGAAGGCGCAGTCGCGCGAGGGCCGCTGCGAGGTGCCGGGCCGTCCGACGTTCGACTTCACCATCGTCGTCCACGTCCCCGAGACCTCGCACTACGCCGCGGGGCACACGTTCGTGCTCAGCAGCGCGAACCTCGCGAGGCCGCTGAAGCTCCCTGCGCTCGGCAGCGTCACCGGCGCCTACCAGGTGAAGAGGAGCGTCTCCGACGCGGTCGGCTATCCGCTACCCGACGGGCAATCGATCCCCGTGCGGGCGGTGTACGTGCCGCTCGGGCGCGACGCGCGCGACACCTTCAACCCGGCGCTCCCGCTCGACCTCCTCTTCGCCTCGTCGAGCGTCATCGAGCTCGATCGACCGACGGTGGCGTACGTGCGCTCGCTCCCGGTCGGCCGGTGGACGCGCTCGTTCGAGCCCGAGCCGCCGTTCGACGCGTTCTTTCCGCCGCGGATCGACGAGGTCACGCTCACGCGCGGCGGCTCGGTGTTCGACCTCGTCGACATCGGCGGGGCGAACGGGGGGCTCGACGACCCGACGGGCACCTCCCGTGACGCGGTCGTCACGCGTGCCGAGGGGCTCGACGGCTGGCAGGTCTGGCTCCAGGACCACGCGAGCGGCCGACGCATCTCGACGCTGAAGACGCTCTCGGGAACGGAGGCGAAGCCGCGGCTCGACACGACGGGGAGGGGAACGTCCCTCGAGGGCGTCGACGCGATCGTCGCGCCGCCCGCTGGATGGATCGGCGTGCCGCGCCTGCTCACGCCGCTCATCGCGGGCAGCGGTCTCCAGAGCCTCGCGTATCCGACGCTGCGCTCGCCCATCGCGCTCGAGGGCCTCGTGGCGGCGAACGCGGGCGGCGGCGTGCTCATCGCGGCCTCGTCGCGCGTGACCTTCGACAGCGTCTCCGTCCTCCTGCCGAACGGGAACGCGCAGCCGCTGCTCGAGTACAAGACGACGGTGTCGACCGACGATCGCGGCCGGTTCGCGACGGTCCTGCCTCCCGGTACGTACGACGTCACCGTGGAGCCGCTCGAGGGCACCGGCTTCGCGAGCCTCCGTCGGCAGATGGTGATCGACGACGGGAAGCCGATCACGCTCTCGCCGTCGCCGCGGACGCGCGTGCGCGGCGTCGCCGTCCTCACCGACGGGCGGCCGGCGTCCCGCGCAGAGGTCCTCGCGATGGCCGCCCCCCTCGTCGATGCGTCCTCGCAGCCGAGGCCGCGCCCGGCGCGCACGCGCACCGACGATACGGGAGCGTTCACGCTCGATCTCGATCAGGGGCCGTACGTCATCACGGCCATCCCCGAGGCGGGCACCGGCTTCCCGCGCGTCGTCGTGCGGACCACCATCCCGTTCGCGGTGACGGACGCCGTGGACATCGGGGCGATACGCATCCCGCCGCCGACGCGGCTCGAGCTGGAGCTGCGCGATCCGAGCAACCTCGCCCGCCCGATCGTCGGCGCGCGCGTGCGCATCTTCGCGACCCCCGAGCCCGACGCGACGACGACGGCGGTGGAACCGGCGCTCGAGATCGCGAGCGCGGTGACCGATTCCGCCGGTGATGTCGAGATCCTGCTCGCGCAGCGGCCCAAATGATCGGATATGCTGCGGGGCTGTGCTGAGCGACGACCGAATCAACCTCCTCGCGAAGGTGGCGCGTACGCCCCATGGGACGTACTCCGGCACTGCCGGTGAGCGTTCGATCCTGACGCTCGCGGCCGCCTCCTACGGCTCGCGGCCGACCGACGAGGCGACGGTGCCGACCGGGTTCGATCCGTTCGCCGCCGCGCTCTTCGAGAGCATCGTCGAGGGGGCGTACCTCGTCGCGACCGCCGACGGCGTGTTCGACGAAGAGGAGCGCCGCACGTTCGAGCGCATCGTCACCGCCGCCTGCGGAGGGATGGTCCCGCAGAAGCTCGTCGGCGATCTCGTCTCCGACCTCTCCGATCAGCTCGAAGAAGACGGCCTCGATCGCCGGATCCAGCGCCTCGCCGAGGGCGTCTCGAAGAAGGAGCAGGCGGTCGAGGTCCTCCGCATCGCCGCGCTCATCGCCTCGGTGAGCGAGGACGTGAGCGCGGTCGAGCGGGACGTCCTCACGCGCCTGGCGACGGCGTTCGGTCTCGAACCCTCGGCCGTCGACACCGCGCTCGAGGACGTGCAGAAGTCCCTCGCGATCTGAGGGGCGGCGTCAGTTCGTCTTGTCGCGGCAGACGATCCGCGTCTTGCCGTAGCTGACTCCGCTCGCCGGGAACGACGCGTCGGCCGAGCCGCTGCTGCCGCTCGACGAGCCGACGGACGCGCCCTTATTGAAGTAGAACTGGCACTCCTTGTCCGACTCGCAGCCGGTGTACACGCACTCGTTCTGGATGCACGAGTAGAACTTGTAGTCCTGGCTCGAGCCGCACTCGAGATCGGTCTGGCAGGGGACGACGCAGCGCTGCTCGGTCGCGTTGCACTTGGCTTCGACGTTGCCCGTGGCCGCGACGCATTCGCGATCGGTCTGGCAGGTGCCCGGAACGCACGTGCCGCCGTCGCAGCGATGGAAGCTCGGGCAGTCGGAGTCGAGGGAGCAGGCGTTGATGCACGCGTTGTCGACGCACTTGCCGCCGCCGTAGCACTGCGAGTCGCTCGTGCACTCGGCGCAGCGCCCGCCGGGCAGGCAGGTGCCGGAGGTGCACTCGGTGCCCGTCTTGCAGGTGCGCTCGTAGCGGCACGCTCCGGCCTCGCACGTGTACGAGCGCGTGTCGCAGACGCAGGTCTGCTGGTACTGGTCGCAGTAGTACTGGGCGTTGGTTCCCCCCGCCTTGCACTGTTGATCGAGGCTCGCGCAGTTGGAGGGCTGCGGCGGGCAGCAGTCGGCCGGGGCATCGCACTGGATGAGCGCGCACTCCTTCGCGGTCTTCTCGACCTTGAACTCGCCGGTCACGCAGATGCCGCCGGCGGCGTTGGGACGGGGCAGGCACGAGAGGCCGTCGGCGCAGTCGTTCGCGTACTGGCACGCCTCGCCCTTCCGGGAGAGACGCGTGCTGGTGCTGCCGCTGTTCTCCGAGCTGGCGCAGCCGAACACGAGGCTGCCCGCAGCGACGGCCGCGAGCGAAAAGGAGATCAGAAAGGACTTCATGGCAGGCTCTCCGAAGCGAATAAGGTCGTGTCGAGCGGGTCCTACGTCGGCGCAGGCCCGCGGCTTCCCTCGTCCCTGGACCTTCGCCCGGGCCGGGAGACCGACAAACGAGAGCTCGGCCGGGAAGTTTCAGATCGCGCGCGCTTTTGAATAGGGGCGGGGACCCCGGAGTCGAACGCGCGCCGCCTGGCTCGCCCGGTAGGCCCCACGCCGGAGCGCGTGGACCATCCCGCGCGGGCGGATCCCGTGGCCCTCCGCGAACGGATCGAAGCGGAGGCTCGGATCGTCGCCGGTGGAGACCCGTTCGAGCCGCAACGTGGCGACCTGGCGCCACGGTCCGCGCCGCTCGTAGGAGGCCTCGACGGCGATCGGCACGGGCGCGCTCTCGATCGCGTGCGCGAGGCGTTCGTCGCGCGTCTCTCCGCCACCGCCCCGCCGGAGCGGACGCAGCCTCAGGTAGAAGCGCTTGGAGACGCCGACGAGATCGAAGGGCGAGACCGCGAAGTAGCGGTTCGCGAGGTAGTCGTCGACGTCCGTCGTGAGCGCGGCGAAGCCGAGCGTCCACGGCCTCTTGATCGTCGCGAAGAGCAGGTCTTGATCGCCGTGCTCGTCGTCCCGGATGCGGATCGCACAGCCCAGCACGTCCGGCAGGTGCGTGCCCTGCCTCTTCCACAGCGCGCCGGAGAACCGCACGAGCGCGTGCCCCTCGAGCGACGAGGCGAGGGCAGCGAGGTCTTCCGGAGAGTCGTCGGCGACCTCGAGGGTGCCCTCGACGAGCTGCCCTCTCGGGTGCAGCACGCGGGCGTGCCGGATCGCAGAGCCGGCCGCCCATAGCGGAGCCGTGAGCCATCCGGAGACACGGCCGAGCTGCTCCAGGGGCCTCTTCATGGCCCACGCCCCATCCAAGTTCCGGGCCGTAGGAGCCGTCAGGACGCTTCGCGCGCCATCTTGAACAGATCGGCTTCGCCGTCACGGCCGGCCTCGCGCGCCTCGCGCTCGAGCAGCGCGAGGACCTCGCGGTGCTTCGGCAAGAGCTGCTCGCGGCGATCGGCGGGCGCGTCCTCGAGGCGCGCGGAGAGGAGCGCGAGGAGATCCATGCTGCGGCCGAGCCGCGTGAGGAGGACCACGAGCTCGTCGATGATCGCGTCGTTCGACGGGTCGGCCTGGAGGCTCCGCGTGAGCGTCTCGACGCGCTGCTCGGCCTCGCCCTCGCCGAAGGCCGCCGGCGGCGCCTCGTTCGGCGCCGCGATCGGGACCGGCTCGGGCGGACGAACGCCCGCCTCCCGGGCGATGCGCTCGCCGAGCGAGCGGAGCCTCGAAGCGATCGTCTCGTCCTCGGGAGCGATCGCGCTCGCGGTGACGAGATGGCGCTGCGCGGCCGCGAGCTCGGCCCGTGACTCCTCGAAGCGCGCGGCCTCGAGGAGCCACGGAACCGCGGCGCGCTCGTGCCCCGCGCGTTCGCGCAGGCGTGCGAAGGCGAGCGCCGCGCCGGCGAGATCGCCGATGGCCGCACGGTAGCGGCCTTCGAGCCCGCGTGCCTCGATCGCCTCGTGCGCTTCGTCGGGGACGGCGCGCAGCCGCGCGATCGCGTCCGGCTTGTCGTCCAGGCGATCGCCGAGGACCTTCGCGAGCTCGAGATCCATCCAGGCGACGGACGCTCGCCGGCGCGTCGCGATCTCGATGGCGTGCTGGAGGAGGGCGGCACCACGCGCAGCGCGGCCTTCTTTGGCGATCGCCGCCCCGAGCCCGGCGATCGCCTCCGCATCGTCCGGGCGATAGAGGAGCGCCCGCTCGTAGTGGAGTGCCGCGTCGGCGCCGAGGCCCGACGCGCGGTACAGGTCGCCGGCGCGGCGGAGCACGGCGTGTCGCTCGCGTGCGCCTTGCGCGAGCGCTTCGAGCTCCTGGAAGTCGGCGCGTGCATCCGCGAGGCGTCCCGCCGCGAGCCGCTTCTGCGCGCGCCTCCACCGGAGCTCGGCGACGCGCGGCGCGCGGGCGATGGCACGGTCGAGGCATCGGAGCGCCTCGTCCGGATCGTTCGTGAGGCGCGCGGCCTCGTCGTAGGCGAACGCCGCGACCGGGTTCGACGTCTCGTGATCGCCCTCGCGCAGGAGCGCGGCGATCGCGCCTGCGGTGTCGCCGGCCTCCGCGAGCAGCGCGCCGGAGAGCAAGCCGAGCATCGACGCCGAGGCGTCGCGCAGCGTGGCGATCGCGGCCTCGGCGCGCCCCCCGGCGTGCGCGTCGATCTCGGCGATGCGCCGCGCGATCTCCGGATGCCTCGGCGCGCGCTCGAGGGCGACGAGATCGAGCGTCCGGGCGCGCTCGTAGTCGCCGGCGACGCGCGCGTCGTCGCCCTCGCGTGCGAGCTGCGCGGCCTCGTGCGCGAGGGTGACGGGATCGGGCACGTGCGCGATCGACCCGCCGCGCGTGAAGAGCGCGAAGACGACGCCGTCGCTCTCGCCGCATCCGGCGAGGCGCACGTCGTCGCCCCCGGGGGCGCGGGCGCCGGCCTCGGGCAAGAGCCTCCGCGCGAGCATCTCGGCGGGACGGGCGACGAGGAAGCGCGCGCCCGCGCGGGGGGCCTCCGTGCCGAGGAGCGCGGCCATCGCGCGGAGCGCGAGCGCGGTCGCCGGCTCCGGGAGGTGCGCTCCGCGCGCGCCGTGCACGACGACGACGACGTCGTCGCGCGTCGGCATGACGGCCACCTCGAAGGCGAGCGCGCGGATCCCGCTCTGCACCGAGACCGTCGCGCCGAAGGCCCGCGCGTCCACGATGACGGTGCACGGCCCGGCGTCGATGAGCCCCCGCAGCTTCGGCTCGGCCCAGCGCGCGAGGCGACGCTGATCGATCTCGATCGCGAGCCGCTCCAGCTCGCCCCGCTTGTGACGGAACTTCGCGACGCCGCCCGAGACGTCGAACGGGAAGCGCACCTGCGGCAGCCGCACCGTGAGCTCGACCGCGTCGATGGGCCCCACGGCGGCCGGCCGGCCGAGCTCGATGCCGAGGCCGTCCTTGCCGATCGCGAGGCGCAGCGCGACCGGTGCACCCTCGCGATCGACGCGGGGCGCTCGTTCGACGCTCCTCTTTTCTCCAGCCTTCGGGCCGGATAGCCGGCTCACGCGCGTGATCGTAGCAACGGCGCTTTCGCCCGGGCAACGGACCGGCTAGACGCTCGTCGTGCCCACCATCGACGACGTCCTCGGCCCGGGATCGCCCCTGGCCCGGCGCCTCGAGGGATACGAGCACCGCGAAGGGCAGCTGGCGATGGCGCGCGCGGTCCACGCCGCGCTCGAGGACGACGGGCACCTGTTCGTCGAGGCCGGGACCGGGACGGGGAAGACGTTCGCGTACCTCGTGCCGGCGGTGCTGTCCGGCAAGAAGGTGGTCGTCTCGACCGCGACGCACGCGCTCCAGGAGCAGATCTTCGACAAAGACCTCCCCCTCGTCCGCGCGGTCCTCGAGGAGCACGGTGTCGAGGTCCGCGTCGCCTTGATGAAGGGCCTATCGAACTACCTCTGCAAGCGGCGCGCGAACGAGCGGCTGCGGAGCGGCGAGCCCGTCACGCCGGACCTCGCGCGCATCGAGCGCTGGGCGCTCGAGACCCAGACCGGCGATCGCGCCGAGCTCGTCGATCTGGCCGAGGGGGCGCACGCCTGGCGGGACGTGCAGTCGGGCACCGAGACGAGGATCGGTGCAGGATGCAAGTATTACGACGAATGCTTCGTCACCCGGATGAAGCGTGAGGCGGAGCAGGCGCAGATCATCGTCGTGAACCACCACCTGTTCTTCGCCGACCTCGCGCTGAAGACGGCCAAGCAGGGCGGGGCGTACGGCGGCGCGATCCCGCCGTACGACGCGGTGGTGTTCGACGAGGCGCACCAGATCGAGGGCGTCGCGACGGACTTCTTCGGCGTCCGTGTATCTTCGGCACGCATCGACACGCTGGTGCGCGACGCGCGCCGCTCGCTCGTGACCGCGAAGATCCTCGACTCGCATTCGATGCGGCTGGTCGACGAGATCGAGCACACGGCGCACGCCTTCTTCCGCGCATGGAGCGGCAGCCGCGGCGAGGAAGGGCGGCGGATCCTCGCGCCGGCCGACTGGACGTCCGCGCGCCGCGACGTGACCGCCCGGCTCGACGCCGCGATCCAGGCGCTCGGCGCGTTCGCCGCGGGGCACGAGCTCGACGATGCGCTCGCGCTCGTGGCGCGACGCACGGGCGACCTCCGCGCCGATCTCGCGCGCATCGCCGCGAGCGGGAAGCCGAAGGAGCCGGAGCGGCACTGGGAGCCGGACGACGGCGTCGAGCACCCGCTCGCGAAGGTGGTGCAGGGCTTCGAGGGCGGCGTCATCTGGCTCGAGGCCCGCGAGCGCAGCACGGCGCTGGGCGCGAGCCCGGTCGATCTCGCGCCCATGCTCCGCGAGCGCCTCTTCGAGCGCATCCCGGCCGTGGTGTGCACGAGCGCGACGCTCGCGACGGCGACCCATGCGGGCCCGAGCTTCCACTTCGCGAAGAGCCGGCTCGGCGCGCGGGCGGACACCGAGGAGCTCGTCGTCCCGTCACCCTTCGACTTCGCGAGCCGCGCGGCGCTCTACGTCGCGGAGGACATGCCGGAGCCCGCCATGCCGGGCTTCGAGGAGGCGTGCGCCGAGCGCGCGCTCGAGCTGGCGCGCATCACGGGGGGCGGCGCGTTCGTCCTCTGCACGTCGAACCGCGCGATGAGGGCGATCCACGCCGCGCTGGTCGGCCGCACGGGCGGCCCGCTCATGGTGCAGGGCGAGGCGCCGAAGCACGTGCTGCTCGATCGCTTCCGGGCGTCGGGCGAGGCGGTGCTCGTCGCGACGATGAGCTTCTGGGAGGGCGTCGACGTCCCCGGCAACGCGCTCCGCCTCGTGGTCCTCGACAAGATCCCGTTCGCCGTCCCCACCGATCCAGTGGTCGCCGCGCGGTCGGCCAAGATCGAGAGCGAGGGCGGCAACCCCTTCACGCAGTACTCGGTTCCGAGCGCCGCGATCACCCTGAAGCAGGGCTTCGGCCGCCTCATCCGCACGAAGCGAGACGCCGGCATCGTGGCCCTGCTCGACCGGCGCGCGGCCCGCAAGGGCTACGGCAAGGCGCTGCTCGCGAGCCTGCCGCCCGCCCGGCGCGTGGAGTCGATCGACGACGTCCGCGAGTTCTGGCAGTCGCTCGACTAACGCAGCGCCTCGCGCACGGCCTCGACGAACGCCGCGGGCGTTCGCGTCGGCGCGGCGTGGTCGGCGTCGCGCATCGTCACGAGGCGCGAGCCGGGGCAGCGCGCACGGAGCCGCTCGCTCGATCGCGCGAACGGCGCCGGCGAGCGCCCGCCGACCACGAACGACACTGCGCTGCGGACACGCGCGAGCTCTTCGTCCGAGGGCACCTGCCCGCCGCTCGCGATCCCGCGGACCTCGGCGAGGACGCTCGCGGTGTCGCTGGCGTCGACGTCGTCGCCATAGAGCGAGCGCAGGTGGCGCGCGGCGGCCTTCTTCTCGAGCCCGATCTTGCCGAGCAGGCGCGCGCCGAGGCGCCGGTCGTCGTGGAGCAGGGGATCGAAGAGGACCGCGTGCGTCGCCAGATCGGGATAGAACGCGGCGGTCGCGAGCGCGATGGTCGCGCCGAACCCGGCGCCGACGAGGACCACGCGCGTCGCCCCGAGCTCGCGGAGGAGGCACGCGAGGTCTCTGGCCTGCGCTCGCACGTAGTCCTTGCGGCCGGCGGCCGGGGCGGCGGTGCGTCCGAAGCCGCGCCGGTCGTACGAGATCGCACGATGCGTCGTGGAGAGGAGCCCGAGGGCCGAGGTGAAGGACGCTGCGCTGCCGCCTGTCTCGTGCACCAGCACGAGCGGCTGCCCGGAGCCGCTCTCCTCGTAATGGAACCGCGTTCCGTCGACGCCGACCGTCGGCATCAGTCGTAGGCGCTGAAGTCGACGATCTCGACGAGCCGGGTGAGGACGCCGGGATCCTCGAGCTTCGCGAGAGCGCGTGCGACCGCGCGCAGCGCTTCGAGGTTCGAGCTCACCGCGCAGAACATGCCGGCCTCGGGATCGAAGAAGAGGGCGTCGAGGAACTGAGGTGCCTCGTACTGGAGGAGGTGCAGGACGAGCGCGTGCCAGGTGTAGCCGCCGCCTTGGACTCCGCGCGCGTCCATCGCCGGGACGTGCGGGAAGTCAGAGTAGACGAGGCTGTAGCTCCCCTCGGCGTGCGTGACGAGGGTCCCCGGTCGGAACGAGGCATCGCCCGCGGCTCCGGTGCGCATCGCCACCATCGTACGCGTGTGCTATTCGGCGCGCCATGAGCGAGATCACTGCCGTCCTTGCGCGCGAGATCCTGGATTCGCGCGGAAACCCCACCGTCGAAGTCGAGGTCCAGTGCGCGAGCGGTCGCGGCCGCGCGGCCGTCCCGAGCGGCGCGTCGACCGGCGAGCACGAGGCGATCGAGCTGCGCGACGGCGACAAGAAGCGGTTCGGCGGGAAGGGCGTCCTCAAGGCGGTCGAGAACGTCATGCAGACGCTCGGCCCGTCGGTCATCGGCGTCGACGCGCTCGACCAGGCCGAGGTCGACCGGATCCTCCTCGAGGCCGACGGCACCGCGAACAAGTCGAAGATGGGCGCGAACGCGATCCTCGGCGTCTCGATGGCGGTGGCACGCGCCGCGGCGGACGTCGTGGGCCTGCCGCTGTGGCGCTACCTCGGCGGGACGAACGCACGCGTCCTCCCGACGCCGCTGATGAACGTCCTCAACGGCGGTACGCACGCGGACAACGGGCTCGAGATCCAGGAGTTCATGATCGTCCCGACGGGTCTGCCGGACTTCCCGGACGCGCTGCGGGCCGGCGCCGAGGTCTTCGCCGCGTTGAAGAAGAACCTCAAGGACAAGGGCATGGTCACCGCCGTCGGCGACGAGGGCGGGTTCGCCCCACGCCTCGGGTCGAACGAGGAGGCCATCCAGGCGCTCATGGGCGCCATCGAGAGCGCGGGCTACAAGCCGGGCAAGGACTTCCACCTCGCGCTCGACTGCGCGGCGAGCGAGTTCTTCGACAAGGGCTCGAAGAAGTACACGTTCGACAAGAAGCAGCTCACCGGCCAGGAGCTCGTCGCGACGTACGAGAAGCTCGCGTCGACGTACCCGCTCATCTCGATCGAGGACGGGTGCGCGGAGGACGACTGGGAGACCTGGAAGCTGCTCACCGACCGCATCGGCAAGAAGGTGCAGCTCGTCGGCGACGATCTCTTCGTCACCAACGTCGAGCGCCTCAAGCGGGGCATCGAGGGCGGCTACGCGAACGCGATCCTCATCAAGCTGAACCAGATCGGCTCCGTGAGCGAGACGTTCGACGCGATCCGCGTCGCGACCGAGGCGGGCTACCGCTCGATCATCAGCCACCGCTCGGGCGAGACCGAGGACAGCTTCATCGCCGACCTCGCGGTCGCGACGAACGCGGGCCAGATCAAGACGGGCAGCCTCTCGCGCTCCGATCGCGTCGCGAAGTACAACCAGCTCTTGCGCATCGGCTTCGAGCTCGGCTCTGGCGCGGTGTACTCGGGCAAGCGTCCGTTCGTGCGCCCCGGCGCCTGAGGACGCCCGAGGGCGACCGAGCCCTCCGCCACACGAAATCAGCCGTGCGCGGGCCGGGTCGTGTACTCTCCGGAGGACGCCCCGAGCCCGCGCATGAAATCGATCGAGGAGCTGCTACGGAACCTCGCGCGTCCCGACGTGCTGGAGTTCGGCCTCGTGACGAACCGGCTGCCGAGCGTCAACGTCGGTGGCCGGTTCGAGCCCGTCGACGATCAGGCGCCGTCGACGGACACGCTCCTCCGCATGCTCGCCACGATGGGCGGCGCGCGCTTCGTCGACTCGCTCAGCGAGAAGCCCGTCCAGTGGACGACGCGTCTCGACGGGGTTGGGGTGATCGCGGTCGCGGCGATCATGCGCAAGGACGTCGTGCAGGCGAGGTTCACCGTCGCACGTCGCGATCCGGTCGCGCGACCCTCGGTCCCGTCACCCGTCGCGCGCCCCGCACCTGCCGTCGTCAAGCCGCAGCCCGCACCGGCGCCCGCACCGGCGCCCGCACCGGCGCCCGCGCCGGCGCCCGCACCGGCGCCCGCGCCGGCCTCCACCACCACGCGCGACCTGTCGAAGAGCGACGAGTGGGATGACGACGACGACGACGAGCCCAC
>WBZO01004901.1_pt1 | contig 14048 bp, 12 predicted proteins | sample 5204261 | NCBI WGS metagenome assembly WBZO01 (sample SAMN12412400, study PRJNA552823) | activated sludge metagenome | isolation source: activated sludge from anammox sidestream of wastewater treatment plant... | place: USA: North Carolina | collected 2017-09
GCTGCCCTACCTGGGCCCGCTGCTGGCCTTCGTGGCCTACGTCGTGATCGCGGTGACGATCAGCGGCAGCCCGACCAAACAGGGCAAGCACGACGAGCTGGCCGGCGGCACCCGGGTGATCCGGGACTGATCGCGTTCTCGAGAGTCAGAATCCGACGGCTTGGCCGTCACGGCGCGGATCGCTAGCAGCGAAATAACCGTCATCGAGCCGCCAGATCGCCTGGCAGCTGCCGAACCGGTGGTAGTCGTCGACGACGAGCCAGGAGCCATCAGCCGGGGGATCGATCGTCCAGGCGCGGATGAGGGCTGTTTCGGACTGTCTGCGCAAGCGACGCGAGGCAGCCATGGCCGCCTGTTCCAGCCCGATAAAGTCATCGAGTGCGGCGAGGTAGGTCTCGTCGTCGGTCAGGTGATCGAGAGGATCGACGATGTCGATGCCCGAGTCGCGGACAGAGGCGACAAAGCGCTGAACCACGTTCGAACTGGCCCGCTCGGGGACAAGCCACGCTGAGTTGAAGCGGAGGAATGCCGGATCGACTCGCAAATCGACCGGTGAGCGCCGCTCCAGAATCGCGGCCGCTGTGACCGAGGCCAGCAGGGGTATCGACGCGTGGTGATACCCGGGCAGTGTGCGCTGAGAACCGTCCAGGAAATACCGAATGGATAACGGCGCTGCAGACTCGGCCACTGGCCGGGCGAAGGGATCAGGCGACTCCAGCCATTCGATTCCGCTGCCCCGGTCTTCGTTCGGCGACGGCTCATCGAGTTGCTGCAGTTCGCCCAACCGATCCTCGAGACTGACCGCGGACCTCATGTCATGCAACGGTACGCCGCTTGACTGTATCTGTTGGTGAATGCTTAGGGCCTGCTGCCCGAAAGTTGCTGTTGCCAAGAGGTTGTCCGGCGATTAGAACGTCTGTACGTATTCGAAGTATAGCAGGAGATCGCGCCCAAGCGATCTCCCAGGCGCTCAGTCCTTGCGCTTGCGCGGATCGCGATCCCCCGGTCGCATCTCGATGCCGCTCATCCAGGCGCCGTTGCTCCATCCATTGGCCTCGAGTTTTTTCAGAAACGGCCCGACATAACTGGCCACGGCTTCGATGATCGCCGATCCCTCGTCGACGGAGCCCTTAGTGGGAGTGCCGCTGAATCCGTGCGGCACCACGTTGCTGAACGGCCCACGCACCTCGACGGGATAGTCGAACTTCTGCCGGGGGAGATCAAACGCCAGATCCTGCCTCGCCAAATGGGGTGCTGCGTAGAGGGTCATCGACATCTCGGATTGACCGCCATGATCCTGGTCGATCTCCCACTTGCCAGCCAGCAGTCGCTGGGCCAGTCCCTGCCACCCGGCGAAGATCGCCACGACCATGCCATGCCGGTCGTTGAGTTCACGCGCTGCGCTCTCGATGCTTGGCGGGTTGCCGTCGTGTGCGGAGACGACCAGGAGGCGCGTGATGTCGTGGGCCAGGAGTGACTCGGCGATGTCGACGACGACCCGGGTGAGCGTTTCCGGTCGTAGCGAGAGACTCCATGGCCAGTTCATCATGTGCAGGGACATCCCGTACGAGAGTGGCGGCAGCACAACGGCGTCTTCGAGCTCGTAACACAGTCGCTCCGCGAGTGCGGTCGCGGCGATGGTATCGGTGCTGAAGGGCAGATGATCGCCGTGGAACTCTGTGGCCCCAACGGGCAATACGGCAGTGGTGAACCCCGCTTCGCGGAGATCAAATGCCGTCAGATCGGAGAGATGGCGTGGATTCCGGAATACTGTGGCCAAGGTGTTCTCCTATTGCGGGCCGTGCCGCTCGATCCAGCCGAGATATTGCTTCATGCCATCATCGAACGAGGTGCGCGGATACCAGCCCGTGTCCATTTTGAGACGGGAATTATCCGGGATCGGACCCGGGGCACCTCCATCGACCAGGTAGTTTGCTGCCGCCGGGGGGACGACCTCGTATCGAAATCCAGGGAGATGTCTGGAAAAGGCCGCGAGAATATCGCCGATGGAGTAAAGCTGCCCGCAGGTGATGGCGTAGCAGTCATGAGGCAGGTGCGGCGATTCCCAGACCACCTCGATGCCCTCGGCGATATCTTCGACCCATGTCCAGTCGAGCCAGGGACCCTCCAGCGAGTTGATCAGCACCGGTTGACCCGCGTAGTGAATCCTCAGCATTTCCCGTGGTTCGGTCCCCCCCTGGTAGCCGGGTGTGTCTCGCTCCATCGGGCCAAAAACGTTGGCGAGCCGCACCGAAGTGATGTCGAGGCCGAACAATTCGGCATACCGGCGGCATACCCTCTCACTGGTGTGCTTGGTCACGCCATAGAGACTCGTGGCATTGGAGGGCAGGTCTTCGGTCAGACTGGCCTGGCCAGGTTGAGGTCCCCATGCCGAACAGGAAGACACGTAGACGAATCGTTCGAAGTTCGGAAGCTGCCGCGCTACGTCGAGGGCGGTCACCGTTCCCAGTAGATTCACCTCGATGATCCGACGTGGCTCAGATTTCTCGCGGTGCAGGCGGGGCGTAATCGCCGCAGCATGAATAATGCTGGTGACCTGGTGCCGGGTGGCGACTTCGAGCATCTGCGATTCAGACACGACGTCCCCATACTCAAAAGTCACATTACCGACGCCTGCCAGCATCTCCAGGAGCAGCGCGTCCGGTTGCATCAGATCGTAGGAAATGACGTGTTCTCCTCGTTGTGCCAGGCGTCGCACAACATGGCTGGGTACCCACCCGTTTCCACCTGTTACCAGTGTTGTCATCGTCTCCTCTTCCGAAAGATATTCGACTCGTGCCCACCCTGCCGCGGTGATCATCGCACGCGAATCAATTCTGACAGGTGTACACTCGCCAGCCGGAGATTGGCATGGTGTCGAAGGACGTGAGGCAGGATGACTGAGGGGAACAAAGAACAGTCGACTCGGTTGTGGGGCGGGCGGTTTTCAGAACGGCCCGATGCATCGGCCGCCGACTTCACCGCTTCGATTTCCTTCGACAATCGAATGGTCCGCGAGGATATTCGCGGTTCGGTGGCGCATGTCCGAATGCTCGGCAGACAGGGCATCATTCCGGCAGATGATGCTGCCACCATCGAAGCAGGTCTCTGGCGAGTCTGGGATGACGTCGAAGCCGGCGTCTTTACATTCTCCGTGGCAGACGAGGACATTCACACCGCGGTTGAGCGTCGGCTGCGTGAACTGATTGGCCCTGCGCAGGGAAAACTGCATACCGGCCGCAGCCGCAACGACCAGGTCGCCACCGATACCCGGATGTGGACAAAGTTCGCGATTTTGCGCATTGCCGAAGGGGTACACGGATTGGCGACTGTGCTGCTCGATCAGGCAGCCGATCATGTCGATACACCCATGCCCGGCTACACCCACACTCAGCGAGCCCAACCGGTTCTGTTTGCGCATCACATGCTGGCCTATGTGGAAATGCTGCGCCGTGATGCCGAGCGACTGCAACAGACCTGGGCCCGGGCTGATGTCATGCCGCTGGGTTCGGGAGCGCTGGCCGGAGTGACCTATCCCATCGACCGGGAATCCGTGGCTCGCGATCTCGGTTTCGCGGCGATCTCCCGCAACAGCATGGATGCCATCGCCGACAGGGACTTCGTCCTGGACACCCTCTACACGCTTTCCATGATTCAGATACACATATCTCGGCTGTGTGAAGAGCTGATCTATTGGTCGAGCGGCGAGTTTCGTTTTGTGCAGGTTTCCGACGCGTTCTCAACGGGTAGTTCGATCATGCCGCAAAAGAAGAACCCGGACGTCGCCGAGATCTCTCGCGGCAAAACCGGTCGGGTGATCGGCAACCTGATGGGAACGCTGATGATGATGAAGAGTCTGCCCCTGACCTTCAACAGCGATATGCAGGAAGACAAGGAATCACTCTACGAAGCAGTCGACACCGTGGAGGCGGTGTTGCCCGTGATGACGGGTATGATCGCATCGCTGAAAGTCAACCGTGAACGCCTGGCCGAGGCGGCGGTCGGTGATTTCTCGCTGGCCACCGACGCGGCCGATCTGCTGGCGCGTAACGGCGTCCCCTTCCGGGAAGCGCATGAAGTCGTAGGGAAACTGGTGCGATCCTGTATCGAACAAAACAAGACATTCGAAGATCTGAGCGATGCGGAATGGGCCGGTTTGCATCCGGTTTTCTCGCGGCAGAAACCGCCGCTGACCGCGCGGGAGAGTATCGACGCCCGCGACGTGCCGGGCGGTACTGCCACTCGGCGCGTGACGACCGCCATCGGAGAAGCCCGCGAGGGTCTGGGCGCGGTTCGCGAATGGATCGATGCGGGAATGTCCGAGCGAGAAGTCGTCTTCCAACGAGATTCCCGCGGCGCCGGCAGCCCGTGAACGAGATGAGGGAACCGGCGGACTTCCGCGTTGTGCCGGCAGATACCCCGGAGCGCTGGGAGGGAGTCTTGCATATCCGCCAGCGTGTTTTCGCTGAGGAGCAGTCACTGGTCGATCTGGGGATCACTGATGCCGACGATCCAGCCAGTCTGACGCTTGTCGGACTGGACGCCAACAGGCCCGTGTCAACTGGTCGACTGACACCCGCCCAGTCCGGACGAGCCGCCTATCTTTCCTGGATCGCGACGCTCCCGGAATACCGGGGACGCGGATACGGCTCGAGTGTGGTCGAACAGCTGGTGGCTGCCGCCGATGCGCAGGGATATCAGGAGTTGCAGTTAGCGGCCCAGGCGCATGCCGTCAGTCTCTACATGCGATTCGGGTTCGCTCGGCTTGGCCAGCCCTACGTGGTACGAGGGATCTCGCATCAGGCCATGTACCGCATTCACCCGCCTGAGGTTCGATCGAGATTCACGCGTCGATGACAATGGTCACCGAGAATCGGGAGATCGGCTGATCAGGTTCCCAGGAGCGGACCTGTTCACATTCCAACCGTGCACTGCCCTGTCCGTGAGCGCTCATCAGTATGGTGCGTTCGCCGCCGCTCCCGATTCCTTGCCCGGCTCGCGCAAAGGCATCATCCTCGATGACGATGATTGCTGGATCTGGCGATGGCAACGTCCACCGATAGCCGGTCGTCGGGTTTTCATCCAGTCTCAGTTCGATGACGTCGCCGATTCTGATCCGGCGAGTCGAGCCGTTGTCATCCGCAGTCAAAACGATCCTGCTCATAGCTGGCCTACTCCTCGGACGTGAATCAGGCGACCTGACGAGCGATTCCCGTCTCGGAGCGGTGCTCGTCAGGCCACCCCTGAGCGTCTACCAGGCGTAGATCTCGTGAATGAGACCATCTGCCTCCTGACGCAACGTCACGCCACTCTGCATCTGCCGCGCATGGGCGCTGATCATGGACATCGCCACAATCGCCGAGTCCGAATTCGTCGCCAGTCGACGCCAGCCGACGCCAGCGACATGGATCCAGGAGTTGCGATTCTGGTTGATCGACCAGAGCGCGGTGATCCGCTTGTCGGTGAGCCATGTACTGGCTCCGATTGCCTGCTGACCTGACTCCGGGGGCATGGCGCTGGGACCAGTATCCCCGGTGGAAACGGCGCCAGATGTGAGGGATGCGTCTGGCGGCAGATCAGTCGGGGCACTGGTTGACGCTGCAGTGGAGACCGCCGCGTCTGCAGGGGGCTCGAGCGCCGGTTCCGACCCGACGCTGCTCGATTGAGAAGAACGAGTTCGTGCCATCGTCGGCCTCCTAAAACACGTAGATTTCGCGAATATACCCGCCTTGCTGACGGATACTGCAGGGACGATTTCCTGCTTTCGCCGCGATGATCTGGGCGAGCATATCGAACAGGATATTGTCGTTGTCTGCGGAGATCCGTTTCCATCCGGTCCCTTCGATGTACGCCCAGGCGTTGCGGTCCTGATCGATCGTCCAGACACCCAGAATGCGCCGGTTGTACAGCCATTCCGCTTCGACTCCCGAAACGCCCCACATTTCGGCATCAATGCCCACCTGACCGTAGGCAATTCGGAAGTATCCGCTGGCTCCCCAGTTGGCGCCCCAGCTGTTCTTGCAAATCCAGCAACCCTGTGCTTCGTCGTAGCCGACCACGACAATGCAGTGTCCACCCTCGACTTTGCCTGATACCTTCTTGTAGACACCGGACTTGTAGGAGAAGAAGTCGGTATAGACCGTGAAACAGGCGACGAGCGGACCATTGGCCGCCAGCCAGTCCTTCATGGCGGACGTACTGGTGAGTCGTTGCCATCCGCCAATGCGGACCACCCGGTTGCCGGCATCACCGCACAGACCGGTGCAATTCTGATCCTGCCCAACATAGGGGTAGCAGGGATCGTCGACGACGCCATGGTCGCGAATCGCGTCAAGTGCCGGCGGCACCCACCAGCCACCGTTCGCTCCACCGCACATACGTCCCTGCGAACGGGCATGGCAAAAGAAGAGATGGGCTTCTGATAGATCGATCGCCAGATTGGTGTTGCGGGCGGCGAAGCGATAGGTACCTTCCACTGCGCCAATCGATCCAAATGCGACACAGGAGCCGCAGGGGCCCTGGTCGCGGACGGGGCTGCAATATGTGGTCAGGTCGACACTCGCCGGAAAACCCACTGCTCGCGGCGCCTGGGGTGCCGCGAGTGCGGCAGTGGCCGCGGCTTCACGATCGGCCAGACTGGGCTCGCCAGGTGGAGGAGCAAAACCCAGATATCGCTGGCGCTCCTCTTCGGTCATGGCGGTGAGATTGGTCGGTCCGGCTTGCCAGCTGGCGCCTTCCTTTTCGATCGCCGCGATGACCCTGGATACGGAATAGGAATCATCGGTCATCGTCTTACCTCTTCGATTGTGACCAGCGCTATGGATCAAGTGGCTTAGAACACATGCCAGACGCAGGCAACCTCCTTTCTCATGGTTCCCGCCGTTTCGGATAGTGCTGACCTGACGAATTGCGCTGATCGAGAACGTGGCAGGTTCAGCTCACCCTTGGTATACACCCGAGTCACCGCAATCGGGACATGAAAAAACGGAGGAATCAGGAAAATACGTAGGAATACGGAGATGAAGAGACCTCAATTCTTGCGATAACTGATCGATAGCGCCGGATTGAGTGAGAAGGCCCTTGCCCTGGGTGAACCAGGCACGGCGCTTGATATCTGCGGGCGAGAGCGAACGAGATCATTGCTTCAGTCGTTGCCTGAGATCGAGCCCCACATCAGTGCGGCAACAACAAAAGAACGAGAGCGGAGTTTCCCGCTCTCGTCCGACCATTCAGTTGATGAATCTGCTGCCTACGCGCTGGCCTCGCTGATTGCCCGCCAGACTTTTTCCGGCGTCAACGGCGTGTCGAGATGGTGAATGCCCCATGGCTCCAGCGCGTCGAGAACAGCGTTGGCCATAGCCGGAGTCGAACCAATCGTCGCTGCTTCGCCGATGCCTTTGGCTCCCATCGGATTCAGGTAGGTTGTTGTGGTCGTGTGGTGCGATTCGAACTCGGGGAAGAACCCCGCTTTCGGCAACGCGTAGTCAGTGAGAGTGGCAGTGAGCAACTCGCCGTTATCGTCATAGTGCAACTCCTCCCACAGGGCCTGGCCGATCCCTTGCGCCAGACCACCATGGACCTGACCGGTCACCAGGTTCGGGCTGATGATGTTGCCACAGTCATCAACCGAGACATACCGCAGAATCGACGTTTCCCCGGTATCCGGAGAGACTTCGACGACTGCGATGTGCGTGCCAAATGGGAATGTCTCCTCCGGCACACGGAAGAAATCGGTGGTGTCCAGTCCGGGCTCCATGCCATCTGGCAGATCGTCGCTGTACGCCTTGTCCGCGATGTCGGCCAGCGTGACCGATCGGCTTGGCACGCCCTTCACCTGATAGCGACCGTTGACCAGTTCGATATCCTCGGCTGACGCCTCGAGGATATGAGCGGCGATGCGTGATGCTTTCTCTCTGATCTTGTCCAGGGACTTCATCAGAGCCGCCCCGCCGACGGCCAGACCGCGACTTCCCATGGTGCCATTGCCCTGGGGAGTCGTGGCTGTGTCGCCGTGGTGTACAACGATATCGTCGAAATCGGCGCCAATGTAGTCGGCAGCCATCTGGGAGAAGGTCGTTTCCTGCCCCTGTCCGTGGGGTGAGATCCCGGTGAAAATCGACACCTGCCCACCCGGCTCGACGCGCACCGTCGAACTTTCATACGGTCCGAAGCCGCAGATTTCGACATAGGAGGAAACGCCGATACCGAGATACCGCCCTTCGGCCCGCAGTCTGGCCTGTTCCTCGCGCAGATCCTCGTAACCAACAATCTCCATCGCGCGATTGAGCGCTTTGGCGTACTCACCGGAGTCATAAACCTCGTCGGTCAGCGTAGTGAAGGGGAACTTCTCCGGTGGAATAAAGTTGACTCGCCGGACTTCGGTGGGGTCGAGTCCACCCTTGTCTGCGATCAGATCCATCAAGCGTTCGAGATAAAACGCAGCCTCTGGTCGACCTGCGCCGCGATACGCCCCGTTGGCCATGGTGTTCGTGTAGACACCCTCGACCACGTAATCGAGGTTATCGACGAGATAGGGCCCTGCCGACATCACCCACGTCGCCCAGGCGAGGTCGAGTGCTTTGGGATAGGCCCCGGAATCGAGCAGGATTCGGGCCTTCAGCGCCGTCATTCGACCGTTGGCTTCCGCCCCGACTTCGAATTCGGCCCACTGATTGCGACCATGGTTGGTGGCCAGGAAGTTCTCCGAGCGACTCTCCACCCATTTGACCGGCCGCTTCATATCCCAGGCAATCGCGCAGACAATGAAGTCCTCCGGGTAGCAGCCGATCTTGCAGCCAAAGCCGCCGCCGACTTCCGGAGCAATGCAGCGCACCTGCGTCTGGCTCAGACCCAGAGAACTGGCGATCTCGTTGCGGTTCCAGTGCGGGGCCTGCGTCGAACTCCAGAACGTCAAGCCCCTGGTGATGGGATCGGGCTGGGCCAGCACCGCCCGTCCCTCCATGGGTACGGGATGACAGCGCGGCGAACGAATCTTGACGTCGAAACGGATGGCCGCGTTTTTCAGCGCTGTTTCAACGTCGCCATGAACGGTCGATTCACGCACGCTGATGTTGTTGGCCACCTTGTCGTACAGCAGTGGAGCCCCGTCTTCGCGGGCCGCGTAGGGGTCGATGACAGCTTCGAGCTCGTTGTACGACACGTCGACGAGCGAGGCGGCGTCGATAGCGGCAAGTCGCGACTCCGCCACAACCGCAGCTACCGGTTCCCCGACGTATCGGACACGCATGGTTTCGATCGGTCGGTTCTTGGGAACGAACAGATCATCTTCGCTATCGCGGTCTTTGTAGTGTGCGTGCCCGGTTTCCCCCTCGGTTCGAACCGGGTAGTCATCCTTCAGAATCCTGGCCAGGTCTGCGCCGGTGTAGACGGCCAGCACGCCAGGCATCTCGAGAGCGCCCGTTGTGTCGATTCCAGCGATCTCAGCATGCGCATACGGACTCCGCACGATCGCCACATGCACTGTTCCGGGCGTTTCGATGTCATCGACATAGGTCGATGATCCCGTGATCAGGCGTGGATCCTCTTTTCGCTTGACCGAAGCGCCGACATATCTACTCAGAACCATTGGTCTCTTTCTCCCGCCTGATGCAACACAGCGTGCGCGTTGGCTCCGCTCTCGCCCGAATGTGACTCAGTTGGCGCACATTGTACCGATGTTGGCGAAAGGGCGCCCGATGCTGGGAGTTTGTGGATGGGTAGATCTCTCTTCTCTGTGGATCGGTGGTAGACTTCGCCGGCTCGAACCTCCGAGCTGGTCAGCCTTTTTCCGCTGATCACAGATTCCGGTGTACGGAAGTAGAAGAAGGAGCTCGCTGATGAGCACACCATCTTTGATGGCCGAGCCACGATCAGTGGTCGGCAAGAAGGTCAAACGATTGCGCGCCGAGGGCAAGGTCCCGGCCGTTGTTTATGGCCCTGCAATTGACGAAACAGTGCAGATTTCGGTGAATGAAAAGGACTTCACGAAGTTCTATCTTCATCACGGCCACGCCACGCTCTTCGATCTTGAATGTGACGGTCACACCTACCAGGTTTTCATTCGTGATGTTCAGGCTGCGCCCGTTCGGCGCAATCCGATCCATGTCGACTTCTTCGCTCCCAACCTGAAAAAAGCCATCAATGCGTCGGTTCCTCTCGCTCTCCACGAGGCGCCCGACGGACCAGGTGTTTTCAGCCATCTGCTGTCCGAAGTCGTGGTGCATGGCTTGCCAGGGGATATTCCCCATCGTTTGGTGGTCGACTGCTCGGTGCTCAAAGAGATCGGGGACGCAATCCGCGTGGCTGATCTGGAAAGCATCGACGGAGTCGATGTTGTTACGCCTGGCGACGAGATCATCGCGATGCTGGCGGCGCCGGTCGTGGAGGTCGAGGCATCGGAGGAAACCGGGGAGCCGGTAGCGACTGAGGGCGCGTCCGCGGACGCCGAGGCGTAATAGTCTCTCGACATTCAGCGTTTCAGCGTAACCGGCCATGACGGTGATCACCGTCATGGCCGGTGCGTTTTGGGGAACTTGTAGGAGTGAATGATCAGCAGAACGAATAGTTATCTGATACCCTTGACAGAGTGACTATTGGAGCAGAAGACGCTTTGTGCGGGAGTTGAGCGATGCGAATCCTGGTCAGTGCGTTCGTCGTTTTCTTCCTGGTTTTTGGTGCTGCTGGCATCAGCTATGAAACCAGCGCCGCGGGTACTGCTCAGGTCAAAGCGGCCAAAACCGTAAAGAAGAAGCCGACCAAGAGGACTTCGACACGATCATCCCGACGCAGCAGCCGCACGGTTGTGGCGTCGAGCGGTGCATCCGCCACGGGAGCATCGGTAGCGGGACCATCAGCAAGCGGTGCTGCCACAGGTTCAAGTGGCAGCAATGGAACTTCAGGTTCCTCCGCCTCCGGGTCTACTTCGGCTCCGGTCACTGTTGCGGCAAGCGAGAATGCAAGTGGAACGCCCGGGACCGGCGCGGGGCAAACCGGCAACCCTGGTGGTAGCGCGTCAGGGGATACCCCGGGTACCGACACAACGGGAACTCCGTCAACGGGCACACCATCGACCGGAGCCCCCGGGGCTGGCGCTGACGCACCCCCGGGCGCGGACGTGGTCGGAGCACCGGCGACGGGAGAAAGCGTCTCAGTGTCGGTGACTGGCACGCCTGACTTGGGCAGCACCGCCACAGGCGAATCGGTGACAGGCGAAACGGTAGTCAGAGTCACCGTCGGCGCAAGTGGTCCTCGCGGCGAAGACGGTGAGGATGGCGCACCCGGCGGTTCGTAGATGGTGGAGATCGCTGATTAGGTCAATTGCGGCATGACTTCGGTGGCCAGGAGTGTCAGCGTTCGCTCTATGCGATGCTGAGCGATGCCGCTGGCGTAGACATTGGCGAGCAGGATTTCGAATCCCAGGACCGATTGGAGATCCCGGATCTGCCGAGCGACAGAGTCCGACGATCCGGCCAGAAAAACTTCATCGCGGATCAACCCATCGATGGCCCTGAGCGCTTCCTCTCGAGGGGGAGTTGGCTGTTCGGCTCCGGCGGCGTTGTGCTCATACAGGCGGTGGAGATCGTCGGCCATTTCCTGTCGAGCGATCTCGTCACTTTCGGCAACATAGATTTGCCGCATTAGCGCCAGTCGCCCCTCTCCGGGAAGGACCCTGCTCGGCTTTGCCGTTCGGCGAGCCCGCACTGCCCTGTGGAACGCGTCTGCGGCAGGCTGCAAATCTGCGAGCTTCTTGAATCCCAGTGCCAGGCTGAAGCCAATCGACCCGACCCACGTGGCTGCGTCCGGATCGCTGCCAGCGAACCAGAGAGGCGGATTGGGTTCCTGCATGGGCGTCGGAAAAAGCGCCGCGCTGCGAATCGTTGTGTAATCGCTGTTGACGGTCACATGGCCACCCGACCAGAGCGCCTGCAGCACAGCGGCGCGTTCCTGAAACATGGGAATGCGGTCGGCAGGATCGATTCCCAGGTTTTCCAGTTCCTCCGTCCGGTGTCCGAGACCCAGACCCACCTCGATGCGGCCCCCGGAGAGCCAGTCGAGCACGGCAACATCTTCAGCAAGCTGGGTTGGGGCTTTCGTCGGTAGCGTCCAGGCCATTGCCCCCAGACGGATCGTTGTCGTGCGCTGTGTGGCGGCAGCCAGGAACGCCGCAGCAGATGGACTCCGAAACGATGGTGTGAAGTGAAGTTCGGAGCAGAAGTAACAGGAGTAACCGAGTTGTTCGGCCAGCGCTAGGTCGCCTAGCCGTTGCTCGTAAATCTCACCATGTGATCGTGAATCGGTCGGATCGACCTGGAAGATATCGAAAAGTCCAAGTTCCATCGGATGCTGACCCTGAAAAATGGTGGGAGAAGGAGGTACGGACACACCGAGGGCCGGTCCTCAGGGACCGGCCCTCGATTGCTGGGCATCACAGCAGTTGTGAACGCTACGCGCGTGCACCCTTCACTGTGATGCCCGTACTACCGTGACTACTCATGGGCATCACCTCCTTCACCCTACGCGGTTTGGTGAATACACTCCAGCCAGCGCCCCTCAACGGGATTCATCAGTGGCCGGTGCAATGAGACTAGCATGCCGGGGAACGCGGAGTCAAACGGATTCTGGCCGAGTTACAGGGCCAAAGGCTGTGACCCGGTTGCCAATGGCCTGTCCCGCCTAGAGAATTCCGACGCTGAACAGCACTCCCATCAGTAAAGCGATAGTGCCCAATGCCCCGAGCGCGGCAGGATGCCTCCTGGCCAGGGCGGCTCCGTCCAGTGGTTCGAAGGGAAGGAGTGCATACCCCATTGCGGCGAGCTGGACCTGAGCGATCAATCGAAGCATCGGCAGGGGTTGCAACATGAAGAGGATGTAGACGACCGCGGCAAAGCCCAGATTGGCCAGCGGACCAGCGACGTAGACCTTCCAGCTCGCCTTTTCTTCGTCTGAGACTACCCGCTGCCCGGGAAAGGGACTGACGCCGAGAGGTGTCGGGAGTAGTACGAAGGCCAGCACCAGACCGGGAGTCCATTGGGCGGGCTGTACGATGGCCCCGACTCTTCTGGCCATGAATGCATGACCCAATTCGTGAACGATAACCGCCAGCACGACGGCAAAGAGAGCAAGTGCTGCTGAGGCGGCAGCAGCATGGGGATCGCCCTGCCGAGCGGTCAGCACGGTGACAAGGGCCAGGGTGGCCAGTCCCGCGGTCAGAGGCAACAAGCGCAACAGGGGCCAGGACTCCTGAGGGAGCAAATGGCGCGGGTTGAATCGCCGGAACCACCTTGATCCGGATTCGGCCAGGGAACTCAGGGTGTCCTGGGCTTTGTTGAGACCGACGGCATAGAAGGCCTGCAGGAGCACCAGGGCCATGGTGATGAAGCCGAAGGTGGTGGTGGCGATACTCGACGCCGCCCCGAACGACCACCCGGATCCCGGACGCAGGGATTCGGTGATCTCGACGCGGTAGAAGCGCTCGTCAGTGCGGAAGTCCATCGAATCGGTGACGAGGGAGGGATTGCGGACGATGGCACGGGCGAGATAGGCCTGACCGCGCAGGATGCCGCCGATCCCTTCCTGCATCTTGAGGACTCCCAGATTCCAGAGTGCCAGATCGTAGTGGGGATTGGCGGCAGCGGCGTCGAGGAAGTAGTCCCTGGCGGCAGTGCGGTTGCCGGAGCCTACGGCCTGCACGCCGAGATCGTTGAGGACGGGATAGAGCGTGTGGTCAGAGTCGAGCGCCTGCTGCATGAGGAGTTCGGAAGAGTCCGGATCGCCGAGTAGCCGGGTAACCCACGCCTTGTTCATAAGGAAGACGGGGTTGTAGGCGTCGAACTCGAGGGCACTGTTGAAATCGGCGAGAGCGGCGCTGCAGGCGTCGCGTGCCTCGCCGCTGCAATCGATTGTGCCCTCCCGGTCAGCTGCCGTCTGCAGTACTGCGACACCGCGATTGCTGTAGACGAACGGGAGCGGGGCGTTGAGCACTATGCACATATCGCGCACACAGGACTGGCAGACTCCATCGTAGCAATCTCCTGGCTCTGCCCATGCCA
>WBZO01004902.1_pt1 | contig 14047 bp, 12 predicted proteins | sample 5204261 | NCBI WGS metagenome assembly WBZO01 (sample SAMN12412400, study PRJNA552823) | activated sludge metagenome | isolation source: activated sludge from anammox sidestream of wastewater treatment plant... | place: USA: North Carolina | collected 2017-09
GTCAGGCGTTGGACGGCGAAGCAAAAGCGTTCAATCAAAAATCCAAAATCTAAAACCTAAATTCAAAATGCGCGTCCTCATGCTCACGTCGTCGTATCCGAAATTTCGCGGCGATACGACGGCGCCTTTTATCGAATCCATCGCCACGCACATTGCGGCGCAAGGCGTCGAGACGCACGTCGTTCTCCCCGAACACCGCGAACTGCGCCGCGGCGCGGTCGAGGACGGCGTGCATTTTTATCCGTACCGTTACGCGCCGCGGCCCGCATGGACGTTGTGGGGTTATGCCGAAGCGCTGCGCGCGGACGTGAAACTCAAACGCGGCGTGTACGCGCTCGCGCCGCTCGCCCTCGCGTCGTCGTTTCAAAAAATGATGCAGCTCACGGCGCGCGAACCATTTGATTTGATTCACGCGCATTGGGTTCTGCCCAACGCGCCCGCCGCCGCGCTCGTCGCGCGTTACCGCAAATTGCCGCTGGTGATTTCAATGCACGGCAGCGATGTCTTTATGGCGGAAAAAAATCGCGCGTTCGGCGCGGCGGCGCGCTGGTGCTTTGCGCGCGCGGCGCAGTTGACCGCGTGCAGCGACGAATTGATGCAGCGCGCGCTCGCGCTCGGCGCGGACGAAAATAAAATCGAATGGATTCCGTACGGCGCGGACGCCAAAGCGTTTCAGGTTCATCCCGCCGACGCGCAGCGCGTGCGCGCGCAATTGCATTTACAAGACGACGACGTGCTGATTCTGGCGGTCGGGCGCATGGTGTACAAAAAGGGTTTTGAATTTCTCATCGCCGCCATGCCGCGCGTTTTAGAGCGGGCGCCGCGCGCGCGTTTGGCGCTCGTCGGCTATGGCGATTTGCGCGCCGCTTTGGAAAACCAGGCGCGCGCTTTGGGCTTGAACGGGCAAATCGTCTTTGCGGGCCGCGTGCCGCGCGAACAAATTCCGGCGTACTTTGGCGCGGCGGATATTGTGAGCGTGCCGTCGGTGCGCGACAACGCGGGCAATGTGGACGGTCTGCCGAATGTGTTGTTGGAAGGTATGGCGGCCGGCAAGGCGATTGTGGCGAGTGACCTCGCGGGCTTTCCTGATGTGATTGCCGACGGCATCAACGGCGTGCTGGTGCCGGAAAAAGATTCCGTCGCGTTAGCGGACGCGCTGACGCAGTTGGCGCGCGATGACGCCATGCGCGCGCGTTTGGGCGCCGCCGCGCGCGTCCAAGTGCATGAAAATTTGAATTGGGAAAATGTCGCGCGTAAATTTATTCGGGTGTACGAACGGGCGTTGAACCGATAAAAATGATACAAGGAGCAATGATTGATGCGCTATCATTCACTGGGCAATTCGGGCGTTCAAGTTTCGGTTATCGGCGTCGGCTGCAATCGCATCGGACGCACGGTAAATTTGCATGACACCAAAGCGATTGTAAAACGCGCGTTGGATCAAGGCATCAATTTTTTTGATACGGCGGATATCTATGGCGACCCGGCGGGCAATTCAGAAACGCTGTTGGGCGACGCGTTCGCAGGTTTGTGGGACCGAATTGTCGTGGCGACCAAAGTGCGTTCCAAAATGGGCGACGGCGTGAACGACCGCGGCGCGTCGCGCTATCACATCATGCACGGCGTCGCGGCAAGTTTGCGCCGCTTGAAAACCGACCACATTGATTTGTATTACATTCACGAATGGGACGCGCACACGCCGTTGGAAGAGACGCTGCGCGCGCTGCAAGATTTGGTGCAGAGCGGCCAAGTGCGTTACATCGGCGCGAGCAATTTCGCGGCGTGGCAATTGGCGCGCGCGCACGCCATCGCAGAGCTGCGCGGCTGGAACGCGTTTGTGGTGTCGCAAGAAGAATATCACATGCTCCAACGCGATATCGAACGCGAAGTGATTCCGTACGCGCGCTATGCCAATCTTGGCATCGTGCCGTACTTTCCGTTGGCGGGCGGTTTGCTCACGGGCAAATACAAACGCGGCGACGCTATCAGTCCGACGCGCGCAAATTATGTGGCGCCATTTCTCACCGATCGAAATTTTGAAATCCTCGAACAGCTGCGAATGTTTGCCGCCGAACGCAACCATACGACGGGCGAATTGGCGATGGCATGGCTGCTGGCGGAACCGCAAGTGTGTTCGGTCATTTCCGGCGTGACGAGCGCCGCCCAAGTGTCGGCGAATGCGCGCGCGAGCGAATGGTCTTTGACGGCGGACGAATACAAAACGCTGCGCGAGATTTTGGAGGCGTAAGCGTCTTGCCATTTCGAGACCATGCTTTCGCGTGGCGCGATGTTCGAGGACAAGTTTTGCATCCACGAATAACACGAATAACGCAAATTCCATTCGTCTGCCTCGCGCAATTTACGGGTTTCAGGAGAATGTCAAGGCGCAGCAGAGCGAGAAATCCAAGCTTCCTCACTGCGTTCGGAACGACAGGGGTATTGCATGAGTAAACTCAATCCCGTTTTTGCGCCGCCGCAGTTGACGCCGCAAGCGCAAATCGCCTATTACGTGAAACGCGTCGCGTCGCGCGTGCATCCCGTGTCGCTCGAACGCGTCCAAACGCGCGTGCGCGAACTGCAATTGGATTTTAGCGCCGACGAGATTTTTATTCTCGCCGCGCTGGACAATCCGCGCCGCGTCCAATGGTTTCTCAACCACGAAGTGTATTACAACAACGACCACGCGTTTGAGGAGCAGGAAGAAACGTCGCTGGCGCCGCGCATGGTTTTGCAAACGGGCATGGCGCATTGTTTTGAAGGCGCGTTGTTGGCGTACACGATAAATTATTTGCACGGGTTCGAGCCGCGCTGGCTGTTGTTGGAAGGCACGCGCGATGTGGATCACAATCTCGTCGTATATCAGGACAAACACGCGGTGCGCTGGGGTTGTAACGCTCATTCGGGTTATCCGCATCTCGGCGGGCGCGACCCGGAATTTTTTACGCTGCGCGAACTTGCGGAAACGTACTATCCGCACTATTACAGCGGTTACACCAACGACCCGCGCGATTTGACCATCATTGGCTATTCCGAGCCGGTGGACATTACGCCAAAATTTGGCGTGCAGTGGATGGCGCAATTGGAACCGACGTGGGACTTGTATTATTTGCTGGTGGATGATACGTGGACGTTTCACCAAATGACGCCGCCGTACGGCGCGCAGTATCGTCATCCGAACGAAACGCAGCCGTACATGTTGTTCACGGCGTTGAAACATGGCTGGATTGAAACCGCGCCGCATGTGCGCGTGAATGAAAAAAATTTGCCGCCGGACGCGCAGCGATTGTGGCGTGAATTTTGGGAGACCTTTAATCCCGACGACCTCTTACCGCGCGGACGCGCCGCCGAACTCGAAGGCGAATTTTATCGGCTCACCGGCACGACGCCGCTTGATTTGAATTTCAACGCGGAAGAACTGGCTGCATTTTTGGACAAAGGATACACGCTTGACCGGTTGATTCATTAAGGGAGCTTGCGATGGCGCGATTGGTTTCGGCAGAAGGCTCGGCAGAAGACAAGAATCTGTTTTCTCTGGAACTGCGTCCGTGGGCTATTGGATGCGCTGTACGACCGGTGGCACGAGTTGGCGCCACAACACGGACATATTTTGGAAATCGGTTGTGGCGATGGCAAAGCCGAGATTGGGCAATGGCTCGAACGCGGGTATCAGGTGACGGGCGTGGATGTGTCATCGGCGAGTCTGGCGCGCGCGCGCGCCGCATTTCCGCAAGCTGTGTTTTGGGAAATGCTGCCGAGCGAATTGCGCGCGGTCCAAACGTTTGATGCCGCGTATTCGGCGCTAACGTGGTTTCACATGGACCCGATTGAAATGCGCGCGACATTGTACCGCCTGTACTGTGCGTTGAAACCGGGCGCGCCGTTTTTTATTTTTTCAGTTGTCGAAAACGCGCAGGCGCGCTACAGTCCGTTTGACATGTACCACGGACAGCGCGTTTGGCAGTGGTATTACGAACCGCAAGAAGTTGTGAGCGCGCTGCAAGAGCATGGACGCTTTACGGTGCTGGCGCAGGACATGGTGGTTATGGATGGCGACGTGAATGAGATTGAGGCGCTCGCGTCCAAATCGTTGCTTGAAATCTGGCAGGCGCAACGCGTGACTTTGGCGTACGCCATTTTGGCGCGGCGAAATGATTGAACGATAGCGCGCGCATTTACACTTTGCCCCCGCTTGCCACCCACAGCGCCTGTCCCACCTCGTGCGCGTTCCAAGCGCCCTTGCATTTTTTCAACGCACGCGCTTTTTCGCGCAGCGCCTCTGCATATTTCCAATAATACGACGGCGTGAACGCGATTTTGCCGAGCACAGGGATCTGCGCCGCAATCCATTCGTCAAAGAATGGATAGAGGTCGGGACGATACGCGGCGAGCGCGGCGGACGCGGTGGCGGGTCCCACGCCGTCGAGTTCGCAAAAAATCTGAACGGGTTTTTTGTATTCTTTTGACGCGGCGGGGATGTCCGCGTCCAAATCCCGCGCGGCGGCGAACGCGTCGCGGGCATGCGCTTTAATCACGCGCGCAGCCGTCGCGTCAATCCGCAGGCGATTGGTTTCGCGCCAGGCGCCGCGTTTCATTTTCCAGCGCAAAATGTCCAGGAATTCCGCTTTGGTCACGTACGCAGGATCGCGCGCGGCGATGAGGCGCGGCAATTCGTTTTGATACCACGCGTCCAACTCGGGCAGTTGATTCACCTTGTGAGCGTCAACAAGCGCGTCATATTGCGCGCGCGCAGCGCGCCATGCCCGACAATCGTCTGTGGCGAATAGTTCCATATATTTTATGCGAGCGCTTGGCGTGGGGGGCGTATGCCGCGTTTTGCGTAAAATCCGCAGTTTGCAAGCTGTTGCGCTTTAGCGTCAATGCGTAGAGTTTTTCTTGCCATGACGGTTTCAACCGCATGACGCGAAATTCACACAACTTGCGGTCAACCGCCGTGGAGCGCTATTCTTTTATCGCGATGGGCAGACCCGCGTTCGCCCACGCCACCATACCGCCTTTTAGATTGTATAAATTCGTGTATCCCTTTTTCACCAATGCCTGCGCGGCGATGGTACTCATACGGTCCGAACGGCAGTACAAAACAATTTTCGCGTTTTTATCGGCGGGCAGTTTGCCGAGATTTTCATCCAACGCGTCGTACGGCACGAACGCGTCGGTCGGTTCGATTTCGCCTTCATACGGAATATGCGTGTTGATGAGGGTAAAATCCTTGTGTTGCAACATTGCGTTCAATTCTTGCGCGGTGATATTGGTGAACGTACCGCCGTCGGTTTGAATGACAACGCCGACGCCGCCGGGCGCGGTGGGCGCGGGCGCATTGCCGGCGCACGCGGCGAGATTGGCGATGATTAGCGACGCGCTAACGAGCAAAAAAATACGTTTCATGTTTTTCCCTTGATTGGTCGCGCGTCATTATAATGGCGGCGCGGCGTCATTATCAGATGAATTGTATTGTAACGCAAACGGCTCAAATATGTTCCAAACGACTCTACAAAATGTTACGCAATTATTGAGCGCCAACCCGCTACTGCTGTTGTTTGTGATTGCGGCGCTCAGTTATCCGCTCGGTCGGCTAAAAATTTTTGGCGTGAGTTTGGGCGTCGCGGCGGTGTTGTTTGTCGGTCTCGCCCTCGGCGCGCTCGACCCGAATCTGAAACTGCCGGAAATTGTGTACAACCTCGGACTCGTGATTTTTGTGTACACCATCGGGTTGAGCAGCGGGCCCGGTTTTTTCGCGTCATTTCGCGGCAAAGGCGTGCGCGACAATGGATTGGTCGCCGCCATGTTGGGCGTTGCGGCAGCCGCCGTGTATTTTTTCGCGCGCGCGACGAATGTTTCCGGCGCCATCGCGTCGGGCATGTTCACCGGCGCGTTGACGAATACGCCCGCGCTCGCGGCGGCATTGGAATTTCTCAAAGGCAGCGCGCCGCCGACGCAATTGGAAACGGTTTTGGCGGAACCGGTGCTGGGCTATTCGCTGACGTATCCGATGGGCATTCTCGGCGCGCTTGTGGTCATGGTTTTTTTTACGCGCGTGTGGCGCGTCAATTATGTCGCGGACGCGCAGCGCGTGCGCGCGGTAAAAACTTCGCAGCAATTGGTCACGCGCACCATTCGCGTCACGCGCCCGGAAATCGCGGGACAAACGCTTGCCCAATTGATGCAAGCCAATGCGTGGACGGTGTTGTTTGGGCGCTGGAAGCACGAGAATCAATTGGCGCTCGCGGCGGCGACGACGATTTTGCGCGTAAATGATCTCGCCAGCGTCATTGGCGCGCCCGAAGAGGTGGAACGCGTGCGCGCGGCGCTGGGCGAATACAGCGATGAAGCGTTGGAGCTCGACCGCACCGAAATGGATTATCGCCGCATTTTTGTTTCCAATCCGCAAGTGGTCGGCGTGCGTTTGCGCGATTTGAATCTGCCGCAGCAATTCGGCGCGCTGATTACGCGCATCCGACGCGGCGATGTGGAATTTCTCGCGCGCGACGATACGACGCTGGAATTGGGCGACCGCGTGCGCGTCGTGACGCGACGCGAAAACATGGGCAGCGTGAGCCAATTTTTCGGCGATTCGTTCAAGGCGTTGGGCGAAATTGATGTCTTGTCGTTCAGTCTGGGCCTCGCGCTCGGCATTCTCGTGGGCCAAATTCCGATTCCGCTGCCGGGCGGCATCACATTCAAGCTCGGCACGGCGGGCGGTCCGCTCGTCGTCGCGTTGATTCTCGGCGCGCTCGAACGCACCGGACCGATTGTGTGGACGCTGCCGTACAACGCCAATTTGACGCTGCGCCAAATCGGTTTGATTTTATTTTTGGCGGGCGTCGGCACGCGCGCGGGCTATGCGTTCGTTTCGACGTTGATGCAGGGCAACGGCTTGATGCTGTTTGGCGCGGGCGCGGCATTGACGATGGGCGTCGTCGCGTTGATGCTGCTCATCGGTTATCGCATTTTGAAAATTCCGATGAATCTCTTGTTGGGCATGATTGCGGGCATGCAGACAAATCCCGCGATTTTGAGTTTTGCGAATCAGGAAACCGAAAACGATTTGCCGAATCTCGGCTATGCGACGGTCTATCCGCTGGCGACGATTTTGAAAATCATTTTGGCGCAAGCGCTGTTGGTGTTTTTGCGTTGACGAATTTCATTTGAGCTTCGCGTCAAAAAAATCTCCCACGCGCTGCGCGTATTCTTGCGGCAGCTGCGTGTAAATCTCTGTGTGTTCCGCGCCTTCGACGCGCCACACTTGAAAATTCGGATTGCCTTTCCCCGCGCGCGTGTTCATTTCAAATTGCGACTGCGGGACGAGGTCGTCGGACGTGCCATAAATAAAAAACAGCGGACGGTCGCCCAATTTGCGAATCGCATTCGCCGGAACATCTTGGGTCAAATCTGTACCCACCAGAATGCGAAACGCGAGCAGAAAACCCGGGTTGATAATTGACGGTAGCCCGGTCGCATCGGCAATGCCTTGCGCAATCAACGGATTGGCATCGGCGAACGCCGAATCGGCAACGAGCGCGCGAATCTGCGGCAGGTCAGGCGCGCTGTTGAGTAAGGTCGCGCCGCCCATTGAAAAACCAATCGCGCCGACTTCGTTCACGCCGCGCGTTTTCAAATAATTCAACGCACCTGCAATGTCGCGCGATTCCAAAAGACCCAAACTGTAATATTGCCCGCCCGACGCGCCGTGTCCGCGAAAATCAAACATCAGCACGTCATAGTTGCGTTTGGCGAGTTCGTTGGCGACCAAGAGATTCACGCCGCCATCCCGCGCCCCATTGCGCCCGTGCAGTAATAGAATCACGCGGTCGCCGGGCGAGTCAATGTACCAACCTTTAAGCGGGATATTGTCTGTGCTGTTGAATTGCACGTCCTCATACTTTAGTCCGTACCGCGCGGGCGTATCGGTATAGGGATGTCGTTCGGGACGCGCCAATTGGTCTGCGATGACAAACGCAAGCGCCATATATCCGATCACGACGAGCGCGAGCAGAATCAATCCGCCGATGAATACGCGACGCCAACGATGCGATGCGTTCCGCGCTTTTGTCTCGATGCTTGCGTTTTGCGCGGATGTTTCCGGTTGCACTGACATTAGGAATTTCTCCTTTGTTTTTTATTGAACAAGCAGCGCTTGAAAATCAACCGGCGCTGTACGGCTGATTGTTTTCTGCCGTACGTTGGAACTCGTGGCTCATGTCCGCCCCACAAGCAACAACAACAGCCATGCCAGCGCAGAGGTGACAAGCACAAATAGACCTGCCAACGCGAACAAGACGGGGTCGTTGAGTGTCCGCCTGCGCCTAACAACATAAACAAGTCCGACGAGCCCCAGGACTAGAGCAATGAAAAGTGTGAAAAGTGTGATAGGGAGTGTCATCGCGACAAGAAGTGCAACCAGTTCCAATATCTCGATGCTTCTTCGATCGACATACCTCGGCACGAAATCGAATAGAAAAAACAGAAAACACACGCTGAGCGCAAGAATAGGCAACGGCAATAAAAGCGCGTATGCAGTACGGCGCTGCCGATTTCGGTCCGGCTTTGAATTCGCCGGTGGTTGAGTATCTAGCGCATCATTCATTTTGACCTCCTCCAATATTTGCAGTGATTGAACCATACGCCATCTGCCAATCCCATATCACGCACTGCCAAAAACCGCCAATCTTGTTATTGCAGCGTGTGCTCACTCTTTTGTCAAACGTTCCGACTATGCAACGCGCTTGTCGCATGTTTCCACCGGCAGCGCATATACAACAAATTTGTCATTTTCATAGACCTGCTCGAACGCGCGCGTGTGCGGTTTTTCGCTGACCAAATAACTTGCGTTGTAACGACACGCCGCACGCACGATGGCATCATCTGACAAGCCATAAAACGCGTCGCGCGTAACGGCGCGATTGTGTTGCGGATTGCCATTCATGCGTTCCAACGTGCCCGGCGCAAGCGCATTAAAACGTTCTTGAAAGGTTGCCGTATGCGACGGTACCAGCGCGACTTCGGGCAGTTCCGTAATTGTCACCACCGTCGCGCGTTCCGAAAACACGCGCCAATCCGATTCGTGAAACGACCACAGCTGCGGCGGCGTGATAAACATTGCGTCGCGCGGGGTATTGATGCGCGCCCACGCTTGCGCGTCGTGCCACGCCGATTGTTCCGCATACACCTGAATTCCCGGCGCGCCAAGTTGCAGCTCCGCGCCCACTTGCATCGCCAACAGCAGCGTTCCCAAACACAACGCGCCGATGGCAGCCCAACGCTTCGCGGTAGAACGGATATACCGGGCCATTGCCCACGCCAACAGCGGCGCAAAGAGGAACGGCAGCGTGCAGGCGATTCCCACCGTAAGCGACGAATGAATTCTGTCGCGGCGCGTTTGCCGCGTCTCAGCCAAATAGTACGCAAAATAAAGCAGCGCAAACAGCACGGCGAAAACACTCGCGCGCACGAGCTGTGCTTGAATCAAAATGTTGATGGGCAGCCATTGAACGGCGACACAATGCGCAATCACGATGAGCAGAATCGCCAGCATAAAATTCAACATGGTACGCGCATGCGGCGTCGGCGGCGCAAATTTGTATGCAACGCCAAACAGCAAAAAACTGCTAATGCCGCTTGCGGTAAGAAATCCGAGAAACGGAAACGAGCCAAAAAAATAGATACTGTTGTACACGCCGTAGGTTGTCAGCGCGAACCATTCCGGACGGATTTCCAAGTCCGATGATGTATTGCTCAATTTCCACAACAACACCGGCGATGCGGCGACGAGAAACGCCGTGATGCTTGCGACGATTTTTCGCCAACCAAATGTCCGCCACTGCCGCGCGCTGTCAAACAAAAACATTGCCAGCACAAAGTTCGCGCTCAACGCGTGCAAATCGTAGGTCAGCCCCAGCAGCGCAAACGCCACGACCGCGCGCCGCTTGAGATACAAGGTCATGGACAGCAACAGCAGCGGCAGGACGAACGTGCGATTCAGCAAACTAAACTCGAATAACGTCCAACCGCCCAACGCCGCATGAGGCAGCGCGAGCAGTACCACGCTCAGGACCGCCGCGAGCCGATTTTTGAACAACGTTTCGCTCAGCGCCCAAATACCCCAAAATGCAAAATACGTCGCGGCAGTGTGCGCGGCAAACATCACGGGCTCCAGCACGCCCAGCCGGTAAAACGGAATAAACAAGAGCCAAAAATACGAAAAATGCTGCCACCGCAATTCCATGAACGCATCGCCCGGATACAATGTCGGGTCGGCGAATTTTTTCATAAAGGGCAAATGGATACTTTGGTCATAAATGCCAAAACTATAGCCCCATCCCACCAACACAAACAGCGTCGCCGCGCCGAACAAGATATGACGCGCCAACCCCGCATTAATCTTGACCTCACGCCGCGTGACGACGCGCGGCAGAGCAATCCAATTCCAAAGCAGAACATCCGATTTAATTCGTTCCGTGGGTGAGCTAGACATGGCTTGATTCTCCTGCGAACACTATCTCGCAGTGGAAACGCCAATTCAAGTTCACCGCCTACCAGAAAACGCCAAGCTCGCCGCTCGAAAGAAAAACCGACGCAATCTTTTCAGATTGCGTCGGTTTTGTTCTTATAGCCCCGTCACGCGCATTTCTTTGGGATATTCCACCGTCACGCCAAAATCAATCTGCGCCTTGCCGCCTTGTTTGATTTCGACTTGCCACGTCAATTCGCCCTGTTCATTTTGTTCCGTCGGTTTAGGATTTGCTTCGCGCAATTTGACTTTGATGTCGGCGTGTTGCGACACCGGAATCTGGTCCAACACGCTCACGCGCGCGCTGTCGAGCGATGGGTTTTCGATGACGATGCGATACGCTAACGCCGCGCCCGCCGTATTGCCCATCAAGCCGGTCTTGTTGACTTCGCGCTGCGTCTCTTGCCGCGTCACCTGCAAACGCGGTTCCGCGCCGAGAAACAATTCCACTTCTTGATTTGGCGCAATCGTTTCCAGCGCGCGCGCGCCGACAAAATCTTGCGCGTGATATAGCGCTACGTCGCCGGGCAGCATCAGATATTCGGACGCGTTTTTGAATTTCGCGCGCACGAACGCGTGCGCGGCGGCTTTGGGCGCGCAAAAATAATCGAGCGCGGCGTCGAATTGCAAGCGCGCAATGTGGACTTGGCGCGGTTGGTTATCCGAGAGAATCGCGCGCGGCGCATTAATTTTATACGTCACGCTGGGCCCGCCGCTTTCGACTTGGGCGAGGTCGTACGCCATTTGCGGCGCGGGCGCGGCGGTCAGCATCATCATTTCGGCGGGCGCGGCAGCCAGTTGCGGTCCGCCGCGCGCTTTGAGCGCGCGCGGCTGCGGCGGATGATACATGTCAATGCGCCACGGCGGCAGTTCCGGTTTGTCAATGCCGGTGGCGAGCGTCGCCGTCGAAAGCATCAGCGTGTACGGCGCGTTCCAATCTTCGCCCGTCGCTTGTTTGACCTGCGCGAGATAATCCCATTCGAGCCGATTGTTTTCGAGCCGCGCGTCGTACGCCGCCTCCCAACTCGCGCCGTACGCGGTATAAGTCAACACGATGGTCGCCGCGCCCGCGTCCGTCGCTTCGATTTGGAGCTGCGCGTCGTACACTTGGCGTCGCGCGCCGCTCTGATATTTTTCCGCTTCTTGGCGCGCCGCGTCAATCTGTTTTTGCAATTCACGGCGGCGCACGTTCAAATCGCGCAGCGCGTTCGACGCCGCTTCGTGCAAAGCGCTCAAGTAATCGAGCGTGGTCGTCAAATCTTCCGGCGAAAGTTTGCCGCGCGCGAGACTGCGCGCGAAATTCTCGCCGCCTTGTTCGCCGATATTTTTCACGACGTTCAAACGCGCTTGCCACGCTTCGGCTTCGTCGGCGTAAATTTTGTCCTGGTCGAGCAGCGCCTGCAATTTGGCTTGCGCGGCTTGGGCGTCGCCCGGCGGAACGGCGTCGAGAAAACGCTGTTGCAGCTCTACGCCGCCGAGCCGCGCCGCGCCGCTGCCGCTGACGCGCAAGGAATCTTCTGCCAGCGTGTGCGGCAGGTTGGCGATGGTAATGGTGTGCGCGCCGGGCGCGAGCGTGAGCGTTCCCGCGCGCGTCACGCGCGCGCGGTCAGGCAAAACCGTGACCGCCGTAATCGTCGTTTCAAGCGCAATCATATAGACTCCTCCAAAATGTATGACAAATTTGAAATTTGACGTACCGCTGCGGACGCGGCGCAAGGCGGCGAATGGACAACTCTCGTCCGAAAAAGAAATTGTCCAAGCAAATCTTTTGTGTTTCTGCAAGCCGTCTCCTGCTCATTCGTTCAGGATATGGCGGCAACGTTTCTTGACGGAAAATGTTTCGCCGCGCGGGATATTTTACATCATCCCGCCAAGAATTGGAATGAAAATTTTCATACCCGGCATAATGGCGCGATGCGCGTGTTTGGCGATAGGGCGTTGGCAAGGTCCGCCAAAATCCCAAGTATCTTGGATGCTGTCGCCATGCGCGTCGCGCAACGCGGTTAAGACGCCTGAGATTCGAGTCAAGCCGCGTCTCGATTTTGACAAGTTTGCTTCTTCTCGCTACTATATGCAACGCATATAGTTATGACGCCACTCTTTCCCCTGCTCGGTTTAATTCTGCGCGGCGACGCGTATGGCTATGAACTCAAACAAAGCATCGCGTCCGAGTTTGACCCGCATTGGCGCATTGATTACGCGCAGCTCTATCGTTCGCTCGCTAAATTAAAAGCGCAAGGTTTCGTGCGTGCGCGCGCGTCCGCCGGCGACGGCGGTCCCGCGCGCAAAATCTATGCCGCCACCGCGCGCGGCAAACGCGCGTTTGAAGCGTGGCTCACCGAACCAGCCGCCGCGCAAGCGGAATTTTGGGTCAAGGCGCGTTTGGCGGCGACGCTCGGATACGACGCCGACGCGTTGGTGCGCGCCGAACAAGCGCGCGTGGCGCAAGAACACGCCGCGCGCCGCGCGCGTCAGGCGGTCGCGCGCGCGGACGGCGACGCGAGTCAATTGGCGCTGCGCGCGGCGGCGCTGCAACGCGTCCAAGCCGAGAGCGACGCGCTCGCGTTGGCGCAAGTAATTTTCCAAGCGCCGTCGAAAAAAGCGCGCGCCGCATTACCGTTGGCGTTGGTGGGCAGCGATGACCCGCTGCTCAAATATGCCGCGCAGGCGGCGCATTTGGCGCCGCAAGTGATGGGCAGTATGGCGGGGCTTGCCGCCCTGGCGGCGCAAGAGGCGGATATCGCGGGGACGCATCTGCGCGACGCGGAAGCGCACGAATACAATCTCGCGTTCGTACAGCGGCTGATTCCCGAAGAAGATATTTTGCTCGTCAATTTCGCGGTGCGCGAATACGGTTTGCTGGTCGCGCGCGGCAACCCAAAAAAAATTCACGGCGTGCGCGATTTGGCGCGGCGCAATCTGCGTATGTTGAATCGGCCGCGCGGCGCGGGCGCGCGCTTGTGGTTGTATCAACATGCGCGCGCGGCGCGCCTCGATCCGCAATCGCTGCGCGGCTGGGACCATGTCGCGGCGACTTATGATGCGCTGGCGACCGCGCTGGAACAAAATCTCGCGGACGCGGGCCCGGGTTTGCGCGTCACGGCGGAACAGCGAGACTTGGATTTTATTTCGTTAGGCGAAGAACGTTTTGATTTAGCGATGCCGCGGCGGGTGTATGAATCTGCGCGCGCCGCCAAACTGTTCGACCAATTTGAATCAAGACCATTCCGCGCGTACGCGTCCGGCTTGCGCGGCTATGAGCTCTCGCGACTGGGACGCGTCGTCGGCGAAAGCAAATTTGGACGCGCGGCATCACGCTATGCCAAATCAAAATAGGGCGTGATAACGCGCGCGAGGAGAAAACCATGAAGCACTTTTCGTTGTTGTTAATTCTAGCTCTGGCGCTGGTCGCGGCGGTGGGCTGCGCTACGGCAACGCCAACCGCAGTTCCGCCAACAAATGCGCCTGCGCCAACAAACGCGCCCGCGCCGACAAACGTGCCCGCGCCCACCCAAGCCGCGT
>WBZO01004903.1_pt1 | contig 14045 bp, 7 predicted proteins | sample 5204261 | NCBI WGS metagenome assembly WBZO01 (sample SAMN12412400, study PRJNA552823) | activated sludge metagenome | isolation source: activated sludge from anammox sidestream of wastewater treatment plant... | place: USA: North Carolina | collected 2017-09
CACGGCGGTCCCCAACCTCGCGTTCTCGTTCGTTGGCGGCGCCATCGCCGACCGCGTCGACCGCCGGGCGGTCCTTCTGGCCACGACGACGATATCGGGGTCGCTCACGGGGCTAACGGCCGTCCTCGTCTTCGCGGATGTGATCACCCCGTGGATGGTGCTCGCGATCGCGTTCGCCCTCGGCTCGGTCTTCGCGTTCGATGCACCAGCCCGCCAGGCGCTCCTCCCCCATCTGGTGACGCGCGAGGATATGGCGAGCGCGGTCGCGATGAACAGCGCCGTCTGGCAGGGGAACCGCATTCTCGGCCCGGTAGCGGCAGGGTTGCTGATCGCGACCGCGGGCATCGGGTTCAGCTACGTCGTCACCTCGGCGGGGTACCTCATCGGGTTCGCGCTGATCACCCGGCTCGTGCTGCCCGAGAGCGCCAAAGGCATGACGCGCGGCTCGATGCTGCAGAACATTCGCGTGGGGCTCAACTTCATCCGCTCCAGCTCGCTCTTCGCGAGCATGATGGGGCTCAGCTTCATGACGAGCATCTTCGGCTACTCCTACGTGACCCTCCAGCCGGTGTTCGCGCTCGACATCCTCGACGTCGGCGCTACAGGATTCGCGGTCATGGAGACTGCCGCGGGCATCGGCGCAGTCCTCGGCACGCTCGCGATAGCCTACTTCCAGCTCATCCCCCGAAACGGCCGGACGCTCGTCACGGGGGCCGTGTTGTTCGGCGTGCTGCTCATCGCCTTCTCCGTGTCGCGTTATCTCCCGCTGACGGTCGTGATCCTGTTCTGCGCCGCCTTCGCCAACTCGATCTATCTGAACCAGGCGCTCACGACGGTGCAGTTGCGGTGCCCCGACGAGCTGCGCGGGCGGGTGATGGCGGTGTGGAACCTCACGTGGGTGATGACGCCGATGGGCGGCTTCGTCTCCGGCGCGGTCGCCCAGGTCGCCGGTGCGCCGATCGCGGTCGCGCTCGGCGGCGCTGTCGTTTCGACGTTCGCGCTCGCGATCTTCGCGCGCGTGGCCGCGCTGCGACAGGTCTGACGCCTGCTGGGATACAATCCGCTCGTGCCACACTTCACCTCCGTCCGCCTGCAGCTCGAGGAGCGCGAGGAAGCGCTATCGCCCTTCGCGGCGCGGTCGAAGGATGCGCGGCGTGAGCGTCCCGAGGAGCCTTCACCTGTCCGCACGGCGTTCCAGCGCGACCGCGACCGGATCATCCACTCGAACGCCTTCCGCCGCCTGAAACACAAGACGCAGGTCTTCATCGCGCCGCCCGGCGACCACTACGTGACGCGCCTCACCCACACCATCGAGGTGGCGCAGATCGGGCGGACCATTGCCCGCGCCCTCAACCTCAACGAAGACCTCGCGGAGGCCACGGCGCTCGGACACGACCTCGGCCACACCCCGTTTGGCCACGCCGGCGAGGAGCTGTTTGCGGAAGAGCTGGGCGATGGCTTCCGTCATAACTACCAGTCGCTGCGCGTGGTGGAGGTGCTGGAGAAGAACGGCCGCGGACTGAATCTCACCCGCGAGGTGCGCGACGGCATCGTGAAGTCGTCCAAGGTTCCTGGCGACGTCCAGGCCGAGGCGTGGGGCGTGCCGGACACGCTCGAAGGCCAGATCGTGAAGCTGGCCGACGCCATCGCATACATCAATCACGACATCGCCGATGCCATCCGCGCCGGGATCCTCACCGAGGGCGCCCTTCCGGCTGCCGCGACGGCGATCCTCGGCACGGGCCATGCGCAGCGGATCAACACGCTCGTGTGCGACATCATCGAGACATCGTGGGCGGCGACCGGCGAGGTACCGGTGGACGCGCAGCCGAAGATCGCGCTCTCGCCGCCGATCGCGGCCGCCACCAACCTGCTGCGCGACTTCATGTTCGAGGCGGTCTACCACCGCGAATCGACCCTCGCCGAGGCCACGAAGGCACAGGAGGTCTTGCGCTTCCTCTGGCAGCACTACCGCGCCCACCCCGACGAGCTGCCGAACCAGTTCTCGCCGGCCGACGACCCGACCGACCGCCGCATTGCGGACTGGATCGCCGGCATGACCGATGACTACGCCTGCCGGACAGCCGTAGCACTAGGGTTTAAAGGCATACTCCCTGTAGCCATTCCGGCGTGACGCAGTGATCACGGTGCGGTACGATCGCACCGTTACCCACTGCTAAAGCAACGGGGGAGACCTGTGTCCTTCCAGTTCGAACCAGACGAGATCGATTCCGAGAGCTCCCGCCGGACGACGGCGATCATCCTCGGAATGATCGCGCTCTTCCTGATCGCGGTACCGCTGATCATCCTGTTCCTGTTCGTCGGCGGCGGCGACGACAATGATAACCAGACACCCACGAGCCAGACCCAGGTCGTCTTCGACGACCCCCAGAGCGGCGATGAGTTGACGCTGGGCCAGGAGACCGAGATCCTCGTCAGCGCGCAGGATCCCGTGGGCATCGAGAGCATCACGCTCAAGGCGAACGGTCGAGAAATCGACACGCTCCGCGGCGAGGACGGCGTGGGCGACCCACCGCAGTTCACGTTCTTGTGGACGCCAGACCGCGCCGGGTCGCGCCGCCTCGAAGCGGTGGCGACGAACCTCAACGGCGACACCAGCCCCACCATCTCGATCACCGTCACCGTGATCGACCCCGATGCCACGCCGACGCCGACCGAGACGCCCGAGGGTGTCCTCAACGGCACGGCAACGGTCAACGCCAACGTCCGCGCCGCCGCCGACGAGGGATCCGAGCGCCTCGGAGGACTGACAGCGGGCGACGAGGTCGAGGTCGTCGGTCGCCGGGACGACAATGAGTGGCTCGAGATCATCTTCCCGCTCGGCTCCAATGACACGGGCTGGGTCTTCGCCGAGTTCATCACCCTCGACGGTGACATCGACGACCTGCCAATCGACGCCACGTCGACGCCGGAGCCCGAGGAGGTCGACCTCGAGCCGACCGGGCTCGATCTCGACTCCGACAACCTCGTCATCGTGTCGATCATCAACAACGGCAACGTCGCCTTCGAAGGGGGCCAGGTCGATATCGCCGTCACGCTGGGCGAAACCGATAACCTCGACGAGGATAGCCAGACGGTTACGGTCTCGGTGGGCAGCCTGGATACCGACGAGAGCGAGACGGTCACCCTCGACGGGATCGAGGTGACCGAAGAGCGCTCCGTGACCGTCCAGATCGACTCGTCGAATAGCGTCGAGGAGTCGGACGAGGACAACAACTCGATCAGCGCCACGCTTGGCGAGCCTGCGACCGGCGAAAACGACCTCGCCATCGCCGACATCAACCTCGACGACGACGACAAGGTCGTCGTGACGCTGTCGAACGAGGGCGACACCGACCTCACCGGGAAGATCATCACGCTGCTCGTCCGGACCCCTGCCGGCGAACTCGCCTCCACGGAGGTGACACTCGATATCGCGCCCGGCGAAACGCAGGACGTGACGTTGGAGAGCGCCGAGATCACGCGGACGACGTCGGTGACCGCCGTCGCCGACCGGGACGAGGACCTCGAAGACGTGGACCGCAGCAACAACTCGCTGCAGAAGTCGCTCACCCCGGGCCGATGATGGCCGGCACGCCGGCGAGAGGTGCGACAGCAGGGCGCACCTCTCGCCGTTCCCGCCACACACCATGACGTGGCCACCCCCACAGGCCGACGCACTCGGTGAGTTCGAAGCCGCCCGGCAGGCCTTGCTCGCCGCTCTAACGGGGCTCAAGGAGGAGCAGTGCCGCTCGCACCCCGAGGCTGGCGCCGACTCGGTACTCGACTGCCTCGGGGTCCTCGTCGCCTACCAGCGGCAGCTCACCGCCGCTGTTCGCGACGGCCTGCCGGTACCTGCGGCGCTCGACGCCGACGCCGAGGCCGGGGCAAAGGCGCGCGGCGCGCAACTCATGATGCCTGCTCTGATCCACGACCTCAACGCGGCGACCAACGATCTCCGAGTGGCACTCCTCGACCTGCACGATGAATCGCGTCGATCGACCGTGTCGCTCGTCGTGCGGGCGCTCGACGCGGCGGCCTCGCGCGTCAACCGCAACGCGGAACTCCTCGGCATCCGATAGCGCGTACGATAAACCCGTGAACAGCAGACCGCCGGTTATCCACCAATGACCGTCATCGACGATGTACGCGGGCGGATCGACATCGTCGATCTCGTGAGCGAGACGGTGCAGCTCAAGCGCTCGGGCCGCTCGTACAAGGCCAACTGCCCCTTCCACTCCGAGAAGACGCCCTCGTTCATCGTGACGCCAGACCGGCAGACGTGGCACTGCTTCGGCTCCTGCAGCACGGGCGGCGACGTGTTCGGCTTCGTCATGAAGCGCGACAACATCGAGTTCGGCGACGCGCTACGGATGCTGGCCGAGCGGGCCGGTGTCTCGCTGCGCGACCGCGACCCGGCGAAGGACGATCGCTTCAAGCGCCTCCACGAGGCTGCCGATGCGGCCGCGCTGTACTTCCACAACCTGCTGTTGAACCACCCGGCCGGCCAGGTCGCCCGCGACTACCTGTCACGACGGGAGACCAGCGCCGAGGCCGTGCAGCAATTCATGCTTGGCTACAGCCTCGACGAGTGGGAGGGGCTGCTCCGCCACATGACCTCGCGTGGCTTCAGCCATCCCGAGCTGCTCGAAGCCGGGTTGCTCGTCGAGGGCGAGCGTGGCATCTACGACCGGTTTCGCGGCCGCATCATCTACCCGATTCGCGACGACCGGGGACGAGTCGTCGGCTTCGGCGGCCGTGCGCTCGACGACACGCCGCCGAAATACCTCAACACGCCGCAGAACCCGCTTTTCGACAAGGGTGCGATCCTTTACGGGCTGGACCTCGCGAAGGACGCGATTCGCCGGGCCGATGCCGTCGTACTGGTCGAGGGCTATATGGACGTCATCGCCGCGCACCAGCGCGGCATCGCCAACGTCGTGGCCCCGATGGGTACCGCGCTGACGGAGAAGCAGATCGCGCTCCTCAAGCGCTACTCCAGCAACATCGTGCTGGCCCTCGACGCGGACGCCGCGGGCCAGTCGGCCGCGCTCCGTGACGTCGAGGCGCTACGGTCGTCGGCCCGCGCGGGCGGCGCTGACCTCGCGACGCTCTCGCTCGACGAAGTGCGGATGCTCGCGTCGCGCGTCGACCGCATGGTCAGTAGCGACCTGCGTGTCCTGCAGCTTCCGGCCGGGCAGGACCCGGACGATGTGCTACGCGCGGGCGTGGACGAGTGGCAGCGGCTCGTCGAGAACGCATCGTCCTACGTCGAGTTCCGCTTCCACCTGTTGTCCTCGCGCGCCGATCTCACCGACACGCGCGCCCGCGCGGATCTCGCGACGGCGCTGCTGCCCGACGTCGCCTCGATCAGCCAGCCGCTCGTCCGCGAGCAGTATCTCGAGCGGCTCGCGGCCCTCACGCGCATCGACGCCGTCGAGTTGCGGCGTCAGCTCCGGAAGGCGCGCACCTCGACGGCCGCGCCGGCCGGTCGCCCGACGCCAGGTGCTGTCCCCGAGCCGCGCCACCGGGACCGACGCGAGGAGTACCTGCTCGCCCTGCTGTTCCGCTTCCCGTCGCTCCGTGACGCGGGACTCGAACTCGAACCCGATCTCTTCGTCGAGCAAGAGAACCGCGTTCTCTTCGATGCCTGGCGCCAGTACATGGAGATCGAAGCGACGCGCGACCACCTGCTGCCCGAGGTCGCGCCGCGACTCGACGAGATCTCGATCGCGGTCATCCCGCCGATCGAGGAGTCGATGCTACCGATCGCGCTCCGTGATGTCGTGCTCCGCCTGCGCAAGGCACGGCTGCAGGAGCAGAAGCGAGCCCACGGCGCGCGGGTCGCCGAGATCGAGGAGCGCTCCGGGGCGCGGGTCGTCGTGGAGGCCGCGCAGGCCGCGCTCGACGGGAGCAACCTCGAGGACGAGGCGCTTCGCGAGGATGTCACGCGCTACCTCGAAGACGCCGTCGCCGGCACCGAACTCCACGAGGTCGAGCGCGCCCTGCGCGATCGCGCCCGTTCGTTCACGACCCGCGGCTAGCGCCACTCCCGGCGAGCACCGCGCGCGCGTGGGCGACGAGCGCCGCCGGTTCACCTGGCGACGCCTCGACCCCGGCGCTTGCGAAGACGTACGTGATGCGCGCCGGCAGCTTACCCGTGACCGTCTCGAGCGCCAGCGCATAGAGCCCTGCCTGCAGCCGGTAGTCTTTCAGGCGCGCCACCACCTCCGCCGGCCGGACGGCATCGGTCTTCCAATCCACCACCTCGACACCGTCCGCCGACTCGATCACGAGATCGATGAACCCCTCGAGCAGGCCGCCGCCGGTTTCCATCGCGAACGGCACCTCGCGTAACGCACGCGAAACTGCCCTCGCCCGGCCGGCCGCCGCGGAGTCGAGCACCGCCTTCACAAGCGCGGCGACCTCCTCCCAGCGGTCCGGGATGGCCTCGGCCACGGCCTGTGCCCGCGCTGCCGCCGCGACCAACTCCTCCGCGGCATCCCATGGCAGCGACTGGACGGCTGCATGCACCGCCCGTCCGACCCGCGTGCCGGCCCTCCCGCGCGTCCAGGGCTCCAGCGGCGCTTCGTCCTCGCGCTCGCGACCGAGGGCGGTTGCGCTGGTGAGCAGCCGGCGAGCACCCGCTACGACCGCCGTCCGGCGATCCAGCGACTGCTGCCAGCCCGGGTCCACCGCGAAGCGAGCCGGCGCCGGCCGATCGACAGGCACACCAGGCTCGGGCAGCGAAGGCACCCGGAGCGCCGCCTCCATGAGCGCGGCCGAAGAGCCCTGTCCCTGGGACTTGCCACGGAAAAGCGACACGACCAGGTGGTCGCGCGCTCGCGTCGCGCCGACATACAGCAGCCGGCGGCGTTCGGCGTCGGCGTGTGCGGTTTCTCGCGTTCGCGCCGCCTCCGCGTCGCCGAACTGGAAGCGGTTGCCGCCTGTTTTCGTGCCTACGCCGACGACGAGTCCGCCATCGCGCTGCTGATAGAGCACCGGCAGGTCATTCCGCGGCGTCGTGCCGAGGCCCACGACGAACACGATCGGGAACTCGAGCCCCTTTGCGCCGTGTATGGTCAGCAACTTCACCGCGTCCTCGTCGTCATCGAGCGCTGTGCCCTCCTCGTCAACGATGGCGGCGCCGGCACGGCGGCCGAGCCACTCGACGAAGGCCCGCAGGCTGCGCGGCTCGCTCGCCTCGAAGGCGCGGGCCTGCTCCACGAGATAGCGCCCACGACGGAACCCGTTGCGGCTGCCACCGTCGAGGAGATCGACCTCCGCCAGTCCCCGCTCGCGCACAATGCGGCTCGTCAACGCTGCCAGCGAACCTTCATGCCGGGCGTGGTGATAGCCTCGCAGCGCTGTCAGCGCCTCGGCGACAGGCCCGCTCGCGTCCGCTGGCACACGCAGGTAGTCGATATGCGCGCCCGTCCCTACCCAGGCGGCGAGGTCGGCGTCGGAGCAAGCGAAGAGCGGCGACCGCAAGGCACCCACGATCGCCACCGAATCGGACGGGTCATCGATGGCGGTGAGCGTGTTGACGAGGTCCCGGATCTCCTGCGTGCGGAAGAGCAGGCTGCCGCCCTCGACGCGGTAGGGGATTCCGCTTCGGTCGAGCGCTCGCTCGATCGTCGTGAGGCCCGCGCGCGTTGGCATCAAGATCGCGATGTCTCGCAGCGTGGCCGTCCGTGTACGGAAGAGGTCGCCGTCGCGCTCCTGTACCTCCCAGCCGCTCGCGAGCACCCCCAGGATGTGCGCGGCGATGTGCTCGGCCTCGGCCGTCCTGGCCGCGGCCGCGTTGTCCGCGAGCAGCCCGCCGATGACGCCCACGCTTGGCCCCACGAGCTCGGCCGGCCGCCGCGCTTCGAGCGGCACGTATGGCGGCTGGATACCCTCGCGAGTCGTCGCGCCGATGACCTCCGCGAACGTCTCGTTCACCGGCCCAATGACCGCAGCGGTGCTCCTGCGGTTCTCGCGGAGGGTCACGTCGAGTGCGCCCGTCGCCAGCATCCGCCGCCGGACCCCGGCATACGACTCCATGTCCGCGCGTCGAAAACGGTAGATCGACTGCTTCGGGTCGCCGACCACGAAGAGCCGGCCCGGCTCGAGAACCCCCATCTCGTTGCGGGCAAAGGCAAGCGCGATCTCCGCCTGCTGTGGGTCGGTGTCCTGGAACTCGTCGATGAGCAGCGTGGCATAGCGAGCGCGAAGCGCCGCGATCGTGGACGGTTGGCCGAGGACCAGGTTCCGGGTGAGCCGTACGAGGTCGTCGTAGGTCAGCCGCCCGATCGCGAGGCGGCGCTGTTCCTCCTCGGCGCCGAATCGGACCAGGTGAGGCAACAGTGCTGCAATCGCCTCGGTCCGCACTGCCGTGAGGTAGTCCTGGAGGTCCTGCTGGATCGCGGCGCACTCGGCGCGAACGCCCTCTACTGGCCCGGGCCAGTTGTCCTTGCGGCCGCCGCTGCCGAATCTCAAGGCCTCGAGGTCGGCCGCGACATCGGCGAGGGCTATATCGCGCGACTCCGCGGGGGCTGTCGCCAGCTCATCGACGATGCGCCAGAGCGAGGTGAGGCGCGGCATTAGCGTGTCGGATGGGTCGCGGCACGCGGCGCCCAGCGAGGCGAGCCGCGCCGCGGCGGCCGCGACGTCGGGCCAGCGGGCCCGGGCATCCACCGGCGGCGGCGCAGCGACGGGGGCGGCAGCGAACGCCTCCACGAGGCTGCGGACGTCCGCAACTCGCATCCCCAGCGACAAGAGGCGGGCGATACCCGGCTCGGCGGGGCCGGCCAGGAAGACCCGGTAGCTGTCCCTGAGCGCGAGTTCCTGCTCGATCTCGTCGGCGATCTCGAATCCGGGGTCGACCCCAGCGACGGCGCCGAACTCGCGCAGGACTCGGGCGCAGAACGCATGGATCGTGCTGATGGGAGCCGCGTCGAGCCGCGTGAGCGCTTCGGCGGCGGGCTCGCCCGCCCGTCCTTCCAGCGCCTGGCGGATGCGGTCGCGCAGCTCGGCCGCCGCCTTCTCGGTAAACGTGATGACAACGATCGACTCGATGTCCCGGCCGGCCTCGACCAGCGCGACAACGCGGTCGACGAGCGCGCGTGTCTTGCCCGTCCCGGCGCCCGCTTCGACGAACAGATTCGCGTCGAGCCGCTCGACAATCGAGCGGCGTGCTTCGTTGTCGCCGGCGTCAGCCATCGGCGCCTCCCCGCGCGGCCGCCGCCACCGCCGTCCAGGGCGCCATCGCCGGGTCACCGGCCTTCTCGTCGAACGCTTCGAGGCGACGCGTCGGACAAATCCTATCGAGCAGGCAGAAGGAGCAATTCTCGAAGGAGGAATAGTATTCGTTCTCGGCCCCCGGCACAGCCGGGAACACGCCCCGCTTGATGCCTCCGAGGATGGCCGACACCGTCCGTTCGAATGCATCCCTCGGCGGCTCGACCCGCGTCCCGGGAAGCCGTTCGAATCGCGCCTTCCGGGTGATGAACCAGTACAGCGCGTTGACGGTCGGGGCGTTCGCAGCGCTGGCGTAGGCGGCGAGCTGAAGCAGCGTTCCACCGGCCAGCGGGTCTGTGCCGTCCTTGAGCGTGCCGTATTTCGAGGTGCTCCCGGTCTTGTAGTCGATGACCCAGGCCTCGCTCTGATCGGGCGCCAGGTCGATCCGGTCGACGCGGCCGCGTAGCCGCACGCCCGCGACCTCCGACTCCGGCAACGGCACCTCGAACCCCCAGGGCACCGCGCCCGTCTCTGCCCGGAACTCGGAGTCTGCGACGAGGAACCGGCGCAGGTCCGCCGCGATCGACTGGCGCTCCCGGGCCAGGAACACATCGAGTCCGCCGCGGCCCTCGGTCGCGAGCCGCCGCATGGCGTCGTCGAGGATCGCGAGCAGGTCCCTCTCGTCGTCGATGTCCCACCGCTCGAAACGCGCTGGCCGCCCCCGTGCCTGCTGCTCGCGGACGAACTGCTCGAGTACGTCGTGGAAGAGGCTCCCCCGAGACCGGGCGTCCATGGTGTCGAGTTCCTCGGGCTCCTCGATCGCGTTCAATCGCAACACGGCCTCGCCGAAGTAGCGGAAGCCACACGCTGCGTACTTCTCGAGCGTTGTCGATGAGAACGACGCCGGCGCCACGATGCCGCCACCCACGAGGCCATCCCACGCGGTCAGCCGGTCGCTGCGACGTGCACGCCGGAGTTCGAGGGCTCGTGCGAGGGCCGGGTCGGGCTCGTGCGCGACGGCAGCGCGCAGGCCGAGCTCGGCCGCGTCGAGCGGCGGCCCGGCCAGCGCGGAACCCAGCGGCGAGACCTCCCGGCGCAGCCAGCCACCCACGGGATGTGCGCGCAGGGTCGACGCGGACGACACGGCAGCGTCGTGGCGGTGGGCAGCGGCGACGAGCATGTGTGAGGCATGCTTCGGCCGGCGCCCACCGGACTCGTACTGGAACGCGCTGAGCATGAGCTGCGAACGCGCCGTGTTCATCGCTGTTTCGGCCGCCTCACCCGCGGCCTCGCGCGACGCCGCCAGGTCCTCCAGTTGCGGGAACCTCGCCCGCAGCGCGCGGAGGTCGGCATCGGGGAGCAGGGGCGACAGCGGGGGCCGTGCCGGAATGGCATCCTCGACGGCTCCACAGATGACCACGTCGTCGAACACCAGGCCGGCAGCCGTGCGGAAGTCGGCCACCAGTACGCCCGCGTCGAGGCGATTCACGCGAAGCCGAGCGAGGTCGAGGTTGGCACGGATGGCCTCGCGGAACGAGGCGAAATCGAAGCTGCCGCCGACCGCCCCGATGGTGCCGAGCTGCTCGATCTCGGCATCGACCTCCACTCCGCCTTCCAGCTCCGGTGGCAGGTAGTCGGCGAGCACCGACCGGAACGCCACGATGAAGCCGGCAGCGGGCTGCGCCGAGTGAAGCGGGGCGAGCCGCCCCGCGAGCGCCTCTACGGCAGCTCCCAGCGTCTCCGTGTCGACGGCGCGGCGGCGGGCGGCGGCCACCACCACCTCGTCGGCGGTGGGGTCCTGGGCGCGCAACGCCTGCACCGCGCGGAACTGCGCCAACGACTCGCCCCACCGGCCAAGACCACGAGTCACGCCGGCCTCGCGCGAGATGCGATCCCAGGCCGTCACGGAGGCGGGGCCACGGTGTTGCGAGGCCCCGCCGTCGACCAGGTGCAGGAAATCGAAGACCGCCGTGCGGGCGAAGTCGGAGTCGACGACCCGCAGCAGTGCCAGTGCCGCCCGGCCGGCGCGGGTGCGGGAGAGCGGGACGCCGGGCGAGTAGAAGGGCACGCCCGCTCGCGCGAGGTGCTCCTCGAGCATCGCCTCATGGCCGTTCGCCCCGGCGTAGAGCACAGCGATCGCGTCCATCCGGCGGCCGGCTTCGAGTGCCGCGACCACATCACGTGCCACCCGCGCCGACTCCGAGTCCGCGTCGGGGCTCAGCGCGACCAAGACCTCGGGGGCGTGCGATTCCGCTCCCAGGTCGCGCACGTCGAGTGCCGCTCGCAGCGCGGCGATGCACACGACCTCCGCGGCACCGCCGCGGGAGCGCTTCGCGATATAGGTGACGCCGAGGTCGCGGTTGACGGCGGCGCCGCCCGTGGCCCGCACCACCGCCGCCGCTGCGTCGAGGAGGTCGTGCTCGTCGTAGAAGGACGCCGTGGCCGCCCTGAACGCCCCGTAGAGCCGCAGAACCTCGGCGCCAGCGTCGCTCAGCCCAATGGCTGCTTCCGGCACAGTGACGCCGCCGTGGCGGAGGCGCCTGAAGGCGGCCCGCAGTGCCGGGGCGAAGCCGGGCCGGTCGCGCACCGCCTCGAAAGGGTATCGCGCCTCCAGCGCAAGCTGACGTGCGAGATAGTCGCCAATCGGCCGGGCGAGCGGGCGCCGGCCCCGGGCGGCGAGCGTCGAACCCGCGAGCAACTCCGCGAGGCGTGGCAGTGTCTCGAAGCGGACGGCCGCAAACGGGCCAAACGCCGCCAGCCGGCGGCGCATCTGCAGTGCCGCGATATGGCTTGGCACGATGACCGTGACCGGGGCGAGGGGATCCCCGCCACGCTCGGCCGCGATCCGGGCCAGCGGATTGGATTCAATCATCGGGCGGCGTCGGGGATAGAGCGGCAAAACGCGTGACGCATCTCCGCTCCATCCTACACCGCTAGTCCGCGCCGAGGACGGCCACACCGCCCGCGCTGAAGAAGCCGCCGGGCCCGGCAGTGACCGCGAGCTTGCAGTCCTTCACCTGCCGCTCGCCACACTCGCCCCGGAGCTGGCGCACCGCCTCGATGATCGTGAAGATGCCATACATCCCCGGGTGGGTGTACGACAGCCCGCCACCGTTGGTGTTCATCGGGAAGTCGCCGCCCGGCGCAGTGCGCTGATTCGAGACGAAGGCGCCGCCCTCGCCCGGCTTGCAGAACCCGAGGTCTTCGATCTCCACCAGAGCCATGGACGTGAATGCGTCGTAGATCATCGCCAGGTCGACCTCCTCGGGCCGGACGCCCGCGCGACCGAAGGCACGCTCGCCGGCCTGCTTCACCGGCGTCGTCGTATAGTCGGGCATACCGAGGATGTCGTGGTGGCTCGACGCCTCGCCCGTGCCGAGGATCCACACCGGCGCCTTCCGCGCCGACTGCACCCGGTCGGCGCGTGCCACGACCACGGCGCCCGCGGCGTCGGTCACGAGACAGATGTCCGCACGGTGCAGCGGGTAGCAGATGTACGGCGACGCCATGATCTGCTCGATCGTCAGGTCGTCCTTCATCAGGGCCCTGGGGTTCAGCTGCGCCCACTTCCGCGTGGCGACCGCGATCTCCGCGAGTTGCTCGCCCGTCGTGCCGTATTGGGCCATGTGCCGGTTCGCGAGCATCGCGTACTCTCCGACCGGGATCGAGATACCGAACGGCTGCACGAACTGACCGTTGGGGTAGAAGGAGTAGATCGCGTCGCCCTCGTCAGCGAACGTGCGGCGCGAGTAGCCGTGCTCGCCATGGACGATGAGTGCGACATCGCACAGCCCCTGGCGGATGGCGGCCGCGGCGTGTTCGAGGTCGATGATGAACGAGCAGCCGCCGACCGACGTGCTATCCATGAACCGCGGCCGGAGCCCGACGAACTCGCCGACCGCAAGCGTGGGAGCCCAACCAAACCCGCAGGTGAGCAGGCCATCGACGTCGCTCAACGACAGGCCCGCATCGCGCAGTGCGTTCTTGATAGCCTGCGCCGCGAGCTGCAGGTTACTCAGCCCGGAAGCCCTGCCGAGATCGTCCGACTCGTCGACGCCAAGGATTGCTATTCGCTCTTCAGACATGCTCCACCTCGCGATGTATCAGCCGGCATATCTTACCCCGTGCGGCGGCTTTCACCGAACCCGCAGGAACCCGCGACCGCCCTACAATCGCAGTGTGGAGTCGTCGCGAGCGGACCGGCTGGAAGCGCGCACGCAAGACCTTGGCACCGCGCTGCTGCGTGCCGCCGACGCCTACCGCCCCTCCCTCGCCGAGCGCCTCCAGGACCAGCTGCTGGTCGCGACGGCCCGCGACGAACAGCTCCAGCGTCGCCTGCTCGGGTTCGTCGACGTGCTCTCGGGTCTCGGCTTCGACAGCAGCGGCGAGGCGACGGCAACCCTCGCGCGTGAATACCTCGCCGGCCCCTTTCCGCGATCCCCCCGGCCCCTGCGCTTGGGGATCCGCGCCGGCCTTGCGCCTGTCATCCCCGACCGGGTCGTCGCGGCGGCCTCGCGCCGCATGGCCGGGTTCATGGCCTCGCGCTTTATCGTCGAGCCCGGCGCGAAGTCCCTCGTGCGCGTCCTCGACCGCTTGCGGGAACTCGGACGGTATCCGAGCTTCGACCTCCTTGGCGAGCAGGTCCTCTCCGAGGGCGAGGCTGACCGCTATGCACAGCGTTATGTCGAGCTGATTCGACGCCTCGCCCCCCGCGCCTCGGGCCCGGCGCTCGCCTCCGGCACGCGGGCGCTCCAGGTGTCGATCAAGCTCTCGTCGCTCACCTCCCGCTTCAACCCGCTGGACCCCGACGCCACCTTCGGCCG